>JAABUV010000228.1_pt1 | contig 85320 bp, 148 predicted proteins | sample 5559971 | NCBI WGS metagenome assembly JAABUV01 (sample SAMN10711881, study PRJNA513362) | rock metagenome | isolation source: Antarctica rocks | place: Antarctica: Victoria Land, Knobhead nord | collected 2015-12-19 | reverse complement strand
GGCAAGTGCGGGCGGCGCGCCGCGCGGCGCGCCGCGGACGCCAGCGCGCCGCCTGTCCTGTTCGGCCTGGACTGGTGTGCACACCGCGCGAAGCCAGCAGGTTTGGGTGCACTGGTGTGCGCACCACACCGCGGAGGTTTGTTGCCAGCGCGTTCGCCCTGGTCTGGAGCTGGACGCACAACCCAATGCTCTAAATCCCACAACACGTTCCTGCCCGGTGCAAGCAAAACATGCCGCGCACTGCGCCAGATAGCAGCGCAGCGCTGCACATTGATGTACACGGCTCCACTGGACGCATGTCATAAAGGACATGCAAACAGCCCTTTGCAGCCCCGCGCACCCGAAATAGTGAGGACCCATCATGCGGCGGCGGCCCTGTGCGGCAGTGAGATGTGCGAGACGACCAGCGACACGCGCGCCCTGGTGCGCGTGTGCGTGGTCGACCGGGCGGGCCGGACTGTCTTGCAGGTGCGCCTCGGGCCCCTGCTTGCGTTTCGTACCGTGTCAAATGCATGCAGAGCTGCCGTGGCTGCTGCCCTGCAGCTCTTCGACTGAGCAGTCTGTGGGAGACCTGAATGTGCGTGTGTTCGTGCGAGCGAGCTCGGCCGTACGTGAAGTGCATGTGTCTGCCGCTGGCGACAGCGTGTCCGCGCACTGCTGCCTGCCCTGCAGCGGGGAGGTCCCTGAGCGCGGAGCCTCGCCTGGCGCCAGATGCTGGTGAGGCCAATGCGGCGCATCGTGGACCACCGCAGCCACGTCACCGGGCTGTCCGCCAAGGACTTTGAGGTGCGGCGCGCCTTTCCTGCATGCGCGCATGACCGTTGACAGGCACCCACTCACCACTCCACAGTGCATCCCATGACCATGCGCGCCCTCCGTGACCCTGACGAGTGAGTGGTGGATGCATCGCGAGCTCACTCGCTGCGCCTGCCGGCCCTCCGGGCGCAAGCCGCGGTGCCGTGCCCCAGGTCACGGGCTCGCTCACGGCCGCCGGCGCCGCGCAGGGCGTGCAGCTGCGGCGCGCGGATGCGCAGCGCGCGCTGCTGGCGCTGCTGGCGGCGCCGGGCGCGGTGCTGGTCGGGCACGCGCTGCACCACGACCTGCGCGCGCTGCGCGTCGACTTCCAGCCCGTCATCGACACCTCGCTGCTCTTCACGTACAGGCGCGCCGCGGCCGCGCAGAGCCGGGGAGCAGGGGATTCCCTGCCGGGCCACGCCAGACAGGCAGCGCTGCGGCGCCGTGCAGGCTCCGCGACGCGCCGTCGTTGTGGAGCCATAACGTCGCCAGTTGTGCGCCGCGCTCTGTGCATGCCAGGCAGCCTGTATGGCGTGCAAGTCTGGTGGCGCCGTGCGGCCGCGCGTGCCAGCGGCCAGAGACGGGCTGAGCGCAGCAGCGCCCCGAGCGGGCCCACCGCCCGGCTGCTCAGCGCCGCGGCCGCGGGCGCAGGGGCCTGGCGCACTGCACGCCGGCGCTCGCCGACCTGAGCCGCGCGCTGCTGGCGCGCGAGCTGCGCGCGCCGGGCGCGCCGCACGACTGCGCGGCGGACGCGGCCGCGGCCATGGCGCTCGCGCGGCACGCGCTCGCGGCCGGCGCTGCGCCGCTGCCGGCGCCCGCCGTGCAGGTGCCGGCGCCGCCCAGCGCCGCGCATTGCGCTGCTTGGTCAGGGGCGGGGCATGGCCTAGATGAGGACCCAGGCGCTAGCTGCCAGTACGTGTGTGCGGGGCTGGGCAGTCTGCCATGCCTGTGGTGCGCTGCCTACGTCAGTCCGTGCGAGCGCGATGCACTCCTGCGCCCGCCCTCCGTGTGCATGTTCAGGGCACGGGCCTGTCAAATGACAGAAGTTGCCTAGCCAGGCAGTGCACAGGTCGGCCGCGTGCCCCTCACGCCCGCTGCGCGGCAGGTCCCGCGGGATGACCTGCGCAAGCTGCTGGTGCACGGCATGCCCGCCGGCACGCCGGAGGCCGCGCTGCGCGGCCTGCTGCCCGCGGGCGCGCCGGCGCTGCAGGGCCTGGAGCTCGCGCCGGGCGCCGGCCGGCGCGCGACCCTGGTCTTTGCGCACGCGGGCGACGCCAACGCGGCCTTCGCCCTGCTGCAGGCGGGCTAGACCCCATGGCCCTGGCCGGGGCCACCCTCACGCTGCTTGCCGCGGTTCCGCTCCTTTGGCCTCTTCACGCATGTGCTGCCTGACATGCCAGAAGGTATACAGAAGGCTGAGGTGGTCCATCTGGGGCTTGTAGCGTGCTTGGTATTGAGGCATGGATCTGCGTGGTGAGGATGAACGCGAGCCAGGACATGAGCATGATGTGCGGCGGGGCGTGGCGGGCGCAGGGCGCGCAGGCGGTGGACAGTTCTGGGCGCGTGCAGAAGACCGTGCGGCTGCCAGGCGGTGGAGCAGCCAGGGTGCGGCCGCGCCGGACGCTGACCCTATGGCTGGGGGTGGCGCATCTGCCCCGATGCGCCAGCGATCTACGCTACAGGCTGACTACAATCACGGCTGTCATCAAAGCGCCCTGAAGCAGCCATTTGAACATGTACATGCCATACGGATGCTGTACCACACAGCTTGCAGCCTGTGGACGCTGAAGAATCTTGACCTCACATGCTGCGCTTTCGGACACATGCTGCGCTTTTGGACATGTCTCGCGCGGCTGTGTGGGACAGTGCCTGTTGCCCCCGACCTCATGACATCCCGCATGCAAACAACCCGCATGGCGCACGCACTGCAGCCTGGCATGGTGCGCAGGTGCGCAAGATGGCGGCGCACGGCGGGCTGGCCTTTGGCAGGGACGCCAGGGCGGACCGCGCATTCCGCAAGCGCAAGGCGCCCGACTCGGCAGGCGGCGTGGCGGGGGCTGTGCCTGCGTGAGCCCCGCTTTTGCGGCTTTGCTGCTGTCTTACCTCCCTGTGTGAGGGGATGCTGCTCGCATGGGGAGCTTGAACTACATCTGAACCTTCTGAACGCCATAGTAGACTACGAACATTTGACAACACATTTGGTATAAACATCCTGGCATCGTTGGCAGTAGCCACGAGCCGCAGCCAGAGGCATTGGCATGAATGATGCATGCATTCCTGCATGGACTTGCTTGTGCAGGTGTTGGCAATAGCGAAGGCGAGATGCGCTCCCTACGGCTATGCCTATGGTTGTCATGCAGCCAGGGCTGTTGCTGGTCCAAAACAGCCGGATGCCTTCTTGTCAACGGACTTGAAGTGCATGGCTTGTGCAGCATGGTGAAAGGAGCAAGCGTTGTTACATGGAGAAGCACAGCCGCTCACTCTTGCAAGACACTCTTGGCAGGCGAGCAGCAAGCCAGATCAACAGGCTGCAATGCTCAGGCGTGGCGCTGGGCATGGTGCCTGGCGCACGCGAGCAGCAGCGCAACAAGAGGCACTAGCGCGTACAAGAGCCCAATGGCCATTGCCCGCAGCCGCCTGACCCCTCGCCGGCACGCAGTGCAGCGCGACACCCGCCGCGCCTGGGGAGCACGCGCGCGCAGGGGCTGCGCTGCGCCCTCCCACCCACAGCCTCTGCTGCCCGGCGAGCGCCGCGCCGGCGCGCTACGCCACCGTCTGGGCACTCGCCCTCACCACCTCCTTGAGGCCCGAGGCCTCCGTGGGCTCAAGCACCTGCGCGGCCATGAGCGCACGTCGGCTGCAGCCAGCCCACGTGAAACAAAGCTTCCCCACATGGGATGGCCAGGTCAATGCGCCTGCACAGCCGCGGGCGCGCATCCGCTGCCGCCAGGCCGTGTTACATGAAAGGATCGTACCTGGCGTGGCCGTTTCAGTGCATAGTGCTGTGGGGTGACGCTTGGGCAGCCCGACATGCGTGGCTGGTGACAAGATAGCAGCCAGCAAATGCACTCTGCTCTTGTCAGCGCTCTTGTCTGACATGAGCGAAGGCGTCTGCAAAATCTGCCAAGTCTGGCTGCGAATCCATGCGGATCGGTGCAGCATGCCTGCGTAGGGGTGCGGGTGCGCCCTGGCAGCGCCGCGCACAGAGTGTGGTGCGCACCCGGTCAATGATGCCAAACTCCACGGCCTCATAGGGGTTGAAGTAGCGCGGCCGCGTGATCGTGCGCTCGATCTCGTCCTGCTCCTTCCCGATGTGCCGCGCCAGCAGGCGGGACTGCAGCGCGCACGTAACGCTTCAGGCGGCGAGGAGCACAGCAGAGGCCTCCCTTCAAAGCAAAGTATGGGACACAACTGCAGATTTACTGTTGCTCTGATCGAGCAAAAGCAAGGCCAGCAGAGCAGTGAATAGCAGCGGTGCGCCCCACAGCGTTCGGCAGCACGACCCTATTATCTGGCGGTTTGCTTCCAACAAGCGCGGCGAGCGCGCACGATCTCGTTCTTCGTCTTCCGCATCTCGTTGCGGTAGATGTCGATGTCGGACGCCTGCATCTGCGTGAAGCGCTGCATCGGCTGCCGCAGCATGATGGTCGACGACGGCAGCGCGCCCCGCTTGCCCTGCGCGCGCGCCCGGCGCGCGCTTGTGACAGGCGCCGCGCAGCCCGCCAGAGAGGCTCCAGCCGTGCGCGCAACCGAGGCGGGCGGAGCTTTGTCCATAAAGGCCCTACAGCTGCAGAACACCTCTGCCCCTAGCTGCCGGAATGCCAGAAATACCACCAGCAGCCGCCGGCAGCACCAAAGACACCACCGCCATGTTGATGAGCTGCTGCTCGGCCAAGGAAGCCGTACAGAGTGCGATGATTGAGCAGATGATTGTGCAGGAGTGTGTGCAGGCAAGGTGTGCAGCGCGCACCGGCGTGCCGGCCGCCAGCAGCATCGCGGACTCGCCAAAGGCGGTGCCTACGCACAGCGTGTGCACCGCCGGCTTTATGTACTTCATGGTGTCGTAAATGGCAAAAGCCTCCGCCTCGTAGCCCAGCTTGTCCGCGCCTTTCTGCGCACCAACGCGCATACGCAGTGGTTACCCAGTCTAAGAGCCAAACCCGGCATTGTGATAGTGACAGCCACGCTTGCCCGCCTTTGACGCTCCACGCTCGGTGCATGTGTGGACACACGCACGCAGTTGCGGCTGCCTGCGACATGAAAGGAGTCCCAAGCGGCGTGCAGCGTCAGCAGCCTGCTGAGCCCCTGCACTGCCTGGCATCATGTGCGCTCACGCGGTAACGGCAGGGTGGCCGCGCGCCGCGCCTGCACGCCCGCCGAGTTGATGTACATGAAGATGGGCTTTGTGGGGTTGTCGTACTGCAGGTACAGCAGCTCGGCGAGCATGAGCTCGGTCACCGCGGGGACCAGGGACATGCCCTGCACCGTGCACGCTGCTCGAGTGACAACATGACCCCCTGACAGGACAGCGCAAGGAGCCTTGGAGGCACATGCAGCAGCAATCATGCAGACACTCGATGGAGACGCAAGCAGGATGTATGCAGTTATGCAGGCACACAGACCAACATGATCTGGGTTTCGACCAACATGACCACCATGGTCTGGTTTTTGGCACCTGACGCCTATCAAGTCCACAAACAAGAGGCGAGCAGGCCTGGCAGCTTAAGAGCCGTGAGCGAAAGCAAGCAAAACACTGCGGCACCCTCTAGCTCGGACAAATGCTATGGTACCTACTGCGCCCTCTTGCAAAGAACTGTGCATGCTTCCGGCGGTACTGTGACTCAACGCACAAGCGTCGCACGCACCAGGTATACAATGCGCTCCTTGAACAAGTAGGAGGGCAAGTCGGGCGGCGTCTGGTCGGTTGCATCACCCTGCAGGGCAGGGATGACCTGCGCAAGGCACGGCCGGCCTTAGAGACACCTACAGGGGTCGGTGCTCGTCCTGACCCGCAACGGCCTAGCCACACTTGCTCACATGCTGTTTTCCGGCCCGCCTGCACAATACAGCACCACATCCCTCCCTCCGCCAGTGGTAACAGACGCACTGCCGGCATACCAAAAGCACTCCCTGCAAGCCTGCTTTGCTGCCTGCAGCAGAGGTGCCGCAAGCTCAAAACAGAACATGAGCAGTGCATGGCTTGTTGCGTGCATGTAGAAAGCACTGCCAGACTTCAGTCAGCTGTGTGCAGCCAGTGCTTGCCGCTTGCAACACACGCAGCAAGTGACTTGCAGTCCTGGTAAAGTACAAACTAAGCATCCTTCTGTGAGCCTTGCCTGAACACTGCATGCATGCACGCCTACTAAAGCCATGCTTTGACGCAGCAAATACACTGTATCAGTTCTGCTCACTGTCGACCCAGACCATGCGCTGTCAGGACGCACCGCACGAACATCGAGCCTGGACAGGGCGCGTGCGGCCCTGCAGCGGCCGCCGCGCTGGCGCAGTGGGCGGCAGACTGCAACCTTCCAGCCTGTCAGCAGCCGCGGCTGCGCAGCCAAGCACCCGCGCAGGCAGCCCTGCGCAGGGGCGCACATCGCCCTGTCGTCGCACCTGCTAGAGCACCCTGCACAAGCTTGCCGAGGGCGGTGTGGCCTTATGGGTGTGGCAAAAGACTACGATTACTCTGGACCAAAATGGTGTGCTCAGCAGGGGGAGACGGGGGTAAGCGGCCGGGGTGAGGCCTGGGCAGGCGAGCAATGTTTGCTGCAGAAGAAATCTGCCTCAAAGTCGCTGCAGCGTTCAGGCGCTGTGCCCGTGCGCTGTCAGCGCCGAGCGCTGACCCTGCCCGGCCGCACCTGGGCTGCCGTCTTGCACTGCTACGCGCGACACCATGCTGCGCCTGCTGGGGTGGCTGGCCAGCGCGCGCGAGCAGCAGGGTGTGGTGGAGGCCGCGCAGGGCGCGAACAACGTGGAGCCAAGCGTGACAGCCAGCAGACGGTGCGGCCGAGGGATCTGCAATGCAGACACGCTGGCGCACCCGCGCGCCGACGCAAAGCTCTGTCGCACAGTTGTCTTTTGGGTGCAATACGGCCCGGCTACTGGAACGACCTCAGAGTGCACGCCGCTTTCGCTTGTTTCGTCGCAGACATGCAGGCGGATGTTTGCGCGGCTCTGCTGGAATCAGAGCACACTTGCCCAGCTGTTCACCACAGGCCTGACAGCGAGCGCGGCCTGCAGGACGCCAAAGCTCTTTCCCAGCGCGGCGCAGCCGGACATTGTGCGCGCGGCGCAGAAGGTGGGTCGGGCCGCCGGCCCCGCCTGCCGCACCGTATTGCTGCAAGGCCTTGGGGATGGGCGCACGCCGTGTTCTGAAGCGCGCTGAGGTGGCTGACGCAGCGCGCCGGCGCGCCTGCGTGCTGCGTGTGCAAAGCGGGCGCGTTGCGCCGGGGCTCTCTTGCTGCTGGGCTGCGACCGGCCTTGCAGCTGCAGGCGCGGCTGCGTGTCGAGCTGCGGGACCGGTGCGCCGGCCTCGTCAGCTGAAGGTGGTGTGCGCGGCTCGCTCAGGATGAGCTGTACCTGCAGCACCTCGCGGACGCGTGCCAGGACGCCGTGCGGCGCTTCCTGGGCCCGCGCCGGGCGCTGCAGCACGCCAGGCGCGCATATGCGCCCGCCCGCTGCCTCTGGACCCAGCAGTCCATGCGTCGCGCTGAGGCCTGCTGCGCCCCTGCATGCGGCGAGTGCATGTGCAGCTGCAGCTAAGAATGCACACACAGGAGGCTGCAGATGTTTTGGTGGGGTGTTGGGCGGCTGCGACCTGACGCGCCTCCTTGGTGGGGCGCCGGCCTGGTAGGTGTGTGGCAGCCATATGCGGGCGCCCTTCCTGTGAGCGGGAGTGCATCGTCTCGCCCAGTGCCTCTCAACAAGCCGCACAGGACTTGCTCGCTGGTGGAGAACAGTGTCTGGATGCAGAGGAGAGCTCTGTGATGCTGCGCAGGGAGACGCGGCTGGCGGCGGAGATGCTGTACCATGGCCTGACGACCGGCGCAGGCGTGCAGACGCTGGGCGAGGAGTACTGCGACATCCTGCAGGTCGCAGGCAAGCCCTGCAGGGCAGCTGCACAGGGGTCATACCGTAAGACCTGGGGGTGTCATCTGCACGTGCAATGAGCATAACACGCATGCGCCCATATGCTGCTGCCCGTGACAAGGCACGGCACATCGAAGCGCGCACTTATGGCGCTGTGCCTGTGCCAGTACGTGTTACATCTTGGCGCCGTGTGTTCTCGCCCAGGTTGTGTTAACGCGTTGTGTGCCTGCACTGCCTCTGTTCATTAGTATCCTACAGTGCTGGCCGGGATGTGTGCAAGACGTTGAGCCACCGCGTGATCGGCGGTAGCGTGAGAGCCGGGGCTGCTCGCGGCAGGCCCCGTGGGCGTGGCGCCGTCGGCGGGCCAGCGCACGCTGCTGGTGCTGCTGCAGACGCTGGCGCCCTACCTAGCGCAGCGCGTGGCAGCAGCCGCCGCAGCCTCCGCACATGGTGCCGCGGACGCGAGCGCCCCTGAGGCTGCTCCGATAGGATCGTCTGTGGACCCGTCCCTGCTGGCCGCGGCGGCGGAGCGGCGGCAGGGCGTGCCGGCACTGGGGGACGCTGGCCGCCCTGGCCCTCACGACCACGGAGCCAGCGCGCCCGGCGGCCCCGAGGTGCCCGGCGCAGAGCGGGGCGGCAGCGGCGGCGCGGCGGCGGGGCCGGGCGTGGCGGCGGCCCTGGCGGCGGCAGCGGCCAGGGCATATGAGGCGGGGTCGCGGGTGTCCGCTGCCGCGGGCGCCGAGGGGCGCCGCGCATGGGGCGCGGCCGCCGCGTATGCGCCGGAGGCCGTGCGGCTGCACCTGGCCCTGTTCTACTTCTTCGGTGTCTACTACCACTGGGCGAAACGCGCAACCGGTGCGCAGGCCGCTCGCACGCTGGCAGCCCATGCGGTTTCTACTTTGCAATAGCGCCTGTCGCAGCGCAGTGCAGGATGTGCCTTGCGGCTTCGTCCGCCGCACACCAGTTTGGGGGGCCTTTACTGCCAAGCAGGAGCAGCAACTCAGGCCCTGGCCCCGCCCGCGCGTACTGTCATGGCTGCGGTGGCAGTGCATCAACATAACATGCCACGACGCGCACGGTCCGCAACGGCCGGACACTTTGCGCGCAGGCACGCGCTACATCTTCATGGGCAAGCTGTTTGAGCGGCGGCCGTCGTACCACCTGCTGGGGGCGCTGCTGTTCCTGCAGCTGGGCATCTCCGCCGCCGGCTGGGGCCTGGCCAAGCTGCAGGCGTCCGTGGGCGGGGCGCCCGCGCTCGGCGACGGCGCCGCAGAGGGGGAGGCCGACGGCCGCGCCGCGCGCGGCCGAAAGTCTGGCCCGGCCGTGCTGCTGCAGGTCCGCCCCGGCCCACACGTTTTATTTACAAATAAGAAAAATATTTTTTTGCAAGTGCTTTGCTGCCGAGGCGCACCTCTGCTCTGCAGTGCGTTGTCCGGGGCCACATTGACCATAGCGCAAGCCACATTGGCAGGGAGTACAAGGTAAAAGATATTCTTATGAGCGGCGGTTTGCCGTGCTGGTAGTGTCCAACACGACCAGCTGTGCCGCAGGAGGACGGCACGGAGGAGGTGGCGGAGCGCGGCGGTGGCGCGTCGGGCGCGGCCGCCGAGTGGGCAGAGGTGCCAACGCGGCGCAAGTGCGCGCTGTGCCTGGGCGCGCGCGACACGCCGGCCGCGACGCCGTGCGGGCACGTGTTCTGCTGGGCCTGCATCGCGGCCTGGCACAACCAGAAGCCCGAGTGCCCGCTCTGCCGCGCGCCGTTCGGCACGGCTGGGCTCGTGTGCGTCTACAACGGCGACTTCTAGCCCATCCCTGTGTGACCCTACTTAAACCCTACCTGGCGCGCACGTCTCTGCTATGAGCCGTGCGCCCAAGTTGGGCGAGATTATGAGTTTGGCGCGCAAGCTGCGGCGGCGCCTGCGTCGCCGCTGCATGTGACCAGGATGAGAGGGACGGTCAGCTTGCTGCTGTGCATGTGCGCACGCGGGCGCCGTGCTTGCTGTTCGCGCACGCACCACAGGCTGAGACGCGTCTGTGGTAGAGCGTGCCGGCTGTCGTCCTCCTTGGGGGCGTTACAAAGGGCTGGCTGAGCTCTTTGGTGATGAGTGTCTGTGAGTTATTACTGGGTGTGATATGATACTGTTGCATCGGTGACCTGCTGGTGTACATGGCGTGTGTGCGTGTGGGTGTGGGACTGCCAAGGAGAGGGAGTGGCTTTTTTGTACAGCTGTTGCATGCAGAGAGTGAGAGCGGGAGGGAATATTACGCGGAGTGCGGAGGACGGATGTTTGCCGTTCACCCATCTTAAAACATGCGATGCTCCTGTTGGCATTTGGCATCCTGGCACGAAGCCTCCTCAACTCTTTTCTGCCCCGATTCAACCTTCCCACTAAGCCGTGCCAAACCTCTGCCCCGCAGCCCGGCCTGCCACGGGCAGCATTGCCTTGTTCTGAAAGCTGTGCCAAAAGTTTCAGGCCAAGCGGGCATGGCCAGACAACACAGCTGCATCCATCAGCCTCCCAGGCGCCATGCAAACGCACCATGTCAGAATTGCAGTTCTCCAGGGGGCAGCACAATGCTGCCACCAAAAGCTGAGCAGTTGGGCGCCTACACAAATTGGCCACCCCCAAAGCAGTGCTGTAAAGCCTGCAAGCAGAGCTAGGCGGCATGAAAACAAATGCATGCCAGTCAAAGGCCGAGTCTGTGCTGCTACTGTTATACACCCTGCAGCCCCTCCCGAGGCAAATGCTGAATGCAAAATCAGCTGCACCCCTGCACGTCCGGTCATGCTCTTGCGTCTGACCAGAGCAGAGCGTGCAGGTGCATGCGCGGGCGCAAGAGAGGCCCACAGCTCCCAAGAAGCTATGCACATCCGCTGGCACTCTGCACCGAGCAACGCGGTGTGCGAGATGCGGGACATCTCAAGCCAAGCGGTGCAAAACCAGGCACCGCGCGCCTCACAAGACGTGCCCCAGTGTGCCGCCAGGCAGTGCCGCAGAGCCTACACCCACCGCACCGCTCATCTACAATGACCGCTGCACCGCTGCAGAAATCAGGGTGCTACCAAAACAGCTGGCAGGGCCCACGGCGCCGGCTGAACAAACGGCAGCAGCTAGCCCAGCACTCCAACACGCTCTGCAGAGCCCCCGCCCGACCAAAAAGCGCGCACGCACCACGCTGGCAGCAGGCCTGCTCAGCGCGGTGCGGCTGGTGCGGCTGCCGCCGCAGACGCCACAGGGAAGCGCGGCACGCGCCCGTCAGGCCTCCGGGCGGCACGGGCCGTCCGGCAGCCGCCTGTCCATCCAGGCGATGATGCACCTGAGCACCTCCTCGTTCCCGGGCTCCTTCACGATGACGTGCCAGCGCTCCGGGATGATGTGCAGCTCCTTGTCCTCAGACTGGCCCCACACAGCGGACCGCCCTCAAGGACTCTTGACTTTCGGAGGCGGCGAGACGCTGGCGCCCAGTGTCATGCGGACAGCAGACCAGCATGTGCTGCAAGGGCACACAGAGGGAGCGGGCTGCAAGGTGCCGGCCTGGCATCGCCGGCGGGCTGTGCGCAGCCTCGCCTGAAGCCTGCCGCTCGCCTACAGCCTGCTCGCTCGCCCCGGGGCCGCGCCGCCGCACGGTCCGCGCCATGGAAAGTTCGTCACAAAAACTTCGTCACAGGGGGCACGCAAAGTGCCAGGCATATGCCGTGTCTGTGAGCGCGCGCGGGGTACCTTGGCGCGCGCGAACAGCTGCCGCGAGCCGTCCACGTCGCACAGCGTGTCGTCGGCGCCGTGGAAGACGACAAAGGGGAACGCGTACTGCGGCATCGCGGCCAGGCAGGCGCCCGTGGCGAGCAGGTACTCGGTCGCGTTGCGCGCGCGCGTCGCGCCGTGCCAGCACAGCGGGTCTGGCGCGCGCGCGTCTCGAGGGCGGGGTCAGGGCAGGCTGCAGGATGAGGCTGCCGCAGCCCCATTCGTAAAGCGAAGTGCAGCTCGGCGAAAGTCCTTTGACGCAGCAGGGCGCAGGGGGCTTGCCGCCTATGGTCAGGCAGCACAGTGTTGACGAGTACAAGGCTTTATCTGTGCTGTCTGGTGTGAGATATATCACTGACGTCGCGCCTCCACGCTTGAAATCAAAAAAGTAGTCACTCGACCACACATAGCATCAAGGAGGCTAGACGGCCAGGACGGCGCGCACCTTGGTCCCAGATCGCCTGGAGGTGCGGGTACAGCGTGTTACGCATGGTGGCCGCCACCGGCAGCGTCGGCGCCAGCCAGCTCAGCAGCCCCGCCAGCGGCCTGCGGGAAACCTGGCGTCTCAGCAATGCCCGCGCAGCGGGCGCAAGCCACAAACGCCCTCGCCTCCGGACCGAGGCGCTGGCGCCAGCCAGCTCGGCAGGCTTGCCGGCGGTGCTGGCTTAGTAAGTTCCTGATTATGTAAAAACTTTAGAATGGATGTGCATACTCTAGCATGCAATGGACACGATGCAGCCTGCAAGGCATGGGCGGCCTGGGAGGCGGCGACGCGCCGGATGTAGGAGTTAAGGCCATGCCGCGACGCCTTCTCCAGCGACAGCATGGGCGCCAGCAGCACCGCGCCGCGGAACAGTTGCGGCTGCGCGCGCGGCGCCCTGCCTTGTCAGCCCCGGCAGCGGTGCTCTTTAAAGCTCCGTTGCAAGGAGCGGAGCCAGGACCTTGCACGCCTGCCACTCTGACAGGCTGTCGCCGTGACCTTGACGGCGCTCAGAGAGAGGGAGCGACAGACAGGACCTCAACATACTACACGTTTCGCAACTTCCCGCGCAGCTGATGGCGATGGCTTGAGTCCGCATGCAGCACATGCAGCGCAGAACCCGCTGCACCAGGCGCCACAGAGTGAGCCTGCGCGGACATTCTAACACAGTGGCACACAGCGCAGAGCGGACATGCCTTGTGCCGCATGCGGGGCGAAGTCTGCAGGCTACCGGGCGGCGCATGCGCACGCGCGCCTGCTGGTGGATGGCGTTCACCACGATGCACCCGCCGAGCGAGCAGCCGCACACAAACAGCGGCACGTTCGCAAAGCCCGCGACTTCGCACGTTGCCAGGGACCTGCAGACGCCCGCATTGGTGCAACACTCAGCACGACAGATTTGCGCATAAATGCATACGCATGCATGCTGACACGAGAACAGCGCGCTCTGCTGTGCGAGCTCCCAGCTAGGGTGTGTAAAGGCCCACGTCTGGAGGCAGCACTCTGCATGCCTAGGAGTGCAAGCACCACAAAGACTCGCGGCAACGCAGTAAAGCTACAAAACAGGTCTGGAATAGCCTGGCCCGAGCCACAGGCAGCATCTGCGATGCGCATGCAGGTTGCATCTGGCCATGGGCTGCACCAAGGAGCTGCCAGCACGCTGCAGGCGCAGGGCAGCCGGGACGCGCACTTTGCGAACTGCAGCACGTCCGTCACATAGTCCGCAAAGCGCTCCACGTAGCCACGCACGCCCTCAGAGTACCCCAGGCCCTGCTGGTCCACCCCGCACACGGAGTACCCGCGCGCGTTGAGCTCGTCCACCCAGGAGCGCGCGTACTGCGGGGCCTGGCCCGGCTCCTGCCGCGCAGCAAAGAGCTGCCTGAAGCCCGGCCAGCCAGAGGAGCTCCCTGAAGCCTGGCCTGCTAGAGGAGCTCTGTGAAGCCTGGCCTGCCAGGCTGCAAGATATTGCAGGCGCGGCTTGTGGTCCCAGGGGCTCGCGAGAGGCTGCCGCGGCGGAGAGGCCAGGCGGCTCTGAGAGAGCGCAGGGCACGCGCACGTCCACACGCAGCAGCTCGTGCAGCAGGTACGCGCCGTGCCCGTGCACGAAGAGGACCACGCCGCGGGGCTTTGCGGCCTGCGCAGCACAGCCCCATGAGCTTACTTGCTGAGCAACAAGGTCCACTGGTGTGCTAACACAATCATGCAACTTTGCAAAGTGTCCCCAAGCAGGCGCCGCACAGGCCTGCGTACCTTACCACAAGCAACAAGCAAGGCAGGCAACACTGCTTTGGGCTGCCCAACCGCTTGCAGCAGAGCAATCACTGCGCGGGCCTTGTACCAAGTCGACGAGCCCGAGCCCCTCAGGGGTGGCTAAGTCTGCGAGTGTCAGGAGCCGAGGGCTGGAGGCAGGCGCACCGGCCAGTAATAGCAGGCCAAGCGCAGCCCACGCGCGTTGACAAGGGAGCCGCACACGCCGGCCGGCCCAAGCTGGTTCACCCGCGGCTCAAAGTCAAAGAGGCTGGCCGGCACAACCTTCAGCGTGGCAGGAACGATGGTCTCCACAGGAGCATCCACTGCTACAACCCGTGCCCGCGACGCCATGCTCGGGGCTGCTGACACCCGCCTGCCAAGCCAGCCCTCGCACAGCAAAGCGAAGCGGTGTTACGTCAGTATCACTACTTTGCAGTCTGTATCACAAAGCACACCAGAAGCGCAGCCCGCTCAGCGGCTGGTATGTGCGGGGCAACCCGGGGTCACGCCCAGGCCCTGCCCCGTATAGGGATGTTGGCCTGCAGAACACCAAGGACAAGAGGGAGCAGCACCGCGTATCAATGAGGGCCCTATTGGCCGCGGCGCGGCGCTCGCGCAGCCTGCTGGCCGCAGGGCGGCGGCATGAGAGCGCGCTGGCAGTGCAGCCCTCTCTGGTGGACGGCTCGCCCGCCTCGCCCTACCTGGCGTACTCGCGGCCGCAGGCGGAGCCGTTCAACGACTCGCTGATCTTTGAGAGCTTCCCGGAGACAAAGGCGCCCCCCATGCTCCCGCCTCGTCTCGAGCCACCTTGCTTGCCTCTAACGCGGCGTGTGCTGTCCTCCGGCTCCAACCTGTCCTTGGCTGTTCTGGGACGGAGCGCGCATTCCGGGTGACTGGCTTAGGTCACCACGGGCCGCTGCGTGTGCAGAGGGAGCATGCACAGATCTGTCAGCACACACGGGGCGAGCGCAGGTGACCACGCTGCCCAGCGGCCTGCGCGTGGCGTCGGAGACCACGCCGTTTGCGGAGACGGCGGTGGTCGGCGTGTGGATCGACGCGGGCAGCCGCTATGAGACCGCCGCCAACAACGGCGCCGCGCACTTCCTGGAGCACATGGCTTTCAAGGGCACCAAGGCGCGGCTGCGCAGCGCCGGCCTGCTGCGTCACACCGACACGACGCGTAGCTCAGACTTGATGCCTATGCTGTAGTGGGTGTGGGCAGCGAGCCATGAGTGCTGGATGCTGCTAGCTTGCAGGACAGAAGTTGCCTTGTGGCGCGTTCCTCGGCGCGCTTGCCTGGCCGCACGTGCCGCACGTAGCGGGACGGGCCGGTGGCATGCGGAGAGGGTGGCACGCGTGAGCCATTAGGCGGCTGCGAGAGACGAGTAGAGGCACGGGCGGCGTGTTGCTTGTACCGTGCAACCCAGGCGCCCTGACACCACGTTGGTGGCAGCTGGAGGTGGACCTCTGCATGGGCAGGACGGCTGCACCTGGGACTGCGCCCGCGCGACAAGCAGCAGCGCGAGGCTGTCTGCGGCTGCGCGAGAGCCGCGTGCTGCCGCCGGACAGACGGCAAGCTCTCAATATTTTTGAAAGAGGTTGCGCTGAGCGGGCGCCGGCGCGCGGCGGGGGGCCGGCAGTCGCGGAGCGTATGGCAGCTGGAGGTGGAGATTGAGGACATGGGCAACCTGTCAAGACCATTATAAGAGATGGCGCTGAGTGGGCGCCGGCGCGCGGCGGGGCGGCGCAGTCGCGGAGCGTGCGGCAGCTGGAGGTGGAGATCGAGGACATGGGCGGCCACCTCAACGCGTACACCAGCCGCGAGACGACGTGCTACTACGCCAAGGTGGGCTCGCTGCGCAAGTCAGTCAGGCCATATGGTAGGGTATATGGCTATGAGCCCTAACCCTAGGCCCATATTGTCCCCGGCAAGCGGCGCTGCGCGATTGCAGGCCTGGACCGAACCCTACATGCAAGCTCCCAGAGCTTGCCACGACAGGCTGCTCATTGCCTTTGCTGGAGCAAAGGCGGTGCAGGCGCTGTTCGCAACAGTGATGGGTTGGCTCTGGGCGCGGCGGGGCACACCTGACCCTATATGTGCCACTGCGCCCAGGTGTTCAAGGCGGACGTGCCCAAGGCGGTGGACATCCTGTCGGACATCCTGCAGAACTCGCGCCTGGACGAGTCCGCCATCCAGCGCGAGCGCGACGTCATATTGCGCGAGATGCAGGAGGCGCGCCGCCCGCCGCTGCGCGCCCGCGCCGAGCGCGGCCCTGCGCGCGGCCGCGCGCTGCTGGCGTGGCGCCGCCCCGCCCTGCCAGGCGCTGCGCGCGGCCGCGCCCCGCGCAGCCTGCACCTTGTCAGCGACGCCGTCTCGCACCGCCGCACCGCGCCGGGGATGCCGTACTGCATAGCCGCACTGTGCCAGCCATCTTTTCAAGCCTCATGCACCTGTAAGCGGGGAGAAAAAAAGAAAAAAGGAAAAAGTTAAACCCCCGGCGCGGGCGCAGGTGGAGGGCGTGGCGGAGGAGGTCGTGTTCGACCACCTGCATGCGACCGCGTTCCAGCACAGCCCGCTGGGGCGCACCATCCTGGGCCCGGCCGAGAACATCAAGCGCCTGACGCGCGGCGACCTCTCGGACTACATCGCCACGCACTACAAGGCGCCGCGCATGGTGCGGCGGCCACAGCGACAGCAGACCTGTAGCAGGCTCAGGCTTTTGCTGCTGGGCCGTGTGAAAGAAGCTAGCCCTGGGCCTCTTGCTGTTGCAGTGTCAGTTCACTAGGAGGCACTCCAGAGTGCTGTGCCCAGTCGTGAAGTGCGTGACTACGGCTGCGTTCGCCGATGGGCGCTGACTTCGGCGCATCACAAACCTCAACCGCCAGGTTGGGCGCTTTGGGTCCTCGCTGACGCAAGCCCCTGGCGTGCTGCGCAGGTGGTGGTGGGCGCGGGAGCGGTGGAGCACTCGCAGCTGGTCGACCTGGCCGGCAACGCGTTCGGCGGGCTGCCCGCTGGCGGGCCGAGCACCGAGGAGCTCGTGCAGAAGGCGCGCCGCCGCGCCGGACTGACAAACGGGTTTTGACGCGAGTGTGGAGCAGGAGGCCGCGCTGCGCTTGTAAAGGGGCTTGCATGCGCCAGCTTGTCGCCTTGGCAGCGACACGAAGGCCCTGAATAGCATTGTGAAAATCACCAAGTAATGCACTGGGTTGGGTCGGCTGCCAGGGATGCACTGGGCTGGATGGCATCAGCCCTGCAACTGAAAAGCAACACGGGCCTGATTTAGAGATGGGGGCATTGACGCCCGCCCGCCACCACGCCAGTACCCGGCAACGTTCACCGGCTCGGACGTGCGCATCCGCGACCCGGACCTGCCGCTGCTGCACTTTGCGGTGGCCTTCCGCGGCGCGGCCTGGACCGACCCGGACTCCATCGCGCTCATGGTCATGCAGACGATGATCGGCGCCTGGGACAAGAACGCCGGCTCGGGTGCGGGGCCGCGCGTCAGGGACTGGCGCAATGAGGGTACGGTTAGGGTCAGTTTACAATGCAGGGAAGCCCTGGACCATTGAGGGAGGCCCGCTCGGGAAAGTCCCGACGCTGGGCGCGCGCGCGCAGGCCCGAACATGAGCAGCATGCTCGCGCAGCGTGTGGCGATCAACGGGCTGGCCAACAGCTTCATGGCGTTCAACACCAACTACCAGGACTCGGGCCTCTTCGGCGTCTACGCCGTCGTCGGCAAGGACCAGAGCGTGGACGACCTGGCGCGCACCCGGCCGCGGCCGCGCCGGCCGGCTGTGGCCAGCCGGCGCATACCTGCGTCTGCCTGTCGAGCGCTGCTGCACAGGCCTTCAGTGCGCTGTGCACAGGCGAGGATCAGGTGCCTGGACGGCCCTGTGCCCGGCATGGAAAGCATTGTGTGATTGATGCCATGATGAGTGTGCCACGCTCCGGGTGAAAGGCCAGTCTGAGCGTGTGTGCGCGCATGGGCGGCAGTCGTGGTGCATTATGCGCGAGCTGAGCCACATGATCTACAACGTGGCGGACGAGGACGTGCAGCGCGCGCAGAACCAGCTCAAGGCGTCCATCCTGTTCTCGCAGGACGGGCCCAGCGGTGCGCTGCAGCCAGCGGAGGGTGTCCGTCCGCAGTCGTCAGCGCGCCACGTGTCGGCCCGCTTGAAGTCTGCGTAGGCTCGCGTGCGCGTGCATGTACACTGTGTTTTCTTTTGGGACACACTGGCGCGCTTGATGCCAGTGTGCGGCAACTCCGGGCGCTCGGCGGGATGCATGGACACTGTGTATTCTTATCGGACACACTGACGCGCTTGATGCCCCTGTGCCTTAATTCCGGGCGCTCGGCGAGAGTTCAAAGGCTCAAAGGCACTTCCGTGCTAGATACCATGTGTATATATTTTCACTTTTAGCTGTGCGTCGCATGTTTGTTCATATTTTCAGGATCAGCACGCAAGTCTTGCATTGTGATGCTCGCAGGCATCGCGGAGGATATCGGCCGGCAGCTGCTGACATACCACCGGCGGCTGTCCAAGCCGGAGCTGTTTGCGCGCATCGATGCGGTGACGCCCGCGACGATCAAGCGCGTGGCCGAGCGCTTCATCTACGACCAGGACCTGGCCATCGCCGCGATCGGCGACGTGCAGAACCTGCCCGACTACACATGGTTCCGCCGACGCACATACTGGCTGCGGTACTAGGGTTGGGATGGGACGGGGGTTTTGCACGGGTGCGTGATGCCGCCGGGACTGCTAACGGCGCGCATAGTGCGTAAGTAAGTCTTGTCATGAGTGGTATGCGCGTCTGCAAGAATGGCATGCCATATGGCACACGGCTGTTGCATGTTGCGGACCCACCCATGCGTCATTCACAGTCCCTCACCAAGGTGCAAAGCAATGCACATTCGTATTCCATGCCTGCACAGATGTCTACCACTGATCAGCTTCGGTGTTCAACAAGTGGCTCCCAACGACAGGCAGTGCTACAGGCAGCGCATTGGCAGAGGTACGGCAGATGCCAGCGCCCTGCACATCTCATAATAAAGCTGCCCTTCCAGGCAAGGTGCAAGAGTACAGCAGGGGAAGGGGCGTTGCATTGTACGCAGCGCCACCGCACTCTTATACTAGTCGCACTCTCATGACTTCCCGGACCATGCAGGTCAGCCTCCAAGACGTTCTGCTTCAAAATTTGCATGGGTAGCCGGCAGTGGCCTGCTGGTGCAAGGGGCGCGCTGGGAGCTGTCTGCCTCAAGAGATCCAATCACTAAGAGGGCCAATCACTAGGGCCCAAAACTAGGCATGCAGGAATGGGTTGGCCAGCAGCTCGCTGGCGGCCTGGCGGCCGCTGACCAGGTCGCCGATCAGCTGCCAGCCGGCGCCGCCGAACTCGTCCAGCAGCGCCGTGGCCGTCGCCCACTCCGGCTCATTCGTGCAGTACCGCCGGAACGCCGTGATATCGTTCTCAAATACCTGGCGCGGGCCGGGTGCGCTGCGGCCTTAGACGGGTGGCCCGGGCCGGGCGTGCTGCCCCACGTCGCACTAAAACATTTGCACACCTGCAAGCGCTGCAGCCCGCTGCTGCTGCAGGCTCTGTCTCGACATGCGCTGGTGCACCTTACAAAATACAACTCTCACATGCGGTATGGCACAAACAGATTTTCCACAACTATGTAGCACCCGCTGCAGGCTAGTCAGGCAGGATGCCAACGCCACTCTCTTTGTATCGATTATTACAGTCTTGCACATCGCGCACAGACGCGCGCACCTCCACGAGCAGGCGCTGCAGGCCGTCGGAGCAGGACGCGCCGGTGCCCTCGGCCAGCGCGCAGAACAGCGTCTGCGCCAGCGCCACGCCCAGCGCGGCGCGGTCGGCCGCCAGCAGGTCGTTCAGCGGGTGGCCCTCCGGCAGCGCCGCCGCCGCCGCCTCGCCCGGGCCTGCGGTCATGGTGTCATCTGGGGCCTGTTTCGGCCGACGTGATCACCAGCGTGAGGTGGAAGGCCGCGGCCTGTTGGCTGCGCAGTACCCAAATTCCATGCGCGCAATGCCAGGCCCACCTCTCGCACTCTTCTGGTATAATGCCAGGTGTAGCCTGGTCACAGCCGCGCGCCGGGCTGGGACTGCAAATGCTTCGCGCCCCATACACCCCTTTGCTTACGCGCGGCCTTCTGGAAAGGCTCGCACCCTCGTCAGCCTCGCCGTCGGGCGCGTGGGGCCTGTGCAGCATGCGCGCAAAGCCAAAGTTGTCCAGCTTGACGATCAGCTCGGCCGCGCGGCGGTCGTCAAAGGTGGACAGCAGGAACAGCGTAGTAGCTCAGCGGCTGCATCCGCTCAAACTTGTACGCCTGCGCAGGGCGGCCACAGCAGAGCTTTGTCTGCTGGCGCCCGCAGAGACTCGCCCGCAGAGTCCAGCACTGAAGGTTGCAATTGTTGCCTCTGCTTGCCAGACACACTCTCTCGCATACTACCACAGTCGCTACTCCATATGGAAGGCACAGGTCAAGGGCACACCCAGGGAGAACCCTGCAGACACACCGGCTGCTGGCGGGGGGAGGCGGCCTGAGGCTGGCCGACATGCATGCAGGTATCTCACCAGCCACAGCGTGTCGTCCTTTCCGCGCGCCGACTGGATCTGCTGTCCCGCATCGCTCTGTCCCGCCCAGAAGAACCCTGCATGTGATGCCGCCTGCTTGGCGATGCACAGCATTCCTGTTCTGGCATAAGACCATATGCAGCTACAGCCCCATGCGTACACAAACACCGACACCGCTAGGCTTCCCTGTGAGCGGCTCACGAAGCTCGCACCAGGCGCACCTGCTTGGAAACACACAGCTGTACCTTTGGCAAGCAATGCACACATGCAGACTGCGCGCAGGGCCTACCCAGCAGTGGCACCACGGGCACCTCGGCAGACAGGGGCGCGGTCGCGGCATGCCACTTGCGCCTGGGCAGCCCTGCCAGCCGCTTCAGCACCTGCGCGCCATTACTGATTCTCCACCTACGCAGCCTGCATGAGCAGGGCCAATGCACAGATGTGCTGCATGTGTGCTGTGCCTGTGCTCGGCGTCATTCCGTGCTTGCAAGAAGAAACAAGATCCTGAATCTGAATAAAGTTCCCGGGCATCCATGGCATGCAGACACACGCGTCGCAATGTGTGCACAGCTGCTCCGTTGTCAGTGTCGTGTTGGCAAGGGCGCACCTGGACCTCATTGCAGGCGACGCTCTTCGCGCCCGGCAGGTACTCCTTCAGCAGCACCGTCACTGCCGGCTGCACGCGGGTGCGAGCCCGTCAGACCAGGGCGGCTGCATGTGGGGACACGCCGGCAAGGTGGCCTCTGGCCAAAACAGAGCGCCATGCAAAGTGCTGCATGCAGGCGTCCTCGGCAGCCGGCCCCACCTGGAAGGGCAAGCCGCTGAAATAGCGCGCGGTGAACGCCACCACAGCGGTCTGCTCTGGCTGGGCAAGGACCTTGCCGGCCTGCAGCGGGCTCTCCCGCGCGCTCTCCGTCACCTGCCCGCGCGCGTCACGCGCACAGTCAGGCGCGGGCAGCCAGACACGCTTCTCACTGCCAGCACACCTGAAATGAAGAGAGCGCAACCTGCCAAAACAAAAGAGCCTGCCCGAGCACTGAGCCAAGCAGCACCGTGTGAAGGCTAGGTACTGGTCGCATTTACTGTGTCCAAAGCCGCACCCAGGACAGACGGCCCAGCTGCTGCTGCAGCTCAAACTCCTGGGACGACAACCCGCCGTCGCCGACATCTGCTTGCGCCATGGCCTCCCAATTCTGCACCCCAAAGTAACAGCTATTAGCAGGGTACATTATAGTGTTCTTCTGACACGTTTTATCAGGAACGATGCTCAGAGGAGTTTGCTGTAGCATAGCAGCAGCCAACACACCTCGCATGAAGTCTATTTGCACAAAGTAAGGGCAGTGGTTTGGTCACAGGGTGCAAGGCCAGCTACCTCGACGCCGGACGAGCTGGCCTCTGCACCGTTGCTGCGCCGCGCAAGTATTTCATCCGAGACGGAGCGCACAGCGTCGGCGGCGGGCCCCAGCAGGTCCTCCGCGTCCAGGGAGCTGCTCGTCTCCGCTTGCGCTCGCCGCAGGCGCTCCGCCTCCTGGCTGAGCTGGCACAGGAGAGGCGTGCACACGTTGATACACACGCCGTGCCGAACAGATCACTCTGCAAGGCCTGTCTATGAGTTGCTCTGCACAACATCTATGCTCGGAAAAGGATGCAGGCTGGTGAGTACCCGGCGTGCAAGTGCGTCAATGTCTATGCCTGGTCCTTCATCTCCGTCTGGCGGCTGCAGCGCAGCCCTGCTTCCAGCTTCCTGGCGCCTCCTTCTGCAAGTATGGCTGCAAGCGCTCCCGGACAGTGCGCGGCGCCCCTCCCGGACGAGGCTGACTTGGACGCTGTTGCGAGCGCCAAAGGCAGTTGCCATTGCACGTGTTCATACAGAAACGGAACAAACAGGGACAATGCTGAAAGCGCAGCCTGAAACATGCGTCGCCCACACTTCGCATGTCTCGCATGTGGGTCGGCCACCCGCGGGGGCCACCCGGCCGGGTCAACTTTTCACTCGAGTACGACGCCAAGTGAAGTAGGAGGTGTCACTCTTCATGCAACATGCAGAATTTAAAGGCGCTGCTGGTCAAGGCGGGAGGTTGGGGCTTGCTTGGGCTGACTGGCTACCTCACAACTGACGCTTTAAACGACTTCATCTTGTACCAGCAGCTGCGCAGGTGCTCTCTCCGCACGTGCTGTGCAGGACCACGAGCCATGCTCTGGCGTGCAATCGTAATATCAATTGTACTTGGTTGTGCAGGTTGGCGCTGGAGCACGCTGAAAGCCACCCACTCATCAAGGACGAGTTGGGACTGCCACTGACCACTGGACCTTGGTACAACGCATCTGTGGACATGACGCACACGGGTCACATTGCCAGCTGCCGCTTCGCCCTCTGTGGCCGGCACAGCAGCTCGGACCTGCTCATCAGGGTGCGGCACTGTTGCCCACTGAGCATTCATTGCGAGCTGTGACAGCAGAGGCACCCGTTCACGCTGTCTCGCACCCCGTCTGCGGTCTGTGCCGCTGAGTGAGTGCGCCCACGTCTGGCAGGCAGTGCGGCGCGGCGGCATGCGCAGTACGCTGCTGTACAATACAGTGGGGAAGGGGCAGTGGGATGTGCTGCAGCTGGACGCCAACGTGGCGGCCGGCGGCGGCCTCTCGCGGCGGGTCAGTCTTCTCGACCGGGCAGTGCGAGAACCGCCTGGCGGCATACAAGGTGCTGCAGTATAGCTGTTGCGCGGGGGCTGGATGTTGCAGCAGGGAATGGCAATAATGCAACAGTGCAACAGTGAGGCGGCATCCTGCAGGCGAACCTGACGATGATCACGCCCACGTCCTGTTGTAAGTTACGTGTACACCATGTCAACAGGCTTGTGAGGTGGTTGCGTGAGCTCTCTCAGCAGCTTGCGAGCTGCCAAGTGACAGTTTTACATGACTGCTGTATGTAGAGGGGATGCTCAACAGTCACTGCTTCTGAGCTGTGGTGGTATTCATGTACAACACTATAGGTGATGCACTCTGTGCACATTCATATATGGCAGCGGGTTGGGATGCGGGCTTGTAACATGTGACACAGGCTGCGTCACTCAGCATGCAGGGGACTATGCAGTGCCTTTGTAGTCTGCACATCAATTGGCTGCACAGTGACTGGGTAAATAGAGGCGTTCTGCGCACCAGCCATGCCTCTCCATAACACAACAAAAAAAATGCGCCTGATGTGTGTAGCAATGCTCAGGCTGCACCTCATGCCTAACTGTGCAATCACAAATGTCAAGGCAGCAAGCAGTGGCCTACCTGGATTGAGACTAGAAGCAAGCATGCTGCAGGCAACTTCCCCGCGAAGGCTGCACACTTGAATGTGAAGCAGATTTGCAGTGGAGGCTGCAGAATACGGCCATGTTGCAATGGACAGGCTTCTGTTGCGTTAGCAGAGCATGCGTCAGCTCTGAGCTATGCTGCTATGTCCAGCAATTCATCCCAAACCAATCCAAAAATGCGCTGCTGTAAGCCAGCCATATGTGGGCCAGTTTAATTAGCAGTCGCCAACTAAAAAATAGCACTTTCGGCACAGCCTCTCTCCCCGAAACATCATGCCGACAGCGCGCCCGGGTTGTCGACCTCGGGTGTCCGGTCCAGCTGCACGATGAGCTGCTGGCACGGCTCGCTGCCCACTGTCTTGGAAAAGTGCTGCGGCAGCTTCACCTTGGCGGCCGGGTTGTCCTTGGTGTTGTCCTGCGGCGCGCCCGCCACTATGTGATCATCACACTGCCACCGAGTACCACACGAATGCCACATGATGGCAAACAGTCCAGCAAAGTGACTTACGTGTTGCATGCTTGGCTTGATGTGGATACCTAAAAATGCAACTTTGCATGCACAGGCGTTGCTGCACCTGGAAGAGCACGTCGCCAGGGGTCATCGTCAACTCCGTCCCATCGCTGGTCTTGATCATCCTGCATGCCAGAGCGTTTCAGACGAACTGCAGCTGCCCTACATCATCACTGGCCACTGCCACTGCACTTGCCCACTCCAGGGTATGCGGCGCGCGAGCCCCGCACCAGCTGCCCTTGAGCGTGATCACGAGCTGCACGCTGGGACAGCAGTGCCAGTCGTTCTCCAGGCCTACGGCAAGCTCGGTGAAAATGACCTTTACTGGCGCAGGTCCCTCCTTCACAAGCTGCTCGCCCTGTGTGGACAGTGCTCCACAGTCAGTCGGTCCGCATGCGCCCAGCGGAGCAGTTTATTGCACTGTGCACAGCAATAAATGAAAACAAGCACTGTGCCCCGGACATAGGGCGCACGCTGGCATACTTCTTCAGGTCGAAGCCTTTCATGATGAACTGCTTGATGTGCGTTTCGCCCTTTCCATCTGCCCACAGCTGTATGTATGGGAAGGACTCCGGCTGCTTGGAGCTGTCAGTGGCCATGGCGCGAGAGGAGAGGGCAACCGGCAGCACGAGCGCAGAGCGCCGAGTCAGGCGAGCCTGCACGCCTGCACGGAGGCGCTCGCAGTGTTCACAAGGCTGGTCACAACTTGGCAGTCCAGCACAAACCACGGCAGCAGGCGCATAGCTATTAAAGCACCTCCGCTTGCTCCGGAGGCGGCCTTCGTCCTCAGGCCTGCATCAGTGTGGTGCAAGTCAGTGACAGGCCGGAGTTTGCAGGCGTACAGGTAACAGCAGAAGGCATTTACTCCGGGGGAGTAGCACTGGCAGTATGTCACCTGCAGTGCCAGTGGGTGTCTGCGACCAGAGTGAAGTGCAGTGAGCTCGAGCGGTGGTCTGGTGGCAGTGCGCAAGCTTTCGGCAAACTGCAGTGCCACTCAGGCGCATGTGTATCCGTGCCAACCTTGTGCAGGATTGCAACTGTTACTGGCTTAGACAGCACAGGTCCAGCCATGCAGGCCTTGATTGCAGGGCACATCAAGCTTTGGGGTCCAGATGAATACACTAGAGCAGTTGCTACACCTGGCCAGTTGCACTCCATCTCTCAAATTGGGCATTGAGGGCCGTCCACAGGCAATACTGTGAACTTCATTATTACAATACAGCAGATGAGGATGCCTAACCAGTCGCGTCACAAACACGTGCTACATATACATGCATTCCGCTTCTGTGCCAAGGGAACCAAGCATGGTTCTGTAAAGCATATCCTGCTGGTCAACCATCGCCGCGCCTCAAAACCAACATGCGATGGGCTAGAAGACCAGCCTGGCGCTCTCGTGGGGCCAGAGGCCAGGGCAGCCCCAGGCCATGGCAGCAGGAGCCCATGCGTGACAGCCAGCTCACTCAACCCTGCGCGCGCATCAGCCCGGCGGCGCGTCCGCCAGGGACAGCAGCTCCTCGAACGTGGCCGCTGCGCGCGCCAGGCTCGCGCGCTCCTCGGGCGAGACGCGCGACAGCGAGCGCGCGGCCTCCTCCTCCGCCTGCGTCGCCTCCTCTGCCTCCAGCGCCTCCGGCATGAGCACATAGTCTGACTCCACATGCACGTGCCGATCCTCGGGGTACACGCCCAGCACCGGCCACTCGCGCCGCACGCGCTCCCGGTCCAGCTCGTTGTCGTCGTCCTCCGGCTGCGCGCGGCGCGCGCGCTGCTCGGGCGCGTCCGATCGCGCAGGGACGCGGCCGAGCTCGGCAGCTTCATCAACGATTCCCACAAAATTCGCAACGCGCGTGCGCGTGGCATGGCTCGCTCGCTGCAGCACTGCAGCATCAGGGGCGCGCAGCAGCAGGCGGCAGGTGAGGCGGGGCGCGCCTCCTCATCCATGCGCAGGAGCGGGACCGTGTACCCCGTCGCCGCCTCCAGCTCCTCCAGGGTGTCCAGTCCGCGGAGGTCGTACACCCACTTCATGTGCGGCTCCAGCATGCTGGGCGCGCGCGCACACGCCGTCACCGAGGGTCACCGACGGCGAAGCTCATCAGGTCAGGCCAGGCGACCCAGCCACTGCAGCGCGGCCGCACGCCCGGCCTTGTCCGCATGGGGCCGCTGCGGCTTTGCGGCCACGCGCCCACTGCAGCTGCCTCGTTCAACATGGCAGCCGATCTGCGCACGCCTTAGCCTGGAGTCATCCAGCACCTATCACTGCTGCTGCGTGGCACTGCTGCTGAAGGCGCGCGGCGATGTGTGCCACCAACTCCCTCGTCTTCACGCTTGGTGAAAAGACAGATGCAGCCAATGACAAGCCAATGGCGTGGCGTGAGGGCGCCTGCAGGCAGCAGGGCGCGGGCCGCGGGCGCGCACATCCAGGACGCCAGGATGGCCGGCTTTCCACACTTGGCAAAAAGACAGATACAGCCAACAGCTGCGCGCGGGCGCCTGCAGGCAGCGGGGCGCCGGCCACGGGCGCGCACATCCAGGGCGCCAGGATGGCCGGCTCCACGAGCTCCAGGTGCAGCGGGAAGCGCGTGGCCGGGAAGAAGTTGACCTGCACACGCGCAGCCGCCCAGGTCACAATGCCCTACCTACCCTATGCCTCAGCGCGCCGCAATGCACGAGCGCTCCCGCTGGCGGCCGTGGCAGTGCCTGCAATGCACAGCGCAGCATCCAGGGCGCGTCGGGCAGAGCGCCCCGCCAGGTCGAGCGCAGAGCGGGAGGCCGTCGTGTCGTCCTGCGTGCGGGCGGGCGCGCCTGCGCCACGCGCACTGTGACCTTCTCGCCCGGGTGCAGCCTCGTGCCAAACATCTCCCACGGGTCGTTCCGGGCTTCCGGCCCGTCGTCCTCCTGCGCACGCAGGCAGACATGTCCACCCACCCCACGCAGCCAGTATTTCGTCCAGTCAGGTCGCGCGCTGCATATACCGTTTGGTCGAGCCCCGAGCTGTTCAACTTTACGACGACGTGCATGCAGCGACCATGTGCAACACTTGCAACATGTTGCTGCACGCTTTTGCTCCTGATACCCAGCTCCTCAGCAGTAACAGTCCAAGGCACTGCCCCAGCAAAGAGGTCGGCGGCCGAGGCTGCACGGACCTGGGCGGCGTACTCCCGCAGCTGGGCGTCATCGGGCTCCACCAGGGCCACGAGCGATTCAGTGGTCGCCGTGGCGTCGTTGTACGGGTTCCGCGCGATGTCAAACCCGCGCAGCTTTGTCGGCAGCAGCCTGGCGCGCGCACGCCGCCGAGTCATCCCTGCCTTCCGCTTGTAGATCGCACAAATCTGCTTGACTTGGCACACTAGAGAAGGGCAACGAGCGGAGCAGAGCTTCGAAGCATGCACGGCGCTCTCCTCACCCCCGCGCGCGCGCGCACGCATGCCGAGCACACGGGAACAGCAGTCACCATCAGTGACACCGCTCCCGAGCATCAACGACGTGCTCTGGCGCCCCGTCCAACACCAGGTGCGAGCGCTTGCGGCAGCTCGGCGCCGTGCGAGCGCGAAGGGTGGGGTAGGGTTTTCGGCGCACCCGTCGTACATGCCGCCCACGTCGACGAGGATGCCGTGGCCGAGCAGGTGCTCGCTGACCGTGCCGGTGACCACCGCGCCCGGCTCAAACGCGTTCAGGAGCGCCTGCGGGGCGCGGGCGCGGCGCGCGCCGTCAGCGGGCCATGCGGCGTCCATGCCTGGGTAGGGCAGTGCAAAACAATCATATGCCAATACGTGGAAGGGCATGCGAGGGTCGCCAGCGCGCGGTGCGCTGGGGCGCTAGGGCGGGGGCAAGCGCGTGTGCGGGCGCCGGCGCCTCGGCGCATGAGCGCCTGAGGCAGTCGGCACACGCGCAGGGCCACCCCTGCCAGCACCGCACTGGAGGGTGAATAGCGCCTCCACAGATCTCACACGCACTTGGTAGTAGTGCAGCACACGATAGGAGGGGCAGACGGACACGCTGCCACGCACGCGCCCTTTGGTGCGAGGGGCATCCCCTGGATTCACCACGCGCATGCGCTGTGGCAGGCACACACGGCTACACCTTGTCTGCTTGCGTCAGCTGCTTTACTCAGAAGCCATGCTCAGCGGGCTGGGCGCGCACGCGGCCCTCGTCGGCGCCGCCCTCCCGGTACGCGCTGGCCCAGTCCATGGGGATGCTCTTCGCGAGCTTCTGGAACACGTTCTTGCCGTCCCAGCCGCCTGCAGCGCCCGGCCGAGCGCCGCGGCTCCTTTAAAACCTCGGATTCTACCACTGCCAACATCTTGAAGCATGATTTGCAGTCTACTCTCATCCGACAGCCCGACACCACACGCTGATCCTGTGCACGCTGGCGACCCGCACGCGTGTGCACCAGCTCCCGCACCATGCACAGCACTGCGATGTGGCCCTGCAGATTGAAAGCCCCGCACGCAACCGCTTCCATGCCCTCCCATACCCCGGCACGCCAGGCGGTGGGAGGGCTGATCCGAGGCGCGCTGCAAGCCGGGGACGAGCAGGCATTGCAGAGTCGCCAGTGCACAGCGCGCATAGCGCGACAGAGCACAGCCTGCGCCGCGCACCCGCGGGCTCCGTGAACCAGTAGTCGGTGTGCTCCAGGTCGACCTCGCCCTCAAACATGCCGTCCAGCCACTGCGTGTTGACGCGCCGCTCCAGCGGGCCCTCCTCCGGGTTGTACACCTGCGCGCGGCTCAGCGCGCGTGTCACGCCACCACGCAGCAGTTAGGCAGTTGTTGGAAGGGGCTGTGTGGCCTGCATGCTTCTTCGTCGAGCGCATCTTGCCCACACAGCCTGGACATGGGCGGCAGGCATGCTGATGCAAGAACACAATGAAGTGCCGGTGTTCACAGACGCCTTCAGCACTCGTATTGGAGAAGACACCAGGCACACGGGTAAAAGAGATGATGACGACAAGTACAACCCAGACATACTGAAACTGCTCGGGAAGTGGAGTGGGCGCTGCCCCCTCAGGGCAGCGCGGAAAGTCACCTCATCCCGTGCAGCAGTTTCCTTCACAATGCTGCCGATGCTGCTAGCACAGCATGCAGGCCGCCACACACACAAGTATGGTGTGCCATGTAGGTGGAGCGCGGCGCCTCTCGAGAACACGCTGAGCCCACGCTTGACGTACACACAGCCTCAGTGCCTTTCATCTCCACGCCACAGGCGTGCGGAGTGGCCACCACCCCCAGTTGCCGGCCTCGGACCCCAGCGCGCCTGAAACTGCTCGCCCATCTCCATGACGCCCGTCTCCTCGTCAGTCGCAAACTCCGCAACTTTGTACTCCTGGCCTGTGTTGGTAGCGCGCAGGCGCGGCGGCCCCCGCGCTGCTGCAGCACGCACGAGCCCGCGTTAGCAGGCCTGTGTCACGCATGGCTTACAGGCGCTAGACCCGCCCTGCACAAGGCTGTAACTTCTCGCAGAATTGCTAAGAAGCAGCACTGCAGAACAGGGTGGACGCGCTCACGCCCAAGGCGCTTGCCTCTTGAGACGCACAAGCTCAAGTTTTGCATGCAAGCAGGTTCGCGAGCAGAGTGCCAGCACTTGCTATGTGTCCCTGAGCAGGCTCCTGCCAAGCAAGAGCCAAAGGAGGAAGGCGCACGGGCAGCAGGCCACTTTCTGCCGCCCTGACGCGCTTGCCGCGGGGGCGGCTCAGGCTGTGACGTGCTGCAGCTGCACGGAGCCTGCCGCGCTAGCAGAAGAGCCCCTGTGTTCATGCTGCCGCTAGCAGCCCACTGTGGTTGCTTTCCTGCTCACAGCTCGTCGCGCTACAATGAGCAGCCAAGATTTGCAACGCAAGCGCGCGACTCCTGGTCAGGTCGGTGGTTGTTGGTCTGTAATTGTTGCTCCGATTGTACCCGAGGTGGAAAGCTGCAGAGTCCTGCATTGACAAGGCTTGAAACCTGCTGGCAGGTTGCAGGCTAAGCAGAGTATGTGCCAACGCCCTTAAACCAGCGACGGCGCCCACTGGCAGTCAGAGCCTCCTCTCCGTCCTCACTCACTGCTGTGCAAGAGCTGACCCATTTCTTGGTGTACTGGTGCTTCCAACCATGCCCAGTGCAAGCTTGCTTTTTGCGGGCTGCCCCTGTGTGCAAGCTCAGCACAACACGGGTCCTGCGCGGACGCTGCTTGGAGCGGCTCCTGGGCCCTGCTGCATATGGCCTGCACGGCCGCTCCTTGCGCACCGGAGCGCGCGCAGCGGACCTAGGACCACGCAGCGTACCCAGCAAAGGGGCGTGCACTGCGCAGCAGGTGATACTCTTGTGTTCGCTCTTTCTTTATGGCGGTGTCGCGCCAAGTGCCTGAGTTCTGACTGTGTGTGTGACCCGCAGGAACAGCTACCGCAGTCGAGGGCGCGCAGCAAGTGTGGTGAGCCGCTGCATTGTCTTTTTACCCCTTCCCCGGTTGTCTGTGCTCTCAGAATGCCTATGTAAGGCTTGGTCGCAGCAGTGAATGGAGGCGGGGCTCACCGGGGCTGCAGGCTGCAGAAGGTGGTCGAGCTGCCAGGACACAAGCGGGGGTGCCATGTGATCACCAGCAAGGTGCTGCAGCAGCTCCCCGAGCTCAGCGAGGTTGACATCGGCCTTGCTAATTTCTTCAGTGCGGCCCCCTGGTGGTCTTGCTCTGCCAGGCTCTCGAGTCAGCCTCGCGTCCGCTGAGGCTCCTGCACGCGCGCGACGCAGTCCTGCACACATCCGCCAGCCTGACGATAAACGAGAACGCCAGCCCGGATGTGCCGCTCGACCTGAACGCGCGCCCCCCGCTGCCTGCAGCTGCTGCGCCCGTCACCTCCTGCTGGCAACAAGCCTCCTGAATTGCCAGTTTTGCATGTCTGTGCAGCTATGCTATGCTGTTCGTATCATGGCATCCATGCCCTCAACCCGTTACTGCTCTGCATGTGCAGGATGCCCTGGACCGGATAGCGCCCGAGGGTCACCACTACAGGCACCTGGATGAGGGAATGGACGACATGCCGGCGCATGTCAAGGTGCGTCCAGTGGCTCCGAGCCTCTGTGAAGCTCTCCATGTATGCAGAGTATCCAACACTGGCAGTGGCCATCACTGGCATGTCGCAACAGTGACAGCCAAGAGTGGAAGGATTACTGCACCGCTTTTTTGAACGAAATAAGATGCGCGTTCTGTCACCGCCTTTTGGCCTCCGTGACGTTCTTTGGGACGCACAGAAATCTGACACATGGTGCCGCGTGGACAGTCCTTGCTCGGCTTGCACCAGGCCAACAGGTGCTAGGCATGCCATAGGGGGCTGCATGCAGCATGCCCCGCCCAGGCCTGACCGTCGCGGGGCCGCGCGCGGCAGTCCTCGCTCATGGGCCCGAGCCTGACGGTGCCGGTGCGGCGCGGGCGCCTGGCGCTGGGCACCTGGCAGGGGCTCTACCTGAACGAGCACCGCAACTATGGCGGCCCGCGCAGCCTGGTCGTCACTGTGCAGGGCCAGCGCCGCGCGGACTAGGGCTGTAACAGAGCAGGCAAGGGCCGAGGCGGGGATGTATCATATGTGTCTGGATCGCCGGGTCTGAATCTCAGTGTTGCGGCTCAGCTCGCTTTGGTGAGCGTGTCATTAAAGCGCTGGCTGCATGCCTTTGTCACTTGTAAGCTATCAGTGCGTGTGTCTTGCGGCAGCATGCTTGGACAGACTGGGGCGGCTGGGGTGGAGGGCATGGCGTCATGATGCGCATGGCGCACGGGCAACCACTGCAACGCTGTTAACAGCAGCCAGGCGCACTTCGCACTTCGCAACGCACTCCAGCGTGGCTACCACGTCAGACAAACTTCTTGCAAGTCATGCACACTAAAGAGAGGCTGCCTTAAAGAAGCTTACACGGGGCCAGTGCAATGTCAACAAGCAACAGCTATGTGTCAAGCTGGCAACCTTGTTAAGTCTAGAGCGCACACAGGGTCCCACCACTTCGCCCGCAGCCTACTTCTACTGAAGTCTTCAGCAGATGCGGGGCAACGCGTCAGACGGGGCAAGCCGTGAAAATGCAGGGCAGAACACATAGCCTGCTGAACACATGCAAAGCACATTGCACACGCCCCACAACTGCAACTTACAGCTGGTTTGGCAACACACGCGGAGAGCACACCCGTGGGTGTGACCAGAGCACACTGGCAAGAGGGCTTCCTGCAATTTGTGGCACTAATCCGTGCCACGGTCTCGACACCCTGCAAACTACATGCATCATCCTTCACGGGTCAACAACGATGTCGAAGGCCAACGGGGCGCTGCGCGCCTGCCCTCCACCTGCGTGCTGCGCCTCCCCGATGACCCCGCCTGCCGGCGGCGCGCTGCCTATCCCTGTCGTTGGCCTCGAGTGAGAGCTGGGGTCAGGGCTGACGCCAGCACTGCTGCCAGTCTCCAGGTCGGCCCCCACGCTGGCAACCTGGGCCATGCCGGATGCGGCTGCAGCTCCTCTGGGCGCCTGATCATGTGATGCAGCTGATGGGCGAGGCAGCGTCTGGCCGGCGTCGCTGTCCGGCTCGGCGAACCGCACTGAGCGCGGCCGAGGCGCCGCTGCGCCGCTGCCGCCGCCGGCGCGCGGGATCCCGGGGTAGGCGTCCGTGCCGCTTGGCTGTGGCCCTGGAGCGCTGGCGTGGCTGCCCGGGCCATCGGCGCGGCTGACCTGCGCACGAAGTGCTGCCGCCGGCGGCAGCGGTGGGGTCGCCCCGTCCCCCGGCCCTGCGGAGGTCCCGGGGAACAGGTCCATCAGACTGCTGTGGCGCAGAGGGCTGGGCGTCGCCCGGCCGCCCGCCCGTCCTCCTGCAGGCTGCACCCCTGGCGCATGCCCGGGCTCGCCGCGCACATGGCTCTGCCCCGCCGCCGCGGGGCCCGCGAACGCGCCGCTCACGCGCGCAAAGCCCCCGGTGATCAGTGCGCCGAGACCGCCAGGACCGCCGCCGCGCGGGCCCCCCGGGGCCGGCCTGGGCCCTCCCCTTCGGAGAGGCCCTCCCGCCAGCCGGCCGCTGGCAAGCACGTCGCTGGCAGAACCCAGGGTCCCCACCCCCAGGGCCCGCCCAAGGGCCCCGCGCGCGGCCCCGCCGCCAACCGTCCATGCGTCGCCGCTGCGGCCCTCGCGGCGGGGGCCCCCGGGAGGGCTGCCCCGCGCTTGCAGCTCCTGCAGTTCACGGAGCATGCCGGCGCCCGTCACCGCCGACAGCGTCGCGCCGTGGTCCTGCGAGCGCCGGCGGCCGTCGCCGCCGCCGCCAGCGGGCGCTGGTGCAGCCACAGCACTGCCAGCGCTGCCGGGCGGGGCCGCGTGCGGCCGCGGCCCGCTCACGGGCCCCGAACCGCCCCTGCTGGCAGCACGCGCGGCTCCCTCGGCAGGCTCGGCGTCCAGGGTCGACGACGGCCCGAGCGGCAGCCCTGGCGGGCCGGCGGCCATGCCAGGCCCGGTCGGACGGCTCTCGCCAAGGCCCGCGGAGGCGGGCTGCGGCACGCGGGCCGCCGGCTCCGAGCGCGAGTGCGCCAACGCGCCCTCCCGCAGCACGCGCGCCGCGCGCGCGTCCGACCAGTCCGCCAGCAGCCGCGCGCCGCTCGCGCCGGTCACGGTGTATGCAGGCCGGGGGCTGCGCACAGAGGGGCCGGAGCCGGGGTGCGGGGCGGCGCCCGCGCGCGACGTCGCCCCCGTGGCGGCAAACAGGCCCGGCGACAGCGCGGCGTGCGGCGCGGGGCGCTGCGCGCCGGCGCTGATGCGCTGGTCGGAGCGGCCGCCGCCCCTGCGCGCCACAGCTTGGCATTGAGGCGCTCAAAGCTACATGGAAGGGGCCACAGGTGCAGACTGCATAACTCAGCGAACATACGGGCCACGCACTTGGCTGTCGCTGGTCATGCGCAGTTTGTTGCATGCCCAGCCAAGCATGCCAACAGTCTGCACAGCCAAGACCTTCAAGCACTCAGCATGGCCATGCAAACAGCACACCCGGGGGCGCATGCATGATGGCCTGACATGCAAAGCAGCGCGCCACGCTCAACGCACCCCACCACACCCCAACATGTAAACATCCCGTGGCACAGGTGAACAACCATCCCGGCCTGCGCCGCACCCGGCGAGCTGCGCCAGCACGCGCGCGTTCATGGGCACCGGGCCAGGCAGCGGCGGGCGGCGCAGGTGCGCGGCGCTGCCGCTGCCGCGCAGTCTGTTTTGCACCAGCGCGTCCTCCTCGCTCGGCTCCTGCGCCGGCTGCCCACAGGGCGCGGCGTCTCAGCGCCTGCATGCATGCATGCGGTGCAAGACAGAGGCCTGCAGGGATCACAGCTGCCACAGGGGCTGCGCAGAGCCAGCGCGCAACCTGAGCGCCCGCGAGCCATGCAAGACAAAGGCATGCCAGGATCACAACTGCCAATGTGCCTGCTCAGTGCTATCGCGCCCTCTCTGCTCTAGTTGTGCATCAGCCACCGCCACAAACACTGACCCGGCAACGGCAGGACAGGCTGCCGTGTGCGCAGCTCAGTCGAAGACGTTTGCCTGTTAACCGCGTTTACTGCGCAGCACGGTGCCTGTGCGCAAAGCTCTGGAGTGCGGCGACGGGGGGTCAGCGGACCACGAGGCCCCGGTGCGGCCGCCGCCGGCACAGCCGAGCGCATGTCGCTGGCCCCCTGCCCGGTGCCGACCCCGACGCGCCGCACCTCGCTGAGCGCGTGCATGAGGCTCGGGTGCCCGGACGGTTGCGCGGCCAACACGCGCGCAGAGTCGGGCGTGTCAGGCGTGTCGGCCTCGGGCTGCCCGGCAGGGGCCGCCTGCTCGCCGTGACTGCGCGCCGATGGCGCCGGGCCGTCGCCGTCGACCCCGCCCGCGCGCGCGCCGTGCTGCAGGCATGCGGGCGCCGACATGCTGCGCGGACGCGCGCATCGTCAGCAAGACACGGGGTGTCGTCGCTGGCGCACGGCTGGGCGGCGGGGAGCGCGAGGCAGGGCGCCTGCCGGGGCGCAGCGCATGCCTTTATTTGCTGTTGGCGCAGTGCCCCCTGTTCCGTTGGCAGGCTCGCGCCTGTCGCTGCGCGGGGCCAAACCATGGTTGCCCTGACCCAGGACACAGAGGGCGTTGCCGGCATCCAGCGAGCTCACTGCAAGAGCTTATGCACCGCAGCTTCCGCATGTTTTTGTTTTTGTGTTTTTTTAAATGTTTAAAATGTTTCAGGATGGGAACCGGAGCAACCCCGCCTCGCGGCGCTCACCGTGTCAGGTTGCGGCCGGGGCCAGCAGGCCCGGGGCCCTGCGACGGGGGGTGCGGGCTGTCCGCCCGCGGCTCCGCGGCGTCCCCGCGTGCGGGCTTGGGCCGCAGCTGGCGCTGCAGGTCGAAGATGGGCGGCAGGTGCAGCACCTGCGCGCGCGCGCCGGGGCGAAACGTGAGACGGACGGCACAGGCAGCACATGTGCCGCACGTGGAAGGGCGCACAAACGGATGCCAGCCAGCATGGTGTTTGTAAGAGCGTGCTTCAGAGGAGGCTGGTCACACACTGACATCAAGGATACACTGCTGAAGGCGGCACGGGCAGGCCTGCGTGCTAGCCATGGCGACCACACAGTTGTGTCACACTCTTGCAGAAATGCGGTCTGCATGGCAGCCAGGTGCAGCCGGCGCGGCGCACCTTGATGGCGGTCTGCACGGCGTAGACGGCGGGCAGCGCGGGCAGGATGGTGGGCCCCGAGATGGGCGGCCCGGGCTTGGCGCCCGGGCGCTGCGGCGCCACGCGCCCGAACACCAGGAACGCCGACCCCGCCACGCGCAGGCGCGCGCCCGCGCTCAGCGCGCCCACGCGCGCCTGCCTGCGCCGCCGCATGCCCGCCGGGTCATCCGCGCCTGCCCAATCGCGCAAGCGGCTGCACAGTAGGCTCGAGGTGCGCAGTTTGCGACGCAGATAGCCGATGCACATTGGAAGCGGACTTTTCATGCTCCTGACACGCGCGCGACGCGCGCCTGAAGAGCTCCTGCAGCTCATTGTAGCTGAGGTGCTCCAGCTCGGGGCCGCCATGGCGCAGCGCCAGCGAGGCGCCGCACGCCTGCCACGCGCCGCTGCCGACCGAGGCGTAGCGCGCCATCAGGTCCTGCGCGCGGGGCGCCCCTCGGCGCGCCGCCGCTCGAGTGTTATACCCGAACCCTACCCTACCACTGGGCAGGGCATTTTTACCCTTGCAGCGCCTCCCAGAAAGGGCGACTATGTCAATCTCATCGCGACGCGCACGTGCAGGGCTCCCGGCGAAGCCACACGCGGTGACGCGCAGGCGCGCCTGCAGCGCCTCAAACGGTATCGCGTACGCCAGCACGATCGTGGCGGCCACCAGCGCGCTCAGCTGGTCGGCCGCCAGCAGCACCGGCCATGCGCACAGCAGCGCGCCCGGCCCCGCCGCGGCCGGGCGGCCGCCCGGCGCGACCACGCGCACCGACCCGCGCAGCAGCACGAGCACGCGCGTCGCGCGCGCGCCCGGCTGGTTCAGGCGCTCGCCCTCGCCCCACACGCACAGCCGCGCGCGGCGCAGCACCTGTCAGGCAGAGTCCCGCTTGGCAACAACAGGGGTGTGCGTGGCTGTGACATTGCTGGCGGGAGGGGTTGAAGGGGCCAAATGCAGTGCTCCCACGCATGCCGCCTTCCCTCCCAGTCCCTGCAATGCCCACACCACAGCAGCACGAGTGTGGTGAGCCTCGATCTTTTACCCTTTGCTGCGTGGTCAGCAAGAGGACCCATCTGGGTTCTGGAAGGCTTTGCCAGGGGCTGCCCTGCATCAGCACTGATCCACCATTGTGACGGTGCTGCGAATGGATGAGACACATGGATAGAAGCGTGGCGCGCCTGGCCATGGAACTCGGCGGCCGGCACGTCGGCGAACATGGGGTGGTCGAACAGCAGCTGGGCGGGCTGCGGCACGGCCGCGTGGAAGGCCGGCGGGTGGTAGTGCAGGTCCTTGAGCTTGTGGTCCAGGAGCTTGGTCAGGTCGTCCATCTCCTTGTCCTCCACCAGGCCTGCCGTGCGCGGCGCCGCCGCTCGTCATGTGCATAGGGTAGGGTCGGTACCCTGCGCACACGCTGTCTGCGGCTGACAGAGTGGCGCAGAAGCGCACTGGTGTGCAAGCGGTTCGGGAGCGGGCGCGGCCAGGGCGTCCACCCTACCATCATCCACCAGGCCCGCCGCAAGCAGCCCCACGTGTGCTCCCCGGCTCGGCCTGCGCCCCAGCGCATAGCAGACAGGGTCCCGCGGCAGAGCGGCCAGGCAATGAGCGTGGCCGCGCCCGCGCGCCCGCGGCCCCCGCGCCCTCCCGGGGAGGCACGGCCGCGCGCGCGCGCGCAGCAGCAGCAGCGCGCCTGTCTTGGCAATATCCTGCAGGTGGTCCTCCTTGTACAGCAGCAGCTCCTGCGCGAGCTGCTTGGTCCGGATGGCGGTCAGCACCTCGGGCGCCGCCGCCTTGACCGCCGCCAGGTGCCGGCGCGCGCCCGCGCAGTTCACCCTGCTCTCCATCACGATCTGCGCCGCGTGCTCTCGTGACGAGGTGGCCGCGCAGGCGCTGCGCGCACTTGATGCATATGCATGCTCGATGCACCCTCATATGACAGAGTGTCTGCCGTCAAAGCTTCAGCACACGCCCAGTGATGCCACTGTAGGCCTGCTGTGGCTTGCACATGCTGCAGCACACAATTTGGGCAGACTCGTCCCTGGCAATGCAGACCGCACTGCATGGGATGCGCAGGACTGCGTTCACTGGATGTCCTGTCAGCGCGACGCGCCTGCGCGGTCACGTTGAACTTCATCTCCTCCAGCAGCGCCTCGGGGGAGCCGTTGCTGTGGTGCCGCGGCCCGAGCCGCGGGTCATACAGCGGCCCTTGCTCCAGGCCCTCATGCTCCTGCGCGGCGCAGAAGCATCCAGTCTGCACACACGCCACGCCAGCCGTGCTGCAGCACACCATGTGATCAACAGATGCCACGATCAGACATGCAGGGGTGTGAGGCAACGCCACATGCACAGCCGGCATGGCCACACAGTGCGGCTGTGCATGAGGCGTTGGGTTACAGAGGCGCGGCTGTGTGGGTGCAGACGCGCGCGGGGGGACTTGCATAGACTTTAACTTGTGCGTTCGCACGGTGCAGCCATCCGCATGCACGAGGTGCTCGCGCTGCCATGCCAGCAACCGTGGGGGCGTGCCCGCAGGTCCCTGTGTGCAAGCGGCAGAGAGCGGGCATTTGTGCCGCGCTGTGCCCATGAAACGCCGCATGGCTTTGGCTCAGACCATGCACGCTGCGAGCTCGTAGCCACACGCCTGCTGTGTGCCGACGCCACTCGCTTGTCCGATCTGAGGCAGGCGGGGGTGCGCACCTGCAGGTCTTTGAGCGCGATGGCGTGCGCGTGGCACAGCGCGAGCGCCAGCGTCGCGCTGCGCTCCAGCGCGCGGAAGAGCGCGGCGCGCGCGGCGTCCGCCAGGTACGGCACGCGCGAGTCAGGTGCCTGCACGCCCCACACCCTGCCTGCTGAGGCCGTGCGACAGTCCCGGACGAGCGCAGTGCGCTGCGCGGTGTTACTGCGCGCCATGCGCGCACTACTTTGCAATATTTCGCAGGCACGGTTTGTCACTTCATTAGGCAGCAGGTGTGTGCACGCGTGATTGGGGACTCTGCGTAACAGTGTGTGTGTGGTGACAGGAGCCTGAGCGGGCCGCACCGCTGCAGCGCCCTGACCCAGGCGGGCACGCCGCACTGGGGCCGCACGCGCGCCCAGTCGTCAAGCGGCTCGTCCAGGCGGTCCAGCGCGCGGTCGGCCGAGCCCTGGCGCGCACGCGCACAGGCGCTCGCCCGGCGCGCACACAGCCTTCTGGCACTCGCGCGTCCCTGTGCAGGGCGGGTATGCCTGCCATCCACACTACGTCCGGTTGAGAGCCCGTACACAGGCGGGCGGGGTGACACCATCAACATCGGGTAGAGCATAACAAGGGCGGAGACGGCAGCTCATACATGAGTAGGTAGCATTGCATACATGCAATGCTACCGCTGTGGCACTCACGCCTACAGATGGCAGGGGAAGCGCATGTGCTGCCAGGTGCGCCTGCGCACCAAGGGGTGCTTCCCCTTGAACCAGAGCGCCAGTGGATGTCCTACCTTGAGCTTGAAGACCTGGTCGGAGTCAATGAAGTAGTCGCGGAAAAAGTCCTGCGGCCAAAGAGCGCCATGGTTACGCGCGCTCGACACTTACAAGGGGAGCTTCCTGTGCAAGCTAACACACCGGAACAAAAACCTGCATGGCACGCAGCTTGTGTAATGCTTCAACGCCTGTCGGCAGACGGAAGACCAGCAATCTGCTCTGATCATGACATACCGAAAGAGCAGCCAGGCACTGCATAGAGGTGGGCCCTATGTCTACACCGCTACCGACAGCATTTGAACATGTATAAGAGCACACATAAACAGTGCTGAGACTCACGCTCGCCCTACAACGAGCCCTGCTGGACGGGCACAGGCGCACATGGTAGGTCTGCCGGATGGCGAGCAGCAGGCGGCCGCGCTTCTCGCGGACCATGGCGGTGCGGTTCATGCGCAGCGCCGTCTGCCGCTGCAGCTCCTCTGCGCGCCCCGCCAGAGCCAGGCATGTCTTGACCACTCCCAAGCAACTGCGTCGCCACCACGCGCCAGCGGGCACCAGACACCGCGTCTCCTCATGCGCAGAGCACCTGCCTCGACGCCAAGGCAGCGCCACACCCCTGTCATATATTATAGATATCACCCCTGTCTCCCCCATCCCCCCCCCAAAACAACCCCAGCATCGGGCTGGCGGGGCGCGCCGGCGCTTGGGATGGAGAGCGTGGAGGCGCTGAGCCGGCTGACGATGCGGCTGAGGCTGGCGCCCGGGTCAAGCGCGGTGAGCCGGCGCAGCAGGTGCCAGTTGGGGTCGCCGAGCTCGCGGTCGACGCGCGCGACGCCCAGCGCGTCCTCGCCGCGCGCCTCCACGCGCCGCAGCATGCGCCGCAGGAAGAGCTGCTTGGCGGCCGGCGGCTTGGTCATGCCCAGCGCCTGCACCGAGGGAAGCGAGATGCGGCTCAGCGCCTGGACTGCATCCTCCATTCATCCTCATTCAGACATGAACAGAAAGAAGTGAAGGCTGTCATCGGCGCCATCATGCTGCGCCGTGGCGCGATCCCAGCCACCTTCGCACCCCACACAGATAGCAGTCTCCATCCAACCCTGTGCAGCTGGAGCATGGTGGATGGCGATCCAACCAGCGAGGGCAGCAAAGCACATCTGCAGTCGCGCGCCGCGCCTGCAGCAGCCAGGGCATGGTGGTACCCTGCACGACCAGCGTCAGCAGCGCCTGCGCGCCCATGAAGAAGACGGCGAGCGAGCGGAAGCGCGCATCCGCAATCTGCCGGTCCAGCAGCACGAACAGCGACAGCGACAGGCCCACCTGCGGCGCGCGCCGCCCCCAGTCTGAGCGCAGCTGAGTCTTGTGGTGAGGTGAGGGGGAGCCGCAGGAGAAGCAGGTTTTGACAGCCGATGCGCCGGGAGGCGTGTGCGTTGCCAGCGAGTGCGCTGCGAAGGAGCTTGCCGCAGTCAGCCATGCAAGATGGACATGATGCCTAGGTGCTCCATCACTGTGCACACGCACGTCCAGGCAGCCGGATGGGCGGGGTTGTGGGCACGCGCCGCTCCTCGCAGGCCCGACCAGGCCAGGACGATGCCGTCGCGGGCGGTGATGCCGTAGCCCCAGCGCTGCAGCAGCGGCCAGAACAGGAGCAGAATGATGCCGCGGATCACCTGCGCAGCTTTGCCTGCAGTCCTCAGAGACGCCCACGACGCGTGACAAAAGTGGGCGGCAGCCTGCTGGAGGCGTGGGAGCGCCTTCACGACGGTGACATTCTAGCCGCGCACGGCAACCCTTCACCAAGGCTCGGCTCAGGCAGGCACAGCAGGGCAGACATATGGGTGTGGATGGCAGGGCTAGCGTTTGCTCTTCATGGTGACGACCGGTGCATAGTTTCGCTGAACGCATGGCATGTGAAGACAAGTGTAGGTGTCAACCCCATTGCGGCACTCCCGAGCAGCTCTATCATATGTACTGGAAGGCACGCAACGCAGAGCCCCATGCAATGTCACCACCAGCCAGGGCGAAGGAAGCGTTGAGGTGCGCCCGGATGGAGCGAGGTCCGTGCAGCGGCAGGGCGCGCACCAGCAGGTACACCCACAGCAGCAGCGCGTAGCCATAGTCCGGCGCGTTCACGAGCGCGCTCTGGCCGACCGAGCTGGTGTGCACGCGGTTGCTGATGATGACGCCCGCCAGCACGAAGATCAGCGTGTTGGCCACGTACTCCAGCACCTCCCTGGCAGGGCAAGGCGTTTTCTTTCCCATGCACTGGTGGCTGCAGAAGCCCTGGTAGGGATAGGTGGTGTGCACCATATTGGCCGCGTACTCCAGCACCTCCCTGGCGGGGCGGGCGCGCGCCGGCGGCTGCAGCAGCCCTGGCAGGGATGGGTGGTGTGCCGCTCATGAGTTCAGGCATGCGTATGCATGCAAAGTATGTCACACTGTGTCACAGTCACAGCAGCTGCGCGTGACCGGCCACGCGCCGGGGCCAGCCTGAGCTCACTCCTTTACTTGTTGCACTGAAAAGGCACTGACTTGCAAGCACGAGTGTGCAGTAAAAGTTACAGCACGCAACGCTTGATGCTTGGTGCTGTGCAGGGGTGCGCGCCAGACAGTGTGCAGCGGGTGCTCGGCTTTGCGGCTGATGGCGTGGATGCCTTTGGCGCCCGTCCATAACCCTGCACACCAGCTGAATCACCAACCTGCAGTATACTTGCGACATACCGGTGATAAGACACGGGTATTTACAGCTGCATCTGCCCATGCAAGACTGCGTCATCTGTCCTCCAGCGCATTGAAAATGCAAGAAAGCTGATACGAAGCAGCTGTGAAGGCGCGCGCACCTAGTATAACCACGGCGAGCACGCCCGAGACGCCAAAGAGCCGGTCGCCGACGACGTAGGTCGCGTAGGCGGTGAGCACGGTGAGCGTGATCTCGGCCATCGGGTTGTTGTACATGAAGCGCAGCCACGCGGTCATGGCCATGCCGAAGGCCAGGCCGGTGGCCGGCCCGCCCAGCGAGAGCTGGCAGAACAGCCTGCGCGGGCGCGGTGACAGCTGGATGATGAGGTGCAGCGTGCTGTGTGCGATGACCGCCGCATGCCCGGCGCCACATATGAAAGACACGCATCTGGACAGAGCTTGTTGCAAGCACCGAGGCCGGCGTTGGTGACAAACTCAGTCTTGTGTCCCTCAGTCCATCAGCTGATTGTGCTGCCGGTACCCATGCGCGGGCAGCACCTCACAGCGTCGCCCGCCGACTGGTGGCGCCCCTCAGCCCAGACGCGCAGCAGAAAGAATAGCACGTACGCGGTGCCATCGTTCAGCAGCGCCTCCAGGTCCACCAGCGTACGCAGCTGCTTCTCCATGCCCGCCTGGCGCGCCGGCCGCAGCTCTTCATATAGCCTGTTACGCATACCTAGCCAAGCACTTAACAGATAGATGAACAGAGCACCCCGGCACCTCTCTGCTTGTGTCCTCAAACCACCCCATGCAAGGAGCAAGCAACCAAGGTGCTGAGCGCACTCACGACAACGAGTAGCTGGCAATATAACATTGCACAATTTGCAGCCCCGGCCAGGCTGTCGAGGCCGGTGAGCGTTCAAGCAGTTGCAGCCGCCATTTGAGGTCAAGCGTGATCGCACCTCGCGCAGGACAGCCACAACGGCGACGGGGTCTGTCGCCGAGAACATGGCGCCAAACAGCAGCGAGAGCGTCCAGCTCCAGCCGTACGGGAATGTGTACTTGACCGCCACGGCGGTCAGCACAGTGCCCACCAGTACCCCGGGACCTGGACAGGCATGTCAGGAGCTGCCTCAGCACCTGCCTCTTTGCAAGCGCGCATGCCTAACCGCCACGGCCGTCACAGTGGTGCCCAGCAGCACATAAGGACCTGAACCAGCGTGCCAGGAGTTTACTAAGGGCTGGCGGCGGCATGCACACGCTTGCATGGTGACCATAAGGCACATCACTCGCATGTTGACTACAAGACACACCTGCCTGCAATGTTGAGATGCAGTCCTACACTGCAACGCCTACTCCTCGGACATGCCTCACGTATGCAGGCTCGGCATTGTCATCGAGTGCTATATGCACTCATCACAGCTCCGCACAGCTGGCTTCACAGGCGTGCTGCCTCCTCTGGCACCACCAAAGACCCGGTGATGACGGCCCGAGCGCAGGGCAGCAGCGCGCCTGCCAGCAGGAGCGAGGAGCTCAGCAGGCGCCGCACGGTGTGACACACCAGCGCGATCGCGCCCGCAAAGAGCAGCACCGGCAGGAAGGCGGTGAGCAGCAGGTTGGGCTGGATGTTCTGCGTGGAGTGCGTGCACTGGTTGATCCGTGACCGCCGTCGCAGCAAGGTGGGGGCCGGGAGGAGCGCATGTTTGCACGAGCGCACGTGCTCACCAGTGGCTGACGCTTGCTTGTCACGTTCACCAACAAACAGGTCCACAGTGAGCACTGAGCACACAGTGGCAATTTCTTGACCACCGTGACAACCAAAGTCAAGCAGGATGCGTGTGCACTGCCCTGAGGTCAGACCGTGCCAACTCTGAGACAAGCAACTTGCCCACGTACATAATCAAGATGCCTCCGCAGCTTGCACGCAGTGAACAATGGTGCAGAGCTGGTTACCCACTTGCAGCCATGGCGCTCACCTCCCACATGCGAACGCCTGAGCCCAGCAGCGCCCAGTGCGCCGAGCCTGTCGAGTTGCCGATGCCGACCAGGAGGCCCCACACCTGCAAACGAGCATGATACGTTGACGCTGCGGGCAGGCAGGGGCGCCTGTACATGCGCTCGCAACTTGCAACAGGGCAGAATTGCGCAGGCTCGGGGTGCCCACCAGTAGCATAGCAGTGTATGGCACGCGCGTCCACGACAGCAGGTGCGTGGAGAAGATACCCAGCAGCAGGGCGAGCACGAAGAATGCGAGCGCGTCGACCGCCTCGACCTCCTCCGCGGACGAGGGAGCTTCCGCAGAGCTTCCATCGCCTGGCGGCGCAGAGGCAGCCGCTGGCGCGCAGGCGTGCAGGAAGAAGCAGAAGAGCAGCACTAGCCTGCAGCGCGGGTTGATGCCATGCATGCCCTGCCTTTGTCAAGAGCGCCGCGCGCGGTTCTAGGCCAATACACTCTCACAGACCGTACCACTCCTGACAAGTCCTGACCAGCTCTGTGTGCCACCCCCACCGCCTCTGCCCGCACCTTGGAGCTCACGACAAAAGCCCTGCTGGTTATTCCTGCAGACTTGGAGAGGAGCACGTTGCGCAGTGAATGAGTCTTGCGCCGGTGAAGGAGAGCCGTCCAGGAATAACACAGGATGCGTTTGAGCTGGGCCTGTCGGGCTGCATGCTTCCTGAGCGCGATCACGCTTGCATGTTGCTCCTTGGCGCTGCAGCTTGACGTGACAGAGTCCGTAGACAGGCGACACGAGCCGCGGCAGCCTGTATGGCCAGGCCAGTACCAGGTAAGGCGGCTTTTTAGTTCTTGCCAGTGGTTGCTTGCAATCAGACTGGTTTTTTGGCAGATAAGGAGCATCTCATATACCCGCTATCACTACCCACAATCTCGCTGTCGCGCCTTCTTGGGAATCTGTGGGTTGGCTTGCAAGAGCTGGTGTGTGCTTGCGCAGGTGTCTTATGACGTTGATGTGCCCTACGTGTCAAAGCTGCAGAGCACGCCGCTGAGGTGCCCGCTCTTTGTTCTTTGTGGCTGCTTTCTATCCAGGTCGGTGTTGATTGGTACTGCTTGCAAAACAACATCACTTTGCACTTCAACCGGGGGTCAAGCGTCCACACAAGCCAACGCGTGTGCAGGAACCGGTACCAGGCATGGCAGGACACGGTGCGCGGGCTGCAAAAGATTGTCCGGGACGACGTGGAGACAAACATCCAGGTCCTGGACGCTGGCGAGGTGCGGCCTGCAGCGTGCGCGTGCTGGGTGAAGTGCTGTGGCCACTATTGGATGGTACTGTGTAACCGGTCTGCTTGTTGGAGTGTTCAGTGGATTTCGGGCGAGGTCTGGTTCAGGGCTGCCATGGTTTTCTTACTGCAAATGTTTACCAGTGCGTCTATGCCTTCTCCCTGTTTATATACACCGTATCTGAAAGCCTGACAAGCGCCTCATCAGGACTGTCGCCCCTTCAGCTCGCAAAGGTGGGCTGAGGTGGTGGTAGGTAGGAAGCGAAACGTTTCCTGCACTGCACAGGCTGAAGGTGGTGCGGCGGCACCGGCAGGCAGGAAGCGTGGAGTACATCATGCAGCCGCGCATCGACAGGCTGTCCTGCCAGACCTACCCGATTGGCGGGACCGCCGGGCCGACGGCGCAGGCGCAGCGGCGGCGCCTGCTGCAGTCAAATGCCGCGCACCTGGGCCTGGTGCGCCTTCAGGAGCGGCAAGGGGGCTTCATATTCCTCAGCACAGCAGACCGCTGCTCTAACGCAGCGGGACTGGAGACTTGAGAGGGGCTGCATCTGGGGGCAGCAAAGGGGCTCATGTGCGCACAAGGACACAGAGGGCAGCAGAGGAGCTGCCATACGCCGCAGACCCCGGAGTTGTGCGAGCCAGGCACCCCGTTGTAAGAGCTGCAGTGCTAGTGTACTTGCTGCTTGTCAACCCACAGGCTGCCACGCGCCTTTTGCTCAGAGCGCCATTGCTTATGCATGCATACCGCTTGATCGCTTGATGAGGTGCACGATACGCACCTGGAGGCTGCACGGCCTGCCACGCGCCCGCAGGTGCTGCCGGAGATCCAGGGCGAGCGCTGGGCGTTCAATGGCTCGACGGTGGTCGCCAATGGGCGGCATGCTGGGCGCAAGGCTGACGTGTGGGTCTGGCGCGTGGATGACGACCAGGGCTATGGCACCTACCACAATGTGTACACCTTCTTCGTTTCACAGGTGCGGGCCCTGTTTCAGGGTGTGCCGCCTGTATGCTGGGTTTCCTGAAGTGGAGAAAACAGAGCTGCTTCACCTGAGTGCATGGCATTTCAGAAGGGGAACAACAGCTCTTGGTCTTGGTGTAATTTTGTAATGGGCCGTCACCACTCTGGGAAAGCTAACAGCAGCTGGCCTTCTTGCACCTCGAATGACGTATCGAACATGCGCTGCGCCCAGGCCGGAGAGCCGCTGGCGTTGCTGATGCGCGGCGTGAACCTGTACACAGGCGGCCACTATGACGAGTATGACGCCACCTTCTTTGATTACAAGGCGCGGCCTGCCTGTGTCAGCGTGACGTAGTGCTGCCGGCAGTCGCCAGGCATGCCTGCACGTGTCTTTGGCCTTGAGTCGCGGCTCGCCTGGCGCACGAAGCGCGTGCATGCACTGCTGCGTGCATAGCGTTCTTTCTAGTTCTGCCTAATGTTCAAAGTACCTGCTCAAAGTACTTGCTCTTCACCCAGATGCTAGTTGCGCATGGGCCCCGACTGTACCCTTGCCCCCATGCGCTGCGGTCATCCCGGCCGCGACTGTGGAGTGTGCGAAGCGCTGTGGCCATGGGCCGCAGGAGGGCGAAGCAGACATCAGCACGTTTGCGCGGCCGGCCATCTGCCCTGCCAAGCCCAGCACGGCCAACGCGGGCCCGCTGCGGTACCAGCGCCGCTACAGCGGCGGCGCGCTGTGGCGCTCCCTGCTGCCTAACCGCCACTCTGGCGCGCCCGCTCTTCGCACGCCAGGGACTCCGAGTGCCCCAATTTGGCCTGTCTCTAGTGAACGCTTTTGCGTACGGCCATGCGCTTGGTGTATGCTGTATTCAAAAACTTCCCATCTGGTCTTCTACAGCCAGCACCCCTGACTTTGTCCAACATCCGGCCACCCCACACCATGCACAGAGCTTGCGGCTGCATGTGTGCACGGTGTCACCGAAACAAACGGTCGTTGCGCAGGCGATGCGACATACGACGCATTTGTGCACCGCCATGGGCGGCGCCATGGCAGCGCGGAGGAGTACGAGGGCCGGCGGCAGGTTTTCCACGAGAATCGCGAGCGCATTGAGGCCTGGAACGCTCGCGGCGACAGCCACGAGTGCGCGCCTGGCAGTGCCCAGTGCTCGACTGTGTCGCTTGCCATGTGTGTTGCAGTCACTGTTGTGAGGCTGCAATCTTATCTTGTGGTGCGGCGACCATGTGTGCAAGACGGCCCATGTGTATGCGGGCTCTCTTGCGACGTGTTGGGGTTGTGCGCCTGTGAGCACTTCTGCTGGAGCATGCAAAGGCCGTTTGCTTGCTGCTCTGACAGCCCCACCAGGCCTGGTGTCTACTTTCCTGCAGACAGGGTTCAAGGAGGTGGGTTTAAGGAGGTGTCATGCTGGAGCTTGTCAGACCACAGCCACTGTGCGCCGAGCGGACCTCAGGACAGCGCTCCGCGCCAGCTTGCCAGGGGCAGCGCGCTCACGCGGGGGGCGGCCGCGGCAGGCTGGGCGTCAACCGCTACGCGGACTGGACGCAGGAGGAGTATGAGGCGCTGGTGCTGCCGACGCGCGGCCGCGCAGAGGAGCGCCCGAGCCCGCTCGCCGACGGGCGCGCCGTGCGCCTGCACGCGCCCGCGCTGCCGCCAGCGATGCTGCCGGCCGCGGTGGACTGGCGCGGCACGCCGGCCGACAGCCCCGTCAAGGACCAGGCCGCCTGCGGCAGCTGCTGGGTGCGGGCAGCGCTAAAGCTTTTTCCTTTGCAGCATATGTCCAACCCGTGCATAGGTGCAGACATTTAGTGCAGGAAGACTGTCAAAGTAGTGGGATAGCAGGCGACTCAGCAATCAACACACGGGAAAGAGGTTTGCTTATTTTGTGCGGGCGCTCAGCCCATATATTGCGCAAGCGCATGCAAGCCCTTGATCAGCAGACACACACCACACACACCAGACGTGGCTGTCCACCGTGCAGGCGTTTGGCTCGGTGGCATCGCTGGAGGCAGCCTACTACCGGGAGACTGGCAAGCAGCTGCTGCTGTCTGAGCAGAACCTGCTCGACTGCGCATGGGACTATGGCAACACCGCCTGCCTAGGCGGGTGCGGGCTCGGGCCAGCGTTGCTGGGGCGCCAGATTGCTGTTGCTCGCTCTTGATGACTTTGGCACCAGCCTTACGGTAAATGCCCTATGCTATTCTTGCATATGCAATATAAAGCTTGCATGATCATGCGCAAGACGTCTAGCTTAGCTTATTATACCCAGCATTAGATGCTGTATTTTGGACCTGCTTCGAGTGGCTGCCATGATGATCAGGCACTGCATCAGCCAGGTTGCGTGTGAAGGTAGGAAGGTTCCATTGCCTGTTCACATATATAATAACCAGTGCTGCAAAGACACCGCTTTATGTGTTGCAAGTGGGAAGGTACAGAAGAAGCCTATCGTGCAGCTGCATTTCACGCAGTGCTGTGCAAGCAGGTTCCAGGTACTGGCGTACAACTACATGGCGGACGTTCTAGGCATCGCGTCTGAGGAGGCCTACCCTTACAGGGGCATCTCCGACTACTGCCATGAGGACATCCCGCACGCCGCCAAGTTCTCCAACGTGCGTGTGCAGCTCGCCATATTTCACCCATTCCCTAATACTGTGAAATGGCATTTGTGCCGCAATGTTGAAAATTGCACACTGTCTCGTGTGCTATACAGGCGTAGCCCTTTGTTGTGCAGGGAGTATTGTTGGTGCTCATGTGGTAGCATTTATGCATAGATGCGGTTGTGCTCTTGCGCTACTGCACTGGCTGTGCAGTTTGCTCAGATTGCATGTTCCCTCTGCACGCTGCATCATGGGGGCGCCTGACAAGCTGTGCGCCAGTCAAAGCCCAGCATGCAGGCTGGACGGCTTTGAGTTGCTGTATCGCGCTGCTATCACTATCACACCCGACAGGCAGGGCTGACGAGTGCGTGCTGCGGCGGCGCAGTTCTCGCAGGTCTGGGTCAATGCGACCGAGACGCACACGCAGGAGCAGGCGGTGATGGAGGCCATCCTGACCAAGGGGCCCATGACTGTTTCCGTGAATGCTGAGGTAACTTTGCGCGGTCACCCATGAGCTGCCTCCTGCGCTTGCCACCTGACACCAGCTGCCTATGTCAGCTTGGTTGGACTTGTTCTGTGGTACCTAGCTCTTCCAAAGATCTTACTTTTCCCTAACTGTCACATTGCAATACTGTGTCAGGTAGCTATCTGAAACCAGAGCGCAACGCCTTGTCTTCTGCTCTCTTATAACAGTCGCCTTGGGTCAACTGAAAACAGCGACGCCTGGTTCTCCACTGGTGCCTGTTATAATCAGAGTGCGGGGCCGCAGGGAGAGGACTTCCGCTTCTACAAGTCCGGCGTCTACAACAACAAGAAGTGCTCGCCGAAGATGAAGCGCCTGGACCACGCTGTCATCGTCAGCGGGTACGCCCACTGCTACGAAATCCTTTTGTCAGAGTTTTGACAGAGTCATTGCATGTCTGTCTTGTTTAGGAGCTGCATGAGAGCACATGTGGTTGTTTACACTTGATTATGGACAGTGTGTGCTGCGCACTCAATGAGGTTCCTGGCTGCGGGATGCCTTGGGAGCTTTGGTGGCTCGACGCAGCGACTGGAGGCCTGCAGGAGGCTTTGGGAAGGGGCAAGGCCCAAGCGGCTGTGTGATGTGTTGTTGCGCGCTGACCCGTGTTGCTGTGGCAACCCAGGTATGGGCGCACGCCGGACGGCCAGGACTACTGGATCGTGAAGAACACGTGGTCGCCGTACTGGGGCGACAAGGGCTACATCTTCATCGCTCGCGACCCCGACCATGACTGCGGCATCGCCACGCAGGCCATCTACACTGACTTGCGTGTGGTCTGACCTGGCCAGTCGTGGTGTATGCCTTGCGCAGCACTTTGTGATGTGACTGCGGAGTTGCCATGCGCTGCGTCCTACATTGAGGTCACAACATCGTGTATGTGCAGCGCCGCTGGCTTCCTGCCTGCGGTAGTGTGGTCTTCACGCGGACCCCTGCATGCTCAAGGCTGTGTCATGGGCTAGAATACCATGGGCTGATTGCCGTCAAGAGCTTTGTGTGAGAAAAGCCATGAGTGTTGCTCTCTGCGGCTTGAAGAGCCCTGTATGAGTGACCATCCAGCTTTGTGTGGTGTGCGAATGCATGAAGCTCTTGCTGCTGTGGGGTGCTTGCTTCCAGGGCGCTTGCAATGGCCTGAAGGCTTGCATGTGTGGCATTGACTCAACCAGGACCCGCAAAAATTTTTGGCAGTATTTAAAGGCTTTGCATAAACGATGTGGCAGCCTTCGGTATTGCTACCCTGCACAGCCCAAGTGGCATGTGCGCGCTGCACTTTTTACGTGTTGCGGCATTGCAAGCGGGCGCGGCATTTTTGACACCAAGCGCTCTCCTTGCGCTTGTAGTGCTCTCCTTGCGCTCGTAGTGCCTTGCGAATAGTATAGCGGCTGTGATGCAAGTTGTCTGATTAAGTATTGAGAGCTGATCTGTGAGACACCGATGCGGTTTGTGGTGCTACCACACTGCGTTACTATGTGACCATGCAACCGCCACAGCACCTGCTCACTTTCGCAGGCAGCTATCCATGACAGGCTTGGGAGCATGTCCAACCGCGTGTATCCACGTCAATGCACATGTAACCATTCGTCAACCAAGTATCACTTAACCCTCCAAAATTGCCCTAGTCCCAGCCATTGTGTACACGTGCATCGCAGCAAGAACGCAGCCGCAGCAGCCTGCCCTCCTGCTGAGCGGGCATGCGCGCTAGTGGTGCTTGGCGAGCCAGGATGTGAGCCTCTCGTTTATCAGTACCGGGTTGTCATCGTGTGGGCAGTGCCCCACACCTGGCATTGAGCACCGCGCCATGTCAGGCCTGATGTGTAGCTCAACAGGAGGTACACATGAGTTTGAGAAACTTTTCTATCCATGGCCGAGACAGAGCATGGTGTCGACATGCTACTTGAGGTCAGAGCAGCGCACCTGGGAGCATTTCAAACTCCGTGTCTGGGCGGTTCTGCGGCAAAGCCTGCGCGCGGTGCACAGGCACACTTTGCAGCGCGAGGCAGTCAAAGAAGTCGACTCAGCCTACTCAGCAGCACACTGACAGCAGCATGACATCGTGGTCAGCCAGTGCCCGGGAGGTCGCTGCCATCAGGCGCGCCTGGAAGAACTTGCCGACAGGGCCGTCGCAGGGGATGAACACATCCCTGTCACCTGCCACAGACGCCCCGACTTTGAGTATCAAAGCCCTTCACCTCTCATTACCAGCAGCATGCGGTCATCATTGGATCGCGACACATGCATGGCGGTGCAAGGCTGGCAGAGGGAGGCGCTGGGACACCATGTTGGAGGGAACGAGACAGGGCACAGGTGGCAGGAGTGAGGAGGGGGCCTCATACCCCACAGGATGAGCATGGGGCCCCGGACGCGGTCCATCAGCACCTCCGGGCGGTCGCCCGGGGGCCCTGTGATGACAGACACGAATGCCTCCAGCGCGCCGTCCGCGCCTGCCGTCCCAAGCAGCGCGCTGTCAGACGGCACCATTGCCCGGGCGGGTCGCGTGGCAACGCCGTATCCTGTCTGTTGACAGTAATACAGCTGACGACCCTACATATTATGTAACAGAGCAGATGTATCACTAAGAAGACTGCCTGCGCCAGGACTGCGGCGCTATCCAGGACGCCTCATACCGCAAACCAGGCATGCGACGCTTGGTATCCCTGGGTCCTGATGAGACTTACAAGCACCAGACTGCCATACAATGCCACGACCATGGAGGGGCGGAGCTGGAGGGCTGATAGATGAGGTCCACAAGCGCATCATCCACTGCTGACTGGTCGATGTACACGCGCTGCGTGCGGCAGGCGACCTTGGGTCAGCAGCACTGACTGCTGCGGGTCAGGACTCCAACTACAAGCAAGGCAGATGTGAGGTAGGAGCATCACAAAATCTGTATGTACCCAGTATAACAAGTACTTTAGATTAAGCGCACACCAGAACGTGGCAGGACCGCTGCAAACGCATGTAAGCGCACCTGCAGCACTTTCTTCAGGTTGTCCGGCTGCCGGAAGCTGTCAAAGAGATACCGCGCAATGCGCTGCCGGCTCAGCAGCCAGTCGACGAGCATGAAGGCAGGCGCAGCCGCCTGCAACCACCAGTAAGTACATCTCGATGTGAGACCATTGTCACAGCAAGGGCTGAGCACTCAGGAGGCAACGCACCCACCTTTATGCGCCAGTCATCGCCCAGCGACTGCGCATCCAAGCCAGGCCGCCAGTCAGCCGACTGCAGTTCAGCAGCAAGGAGGAGCACAGCTGCTGATAGTACGCGAGCAAGGCCTGACACACATTTCTTGCACAAAGATCATGCAGAGCAGGGCAACTGCTGGGCAAGCAGAGGCGTATTAACACTGGAGGCACAGCGCAGGGCAGCCGGTGCCTCCACCTTTGAGTTCATGCCGCCCGCGCAGTTCAGCAGCGCCAAGCCGCGCACAGCGCCCTCCGGCGCAGCGGCGGCCACCTGCAGCGTCGAACAGGGCCAGCCTCATGACAATGACAGCAGCGCGCCACGCCAGCGATCGTCCCGCATACCTGCAAGGGATGCCCAGACAATCCTACATGCGGCCGACACGGCCCAGGTCCTTTGTGACGAAAAGAAGAGCGTCCCCGACCCGTTAAGAGCGTCCCTCATCCAAGGACTTGGCCCAGCCACACCCGGCGCGGGGCGTCCCTATCTTTTAATATTTGAGAGCGTCCCTGACCCAGGGACGCCGCCCAGCCACACCCGACGCAGGGCGCACGTTGAGGCAGATGAGCGAGCCCATGCTGTTGCCGACCAGCACGGCGGGGGCGCCCGCGGCAACCTCGCGCAGGAAGTCCAGCACCAGGTCGCGCCACAGCTCCAGCGTGTAGCCCAGCAGCGGCTTGTCGCTCCGGCCAAAGCCGAGCAGGTCGAGCGCAAAGACCTGCTCGCACGCAGACACCTGTTCAGCTGTCTCTCTGCGCTCGACTATTACAATGCGCTGCGCCCAGCGCGGCAGACAGCAGGCACGAGGCAGAGGCAGAACAACAACACAGTCCAGACTGCTTTGCTTGTTACAGTCCAACATGTCAGCTTCCTGTGTTGCACGGACATGTGTATATGCAGCTCTGCTCCGGTGCAGACAACATGCTCCACGGGCATGCCCGTGCTTGCGCACCTTGTGAGTCTGAGCGAGCTCAGGGATGTTCCTGCGAAAGTGCCCTATGGAAGCTCCAAAGCCGTGCACGATTAGGACTGGCTTGCCGCTGCCAGCCACCTGCGCGGTTGCATGCATGCACCATCAGCGCTGAGCACATAAACAACAAGGGCCTGGCTCCTCAGCACTCGTGTGCGCACGGCGTAGTTTATGGCGTGCTCCCTCCAACGCCAGGTGTGTGTGATGTATGGTTCTGCGGTCTGCACGACCACGTCGGTGGTGCCCGTGCTGGCCCCCTGAGCAGGCTCAACTGCCGAGCTAGCCTTGGCGACAGCCCGGCGCCTCCTCGGCGCACGGGCTGTCCTGGCTGTCTGCCGACCATAGACCTCAGCTTCGCCGGGCCTGCGCGTCCGTGCCTTGGCCCAGACACAAGCGAACGCACTAGGCACGCCGTGCGCGGCGTGCACGCAGTGCGCAGACAACATGGAGCTTCGGGGGCCTGCACAAGGCTTAGCACCACAGCAGCTCGGCCATACACTTCATTCATTCTATTGACTAATTAAATTATGCCTTTTGGGACCCTAGACGTATGACGGGCTGTTTGCTTCTAGCACATGGCCCCCTGCTCTTTCATCTCGCTGCAGGCCCATCGCATCTGTACAGCTGCGCCTGTACAACGCCCTCTCTGCGACTCGGGCTCCGCCGTGGCACAAGAGCAAGGTGGTTGCACCTCCGGGTCTGGAAAGCCTCGAGTGACAGCCCCACTTTGGCAAGCACACCTGCGCCGGGAGCCGTGTGCACACAGAATCACTTGCGCCGCTATGCGGCAAGTCTTTATGCGGCCAATCGTCAGCACCACTTTGGGCCGAGTTTTGCTTGGTAGCGGGGCGCCCTGCCGCACACCAGAGTTGCCAGAGGTTGGTGAGGCGCAAGCATGTCCACAGCGGCCGCAGGGCACGCTGCAGCAGCCGGTACCGCCATAAGCCGCGGCTAAAAGGGAATGGCTGTGAGTGCTTGCGGCGGCTGTCTGAACCTGCGGCGCCACTTTCCATATAAGGGGGTAGGGGGAGTGAACACTGCGTGACGAGCCTTGTGCGCGCACTCCACCACGGCTGCGGGTGCCGTGTGCCGGCGATTCCAGTCACCATTGCGCGGGATTTTGTCAAGTGGCTGCCCGTGTCAGGCGAGCAGACCAGTGCTGCCCCCCAGGCCAGCGGGGTCTTGTATGTATGGAGCGCCGCGGGACTCCGCTGGGGTGCCGTCCCGGCCATGCGGTGCTCAGCACGACACGCGCGGCGTGTGTAGCCAAGCTGTGCTCCAAGCGTGTTTCCACGCTGGCTTAGCAGGGCCTTACAAGCCGTCTACCCGCACTCTGTGGGTGCGCCGCTTGACACACTCTGGCTGCGAGCCTGTACTGTGTAGCTGCCAAGCGGCTGGCGCGTTGCAGGCCACTGGCTTGGCAAGGACACCCACGGCACCGCCGCTGCGGGCTGCGACCGCCTGCCCGCAGCGGGCGCTGCGCTCACTGGCGAGCCGGGCCTGTGCCTGCCGCCAGACACCGTCTGCTTTGGCAGGTTTACGGGGAGTGGGGTGAGGGTGGAGGACGATGTGGTGGTCGGGCACCAGGGAGCTGGAGGTGATGTCGAGGTCGGCATGCCTGCAGATGAGCACGAGCTGGAGGCACTTGTGGGTTGACGGACGCGGCGGATCGCCCAATCCGGTCGGACCGCGCTCCTGGACCATGCAGCAACCCTACCCTTCTCTGGTGCTGTGACTGCCTTATAAATCAGTTAAAGTGCGAAAGGAAGGTGGGAGTAGCTGCAAATTAGTGCATGTAGCATGGCTTTCACGTTGTGTGGAACATGTGAGGACCCAGGCCCTGTGAGGAACGCCCGCACGAGGCCACAGAACTGCGCGCACACTGCCTGTCTCTGTGCAGTGTATCTCTGTGCAGATGCGTGTGCATGTGGTAAATTGTGTTGGCGGCTGCTCAGCCTGAGCATTACAGCATGGCTTTCAAGCTGTTTAGACCTTGTGAGGACCCCGTCCCTTCCGAGTGGCGCTCGCACGAGGCCAGTGAACTGCTCGCACGCTGCCTGTCTCTGTGCAGTGTATCTCTGTGCAGATGCGTGGGCATGTGGCAGACTGTATTGGCCCCTGAAGTGGACGCGGAGCTCCTGTGCAGCTCGTCATAAACAATAAGAGCAGAGAGCAGGAGCATGCGTTCATTGAGATATGGCTGGCCTGCAAAGTCAATTTGGCACGGCGATCGGCAGTACAGTGGTGACGACGTTGATGTAGGGGTTATCATAGGGTCTTCCCACCTACTTAGGGAGGTAGACCCATACACGGGTTCGAGTCCCGTACGTCGTAATTATTTTTTTGGCTCTTATGCACACCTCCATAGTGTCCAGCACTGGTTACACCTCTCTCACAGGCAGAGTCTGTGCTCAGTGGTATTTTGCATATGCGCCAGCGTCCGGGCTGCCCTGCGGTCTCCTGAGACCGGGCCCATGGGCTCGGCGCACGCCGGCGCTGCTATCCCCCAAGCCATCCACCTGCCAGGGCAGAAATTCCCGGTCTGATAGTGTGTATGACACTGGCTGCCACCATCCTGTCCCTATGGCGCTGAGGCTCGGGAAGGCACTCCCCTCTGCTTAGGACATGTGCTGTAGAGCATGCATGCCTGTGCACACAGCTACTGGGGGCTCTCCGACAGTAGCCAGGGCAAGTCCTCGGTTGCCGCCAGCATGGCCTGACTCTAGTGCCGCTCGCGCAGCCATATACCAGACGTCACCCGCGTCCCCACCTTGTTCGCCAGTGTTCTCGGCCAAATCAAGGACGCGCGCCTGCATGCGGCCGTCAGTCAGCTGCTGCTGGTGTGGCTGGTTGTCCTTGCGAACGCGGTCTGTGTGGTCGACGGTGAATCCCGGGCCCAGCCATGCGGGCCCGGGTGGAACCCGGCATGGATGAGCTGGTGCGCGTACTTCGACATGCCCTGGACGAGTACCTTTTCGTAGCGCTCATTCGTCCAGCGGGGCGTCACTTGATTGCCTCACCGCGCACGGTGAAGCTGTTCATGGTGCAGGCAGACCTGTATGGTGTGGCCTGCTTCATTTGCATGTGCATGAGAAAATATGACCAGATGACAATGGGCCGACAAAGGGGCTGCATAGTGTGATAGATCTACCTTTCTTTTTACACAGCGCGCAGAACTAGCTGCCGGTTGGACAGATGTTGTCTGCCAGACGGTCTATGCGCCGCTTACTTGGTCCACTCCCCGAGCAACACGTCACAGACAAATTCACTGGGCCACCGATGACCCAAGCTCGCGCCGCGCAAGCCCGGGCTGTGCGCCGTGCTTGCAAGGCGCGCGGCCGGCGCTGGTGAGGCTCCTGCTCACCACCCTACTAAGCATGCCCCAGTTTGCGCAGCGCCGCCGCCGCCCGCACGTGCGCCAATGCCGAGCTGGCGCATGCGAGCACATACTGCAGGGCTGCAGCCGCCCCGCATGCCCCGACTGCTTCCCAGCACAGCCCACTCTCGCTCGTCAAACTGGCAAGCGCGCCGGCCGCCATCCGATGCACAGCAGCAGGACACGCAGGCGCCAGCAGCCCGACCACCCCTGCCTCGCCCCTGCCTTGCCTGATGCTGGCCTTGTTGGCGGTGTTGGTCAGAGCTCCACACGCTCCACACCTCCACACGCTCCACAGCGCCCCCGCAGCCTGCTCATGCACGGCAGCAGGGCCGCCGGGCGCCAGCAGTCCCATCAGCGGAGCAATGCCCCCGCACCACCGCACGCAGACCGCGTTCTGGGCGTTGTCGCACACAAGTTGCGCAGCGCCCATGCCGCCCGATCATGCAGGGCGCCTGCAGAGCCGCCGAGCGCCAGCAGCCCGACCGGTGCCGCGACGCCCCCGCACTCTCTGATGGCTGTCCCTGTTCTGATTGTTGTTGTTTGAGCACAGGTTGCGCAGCGTCCCAGCGATTGCTCTCCGCACAGCTGCAGAGCCGCCGGGCGCCAGCAGCCCGACGAGCGCCACAATGCCCCCGCAGTCCCGGACGCTGTTGCAGTTGTGCGCGTTGTTCAGGCACAGGTCCGTCAGCGCCCCTGCAGCCTGCGTCTGCACGCCAGTGGAGACGCCGGCCGCCAGCAGCGCAACCAGCGCGGTGACGCCGCTGCACTCGCACACGCTGTCCTTGTTCTGGGCGTTTTAAATGCACAGGCGCTGCAGCAACGCAGTGACCTGCTCGTGCACAGCAGCAGAGCCGCCGGGCGCTAGCAGCGCGACCAGCGCGGTGATGCCGCCGCACTCGCGCACGCTATGCAATTCTGGGTGTTGCTTGCGCACAGGGTGGCCAGCGCCGCAGCGGCCTGCTCGTGAACGGCATCAGTCCAGCCAGGCGCCAGCAGCCCGACCAGCGCCGCCGCGCCCCCGCCCGCCCCATGACGCTGTCCTGGCTGTTGTCCTTGAGCAGGGTTGCCAGCGCCACCGCGGCGCGCTCCTGCGCAGCAGCTTTCGCTGGCGCTCTCCTGGCTCCAGGCAGCTCTGAGTCAGGGACACCCCCGACCACCTTACGCGGCACAGCCGTGCGACCTGCTAGCTCCCCATCCAGCGCAGCAGTTCCCCCGCACTCCCAGTCACTTGTCCTGATCCTGGACCGGGACGTTGGTTTGCTGGACCCCTGGGGCAGCCCACAGCGCAGCTGCAGCCTGCTGAAGCACAGTCAGTTCCTAGGCGCGAGCAGGCCTGACAGCGCCGCAGGGTATGCCTCTTCTGCAGGCTCCTCGCGGCCTTCTTGACCGTGCGCAAGCCTCAGCCGCATGCAGCGCACAGGCGTGCTGCCATGCTGGGTCGAGCGAGTAGGAGCAGCCCTCCCTGTCGGCTGGAGCTCCGGCCCTGGAGCGGGGCGCGCGCGGGGCTGGGTCAGCTCACGGACCTACGCTGGTTGTGTCACTGCGCGGTGATGTGCAACCAGGACGTCGATCTCAGCGTGTAAGAGGACGACCTCAACACAGGCAGGCGCTGGCCGTGGAGGCAGGGACCAGTGACGCTGCTGCCGCACATGCACGCCAAGACCAGGTTGCCCGGTTTCATCATGCCAGCTGCTGCGCACTCGCAGGCGTGCAGGAGCTCCAAGACAGCGCGGGGCGCTGGCAGTGGCTGCAGGCTGCGAGCAAACACTGCCCGCAGGTCACCTGCAGAAACAATTTCATGTTGACATCAACAGCCCGTGATGTGCCATCAAGTTTGAATTGATTGCCTGGTCCCGTCTGTTCTACAGCAACTTTAGCCGAGCTCCTGCTCCCAAACAGTCCCCAAGCCCGCACGCGCGGTGGCAGTCCCGGGACGTGCGCCCTGGCCGGCATGGCGGCCAGGCGCGCCGCGCAGCTCAGGGCGCTCGAGGCCGGGGCCCCTGCGCTGGCAGCCGCGGCCACATGCCCCCTGCGCGCGGCCGACCTGTTGCGCCCCGACGTGGTGGACCTGCTAAAGCCCGTGATACACTATGACTTCATGCAGGCTAGCCCAAGGGACGGCGGCCTCGACCTGCACGAAGCCAGGCTCGTGTACAGGGGCGCTGCCGTTTGCATCTTGGCGAGCATCGTGCGTCGCATCCTCTGGCGTGACGTGCTGGCTTGGCTGGAGCGGGGCGAGGGAGGCACGTGCCTGAAACTGGTGATGTACATACTGCTGGCGCTCTGCACCATGCTCAAATGCCCCTTCTTCGTGCGGGGGACCGCCGACCGCCGAACGGCCGTCCGCGAGGCCGCCGTGAGGTGTGCGCGCGACGCGCGTGCCCCCGTCTGCAGGCTGCTCGCCCGCCGGGCCGGCCGCGCCCGCGCTCACCACCTCGCGCGGCTACAGGTACGCGGGGTGCGACGTGTACGGCTTGGCAGCGAGCGTGGCCACATCGTGGGCGGTGCTAGCGGCGAGCAACCCGGACAGTGGGGAGGCCTGCGCCCTGCTCGCCATATGCGCGCCCATGCTGGAGGAGGTACGGCGGCGCCGCGCGGCAGGCCCGCCCTGCACAGGCTGCCGCCCAGCCAGTGCCGCGTCGCGCAGGTGGTGTACAAGTGGTGCGAGGCTGACGCCTTGGAGGCGCTGGGCGGGGCGGCCGTGGCCCCATCTTCGGTCCTGGCGCCCTACTTCTCAGGCCTCTGCGCGGTGCTCGTATGGCTGGCTGGCGCTCCGGCCCTGCCTCCGGCCCTTGTCTCGACCTGCGTGCCCGAAGCGGCCGACTATTCAGACCGCACAGCCATCTTTCAGGCCTCCTGCCAGGTGCGCGCGCGCCCGCTTGCTTGCAGCCCCCGCCGTTTGAGAATGTGCGGCAGACCCCAGCCTGGCCTGCCGCAGCACCTGGCTACTGCGCCGCCTCTGTTTGGCGCGGTACGCGACGAGGCGCTGCGCCCCACGTACCTGAAGGCCTTCTGCAGCGCGCCCGCGGGCGACCTGCTGGTCAGCGTCCTGGAGCAGGGGCTGTTCGGGGCCTGCGGTGCGCGCCCGACGCGCCGCGCAGGCGGCGCGCTGGCTGCTGGAAGAGCGCGAGCGGGCGGCAGCCGTGCGCGCAGGCGCACCCGCCGCCGAGCTCGGCAAGTGCAGGGTTGAGGCGACCCTTTTCAGCGTGAGGAGCGCGATCCAGGCGCACTCCGACATGCTCAAGGCCGGCGCACTCCAGCTCGCACCGGAGGTGGAGCAGCGGCTGCAGGCCCTGCTGGTCGACCGCGTGGCCCCGCTGCTTCTGCGCACCCTGCAGATGTGGGAGGGCGGTGCGCAGCGCCTCATGGCTGTGCAGACGCCTCTCTTCTGGCCGGCTGCAGCCCTGCAGGGGCGCTGGCTAGGCTTTGTTGCCTGCTGCCAGGCCCGGGCATGGCACCGGGCAAGCTGGCTGCTGCCACTGAGCTGCACCGCAGGCATGCGCTCAGATGCATGCCAGCCCGGCGGCATGCCCTGTTGGCCGCGCCTTTTCACAGGAGCGGGTCACGATGCAAGCGCTGCAGCAGCTGCAAGCTGACCGACTTGCGCCCCGCAGGCTCGCGGAAAATCTCCGACGCTACCGCGTGCCTGTGCAGCGAAGTGGTAGCACATATGATCAGCCTGAGGCAGATGTGCGAGCGCATGCCTGAGAAGCAGCGGACACGCTGCATGCGCCACCTGTACACTATCCTGCAGTGGATCTCGCAGCACATCGCAGAGACGGTGCGTGAAGCAGTGCAGGTGTGAGCAGAGCTGGGTGCACCTGAGGGCGCTATCTCGCACTGCACCTTTTGCCTGGTGCCACGCACGAAGAAGAATGGTCAGCGGGAGTCCTGTTGTGGCTTGTGGCCAAGGTCACCAACCACCGCGTGCGCGTCAGCATGCCTGTCTGGTGCGCCTGCCAACAGCGACCGAGGGTAAAGGCGCACACAAGTATGTCCACACCCGACATTCCCAGCGCCCTGACCAGCTCAGTTGCCTGGCAGCCATGGTTGCAGCCCTGACCCTATCGGCAGCCGTGTGCGTCACTGCACCCGCTCAGCGCAGGACGTGCGCGAGGCGGGCGCGCGCACCGACGCATCACTGGGCAGCTGTGGCGCTGACCTGCTGCACCGTACGTCCCAGGAGATCGTCCGCTGCCACATGCCCTGGCCGGTGTATAGCCTGGTGCAAACCCAGTCATCGCCATTGCTGCAGTGCATGCGCACACGTAGCGCATGTTCTCTGCCATTGGCGGGACTGCAAGGGGCGCATGCCAGAGAATGCAGCAGCCAAGGCCTGAAGATTTGCCAAGCAGGGCACAAGAGTGCTCTGTTCAGTGATAGCTGCCTGTGCGTCTTCCCAGGACACACACGGGCGGCAGTGGGCAGTGCAGCTTGTTGCTTGCACAGGTGATCGAGCCGGACCTGTACAAGAGCGGTGGGCGGCGCCAAGGCATCCTCCCGCTGGCCCTGGCAGCTATGGAGGCGGCACTGAGACGCGTTGCGGAAGCTCTTGGCGTGTCGGACCGCCTGTCTCTTACGACACCTGCTGACGAAGACGCACGGGAGGCGCGCTCATACCCCCTGTCCATGAGCTCTGGCGCAGAATGCTGCACCTCACAGCTGCATGCCCGGCCGCACATGCAGCGCGGTGACGGTGCGAGGGCCGCCCGACCATCAATGCAGCCGTCAGCGCGCAGGCGGTGATTCATGCGGCGATGGTGCTGATGGCGGCGGGCGCCGTCCAGCCTGCTCCGCCGGCTGCCAAGGCGCTGCTCGCGACGCTGGCCAAGCTGCTCGTGGCGGCGCACGCGGCCGACGCCGCCCTGCACGAAGAGCGCTGGGTGAGCCGCACTGGTGTTCGCAACATCGCGGCCGCAGTGGCAACCAGAGGCAGCGCGCGACACGCATGAGGACTTTCTTGGTTGTGGAGCGCCTACCTGCGACCCATTGTGTGGCGCGCGGCAGGATGCGCTCCTGGTCTGCATTGCACACCTGCTGGTGCCGACTCCGGGGCTGCGGGAGAAAGGGCTTGCCCTGCCGGCCGAGCTGCTGCCGTACGCGGCGGCGCAGCTGCTGCCCGTGCTGCTCCTGCGGCCTGAGCGCGTGCAAGCGCTGGGCCCCGCGCACCTCACACCCTCGGTCGCTGCCGACAAGGTCTTGGACTTCCTTCCAACGACCGTGGTGCGCACGCCGCTTCCCGCTGCGCAGCCCCCGGCAGGAGCGCCGGAGCCCGGCCGAGCGTGGCAGGAGCGAGCGAGCGCCTGGCTCTGCGGGCGCGCAGACCGTCGCCGGGCTGCTCGTGGCGTGCCCAGAGGACTGCAAGGCGATTGTGCTGGCGTGTCCGGGCCTGGCCCCCTTTGTTGTGGAGGCGCTGCGCGTGCTGGCCGAGCGATGTGCGCGCCTCCCTGCGTGCTCACATGGTCTACAATTGTTGGGCGTCCGAGGCAATTGTGTGCTTTTGGCTGCACGGCTGCAAGCGTCGTGTCGGACAGCAGCACGTGCAGCGCATGCCTCCTCCTATTGCAGGCCAGCATTTGCAGAGGCACCCGCGCTTTGACAGGCGGTAGGCGGCTCCCACCAGGGCGCTGCGTACGCACAAACACGCCGAGCTCTGACAACATGCACGCCCATCACACAGCAAGCTTGTGCGCACGGAATGGACGGCCTTGCACACCTGCCCGCAGGCGATGCCCCGCCCGGCGCGCGCTACCGCGAAGTGGCCAGCAAAGTGGCCAGCGAAATGGCCAGCATTGGCGTCAAAGGCAGCCCCCATGTGGACGACCCGTGCAATGATTCGGCCTCGCACATGGAGACAAAGGTCACGGACGTGCTGAAGAGTGTCGCGAGCCTGGCCGGCGCGTCGCGCGCTCTGGCCGCGGCGCTCGTGCGCGCCGGGGCGCTGGGCGCGGCGGCTGGCCTGGCGCAGCGCTTTGTGCTCACGGGCGCTCACGGGGACGCGCACGAGCACAGGGCTGCGCCTGCGGCGTGGCTCATGCAGGAGGTGCTGAGCGACGTTGGGCGGCATGTGCCGGAGGTGTGCACGCCCTGCACCATTCCCTGCTTGCAAGTCGCGCTGGCAGGCGCTGGTGCGCTGAGTGGTGCGGGCGCCGCGCCAGGCGGTCCCGCTGCTCGGTGAACTAGAACACTTGAACTGCAGCGTGCGTCCCGCCTGCAGCTCCAGCATGCTCTAGCTTGCCGCATATCAGCCTGCCCCTGCATTTCGCGTGCATGCATGATACACACCTGCATAGGCTGGCGCCGGGAAGCATGCTCCCTGCACCCTGCGTGCTTGCTTGAGGCCTGTTGAACTGCTCGCGCCAACTGCCTGCAAGCGACGCGAGCCGGCTAGTGAACTATGCGACCCCGTCAGAGCAGGCGAGCACAGCGGACCATCAGCTGCTGGCCGCCATGGCGGCCGCCGTCGCACGCTTCGAGGCCGAGGTCGCGCCAGGCATCGCCGCGGAGGCCCAGCCGGAGCCCAGCCTGGAGGACCTGCGCCTGCGCACGCCCGCGCTGCGCCCCATGGGCTGCTGGAGCAGGGGGTGCGCGCCGCTCACGCCGACCGTGCTGCCGCGCATGCAGCGCTGCCGGTCACGGGCCTGCTGTCGCCGGCGCCCCGCCTCTCGAGCGCGCCGGGGGCGCGCAGGTGCCGGAACCTGTCCGGCGCGTCGGAGGCGGGCCTACGGACGCTGCTGTGCTCCGGCTGCAACGCCGCGCGCTACTGCTCGGCCGCGTGCCAGAAGGCGGCCTGGCGCGCAGGCCACAAGGGCGCGTGCCAGCGCCTGCAACAAGCGCGCGCCTGAGCGCCCGGCAGCCCCTCGTGTTGGGGTTCCCGGCAGCTCCCTTTGCATGCAGGCCGTGCAAACTGTATCAAGCTGGTAGGTATGTTCTCTGCGCTCGCTTGGGACTTTTCTCAATGCACCACTGGGCAGGAGCGCAGCGGCTGACCCCGTGGTCGTAATGCAGACGTCCATGACTGAATGTGATGCAGCGTTGGTGAAGTCCGGACACGGTCACAGTGTACAGGAACCAGTGGCAAGAAGTTTTGGCACAGAGTCCTGTCTACCACTCAAAGCTTTTGATGAACTCAAGTGCAGCTTGCCTGGCCTGCGATGATTTTGCTGGGGGAAACCTGCGATGCCTGTGTCCTTGGGGCCCAGGATATTGCGCGCGAGCCTCCGAGGCTCGCGCCGCGAGGCCTGCCAGGCCTGGCCTTGAACATTGCTGAATGAGGCACCTGCCAAAGCAAGGTGGCAGAATATGTCCCTTGCAATTTACACCAAGGGCAGTACAGTGGGCATGCATATCACACAGAATGACTGGAGCGGGCCCTGCGTTCCATGCCTCGATGCACCGCTCCTGCGTTCTTTGCGCTCTCGACTGGGCCAGCACAGCAACGCTCGCAGCACGCAGACAGGCATATGACGCCCAGCAAGCCACATTCAAATCTGCGTGCAGCCCTCAAGGCAAGACCAATCGATACCAATTTGACACTTCATGCAAATAACATACATGCAGGCGTTTTGCACCACTTGAAGGTGGCCACAGTTCAGGATTCTGTGAGCATGACCCACGTGCACTCTATATGAAAGGCTTCCGAGTCAGACAGCGCTGAATACATCATGTGCACGAGCGTCCGGGCTGCCATGCGATCTCCTGAGGCTGGGCCCATGGGCTCGGCTCGCGCCGGTGCTGCTATCCCCCAAGCCATCCACCTGCATGCTGCAGAAGTCCCCGGTCTGGTTGTGTGTGTGACTCTGGCTGCCACCATCCTGTCCCTATGGCGCTGAGGCTCGGGAAGGCACTCCCCTCTGCTTAGGGCATGTGCTGTAGAGCATGCATGCCTGTGCACACAGCTACTATGGACTAGGAACCTCATGCCAAGCAGACCCGGGTGTGCCGCCTGCAGATGTGCAGCCTGTTGAGACGCCGGACGGCGGCTGGAGCTGCTACATGGCCGTCACCGACGGCTGGCGTATCCTCCCGGCGCTTGCAGAGGCGCAGTGCCTGCAGGCGCTGCCGCGCGGCCGCCTGCTGAACGGCGCCATATTTGACATCCAGCGCTATGGGTGGGCCGGCGAGGGCGCTGGTCGGTGCGCCGGCCTGGCATCCGCGCTGCGACCTGGGTTGACAGTGCGCTGTTGACAATGTGCCGACGCGGGTGCGCCTTGTCAGGTTCCTGCGGCTGCTAGAGGTGGAGGTTCTCGTCACCTCGATGCGCCTGATCAGGCACCCGCTGCGCGCGGTGCCGCGTATGCGCCAGGAGCCGCTTGGACCTGCCGCACGCATCTTCCCCAGGGTTTGCCAAGTGGGTGGGTAGGCGAGTTAGCCGCCAGAACACGGCTGCCTCCAGTGCCGCTGCGCAGCCATGTGTCCGAAGGACGTGGGTGACGTCTGGTACGTCACCCGAATTCCGGCGTTGTTTGTCAACGTATGTGGCCGGATCAAGGACGTGCGCCGGCAGTTCAAGACCCATGGGTCTGGTCGAGCGGCCTGCGGGAAGGTGCACTATCAGGGCGCAGTCTTATACGCGCACTACCTCATCTTCTCGGCCTTCCACCCGGCCGTGGTGTGGCCGCTGGGCCCTGGTATCAGCGTTGACCACGCGGACGGCAACCGCGAGAACATTGAACCGCACAACCTGCGGCTGGCTAACGGCCGCATGCTGGCGCTCAACCAGACACGGGGCGACCGCCGCGGCCTGCAGGCGCGCTCGAATGCGTGCAGCCCGCGGCAGGCGTGCCCCGCCCGTGCCGCGGTCTGACGCGCGCTGTGCGTGGTGCAGCCGGCGCGGGTGGTGGCGGAGCCCGCAGCGGTGCCTCCGGGTGCGCCAGACGAGCCCGTCACGCTCGACTTCGCCGACGTGCACGCCGCGGGCCTGGCGTTCGGCCTCAGTGCGGACGACATCGCGAAGGCGGTGCACTGGGAGTACGCCATGCAGCACCCAGAGTCCAGGCTCGTGTACTACCTGGCGTACGACGCGCTGGAGGGCGACGAGTTCGGCGGCTGGGCGGCGGTGGTGCGCCCCTTCTGTTCTGTGATGCTGTGCTCTGCTGTGGCAAAGACGGCGACCTGCGCGCGTCGGTCACGCGCCGTGAGTGTGGCTGCGCCGCGCGGCCTGGCACGCATGGTGCCGCACGGCTCCCGCTGCCTGCCCACGCGCGCTGCTTGTCCGCACGCGCGCTGGCCGACGCGCGCACCTGGCGCGCCCTGGCGCCGCGCCTGACGAGCGCCCCACGGCAGGCGGCCGTGTCCGGGCTGGAGGTGGCCTACCGCGCGCGCCTGCGGCAGTGGATGGGCACCTGCTACCAGGAACTGCTGCCTGGCACCCACAACGGCTACCACGCTGTGTGGTGCACGATCGACGCGGTCAGCCGCGCGCTGTACCTGCGCGACCTGGTGGCCGCGGCGTTCGTGCCCCTGCCCGACGCGGGCGGCCCGTGGGTCCTGTGCAACAGGGACGGCGACCGGCTGAACGACGCCGCTGACAACCTGGAGTGGCGCCTGCAGTGAGGCGGCAGCCTGCTGCAGCGCCTCTACGGAGCGCGTCCGGGCGCGCTGCGTCGACGCGCGCGAGGCAGTGGGCGAGCTCCGCTCGCTCGGCCGCGCATGGCGCGGCGCGGCACGGCCGCGCCCGCCGTGCAATGCGCCTGCTCAGCAAGAGCTTCCAAGTTTGACGCGGTGGCGCGGGTGCGGAGGTCGGCGCCCGGCAGTCCGGCGCTTCGGCCGCATCGGGTACCCACAGCTTCATCCCGTCCGTCCCTGCGCCGTGCGCTGCTGTGAGGACATGCGCAGGGTCGCGCAACCATTGCCTGACTGGCAGCAGGCTCCCGGGTTTCTGGCATCTCAAGCAGGGCTCCCCTATCGTGGCTGCCGGCTGCGCCTGCAGCCGGGGTGGTCGTTTGCGGGTGTGTGCGCCTGTGCGCGCGCGTGTGCGCGTGCATGTGCGCGCGCGTGTGCGGTGATTTGTGCGGCTGCATGCGCATGCAGGCAGCGCTATGAGCTGCCAGCAAGCCAGGTGGCGCTGGGTGTTTGGCTGCGGTGCGCTTTGCCGTGGCTGGTAGAAAGCTGACGGCTGGGGAACGCCATGGTATGCATTGCCGGGCGCACGATGAAGTGTGCATGGTGCTGACATGCGTCGAACCCTATCCTCTGACCGGGCGGGCGTTGCCGCACCTGTGTGTGGCTCTACACTCAGCACTGTCTGCCAGGCGGCGTACAGGAGGAGGCACAGGTGGCAATGCCTGTTTGGTGCGGCACGCCGTGGCCTGTGAGTGTAGCCTGTGAGTGTAGCTGTTTGTGATTTGATTCCGAGTGGCGCAGCATGTAGTTGCCTGTGAGTGTAGCCTGTGCAACCTGCCATTGAAGTCTGATCCTGTGTGGTGCAGCATGTAATGGCCTATGAGTGTAGCCCGTGTGCAGCCTGTGTGTGAGTCTGATTCCGTGTTTTGCAACATGTAGTGGCCTGTGAGTGTAGCCGGTGTGCAGCCTGTGCGTGGTGTCGCATTCTGTGTGACCAGTGTGACCTGCGTGGCCTGTGTGATCTAGCTCTGCAAGTGTAGCCTATGAGCGGTCTGCGCTGCAAGCGACTAACCTAGACACGGTCAAGCCTGCGGTCACAGTCACGAAGGCGCCCGCAAATTAGGCTCAAACAGTCTGTGCATGCTGTGCATGAGATCATGTCCTAGAATTTGGCTGCTTTGCAACAAAAACTAAAATCCCATTTCAAGAAAAACATGGATGCTTTGCGACAAACATCAACAATGGACGCGCTCTGCAGAGCGCACACCGTCTGCAGCGCCGCCAGGCTTGCTGACAAGCTACGCGCAGCGCCGGAGAGCAGGGCTGTCGTCTACATGGCGGCGCGGCCGGCCGCGCCTGTCGGGTGCCCATAGGCGGGATGCTCTGCGCTCCGGTGCGCGTGCGGCGCCCGGCCACCGCGCGCGCGCCCGGCCGGGCAGCACAGCTGTTGAACAGGTGCTTTGCATGGCCACAATTGAGTCTCAGGGAGGCAGCAGCCATGCGCAGGTGTGCGTAGTTTTTAAAGCACGAGCCCACGGGTGACGCCTCGCCGCTTAGCGGCCCAGGCGCGCGGCGCGCCTGGGGCTTCAGGCCGGTGCGCACGGCCGGTGCGGCGCAGCAGGCAGTGCCGCCCCGCTTCTTAGCAAGCAAATTAGCAAGTGGTCACGTTTGATAGCCAGTGAGCAGCAGCCATGCGCATGTGCGTGGACTGTTCAAACCACGGCCGCGCAGGAGGCGCCTTGCCTGCGCAGCAGCCCGGGCGTGCGGTGCGGCCTAGGGCGCCAGGCCGGCGCGCACGGCCGGCGCGGCGCACCCAGCAGCGCCGCCGCGCCTCCTTGCCATGCGCAGCGCCGGTGAGCGGCGCAGCAGCCTCATGGCGGCGGGGGCGGCCCCGCCAGTCAGGCGCTCGGGAGCGGGGCGCCCCGCGCTGTGGTGCGGCCGCGGCGCCCGGGCACCGCGCGCGCGCCCGGCCGGGCAGCACAGCTGTTGTACAGGTGCTTTGCATGGCCGGAAATGAAGCGGAGGAGGGGCCGCTGCTGCGTGCAACGCCTGAAAGCACCGGAACGCAATAGGCGCCGCGCCCGCGCGCGCTGCGCCTGGCGAGCGGCGCGCCCACGTGGGGCGCAGGCCGGTGTGCACGGATGGCGTAGCATAGCCGGCATCGCAGCCGAGCTCCTAGACAAGCCACTGGCAGCACCAGGAAGCGGAGCTGTAGATAGCCATGGCGGGCGGCCAGCCCGCCGGTCTGGAGCTACCGCAGCAGTCTGCGCTCCGGCGCGTATGCGGCGCCCAGGGGTTAGGCAGGCTCGCAGCCGGGGCATCAGAGCGGAGGAAGGGGTGCTGTGCACGGCCCATGACGAGAGCTGGGGGCTGAAACAATGCGCATCTGTGTGATATGCCTTAAACTAAGTGAATGTGAGACGCCTTGTGCCCGCGCGCAGCGGCCCAGGCGCGCGTCGAGCTTGGGCCCCTGGGCAGCACATGGAGCGGACGCGGTGCTTCCGGCAGCGCTGCTGGGCCCCTTGAAAAGCCAGTGGCACTGCCAGGGACGATAGCTGGAGCCTGCCACGGCGGCCGGCCGGCCATGCGCGTCTGGAGCTTGGGAACGCAGCGGTCTGCGCTCCAGGCGCATCAGCGGCGCTCAGGCAACGTGTAGGCCTGCAGCTGGGGCATTAGAGCGAAGGGACAGGTGCTGTGCACGGCCCAGGATGAGAGCTGGGGGCTGAACTGTGCGGATGTGTTTGATATGCGTGCCGTTGCCAAGATGCGGTGCCCTGGCCGCGCTTTCTTGTAGAGCGTTTTAGCGCTCACGCCTCTTGAACAGCGATTGATGAATTGCCCCAACCGCGCGTAACAAGCGATGTGGCTCCTCAGCGCAACAGTCTGATGCTGCCTGGCTAGCAGGTAGCGAGGCGACGCAGGTCTGTCTGCTGCGGCAGCTTCAGCGCCTTGCTCGCCCCGCGTCTCTCCTTCTCTGTGTATACTGGTGATGGCTTGTCACCGGCCTCAGCCTGTGCTGGAGTTTTATTTACGGCACAAAAAACACCGTATGTTCTTCCACCGATGCTTTCTGGAACTTCACAAGCGTGCTGGCGTTCAGACACCCTGCAGAGTCCCCACAGCTCTGGAGGCCTTGCCTAGACTAGTCACTTGCATCGGAGGAGCAGCCCGCTGATGTACTTGAAGTGTTACGTCAAGCAAGCTTCAAGCGGCTTTGTCTGACAGCACAGAGTGTGCACCAGCGCGTGCTGTCACGCCTGGTAGGACGCAGATTGCTCAAAGGAGGCCTGCTGCATGCTATGCAGGGCGAGCAGCAGCTCGACGCGCTGCTGGTGAGTATGCTGGCTGCTGTAGGCATGAAATAGGACAGGCAAAGAGAGCAGCGCCGTTCCCTCCTTATGCCCACAAAATTACGAAGTCGCAGCGCGGTGCCGCCTTGTTTACGGGTCTACAAAGTTGCTACCAATGTGCCAGAGCTGTGGGCTGTGCTTGGCAGAGCTGCTCGTCGTTCATAGAGCTGCAAATAATTTTATGCGCCAGTCTGCATCGACGGTGCAGTGTACGCAATGTGTAACGGGCCTCTGAGACACCGTGCTGAGTGCAGAGGTGCATATATGAGCGTGCGCCCCAGACCTCCTTTGCTCTGCAGGCAGGTCTCGGCATGGCGCATCCTGGAGCTGGTGGCCAAGGCTCCGAGGAGGTGCGGCATTTGTGGCAAACTCGCGCAGCGAACCTGCTCTTGCCACAGGCGCAAGCTGCTGCAGCGCACTGCAGCTAGGCACTGTCTGATGTATCTTCTGGCTGGGACTTTCTGCACTGCCTCGTAGCACATACCGCCGCCTGAGCGCCTTTGCCTCGATCAGGCGCGCTGCCGCCGCGCAGGCGTCTTTGACCGCGCTGCCCGACCACCTGCTGCGCAGCATCCTGCGGCGCGCCTGGGCAGACAGGCCGCCGCGCCCTGCAGCAGAGGAGGTGCGCGCCGCGGCCATCCTGGCGTGCGTGTGCCGCCGCGTGCGCGAGCTGCTACGCGCACAGCCGCTGCCGCTGGACCTCGACTTCAGCGCGGCGCGCCTGAGCGGCGCGCAGCGCAGCTGGCTGCTCGACCCCGCGCAGGCCGGCCGCGTGGAGGCCGCCAGGTTCCTTGTCGACTGCGATGAGGGAAGCGAGGACGCCCTGTGGGAGCAGCCAGACTTTGACAACTTTCTGGCCCGGCACGGCGACACGCTGCTGCACCTGTCTGGAATTCCGCTGCGGCTTGTGGCCTCTGTGAGTCAAGGCGAGGCGCCTGCTCTGGACCTGAGCGGCCTGCGCCTGACCAGGCTGGGCATCAACTGCTTGGATGTTGGTGGCCTGGCAGACGGCACGTGGGCAGAGCGTTGGTGGCTCTGGCCCAAGTGCCTGCCAGGCGGCCTGGAGGAGCTGGCGCTGCTCGCCCTTCGTGAGGGGTGGCTGGAAATGCTGGCGTGGGCGCCGCATTCCGGCGCAGGCTTGGCGGAGCGGCTGCCGCGGCTGCGCACCCTCCACATGGTGTACGAAGGAGGGGAAGAGCCATTGATGTCTGACTCTGTCCCTCTTCTGGAGGGCTTTCCTGTCCTGCCGGCCTTTGAGGTGAAGAGCTTGGACTCGGACGTGGCGGTCCATGCCGACCTGCTTGGCCGGGTCAGGTCTGTGCGCGTCGTGACCGGCGGCCGAGTGGTCCTGTGGAATGAGCAAGTCATTCCACAGGAGAATGATGTGGAGAGTGTGGCCGCCTTCGTGAACAGCCTCTGCCCCGCTGGCCTGCAGGCCGCAGAGCTGTACGCAGAGCGCGGCATCGACCTGGGCCCTGACAATGCAGCCCAAACCGGGGTAGTTAATGAGATCATGCACGAGATCGTGCGCGACATGGTCAGCAGGGTCGGGGACCGCTTTGCTGTCGAGGTAAGAGTGCCTGAACAGCCTCCTGGTCATGAGTCGTGGGACATGACCGTGCAGAATGGCCTGGCCTGGCGCCGCTGGCCTGCCCCCGGCGCGCCCGGCCTGCAGGCGGCCAGGGCGGCGCACGAGCGCGCCCGCGCCTGGGCGGCTGAGGTTGAAGAGTGGCTTTTGAGCGTTCGCCAGTAGAGGGGGATTACGTGCAATTTTAAACATTCACAAGCAGTACTTGTGGCAGAGCGCAGCGCCTTGCAACTCCTAGAAGCGGCTGCGCGCAATGCAAAGGCAGGGAGAAATGCGACATGACGGCCTTGGGAATGCTGCAGTCAAGGCGCTTGCATGTAATGCAGGGTAAAAAAGTGTGTGCGTGTTTATGATTGTCATGAATTTTCTCTGATCAGGGGTTGGTTGCTGCCATGCTGCTTGCACGCCCTTCACGTCAGTGTGTCACCAGAGAGTCACCAAGAATAACACGCCAGCTGCCATCCGCTTGCCTTGCACCACCATGTGCATCACATGACTCCAGGCTTGCGGGTCACCGCACGCCTGTCAGGCCTGCATGCCGCAGGATTGCGCAGGCTGGGCGCGCGCTGCACCCTTCTGAGGTCATGCCCCTTGCATTAACAACGAATATTTACCACGGGCATGCAGGTCACCCAGAACAACTGGAGCGGGCCCTGCGTGCCTGCGTCCGATGCCTCGGTGGTTAAGCACTGCTGCTGCGTTCTTTGTGCTCTCGACTGGGTCGGCACAGCAACGCTAGCAGCAGCGCAGACAGGTATTCAACGCCCGGCAAGCCACGGAGCAGGCACATCCCCATCTGTACATAGCAAAACAATCCGATATCAATTTGACACTTCATGCATAATACATACATGCGAGCAACTTGCACCACTTTGACGTGGCCACAGTTCAGGATTCTGAGGGCGTGGCTTAGGTGCACTCCATACGAAAGGCTGTTCAGTCAGACAACGCTGGATGCAGCATGTGCGCCAGCCTCCGGGCTGCCATATTGATGTCCACACCATGACTCTCCGGGTTTGCATTGTGGCTCACTCAGCGCGTGAAAGACCGACAAGCTGCCCAGCATATAAATGCGCACCCCTGCTGACGCAGCCTGGCTGCTGCAGCGGCTTCAGAGATTGCCTCGGCCTTGCGGTTGGCGCTTTCAGGGTCACCTCTCTGCCACATGGAGTGTTATTTGCCAAGGCCTTGACTGCGTCACAGGCGGTGGATGAAGCAGGAATGTATATTCGCAGCTGTTCCAAGCCTGGTCACTCCTTTACCCCACTGGCGTTAGGTTTTCGTGCATAGGCCTTGCCTCGGAAGCTCAAGTCTGTCACTTGCCTTGGAAGGAACAGCACGCTCAGCAAGAAGCGCGCAGCAGGTCAACGCGCTGCTGCTGTTCACGCCTGACGGCCAGCTGCTGTGGACGTTAAGAAGGACACCCAAAGAGAGAAGCGCCGTGCGCGCCTCGGAGAGGCGCGCACTTGTCTCTGCCTACAGAGTTACGAAGTTGCAGCGCGGTGCCGCCTTGCTTTCGTATCTACAAAGCTGCTGCCAAAGTGCCAGAGCTGTGTGCTGTGATTGGCAGAGCTGTTCCTCGTTCTTAGAGCTGCAAACTTCATGATGCACCAATCTGCGTCGACGTTGCACTGCGCGCATCGGATAACAGGCCACTGTGACACCGTGCTGAGTGCAGAGGTGCGTATATGATCGTGCGCCCCAGACCTCCTCTGCTCCGCAGGCAGATCTCGACATGGCGTGTCCTGGAGCTGGTGGCCAAGGCTCCGAGGAGGTGCGGCAGTTGTGGCAAACTCGTGCAGCGAACCTGCTCTTGCCACAGGCGTAAGGTGCTGCAGCGCACTGCAGGCAGGCACTGTCTGATGTATGTTCTGGCTGGGACTTTCAGCACTGCCTCGTGGCACATATGGCCGCCTGAGCGCCTCTGCCTCGATCAGGCGCACTGTCAGTCGCGCAGATATTGCTCATCGCTGCCCGATGAGCTGCTCAGCGCATGCGCCACTGCTCGAGCGATGGTCGCCGCCTTTGCAAGGGGCCAAGCCTGCGCTGTGTGTGCTGGCCTGCGCAGGCGGAGCCTGGCCCGGCCCCCGGACTCACGCTGGCGAGGCCCGCGCTGGCCGGTCCCGCCACGCACGCCAGCGCGGTGCGCGCCCCCGAGGCGCAGCGAGTTCAGTGCAGATGTACAAGCCCTTTTCATGTGAAAACTGCATGCAAGCCGGGCTACAATGCACAGTTCTCTGCCTGCAGTGACAAGGTGCTCTGCGGCGGAGCAGGCGGCCGGCGCGCCTTCGAGCGCGGGCATGGCCATCACGACGATGGTCATCGGCGGCTGGACCAACGAGTGCGCACCCCATGCCGAGCGCCGCCCAGTTCACTGCAGTGCATCCTGCGGCTGCGGCTGCTGAGCCTGCGGCAATGCAAGCCTGGTACTGGCGCCTGGTCTGGCAGCCAGACTTGCGCGGGCGCACCGCTCTCGTCCAGTCCCAGGCTGATCCCATACACTGGCCGAAGGAAATCAACAGCACGCATGCATCCTCCCGGTGTGGGCAGCGGCCTGTGTTAAAGCATTCTATTGGCTAGAGTTTACGAGCGTTTGCGTGTCTGTCCAGCTGCATTTATCACAGCACAGCGCAGCACGTCTGGAGAGGTTTCCCGCGCATGCCGGCACCCGGCGCCACCCATGCGGACGACCCTGCACTGCTTCGGTGGCAACGCCCGATGTGCGCGCTGTTGGGGCAGTGCCGAGCCGCAAGCGCGCGCAGGGCTGGCGACTTCGTGGCGCTGCTGCTGGCAGTGGCCTCGGCAAAGCGCGACGCACTTCAGACCGTGGCCGTGCTCGCACGCAGCCCGGGGCCCGAGTGGCAGCCGCTGTCCGATCTGCTTAGGGCGTTTATCGTCGACCGCCCAAAGCTCTACTATTGGTGCGCAGCGCTCCCCGTACTGCCCGGTCTCTTTTCTCGGCATGCACGGGGGGTGTCGGCCGGCGCGGCGGGCTCGTCCGCATGTATCATGCATCACACGTCCGGCGCGCGCGCTTGCATCGCTCGGCGCTGCTGGCGCTGACACGCGCGCGCTCCCTGCGGCAGGCGCCGCAAGGCGCTGGCGCCGGACACGTGGGTCGAGCCGCGCGTGGCGGTAGAGGTCGGCGCATCCCACCTGGCTGTGTCGCTGGTACACCGCGCGGCCGCCGCACTGGTCGGCGACCACGTCAACGGCCTGGGCCTGTGCTACGCGCATCTGCGGCGCTCGTGCGGCATCGCCAGCATCGGCGAGGTGACCACTGAGGTCGAGGTGCGCACGGCCGCTCCCGGCGCCAGTCCTGGAGCCAAGGCCTGGTAGCGGTTGGTCGCGCGGCCGCCTCGGGCCGCGCCGGCAGGTCGTCTGCTCGATGCGCGCTCGCATACGCAGGGCCCGGCGCAGTGCATGCTCCCGCCCCACTCCGCGCGTCGCCGTGCGTCCTGTCCGCCAGCCCGAAGGCTGACACACGAGCTCGGCGTCTGCGGCGCAGGTCGCGCGCCTCTACCAAGCGCAGGCCCCTCCGCCGGCGCTCGCCGACGAGGCGGTGCCCGGGAAGCAGGACGAGCTCGCTGGCGCCGCGGCGCGCCAGGTGCGTGCGTAGCTTCCTCGCCTCTCCTGCTCGTTCGCAGGTCGCCTGGCATTGGCGGGAGGCGCGACGTGCGCACAGTGACGAGCCTGACAGTCGTTTGGCGGCCTCTCCACCTCCATCGTGTTGTTCCGTTCCTGCGCTTGGCGACGGGCACAGGCGTGCCCGTGTGCGCCGCCCCAGGGTGCGCTGCATGCACGGCGGGCCTGCATGATACCCTCTCGTGTGCAGGCGGCCGGCGTGGCGGCGGGGCCTCAGGGCGCAGGCGTGGCAGCCCCGCCTGTGGCAGCGCCCGCTGCTGCTGCCGCTGCGCCGCGGCCCTTGGCCTCGGGGGCGGTCACAGCGACCGCGGATGGGCCGGGCCCGGGCGCGGCGCCCGTGCTGTCTGCCGGGCCGCCTGCGGCACGGGCTGCGCCAGCAGCGGCGGCGGCGGCGGCGGCGGCGGCGGCGGCGGCGGCCGAGGCTGAGGCGGCGCGTCCCAGCATGCGTGTGCAGCCGCTTTGCGGAGAGTTGTAAAGCATTTCAGCAGCAGTATGGTGGCTGCTGCGCCGCGCTGCCTTGGTTCCCGCAGCGGCTGTGCAGGAGCTGCGGGGTGTAGTGTGGCACGCAGCCACACCGCGGCCCATGCGCAGTCCACAGCGCCGCGCCAACCGTGCAAAGCGCGGCACTCGAGGCGTGTGAACGTCCGTGTGGTGCAGCATGTAGTGGCCAGTGAGTGTAGCCCGTGTGCAGCCTGTGTTTGAAGTGTGATTCTGTGTGACCTGTGTGACCTGTGTGACCTGTATGATCTAGCTCTGCCAGTGTAGCCTCTGTGCGATCTGCGCTGCAAGCGATGAACCCAGACAACGGTCGAGTCTGCGCTTACAGTCACAGGAGGTGCCCGCAAACCATGTGCACACAGCCTGCGGTGTATGAGAGCATGTTGCCACATTCCAGGACTTGGCTGCTTTGCAAAATAAACCAAAACCCATTTCAAAAACATGGCTGCTTTGCGACAGAAATAAACACCCAACTTCGGACGCGCTCTGCAGAGCGCACAACATCTGCAGCGCCGCCGGGCTTGCAGATCATCTACGCGTAGCGCCGTAGAGCAGGGCCGCCGCCTGCATGGCGGCGCGGCCGGCTGCGCCTGTCGGGCGCCCACAGGCGGCCGCTCTGCGCTCCGGCGCGTGTGCGGCGCCCGGGCACCGCGCATGCGCCCGGCCGAGCGGCGCAGCCGGCGAACAGCTGCTCTGCGTGGCCATGGCTGAGTGTCAGCAGGCAGCAGCCATGCGCAGGTGTGCGTAGTGTTCAAAGCATGGCGCCGCGGGTGGTGCCTCACAATCGCAGCAGCCCGGGGGCGCGGCGCGCCCTCGGGCCCCAGGCCGGCGCGCGCGGCCGGCGCGGCACACCCGGCAGCACCGCCGCGCTTCCTTGCCATGCGCAGCGCCGGAGAGCAGCGCAACGGCCTCATGGCGGCATGGCCGGCCACGCCAGTCAGGCGCTCGGGAGCGGGGCGCCCCGCGCTGTGGTACGGCTGCGGCGCCCGGGCATCGCGCGCGCATCTGTTGTACAGGTGCTTTGCATGGCCGGAAGTGAAGCGGAGGAGGGGCTACAGCCATGCGCTGCAGCGTGGAATGCCTGAAAACACCAGAATGCAGTAGGCGCGGCGCCCGCACGCGTTGCGCCTGGCGAGCGGCGCGCCCAGGTGGGGGGCAGGCCGGTGTACACGGACGGCGCAGCGTAGCCAGCATTGCGGCCGAGCTCCTAGACAAGCCTCTGGCAGCGCCAGGAACCGGAGTTGGGGATAGCCACGGCGAGCGGCCGGCCCGCCAGTCTGGAGCTACCGCAGCGGTCTGTGCTCTGGCAAGTATGCGGCGCCCAGGGGTTGGGCAGGCTTGCAGCCGGGGCATCAGAGCGGAGGAAGGGGTGCTGTGCATGGCCCAGGATAAGAGCTGGGGGCTGAAACTGTGCGGATGTATTTTTTTAATTGCCTTGGATCTCAAGAGTGCACGAGGCGCCGTTGCCAATAAGCGATGCCCTGGCCGCGCTTTATCCTAGAGCGTATTAGCGCTCACGCCTCTCGAAGGGCGGTTGATGCATTGCACCAATTGCGCATAACAAGTGATGTGGCTCACTCAGCGCAACTACCACACGCTGCCCGGCTAGCAGGCAGCTAGGCGACGCAGATCTGTCTGCTGCGGCAGCTTCAGCGCCTAAGTCGCCCCGCGTCTCTCCTTCTCTGGAATATAGGGTGGTTGCTTGTCACCGGCCTTAACCTGTGCTGGACTTTTTTGTACATCACAGACGGTAGGCACACCACCGGTGCCTACCTGTAGTGTGTCCCTTCGTTTCACAAGCATGCTGGTGTTACACCCTAGGGTGTAACAGCAGGGCCGGCAAGAGTTCTCACAGCTCTGGAGGCCTTGCCTAGACTGTCACTTGCCTCGGAGAAACAGCCCGCTGGCACGGGAAGTGCGCTTGACTTTGCGCGAGCAAGCTGCGCTGTCTCCATGCTCTCCGCGCGCCTTTCCTAAGACGCGCGCAGCTCGGCGGCACCCTGGCAGCCACAGGTGCGCTGCGCCTGCTTGCGTTTGGGTGCTTCGTGCTGTTTTTACACACCGAGGCTGGTGATGCTACGCGCACTTCTCTTTGCCTTAAAGATACGCAGTCGCACTGCAGCGCATAACCGCCTTGTTCTCGTATCTACGAAGTTGCTGCCGATGTGCCAGAGTTGTAGGCTGTGTGATTGGCAGAGCTGTTCGTCGTTCTCAGAGCTGCGAACAGTTTGGTGCATCAATCTGCATAGACGTTGCGTTGCGCGCACCTGGGAACAGGCCAAAGTGAACCCGTGCTGACTGCAGAGGTGCATATATGAGCGTGCTCTCCAGACCTCGTTTGCTCTGCAGGCAGAGCTCGGCATGGCGTGTCCTGGAGCTGGTGGCCGAGGCTCCAAGGAGGTGCGGCAGTTGTGGCGAACACGCGCAGCAAACCTGCTCTTGCCACAGGCGTAAGGTGCTGCAGCGCACTGCGGCCAGGCATCGTCTGACGTATCTTCTGGCAGGGACTGTCTGCACTGCCTCGTGGCACATACCGCCGCCTGGGCGCCTTTGCCTTGATCAGGCACTGTCAACCGCGCAGGTGTCGCTCATCACGCTGCCCGATGAGCTGCTGCGCAGCATCCTGCGGCACGCCTGGGCAGACAAGCAGCCGCGCCCTGCAGCGGAGGAGGTGCGCGCCGCGGCCAGCCTGGCGTGCGTGTGCCGCCGCGTGCGCGCTGTGCTGCGCGCATGGCCGCTGCCGCTGGCGCTGGACTTCAGCGCGGCGCGCCTGAGCGACGCGCAGCGCCGCTGGCTGCTCGACCCCGGGCAGGCCCTCTGCGTGGAGGCCGCCAAGTTTGTCGATGTCCCTGCGGAAAGTGAGGACGCCCTGTGGGAGGAGCCGGACCTCGACAACTTTTTGGCCCGGCACGGCGGCACGCTGCTGCACCTGTCTGGCGTTCCGCTGCGGCTTGTGGCCTCTGTGCGCCCGGGCGAGCGGCCTGCTCTGGACCTGAGCGGCCTGCGCCTCCTGACCGTGTTGGGCATTGACTGCGGGGAAATGGGGTCTCAGGCAGACGATGGCACGTGGGCAGAGTGTTGGTGGTTGTGGCCCGAGTGCCTGCCAGGCGCCCTGGAGGTGCTGGAGCTGCCTCACCTCGAATATGGGTGGCTGGGGATGCTTGCGTGGACGCCGCGTCCGAGCGCAGGCTTGGCAGAGCGGCTGCCGCGGCTGCGCATGCTCCGCGTCACGTGCGTGCAATATTCGGGACCAGTCTGCCTTGGGGCAGTGCTCCCCATCCTTGAGGGGTTTTCTAGCCTGCCAGCCCTTGAGGTGGACGGCTCGGGGGCGGACATGCAGGTCCACGACACCCTCTTTGGCCATGTCAGGTCTGTTCGCGTCACGGCTGGGTACAAGCTGTTCCTGCGGGGTGGCTGGTGGGATGTGGCCACATATGTAGACCGCCTCTGCCCCGCTGGCCTGCAGGCTGCAGCGCTGTGCGCGGGCAAAATCCCGGCCCCGCTCCTGGACCCCGAGGGTGCTCAGGACGTTGATGTGATCGTGCATGTCCATGAGATCGTGCGTGCGCTGATTCTGAGGTGCGGGGACCGATTTGCCGTCGAGGTTGGCGTTCCGCACAACCCCCAGGGGTGGGCAAAGGCCCAGCTATGCCGCCTGGCCTGGCGCCGCTGGCCCGCCCCCGGCGCGCCCGACCTGCCCGCGGCCAGGGCCGCGCATGAGCGCGCCCGCGCATGGGTAGCTGATGCGGAGCAGTGGGTTCGGCAAGAAGAGCAGGAGCATATGTTTTGACAACATGCACGAGCTGTAGTGCCGGCAGAGCAGAAGTGTTTGAGGTGTGAAACGGCAGCACGCAATGCAAAGGCAGGCAGGGAGCGAAGCATCGCCGCCTGGGAATGCTGCAGTCAAGGCGCCTGCATGTTATGCGGGGTTGAGGATGAACAGAACTGTGTGTGCGTGTTCAGGGCTTGGTTGCTGCCATGCTGCTTGCACGCCTTTCACGTCAGTGTGTCACCAGAGAGTCACCAAACAGTCACCAAGAATAACAGCCAGCCGGCATCCGCTTGCCTTGCACCAACACGTGCGTCACATGACTCCAGGCTTGCAGGTCAGCATCGCGCAGGCTGGGCCCGCTCTGCACCCTTCTGAGGTCATGCCCCTTACAATCAACTCCATATCATTACCACGGGCATGCAGGTCACCCAGAACGCCCGGAGCGAGCCCTGCGTGCCTGCGTCCGATGCCCCGTGGTAGAGCACCGCTGCTGCGTTCTTTGCGCTTCTCGACTGGGTCGGCACAGCAAGAATAGCAGCAGCGCAGACACGATATAGGACGCCCGGCAAGCCACATTCCCATCTGTGCATAGCCCTCAAATCAAACCGGTTCAACACCAATTTGACACTTCATGTAAACACTTACACGCGAGCGTTCTGCACCGCTGCAAGGTGGCCATGATTGCAGACTCTGTGAGCGTGGCCCAGGTGGGCTTCCGAGTCAGACAGCGCTGGATGCAGCATGTGCGCCAGCGTCCAGGCTGCCATGCGATCTCCTGAGGCCGGCCCCATGGGCTCGCCGCACGCCGGCGGTGCCATCCCCCAAGGCATCCACCTGCACGCGACAGAAACCCCTGTCTGGGTGAATGTGACAACAGCTGGCTGCCACCAGCCCTGTCCCTGTGGCTTGAGGCCGGGGAACCCACTCCCCTCTGATTAGAATGTGTGCTGTAGAGCGTGTGTGTCTGTGCCATAGCAATGATAACATTTCCGACTGTAGCAGAGCCACTGCAGCCCAAGCTGCGGGCGGCCCGAGCGCACGCCCGGCCGCCAGCAGCACGCCGCCCGCCGCTGACCGGCTCGCCGCCGGCCGCAGGCGCACTCCGTCTGCCAAGAGGAGCAGGCCGCCGGGCGCGCCTGCCCGCGCAGCAGCAGGCTGTTGCCGACCACGGCCAGGCTGCTGAACGCCATGAGCGCGCCGGCGGCCGACGGGCTGAGCGCGAGCCCGGCCGCCGGCAGCGCGGCGCCGGCCGCGAGCGGGATGGCCACCAGGTTGTAGCCCAGCGCCCAGGCCAGGTTGGCGCGGATCCTGGCCAGCGCCGCGCGGCCCAGCGCCAGCACCTCCGCCGCCTGCGCCGCGCCGCGCGTCAGGCCGGTGATAGCATAACCCTACATTGTACCCTAACCCCACCCTATGATCCTGGCCAGCGTCGCGCGGCCCAGCGCCAGCACCTCCGCCGCCTGCGCCGCGCCGCGCGTCAGGCCGGCGCCCGCGCCTGCCGACGACCCGCCAGGCCGCCGCGCCAACCCGCCGCGCCGGCGCCTGCCGGCCGCGAGCGGGCCGGCCGCTGGAGCGGCAGCCGGGCGCCGACTAGCAGGCAAGGCCTGCCGGTTTTTGGCGCTGTCGGCGCGTGGCTGCGCCAACACGCACTCCAGGTGATCCTGCCGCGGACGCCCGCCAAGCCCGCCGCTGGCGTCCCGGCCAGCAGCTGCGTGCCTGCTTGCTTGCGGACACCCCTCTCAAACATTCACAACTTGCTGACTGAGCGACGCAAACAGCGCGTGTCTCCCCTCCAGTGCAGCCATTCCCTCCACACTGCAGGACCCCCCTCGAAGCAGGACCCGGGCAGCCGGCGCGCGCCTGGCCCAGGCGGCCGCCCACGAGCACCACGCCGGCGGCCTCGCCGGCCGCGTCCGCGCCGCCGCCCAGCGCGATGCCGACGTCGGCCGCCGCCAGCGCCGGCGCGTCGTTCACGCCGTCGCCGACCACGGCCACGCAGCGCCCGGCCGCGCGCAGCGCGCCGACCGCCGCCGCCTTCGCCTCCGGCCGCATGCCGCCCCACGCGCTGTCCGCCTGCGTGCCACGGGTGCGGGGTCAGCACAGGCGGATCAGCCGTACCGCAGCCCAACGACTCAGACACCACCCCTGTGTTGCAGCCGTGTCCCCGCATGTCGGCTGCTATCGCGCCGCGCATCCCACACAAGACGCGCCACACCTCGATGCCGGCCTCCGCAGCCGCGGCGGCGACGGCGGCCGCGCCGTCGCCGGACAGCAGGCCGACCCGCAGGCCCATGCCGCGCAGGCGCGCCACCGTGGCCGCCGCGTCCGGCCGCAGCGCGTCGCGGAAGCCGAGCGCGCCGAGAACGCCGCGACCCGCCTCGCCCACAAACACGGTCGTGCAGCCGGCCAGGCCCGCCGCGGCCACGCGCGCCTCCCACTCGCCGGCGTCAGCGGCGCCGCCGCCGCCGCTGCTGCTGCTCAACGCCCTGCTCTCAGTCCCGCCTGCGTCACCCGCCTCGCTGGCGGCGCCGTCCGCGCAGCGGCCGCGCGCGGGCTCCCGCGCCGCGGCGCCGCCAGGGCCGCTCGGCGCGTCCGGCGAGGCGGCCGTCGCGGCAGCGTCGCCGCCGGCCGCCCGCGGCGTGCAGCGCTCGAGCACCCAGCCGAGCGCGCCGACAGCCACCTCGCGCCCGCCGACGCGCCCGCGCACGCCGCAGCCGGGCTCCGTGGCGGCGTCCTCAGCGCGCGGGCTCGGGGACGGCAGGCCCGCGTGCGCAGCCGCGGCCGCGACCGCGTCGGCCAGCGGGTGCCGCGTGGTCGCCTCGACGGCGGCCGCGAGCGCGAGCAGCTCGGCGGCGGTCGCGCCGCCGGGCGCCGTCGCGGCGCCCACCAGGCGCAGGCGGCCCTCCGTCAGCGTGCCCGTCTTGTCAAGCATGACTGTGTCCACCTGTGCACGGCGCCAGGCAAACAGCATAAGCACATGCACGCGTCTCCTCAGCCAAGTCAAACTTCACTTGCTGAGGTCACTGCAGCAAGAATGCAGGGATCTGGGCACCTGCAGGCGCGCACAGCATGCCATCCACACGCAGCAGCAGCCTGCGGCTGCGCCAGCTGACAGGCGCATCACCCAGAAGTGACGGTGCAAAGAGCTTACAGGAGCATCGGCGGGACGCGCGGCGCGGGCGGCACCTGCGCGGCGCGCTCGAGCACGTCGCCGCCGCGCAGCAGCAGCCCGCGGCGCGCGCCGGCCGCGCTGGCGACCAGCACCGCCGTGGGCGTCGCCAGGCCGAGCGCGCAGGGGCAGGCCACCACCAGCACGTCCACCGCGAGCCGCGCAGCCACGAAGGCCGCGCCGCCGCCGCCGCCGGCCGCCGCGGCCGCCGCCACCGCGTCCGGGAACAGGCTGCCGCCTGCGCCGCATTGTTGCGCGACAGTCAGACGCGCATAGCCGGGCAGTGGGGGAAGGGATAGGGTATTGAGACACCATATACATATAACCTATTCCCTCTGCACTCTGCGCATGGCGCCGGCAGGCGTGCCGCTGTGCAGCCGGCAGCGGCGCGCTGCAGAGCACCAGTGATATGGACCGCCGTGACGGCCCCGGTGCTCGCAGCGCGGCGCGCTGAGCAACAGCTGACAGCTGCTGTGTTGAGACCGGTTGAGGCCCAGAGCAGACCGCGCACCCAGCAGCGACCAGAAGGCAAACGTGGCGGCCGAGGCCGCCATGACGCTGTAGCAGAAGCGCCCGGCGACGACGTCGGCCAGCCGCTGCACGGGCGCCTCGCGCGCCTGCCCAGCCGTGCAGTCATATGCTCACCCCTTGCAGGCCGTCTGCAGGCATGTAATGAACACCGCGCCATCTTGTGCTTATCTTATGTGGCCGAGCTGACCTTATGCTGGGCACAGGCACCGCACCTCAACACTTGCAGCGCCCGCGCCTGTGCGTGCCCTGAACCATGTGCTCACGTGTGCATGCTCTGCACAGGCAGCACGGATGTCTCGAGCGCAGCCTTGTGTTGCGTCACAGGCATAAGCATGGCGCCGCGCTTATAGCCACTTAGCAATGGGTGCGCCTGGGCCAGCGGCTGCCAGCGCGCCTGCGCGGCGGCCACCAGGCGCCCGATGCCGGCCAGCGTGCTGCTGGCGCCGGTCGCGCTCGCGCGCAGCGACAGCGGCGCCTCATACACCACCGTGCCCGCCGTGACCTGCACGCGCGCGCGGGGGGTCCTCATGACCTCCTGCGCCATGTGCATGTAACAAGGGTCCACGGGCCATGCCGCTTGTCGATCATATGCAGAACTGTGGCATGTACGCATGGATGTGTATTTGCAGGTTGTTATGCTTTCCAACCTGCATGAGATCCCCATCTGTCAGATCCCTACCCTAACATTGCCCTGCCCTGAAGCGCGCCTGCGCGCCGGGCGCCTTGGCCACCAGCGCCGACTCGCCGGTCAGCATGGCCTCGTCGCAGCTGCCGCGCCCGGCCACCACCTCGCCGTCCACCGGCACGCGCTCGCCCGGCAGCACCTGGCGCGGGGGCGGCGCCCGTCAGGCAGCCTATCCAGCGTCCATTAAGCGTCCATCAAGCGGTGGGGCGGCGCCCATCAGGCGTGCAGAGCGCCAGGGGCGCCACAGGTCCACGCTCACGCTGCCGCCCCGCCATCGCCTTCGCGCGCTCGCCGGGCAGCGCGTGCGCCAGGCAGCGCTCTTTGAGATGAGCGCAGAGCCTGCGCACAGGTTCCAGGGGCAGACCTCTGCACGCGCCTGCACGGCAGTACCTGGAAACGCAGTCTTTGCCCTCTGATCACAGGCAGAGACGAGTCGGGCGCGGTCCTTAGCCCGCCAGGCAACGAGGCTTTCTGTTGTTGCTTATAACCTCCGCAGCGCAGCGCCAGGCAGGCAGGCAGCGCCTGCAGCGCACCAGCAGGAGGTCGCCCGCGCGCACGCTCGCCGTGGGCACCTCCACCGCATCCTCCCCGGCCGCCGCAGCGGCGGGCGGCCCCCGCGGCGCGACCAGCGCCCCCGCGGCCGCGGGCGCCTCCGCAGGCGCGGCCGCGCTGGGCGCGGTCGCGCGCGGCGGCGGCGCGCCCAGCAGCAGCCGCGACTGCGCGGGGATCAGCCGGGCCAGCGTGCGCAGGTCCGCTGCCGCCCAACGCACGGCTCTGCGTCAGCAGGGCGCCGGCGGCAAAGCTGACAACCCCGTGTGCATGCTGTGACGCTTCTCCTCCCAGCATTCTGGGCTTCTTTCTGCCGAAGCACTGGTCACATCGCAATGGCGTCATGCCCTGAGGGTGTTGGGAGTTCAAGACCTGCCTCCCACGCAGACAACCCACGCACATACTTCACACGCGAAGCTGCAGCTCAGTGAGCTCACACTGCCGCCGCAGGCTCCCCCGGCGCAGCGGTCCCCGCAGCGCGTGCACAGCACCCGACACCCGCAGCCGCGCGCGCGCCTCCAGCGTGCGCCCCAGCAGCACAAACGCGAGCAGCAGAACTGGCTCGCGCTGCCACCGCAGGCCCCCCTGGCGAAGCACCCCCTGTGTGACCCCCCGTAGGGTAGGGGTTAAGGCGTGGTGCGCACCCGACGCCCGCAGCCGCGCGCGCGCCTCCAGCGTGCGCCCCAGCAGCACAAACGCAAGCAGCATGACCGGCTCCTCCAGCGCGGCGCCGTCCAGCGCGAGCCCGGGCACCAGCGGGCCGGCCAGGCCGGCCGCAAACGAGGTCAGCGCGCCCATCGCGATCAGGGAGTTCATGTTGGGCGTGCCCCTGGCGCGCGTCGCGGCGCGCGTGGGCGGGGCGTGCCGGCTGCACCGGCGGTGCGGACTGCGGAGCTTGGCGCACCAGGCAGCCCTGTCACGAGCAGGGCGTGTGTTCCACTCATCCCCGGGCTGCATGCAAGACTGCACGCCATGCGGTGGCCTGCCACAAAATCTGGTTGTATGCAGTGCGCACAGAGCCACTTTGGAAAGCTTGTCATAGACACAAGCTTG
>JAABUV010000227.1_pt1 | contig 85499 bp, 79 predicted proteins | sample 5559971 | NCBI WGS metagenome assembly JAABUV01 (sample SAMN10711881, study PRJNA513362) | rock metagenome | isolation source: Antarctica rocks | place: Antarctica: Victoria Land, Knobhead nord | collected 2015-12-19 | reverse complement strand
GGGAGGCAAATATCGCACCTGACATTCATATCAGTGGTAGATCGTCAATTCAACGAGGCAAATAGCTTACCTGACATCCGTGTGAGGTGATGAGCTCTTCAATTCGACTATTGCAATGAACACTCGCGTTATCCATGATGATCACACTCCTTGGAGCCGGAAAGGGACTGCATAGAGGTAGCAGTTCATCTGCTAGCCATCGAAAGAAAGTCTCGTCGTTGAATCAATTCTCGCGAATATCGATGCAGAATAGATATTCGTCTTTCGTATAGATCGAAAGAACACTTCAGCAATGCTCTCTCGTTCTAGAGACTTGATAGCGAGCTGATTGATCAACAGAAGCATAGACTTGATGACGTCAGTCTGTGATCTCATTGAATAAGAACTCATTCACGAACACGAGCTGTTCAGTCGTCAAACGAAGCATGTCTGCTATTCAATTCAAACGAAGCTCATCGTTTTGCCTGACTTCTACACGCTGTTCTTTTTTGATACTTCAGCCTCTTCTCTTCAGAATTCTTGATATCGTGAATTGATGCACGTTAATGTTTCACTTCTTTCATATGTATCAGATCATTTCTTTCTGCATGATTCACGGCTGATCTTCGAGATAGGCTATGAGATCATTTTCAGCGATCTTGAAGATCTTTCGAGAAGCGCCTTTGGGTCGGAATTGAGGTCTAAAGGGAGAGCCATACATGAAGAGATTCTCCTGAATTCTATAGACGGTATCAAAGTGACAGTGAACCTCTTCGGCGATATCTTTAGGGCACCAGTGGAGTAGCAAAAGACGTAGTATTCTGGAGCGAAGGCTTGCAGGAAGTGGTCCCGGCATAGCTAAAAGCGATCAGTAAGCGATGAGGTCTGAATAGCTTCAACATCAGCTTTTTGAATGCGATAATAGGTGGTTGGGTTGAATTTTCGAATTCCTCATATAAAGGATCACCGTGGGGCAGGCAAAAATGAATGCCAAGGATTCGAAACCTTTCTGCATACGCTAAAAGAGTAGCATGGCTGACGATCAAGCTGCTGAAGATGCAGCAGAAGCTGCAGCCGTGCCAGAAGAAAGCCGAGCGGTAATGACGGTCCTGTAGCTAATGCAGAATAGGGAAGAATACCAAAGGTGAGTTTAGGCAGAACACTTCTGTACCATCAAGCGCTCTTCCAGCTCCTATTGAGCCACCTTTTCTCAACTGGTGCACATAGACAGGCGAGGAAAAGAGATCGTCAGGGCTTCCAACTGCAGGTCCATCAGAGCTCGCTAGGGAGGAGATGACAAGAAACGGCAGAAAGCTGGACACGTACTGGGGCGACAAAAGGGACAAGATTACCTAGCATGGCAGTTTGGCCGGCCAGCCCAGAACAAATTCACGCAGCGGATGAGTTGGAGGTGGCTGCCACGTGTGTGTGGAGTACCGTGGGAGGCAGACAACGAAGTTCTTCGACAGCCGAGTTCTATCGTCCAACCTCGCACTGCTATCGTTGGACCATTCCTCCTATCTTCACGCGAAATCGTTTAGGCTGCATCTCTCAGCAAGACAACCCTAGAGATGGTAAAAAGGTTCCTTTCGAGCACAGACTGTACGCACAACCTGAGTGAGGAGTGAATGATATTGCAGCAAAGACGGAAAACTCTGTATGGAATAAGTTGGCGAGAATAATGAGAAGGGGTTAAACAAACGTTTCAGAAGCGGAAGTGATCAAGGACGAGGAAAGAAACAGTTCAGAGAGTCTATCATCATACTCAGAATCCGTATTGTGTGCCTTCAATGAATGCTTGGTTCACATCTGACTCAACGAGTGAGACCTTCTGAAAGTCACTATGATGTTAGTCACACATCTTTCCCCTAAAACCCCTAGATTTCTGAGCACTAACAAGAGCATTACTTTGATAAGTAATTGATCATTTCGACTCAAGGTTAGGCATAACAATGTCAACATCGATAATTTGAAATTCATCGAAGCGGAAGATCTGATAATCATCTTTCATAATCGTTCTTTGCATCTCGTTTTGTAATGTTCTTTGCTGAGCGGAAATGTCACTCGTGAGTCATGCTTTCTATCATATATAGATATTACACATAGCCTGTGGTTTTCTTCTCTCTTCATCATGACTGTTATCACATCTGCGGAAAATCCTTCTCAACCTCCAATGGTGCGCCTCTGTTTGGAACCACCTGACATCGACGGTGGCGATTAATGCCTCGCTGGGGAACATGAGAAATTGGCAGGGTCAAAATCCTGAGGTCAAGGTCATACCTGTACAGATAGCGTACATTGACCGCGCGCAAAAGCAGAGGTATGAGCATCGAGCGATCACGTTGGGCGTAGAGACTGATGCAACCTCAGACATCTCGAGCAACTGAAGCCAGGGCATGAGGATGTCGACAGCTACGCTGCCGCCGGGACAATCGCGCTGTGGCGTCATGAGCTCAACTGCTCGGCGGTGGCTGACCACCAGCTGCCTGAATACCCTCACGGGCCTCTGGCATGCGTCGGCCCTGGTGAAGCTGGGACGGCAGATATACATATACAGCAGCACCTTCGCCCCGAAGCATTGGACTATTGCCCGCCCTCGCATGCGGGAGCTCGAGGGCATGTCAATCCCGCGGCACTTCATTCAACTTCTGCTTTGCCCTCAACCCCACAAATATCGAATTATCGACAAGGTATGGGTGACTGGCACGGGCAGCAACAAGCTCTCATGTTTGCCTGAGTCCGCCAAATTTGTCAGGAATGTGGTCGCTGACTCGGCAGGAATCACAACCGAGGGCCCGATGCCAGTGATGGGTGGACGATACGAGTGGGTAAGGGTGAGGCGTTGGTGAGGGTGAGGTGTTACCTATACCCTGTAAAATGGGCAGCCGCAGTAGAATCCTTTCGACTTGTTCTACATGTGATGGAAGCGTCGACCATCTGCTTCTTCCACAGCGGGTTCAGAAGATGAGGTTTGATAAATAGAAAACTCAAGGGTGCTTGGCACTGATGTTTTGCCAAACCGCCAGCGCTTAGCCTAGCCAGCGCAGCCTGCTCCATGTAGAGACAGACCTTGCCCATTCATTATAGGGTAGTTCGTGTGTTTAGATTGTATTGATTCCATGCGAGTACAGGACATTCTCGTAATAAGTGGTACTGAATGTTCGGTGACCAACATCCTTTTATGGCTGCAGTGCTGGCGACGAAGATCTTGGCGGGAGTCGTCCTGTTGGCTTATGCGGCTTGCACTCGAGGCAAGAAGCTTCATAGTTGGGAGACTGTTTAGCTCCTGCATCGATGGATCAGGAAAATCCTACATGATAAATTGCGGAAGGGCCAAGGGTGGGAAGAGCAAGGGAGGTGACATCTAGAGGCACGATACTTGTACTTCTCATTGAGGCTTTGCAGAATACATCGCCGGGGGGAGATGGCATGGAATCTGGTGTCGTCAGCACCATACCCGCCTGCAATGCAAGCTCAAGTCAAGTACTTGTTGCGTTAGCGCGTGAATGGGGGCGATGAGTAGATTGAAGTGGTGCGCCTTTGGAAAACCCTATTGAGCCTTTCATGGCCACTGGAAGCCTATACCCTCGTCTGCTTCGCTTCAAGCACTTCACCCCTCTCACTTCATCCCTTCCCCCTTCTCATCTTCAAGCACTCTGTTGGAATATGCTATACATACCTGAATAGGATTGTTCCAAAGTGTTCACATTTTGGCCGATTCGTAAACTCAACACACTCCTCTCCTGTCTATCGTCCCCTCCCTCCCACCACTTCTCTTCAAGCACTCTCCTCTCACTTCACTCAATATAATCTCCCATCATCAACCTCTTCCCCCCCGCCTCCACCCCCCGCCACTCTACTCCTCACTTCTTCCACCCCCCGTCACTAAAACTAGAATCAAGCGAGCAAGGCTCAAGACTCTAGTCATGGGACTAGCTTCAAGGAATGAGGCTACCCCCGCCGAGCATGGCGCCGGCGAGTAAAAGAGCATGGATATACAATCAGTAGAAGGTCTGAATAGCTTCACATGGAGCTTCAATTCCTAAGAGGGAGTGTTGGAAACGAGGTATGCACCCCGGTGGTTAGTTGTTTTCGCTCCGGCCGAAGCCGGCTTGGCGCTAGGGATATTTACCTATCCTTCCTCCCACTTCTTCCTTCCTCCGTAGTTCCTACCTAGATAGTTCAGTCAATATATCTACATGCCTATCTACCCTCATGTCCTCGTATATCAAGAATTCTTAAAACGTTTCACAGTGCTAACATCCTCGTCGTCACGTCGAAGTCAGAATCTATCTCTAGAGAAATTCATTCATTTCCTCAAGCATTTTATAGAACAAGCTTCGATTCAAATAGAATCGAAATCTATGTTATTCATTTTCAGTTCTCTTTTCAACGCTTTGATATTCATCTCAAATATATACTCGTCGACATGGACCATGGTGCTAGGTCACCACCCCGATCCCGTCTTAGATGGCCTAGATCTGGCTCAGATAAGCAATCTTGAACGCGGCCCCTGAATAGAAGCTCACCCTCGCCCTCACTTTCATCCTTTGTCTTTCGTCCTGTACATTACCTGGTGTATGTCTTACCTAGATCCTATCATTAATACCATATCATCCTTCAATTGATAGTGTCTAGCCTAGTTCTTGACACAGGAGTAAAGGTTCATGTATGAGCTCAGGCGTTAGCGACCTGCGTCCTCAGCTGAACCTACGCACTACGAATACAACATAATAGTGCGGCCTTTAAGCCAAAGTCTCTGTGAAGTCTGAGATGTTTCCTACAATGTACTGTCAAAAGAAGCCGCTATGACCGAAAGGAACCAGTGCACGAATACTCCATCCGTTTCCATCCGTAGCTCCTTCGAATGTGACTTCACAGTTCTGAAGACATTCTTCCAGTAACGCAAAGACAGTCTCCCATTGTTCATCTATCAGATGCAGATCTGTGATGTTGAATCGCCGTAGATGAGTCTTTTTGGAGCTTGATTATTTGGAGTAGACCGTGCGAGTTGCGACGATATTTTCCCAGTGTAAATTCTTAAACCCTGTATCATATTCAGTTGAACATCTGCAAAGAGCTCTCCGAAGTCAATTCGGGACATATAACCACAAGTGGGGGTAATCTCAAGGTGTAAGAACTCTATCAAACCTATGTTAAGCAATACTTCCGAAGTCCCACTCTGATCGAACAAATTTCCGTTGCTGTGCTGCCATGTTCCACACATAATTTCCAAATTGCCAACAACTACAAGGAATATAATCAATCTTTAACGACGTAAGATGATGACGCATCTCACTCAATAGAGCATGGGTTACACAGAGGTGCGTCTCATCATGAGGAGTACGAATGGTCTCAGAACGGAGATCGAAATTATCATCACTACCAAATACCTCATAGCCAAATGCATGCCAGCGTCGAGACTGCTCGGTATCATTCAATAGTCGAAGCTCTACCTTTTTCAATCCGACCAACTTGAACACAGTCAATTTCAAGCTAGCTCGGTTCAACAAAAATTCTTTCTGCTTGTTCAGATAATGAGAATACCTTCTGTAACGTTGTTGAATCTTCGATCGACGATGCATGGCAAGGACCCAGCTTGAGTATGGTAACAGAAATTTCTGTAGACTCAAACAATCCTGATAACTTACATGTCTTGCGAAGGTTGAATATGAATATGGCCGCAGAAAATTAGTTGAAACAATCAGGGTTTGAACATAACATGCTAAAGAAGAACGATTTGCAATCTTACAAAGTAGCTCAATACACATATCAATGCTGATTATATAATCAAAGCATACAAAAAGTGTAACGCTAGGGGAAGAGGTGTAGGGATGCTGATTAGAAGTAGTTGAATGGAGAAATGTAAGTGGAATGGTTGGTGGAAGGAAGAAGTCGGTGGGGGTTGGGGAGGGGAGGGGGAACGCTTGGAGAAGGAGTGGGGAGAGGGAGGAGTGAGGGGGAGTGCAGTGTGGCGGGGGGTGGTGAGATGATGGGAGGAGGGGCAGTGGGGGGGAGGAGTTCTCCGAGAGGGTTGGTGGGAGGGAGAGTGGCCTGCTCCTACTAGCTTTCTGTGGAGCGGCTGGTGTTGCTGGTCCGGTTATATTTTCCGGAGTAGCAGATGAAGTTCTTGCTGGATAACCGCCGAGAATTTTCGCGATCTCCGAGTGGTTATTATCGGAGAAGGTACATCGTCGATTTGATCATCGAAGCTGATTATCGAAAGGTCTTCATCATACCCCCCAGCTTCGGTGACTACCTCGTCCCATTGAACGTGACTAGATATTGGTACCTTCTTACCGTTCCACAAGCGGAACTGATTGGCTTCCTCGTAGCCCAAGAACTGACAATTCAAGCTCTTGTCATCGAGTTTCCGACGAGCTCCCTCCATATGGTGAGCTTCTTCGTAGCCCAAGGACTGACATTTCAAGCTCTTGTTATCGAGTTTCTGGCGAGCTCCCTCTATATGGTGAGCTCCCATTGTTCCCTATCGGGACTAGTTCTAGCCCTGAAGGCGAGCTCCTATTCGTGGGACCGGCCGGTTCACCAACCAGCCAGCTCCCTCCAATTCGTGAGGCCGGCCGGTAACTCCATCATGACGGACCCAGCTACAGACGTCATTGCGTTCGCTTTCCGGGGTGAGCCTTCTGATAAAAGACTCGCCGATGTTGGCTGAAGGATATTAGCAACGACCGAGTCAGTTCAAACATACTTACCAATCTTCACCCTCCCTTCGAGATTGAGAAGTATCGTACCGCAGCTGAGGGCGCCATGATAATGGGAAAACTCTTGTGTAGGTAAGAGAGACCGTCCAGCACCTTTTCCCCGACAGTGAGCAAATCTGAAGTGAAGCGATCAAAGCTAACTCTTACCTCCTTGCAAATTGCTCAACGGGCCTTGCAGTAGGCCGCTCATGTGTCGTAGGGAAACGTCCATTTGTTCATAGATGATTACGACATCATCATTGTCTTGGTACATATCTCTGATTTCGACAAGCTGGTCACTGTTGAAACTTGGTATCCGATGCACGAGGCTGTTATCAACTTTCTTGACCCGTTTGATTGCGACGAAATTACATTCCTCGCTGTTGTCTGAACCAATGATGGCCGGTCCCGCTTGGTCACGAATCATAAGTTCGTTGTATGTCCCAATAGGCCGTTCGATTTTCTCTTTTCCAAGTTTTGCAATTTTACCCCCATCTTTACTCTGGGAGACTGGCACGACTGGGTCTAATGAGAAGCTGGACGGATCTTCTAGAGTGCGCTTTCTCGGAGCATGAAACGGTACTCGAGCTGTATTGCACAGAATTCCCAGCAACAGTCAGCAAGGAGTTGCTCTGCGTTCTTCAGGCATGGTTTGAAGGTTCGAGACCAGGGTCAGAAGGGGTCATATCCTTCGTTAATCCTGCCACCCCAGGATTACGGCAGCTAACCATATGTAGTACGGATATTGACTCAGCGTCGCTTATTTGACCCATAGGAGATTCATATGTGCGGCATAAGCGAAGGATTAACGACGGTTTTTCTTGACTTTATTTCTGGAGTCACTCAAGGTATGATTGCTTACTGTTCTAGGGTTCGTTCAAATAGGAACTTGACTCCTCAAAATCCTAACCAGACGATAAAGAATTTTCTTCTCTCACTTTCTATGTACTACAGGTCCTTCCTGCAGCAGCTATTAGCGGGTAATTGAGCCCGGGGCAGCGTAGTACTCAAGAGAACGAGATAAGCAGGAATGAGCGAGGGACTTTCCAGTTCGCATGCTGACATTTCAGGCTCCTCTTAAACTCGAATGTCTCTACGAAAATGCTTGAATATTTTATCAACTTCTCATCGCGGATTTGAAACAAGTCTTGAGCTCAGTAATTGAACATGTCGTCGCCTATAATTCTTTCACAGTGGATAACCAAACAATTGCATATTAAAGAACACTTTTTGATACATCCTCATGAGAATAGTATGTACATTCGAAAAATAGAAGATGTTTCGTCGAACTTAGTCCTGGAATCCTCCGGAAAGCAGATCGTTACAAAATTTGGGGCTTGTCATGTTCTTAAACATAAGCACTTGATTAAATTGCCTGACGGATTCGTCGCTAGTCTTGAGTACGCCCTGGTTGCTGGTGAAAGAGAAGTCAAAGAGACGGCCGCGCTTCTTCGGACTTTTATACAAATTAGTGACGACTATCATTTAGAGCGCTGGCGAATATCTTTCAACCATTCATCGTTCATGTTGCTGACGAACGTCACTGAAGAATGTCTTTGGCGACCAATAGTCATTTCTTCTGAACTTAATGTTCAAATTCCACTGAACGGCAGCTTTCTTCTTAGTCCTGGAGACTCTATTACATTGGCTGAAGAACAATGTCGTGTCGACTTTGCTGTCAAAAAAACATATTTACCATTTGATATAATTGCAAATAAAATAATACAATGTCCACAAACTCGATACGAATATAGAATTATGGAACGTCAGCTTGGCAAAGGAGGGTTCGGTGGAGTCTTTTTAGCATTTAACATTACAAAGCGACGTCAAGTGGCTTGCAAGATTATTGAACGATTTTTTATGACGAAGTCCTCAAACGACAGACATACTCAAGAGTACAGATACTCGGACTCAAGAGTTCGATTTATTAAGCAATCTTAGAAAGCATGTATGATGATCAACAAGTCTAAAGTTAGTGGATGCTTACTTCGAATGCAGAATAATGTCATCAACATTGAGACTGTTTTTTTATTCCCACAGTACTCGTAAGTTGTTTCAAGACTTGCAAACTTTTGTTAGGCTAAATCTCTCAGTCTTATCATGGAAGAATTAATTCTTGACGGCGATCTTGAGACTTGGATTCTGGCCGAGAAAGCTAAGACGTCAGAAATTCAGCGCAATATAACGTATCAGATATTGAGCGGGATCGAGTATCTTCACAGTTGCAAGATAGTACATCGAGATATTAAACCTGCAAATCTCCTTCTTCGCTCGACAAATACCTCGATAACGGTGAAAATAATAGATTTTGGACTTGCCATTTAGCTGAAAGATGCACAGCAGACCATGCAATGGGGAGGACAAGGCACAGTAGGATATCGAGCTCCGTAAGACTTCTGAATGCAACTCGATATTCTATCTTTAACACATAATAGGGAAACAACGAAGAATCACTTCCCTACTACGGCCATAGACCTTTGGTCTATCGGTTGTGTGTTGGCCACAATGATTATTTCAGACCGAAGTTTCTTTGGCGAAGATAGATCTCGGTTCTCTATCTTAAAGAAGCTTTCAGAAGAATGTTCAGATTCTCAGACGATAAATTTTGTGAAAGGCTTGACTGAGATAGACGTTAAATCAAGACTCAAAGCATCTCAAGCGCTAAAGAATGTCTGGTTCAAATCATAAGAATAGGGTTTGGCTGATTTGAAAATTTTGCACCTTTCTATCACTGCCAGTCTTCCTCCTCTCTTCAATTTTCCTAGCCAGCACGATTGTTCAGGTGAAGGCAGGATAAATTTGGCGGCGGAGGCGGATGGGCGGCGTGCTGCGGGGAAGAACAATGTCAAAGCCTTTCTTCACACTGAAACCGCGGAACAAAGAGATATAATTGATAGAAATTACTTCGAGCATCATTATCATACCAGACGCGTACTTCAAGAAACGAATACCTTTGGTCCACCTCTTTCGCGGAATCGCCCAGTCTGGGTCACTGGAGAAGCTCTGAAGGAGAGGGAATCTGAAGAGGTAATCAGATAGTAGCCCCGTAGATAATTGCCCAGGCTGACAGTATGTCTTCTATCTATGCGGTCTTGACAACAACGCATGATCGGCTATTCACTCAGTAGCCTCCCGCAAGTGTTAGGCCTGCAAGACTGATATATTTGGCGCAGAATATGTTTAAAGAAAGAATAAACAATATTTAAAAGTGAAACCCATCTTTAAAGAGGTATGTCAACATATCTGATGGTCTCAAAATAAAGGTATTGAGGTGAAAATCTTCCAATGCTGTGTTTCAAGGGTCAATCGGGCGTTTGGTTGTATTGCTTACACTTGAACCTTGCATGAATATTAGGTGAATCACGCAGATGATTAGCAGCGAAAATGTTTTCGTGAAGGGGTCACCGTTATTCTTGATTCCAGCGGAGAGCGGTACAATGGCAAGTCCAAACGGATCCTACCAGCTCACCATGGCGACAATGGAAGTTCCCAGTAGGTAGGAAGCAGGGCCATAAATCCTATCAGGTCGATCTCTTTACTTTGAGTAGCTGCCTAGCATCGTTCACTGAGAAAATCATGAGGGTGTATTTGAAGTTTTGATATATACTTAGTATGCTGACCCTCCGCCTTGATTACAGCTGCACACCTGCGGGACATACTGGAAATTAACCCTTCTCTTACCTCCTCCCCGTATATTCTCCCCGGCCCTCTGTAAAATCTGGAACAGCTGAGGTTTCAGCTTCGTCGCCTTTACCATGTAGCGAATTCGAATCCGGACAGACTTTATAGGCCTTCTTCAGTAGGGCCCAGAGGTTTTCGATGGGTTCAAATCCGTACGGGGGCCACTTCATGACTTCTATATCCATTTCCTGCTTCGTTTTTTAAGCTGAATGAATCGGAGCGTTATTCTGCATGAACACTAGTCCTGGCTCTCATATGCCAGCTGAATTGATGATCCAAAATCCGAATATAGGAGGCTGCTGAATAGCCCTGTTTCTTTGACCCAATCTCGTTCAAGCAGGTATAAATCTGACCGTCCAGAGCCCGAAAAAGCCCCCCAAACCATTATCCGGAAGGTCTTTCTATTAGGAATTTCTGTTATTTTATCTCTATCCCATTTCTGATCTAAAGTCCTCAAAAACCTACTCCCGTGTTTTATCCGATCCCCGAGCGACGGATACCTCGTTCGACCAGATGACTTTGCTCCACTGATCCACGGTTCAATCCTTATGATTGTGTGCCCGTTTTGACTGAAGCTGAGCAATTTCAGGTGTTAATTTCGGTCGCTTAAGAGCTACCATTCCCGTGAGCTTCTAATGTAGGACGGAGAGTACCTCTATCGACATCGAGCCCCGTGTCGCGTTTCAGCTTGACCCAGGTGGTTTTGAGTTTCAATCGTGTTAAATTTACGGACCGGCCAAAATGTGAACACACTTTGGAACAATCCTATCCAGGTATGTATAGCATATTTCAACAAATCGTACGTAACGAAGCAGGGCTCGAGCTGTTCTAGGGGTAATGACTGTAGGCCTTCCAGGTCGTGGCTTGGGTGCTGTTTCAAGCCTCTTCAAAACGCTCTGAATTAAACTACGTCCGATTTGGGTGGGTTCAGCTCCTAGCTCCGCTTGCCCAGCAATTTTTCCTTTGGTTAACAAATCAAGCTTCTTCCTAGAGGGATTGTTACCAGAAATTGGAGTTAACGGAGCTCTTCTGATCATGGTGGATGAAGTTAAAGAAGGTGGGTTGTTTCGATGGAACGCGATTTTACTAGCTGTAGGCCTGAGCAAGCGCCAGATTGCATACATAGGATACCTGTTTGAGCTTCAAACCAGCAAACCACTACCAAATCTGACAACTAATCAGAAGCATCTGCAATTACCTCAACGCACCTGGGTTTTGGTCACTTTTTCCATGACGGTGCTGCGCCACGACTAGCTACCTCAACTCAGACGACATTAGCAAATCTGTTCAAAAATAGACTGCTCCCTTTGAAATAGTCTACAAAGTTTCCAAAAATTCATCTAACTGTTGATAATCTAATTCAATCTTCTTGTTGTTGTCTTATATGTAATGAAAGTAATTCTGATAAGCAATCAGAATTCTGGTGAGCTCGAACGCTCGTTGAATAAAGCCAGGTCTGATTCTGACTGTTTCATTATATGGTTAGAATCGTGAGTTTTTTTGTAGCTCACTTCTATCCATTGATGCTTTGGGTTATCATCAAGATATTCCAGTACTTCAACCCACAGTAACTGTAATAGCAGGTCAAGGCCGTTTCAGATCAAGTTCATTTCTGCATGTTCATCTGGATTCATAATTTTATATATGTCATTAAGCTTACGAGATGAAACACAAAAATTGTCCGAAGCTTAGTGTCTCGTTTGCTATAAAGCTTCGTGTTTATTGTTGGAAACAGGGAACAGAACAGGGAACAGTACTGTTACCCCTGTGGTTAGGGGTTAGGAATCTCCGCATTGACCCGAAGCTCCGGCGCTAGTGAATGGGTATTTACCCATCGCCCATCTTTTCCTTCCTCCGTAGTTCCTGCTTCGTCTTCCAACAGCATTCTATCAACCTCTTTGGCTATATTAGCCATCAGGAGCAATAGATTGAAGTGTATTTATAGCTACGTTTAACTGAGGTTTGCCCTGATTCATCTTGTTGAGTTTACGAATCGGCCAAAATGTGAACACACTTTGGAACAATTCTATTCAGGTATCTATAGCATATTCCAACACATCTCCCTGTCCCGTACCCTCTCTCTGCTACACTATATAGCTGTCTCCTCGTCTTCTTTACCACCCTCTTCGACTCCCCTCCCCCTTCACCATCTTAGCGACAGTAGAAGCCCATCCCAAATTGCGTGTCAGAAGCAGACGCTTTTCAGTGGTGATCACTCTCCAGCCCCACTCACCCTTACATTCCGCCCATATCCTTGCCCTGAAGAAGAAATAATCTGAAGAAGTCATTGCATTTCGTAAAGCAGAATTGCTCCCCCTTTCATGTTCTCATTGCCTGCTGAACTTAGATGACGTTGATCTGCATTACTGGTGCTTTATCTCGACATCTGACTACTCAGCATACGAGGCTGACAGATTTACACTGAGAATAATCTTATCAGCCTAATCGTGACTCTAAGGATGTGATGGAACCATACTTCGAAAGTTACAAAATATAAAAAGCCTCATACTCTCAGATTTCACTGTCACTAATTATCATGTGTTGTGTGTTGTGCATACAGCTTCTCAAGTGCTTCCTTTACAGGCTTCCTTTACAGGCTTCCTTTACAGGAAGAGTAAGACTGGTTTCCATTCGTACAGTTCATCGGCTGAGACGTTAGTCGCGCACTTCGAACATAATCCTTGTAGCGTGTCTAGTTCAACGAAACAAAGCGAGTGAAATCACTGCGCGCAGACTCGGTCCCTCTAACCAACAACATACCGCTATTTATTACATGAGTATTACCAGGTGCATGTGCTCTGCCTGCAACAACATTACGCGTACAGTGTTTTATAAGAAGAGAATTTTGGGATATTGCACGATTTCTTTCCCTTTCCCTCCTCGTGGGATCGGGCGTTCAAATTGAAGAGTGAGTGTCATGTTGAATTGTAATGAATAGCTTGGAGAGCGGGGGTTGGGATCGGAGGCGGGGGAAGGAAAAAGGGCTCTTCTCATGCTCGGGAACTTCTTTTCTCTTGCTTTATAAGCTTTATTTCTACATTTTTTCTTTGCTTGAGGGTCTAATCGCAGCTGTTTGGTGATGAATGATACCTTCAAGCATTGGGGGCTGGAATCTAAGAACCGATAAAAACATTATTTGATTGAATCGTTGGGAAAATAGTTGAGAAGCTTTACGAATGCTTGTCATCCTCCCATCTTATGTCTGAGATTATCAGCAATATAAGCAGACTCTGAAGATGATATAGGTCGCCATCTCTCTTGACTTGAGATAGTCATTTGGGAAATTAGAATGTCTCTCTGCTTTTCAGACAGGTCATCGCAATGTGCGTCAGAAGCATCATATCAAACGAGTGACTCGGAAGAGAATACGGGGGAAGATGAAGAAGATTACGGAAATTTCAAAGAGGATTTCGGAGCAGGCGCTTATACAGAATCAGGGTCTGATAATTCAGATACGTCCGAAGGTGTTGACGGGCAAGTTTCAGAGTCGGACAATACAGACTTGGAAGATTTGGAATCCGAGCCTACAGTGTCAAGAGTGCAGATCAAATATTGCCCTTTTTTCGAAGACTATTACGAGGCTGAGAAGGAATAGTTTTCTAACGAACATTTCAGATAATTTTTCATCAGTTTCGCTAAATAAGTATTTGATATCATTGGATTAGAGGTTTAAAACGTTCGTGCTATGATACATTCCGCGCAATGATTAATGTCAGTGTTGGTATTTCTTTGCCTAAGCTGTCTCTATGGTTCATAGATATACTAGCCCCCTTGTCGAAGACTACACAATAACTGAACGTGAGATAGACCTCGAGATTTCACAAGAATCTTCTATTCTCTATCCGTTTCATAACGCAGATCTACTCGAAGCATGCAACAATCAATCTAAGACTGAGAACGAGTGTCACAGAATTTGTAGAACGACGTCAGCATTCTGATTTAGGGTACATCGACGAAAAAGAATTGCCGCAACATCGAGAAGATGTGTGAAGCAGTCGAAGAGTGAGCTTAATGACACGGTTCAAAGTTCGCAGAGACTAAATATGAACTCATACACTTGTCCGTCGATGTATTGCTAGATCAACACGAAAGCTCAAGACTGATGTTCGGGTTCTGAGGGTACAACTGACAGCAAGCTTAGGTGACACTGACTTCTCCAAGCTAAAGTAACAAGGAAAACGACTGCACTGCGGTCACTGACCGGCTTCACCTGAGACGTGACGATCGAAGCAAGCAGATTACACGGCTGCAATACGGCCTGCAATAACTCATGGTTGCAGCGCTTGATACACCCCATGAAGACTTAAAGGACACCGCAAGCAGACGGACACGGCTCTAAGATCGATGTAGGGAAAATGCCTAAGAATCGTCACTGGTGCCTATCGCTCGACGGAGAAGCTCTAAAGGTAGAAGTCGCAGTGCAATCGCTGAACCTTCACATGACAGAAAAGACAGCACTCTCGGTGATCAGGCTGGGAAGCAAGGTCTCGAAATGTGCGGTAAAGCACGACCAACATCATGGAAGAGGAAGCTATGACTTTCAGCTCCCGTTTGTGACCGTGGTTTGTTTCAGGGTTCTGATATGTTTGCGTCACGATGAGCCAATTGTCGCACCTGTAACTTGACCGTGTTTTCCGCTTCCATCTGCCTAGATCTTGATCGTGAGGTCGACGTTGTGTTGCTGAATCGCTGTCTTCTTGCTCTTGAATATGATCACGTCGATGGTGTACAAAGAAAGATTGAGAGCTAAATCGATCTTCAACGTCTAAAGCGTTTCTGACTCACTTGAGCCCTCGCGGTTGAAGCAGCGACAGATCATGAAAATAAGAGCAACGCAGACGTCGTATCAGTGTACTCAGACAGTCAAACAGCACTGAAAACACTCAGAAGCAAATGGTCGATCTTTGACAGAGCGAGAGTCAAGAAATTCTAGACGTAACCGAAGCATTGGCTAACAGGGGCATATGACGAAGGTTGTACTACGTACAGAATAACAAGCGAAGAAGCTGTTAATACAACTATCAAACTTGTTGAATTCAATGTTTTGTTGCAGTAATGAAATTGTCACGGACTGATGGAACCAGGATTGAATTCTAATAACTAGATTTAGAATACCTCATGAACGCCGGGTACCATCCGTATCTGGGGGCCCCCATAACATCACTGATAACATCGAGACTATCCGTGCCCCCCACTTTCGCTCAGTCCTTCCATGCAACAGCTGAATTCAACTACCCTTTATATACACGTCGATTTTTGAGCAATTGCTTCAAAACAACGCGCCATTTCTTCCGAAAACCCTTCACTAGCTTAATGCGAGCAGCCCTATGGGGCCTTGTAGCCTTGTAGACCTGCTTTAGTGCATTTAAATAACGCTTTTCCCTGGCCTCTTCGCGCTGCTGCTGCTTCTCATCCTCCAATTTTTGCCTATCTTGAGTCATATTTCGAGCATTTTTGGCGTACAAGACGCCTCCGCTTTGGAGAACCTTGTTAGACTGCTTTCTGCGTGCTTTGTGAGCATTTTCTGCGGCCGTCGTTCGGCTTAATTGATTCTCCATCAACTCCATTTTACGTGCAATGACGTTAGCGCCTTTCCAGAACGTCAATATCTTATCTTCAAGATCTTCTGGTAATCGTTCTTTGTATACCAGATGAATCATCTAATTTGCAATTGCAGCTCGACTACTAGGCGTGTTAAACTGCGTTTCGTTCAAATCACTGTTCTGTTGGGAAAGAGACTTTGCCAATAAACACACTATATGGGCTATAGAGTGGCCTTCGGTAGGAGTTTGGCTCTTGGATCCAGCGCCCACTACGATGGAAGGTATACAAGTTGGTTGGAAAGTTAAAATGCTCAGGAAGAGGGGGAATCAAGACTTAACGATGTGTCGTTTGAGAGTCAGGGACTGTGCAGGACTAGATTCAATTGTCAGTCTCCCTCATACGCCTCTATACCTAGAGACATCGATGCATTTCTACGGTTTAGAGTTTCCACCGGAAGAAAACCGGTGGTTTTTCGTTTCCGTGGGGCTATTCTATAAAGGCCAGCTATCCTGGAGTACTGAAGGGGGTACGAATAGGAGGAATCTCGTGTATTGAGGACCTGTCTTGAGGATGGTACAGTTCGGTGGCGATTGGATAATCTGTGGGTAACCAGGCCTACATATTTAGCGAGTGTCTATTGTAGCTTTATAGCTTCGCACTCGAGTCAATAAAAGAATTATTACTATTAATCTGTCATCATCTCAGTGCGTTGTAGATCTACCTTTCTAATGATACTCGAGATGTCCGTACGAAGTTGGGACGTGACCATATTGATGGAGCAAATGCATGAGGTCAAATCCTTTTGTTCTCACCCGTACTTCGTTCTATGAAGCGAAAGATTCGCCTAAATACAGGGGGATCACATGATCTTCAGGTCTCAAACTAGTCCCAGATAGGCCTAAGCACCCCAATTCAACAGTCGCCTTCATAGGGCTGGTAGGGCTGGGGCCCGCCAGTCGAGTTTTCACCTTCCACCTCCTGGATAGCCTCCTAACAGCAACAATTAAAATGTCAATATGCCCCCATATGACCTTGTGTTCCAACAGGTTTTGAAGAAAGCCTTGCGGAATTTTCGGTAAGAAATAGAGGAAATTACGCTCGTGATCGACGAAAACCAGTTCTGGACGACTGTCCCAAGAGGCAAATGACATAGCCTAGGATCTTACGGTAGAGAACATAGCTTCAACAATTTGCCTAGATTCTTAACATTATGGAGCACTGGGGGAAGACTGATACTGGCGAAAACGCTACTCCACCAGCGTCCGATCCCGAGCTCAAAACTATGCCGGTCGTTCTAAGAAATATCAAAAAAAGCCTGCAAGCCTGAAAACGGCTCATTCAAGGCCAAGGCCGCTCGAAGATTAGAGACTACAATAGATCCCGTGGGGGTCCAGAGGTGCTGTCGTCAATATTCACATCACGTACAGGTATCTTAGAGTCTCAGCCTAAGCATTGAAATGTTTCCTGCGCGATTTTTAGTAATCTGTAGCTATTTGAATGTTGACATTGAATCACGAATGTGAGGTTTGTCTCCTGCATAAAGCTCGTCGTGAGGAACAGTACTTGCCTACGATATGGCCCATCTTATAACCAACTGGAAAGGGAGGCCCCCTGCGCACTTTTTGCTGTTGTCCCTCGCTTGGTTTGAAAAATGTCGAAGTATCCTTCCGCAAGAAAATCCAATGCACACAACAGCGTCCTTGACGTGCCCGAATCACGGTCATCTTGATGTTCACATCTCCAACAATTTGAGACAACGATCGTTTGGCAGGCTTGACAGGTCCTGGCGCTACAGCATAATAAAATGGCCGAGTCTAGCTGGTGACGTGTAGATATACGAAGAACAGGAACCCTGCAGTGCAGATGGTTCTCACATACATTGACAAAACGCATCCGTGAGGAATCATCCCACGTTTCCCGCCTGAGAGTACGTTACTATCAAAGTGATCAATTCCCTCTGCCCCGGCTTCTTAACGGACAGGCTAGAAAGAAAAACAAGCTGGATACCTGATTTATTTCAAAAGCTTAAAAGAGGAAGAACGCGTCGAGGAAGGTCAAACATGCCCTCACTGCAAGAAGACTGGTCACACTGAAGAGAAGTGCTGGCCGTTGCATCCGGAGCTGGCCGTGGAGCATCTACAAGAGAAGGTCAGAAATGTGCTGAAATCTCAGGCAAGAGATGCATCGGCTAGGATAGGATCGATGACAGCGGGTGTCAGAAGAACATTCATTGGTTAGAGTCATGAAAAAGATTGTCCTCAGGATGAGGTTATTCAGATACTTGGTAAAGATATAGGGCATACGGCGATGGCATGGTCAGGAAGATCTATTTGATAGGGGCCAGAATGGCTTCGGGCAACAGCTATGGCAAATGTTATAGGTCTTCGCTCACGATTCTGACTGTCGCTCTGAAGTCTTCGCTGTAGTGTGGGGTGATGAAACACTTCATGTTGGTTTACGAATTGACCAAAATGTGAACATTCTATTCAGGTATGTATAGTATATTTCAACACTTCAATCTTGATACCAGAGTAGCCAATATCAATGTGATGTGACCGTAGACCGGAGAGGTATGCCTCAATAGTCTTGGCTTTGACTGTTGTGTCGCTCAGACTGACCAGGGTCGAAATCGAAGCCGGTTATTTGGTCGTAGGTGCCCCTAGTGAACGTTGCTAGACCCCACCAAAGGTATCTGGCTGCTGGGCGGTGAAGGGGGACTCCGTTGTACCAACAGCTCGGTGGCTCGCGTTGATTGGTTGGAGTGTAGCCAGCTGAGGAAATTCGTAGTACTGAACTTCGCTCGGGAAAGCAAATCGGCTAGGCGTTTTTTAGTGGTTGGAATCCACTGAGCATGTACGCAGATATCGTTTGCAGCCGCCAGCAAGGCTATTCGCCGCAAAGGCAGCGTTGCCCCTTCACGGCATGGAGGTCTTATTTGTGCCGGCGACAACGGCCGCGTTGTCGCCATATATAGTGAGGTTGCACCCCGCAAAAAGAGGAAGCCATGTTGTTAGAGCATGAAGAACCGCAGCCATTTCTTTGACATTGTTGCTACTCAAACGTGTGTTAAATCGTTTAGAAAATGCTTGGCTAGCAGCGGGTGATAGGCCGGGGTGACGCAGGTAGTAGCCCCCCATGCCGTGCAGACCTGAAGCGTCGGTCCAGTGGTATAGGGAATGTCTGGATTCGTGCTTGCGAAGCAGGCGTACACCGTTCCACTGTGATATGACTTTTCTGATGCTGATCGTGTAAATTTCCCAAAGGGAAATATGGCATTACCCACAGAGTCCAATAACTGTACAACGTGCTCCTTTCAAACCAAGTCAGACCTCGTTGTACTCTGAGCAAACGGAGATAATTACATGGGAGAGCTCCTTCAAGATCTCAACTTCCTTCATGTGCCCCTCAGGGTCGCGAAACTTTTTGACAGCACACACAAGAGCCGTGCTCACATTGACGGATTTGTACACGGTGCCGAAGCTACCACGACCAAGCTCTTCGTTTAGTAAATAGATAGGTTGGTGCCTGCAAGAGTCTTGCTTGGCCCGTAGCTGAGTCAGTATAGGCATGACGTTTCGATGCTCTTGTAAGTATTGCTTGAGATGTATCTCATACTCGACGTTCTGCTGCTCGCTACGATCTGGCCACTTGATCTTGAAATTGAATTCGAATCCGTCCTTCATTGAAATCTCAATGAAGAGGCTGGACATCGTCCACACCTGCAACACTGATGTCCGTTTCCCAATCCTGCAATACAGCCTATTATCCATTAGACAAGTAGGTAAAGGCACAAGGCTGTTTGTCGCACCACACCCGTGGATTAAACCTATTCACGCAGAATTAGTCATAGATTGCTTGCTCCATCATCGCCGAATCCGCTAGATCAAATCTTGACTGTACTATAGCATGTTAAAGAGGTAACAATTAGATAATTTTTCGGATAGTGAGATTACAAGGTGGAGGGCGGTGAGGCGACACCGAGATTGTGAACTAGCCAGTCATGAGTCTGGTTGAAAATTTCATGTATTTTGTATGCTAATCTATCTCTATCAAATCATCAAATTTTAAGATCCCTGAGCATTTTCAGCATTCTTAGCCTTTTTAGCAGCAGGTGGTGCTGGGGTTCCTTCTGAGTCTTCTGAATTTTGTTCCGAACCCAGGGTTGATTCTGGGCGTTGCCTCTTGCGACGGGCGACTAATGTGCCCCAATCAACACGTGAAAAGGCCGGATCCCCCCAAGAGTCAGCATTTGGTTCGTTTGAAATCAAAGCTGGACCTTTCTCCACTTGCGATCGGCTTTTGGATTTTTTTGAATCTTTTACGTTTCGTTTCGGAAGTTTTGAGTTCTTAGAACTTGAATTAGAGTGGTTCTCCTCTGAATCTGAAACTTTAAAGATCTTTGTCGATCGGCGTTTGGATTTTGATCTTCGCACTTTTAAATCTTTTACGTTTTGTACTCGTACATTCGGAAGTTTTGAGTTCTTAGAACTAGAATCAGAGTGGTTCTTCTCTGAATCTGAAACCTCACAGATCGTTGAGGTTGGACTTTTCTGTTGTAGGATTTTGGGTTCTCTGGTCTTCAAAGTTCTTTTATCTTTCTTAATTGATCGAGTCAAAGGCATTGTCTATGTAGAATCGAATAATATTTCCCCTACTTATATACTTAAATCCTGATTATCTGTGTAAGCGTAAGCTTTACTACTGATTACAATAAGCACTCCCCAACTTTTTATATATAAAAGCCGAACGATTCAGACTTTAAATTTTCCAGACTTTCAACATTCCCAGATTTTAAGCATGGAATCGTATCTGATAACCTTGGCAACATTCCTTCAAAATCAATTTGATACGAATCAATGCTGCACATATTTTACAGAACTTAAGACACTCGTCGACAATAATCAATGGTTCCAAACTATCTATGCTTACAGAGCAGGTCTAGAGTGTCTATTTGCCATACATACTCGAGATCAGTTCGATGATTTCCTGCAACTTTTCAATAAATATCAGTATAGCAGTATCGCCGATAAAGATGACATAATGGATGAGGCTGATTTGGAAGAGACAAGCGCTTTATTGGTCGATCTAGCCAATATTACATTCCCTTTTTACTTGAAAGGGGGGTGCAAGATGACAAAGTCAAAATCCGGCCGTACTTTTCTTGATAGCCTGCAAAGACGCAAGAAAGTAGTACACGTTACACTTTTGCCGCCGGGTCTAGACATGTTGTCAGATGATAGTACTTTTAAGCAAATGATCTCTAAAGCCCCACACCTTTTTGGTCGAAGTGCAGAAACGTTGCAAAATAAGTCTAGAAGGAGCCTTAATCAATTATATGAACAGCAAATGAACGCTTTTAACCGCGCCATATTGGATAGAGCTCCAATCGAAGACTTTGTTGCTATTGCAGAAAAGACGGCTGACATAATTACAGGTGAATCGGCTCCGAAACCTATCGCCAGGCGCGGACCGTCTTCGAAAATTACATTCAAGGTTGAAGCTGTCATAAATTGGTCCCGTGGCCGTGGAGTGATATTTTCATCCCTCTATAATCTTCGCACGTTCTATATGCAGCAGTCCCAACTTAAAGGAGACGAAGACGGTACAGATTTAGTTGACCAAATCGATAAAGCTCCGGTATACCAACTTATAAAAAAACCAAGCAATTCGTCGCAGATCGATGCAAAGTATACCCTACGCGTGAAAGATCAAACAGATGCTACATATGTCGTTGCGATGGTTGATAAAAAGCGGGCGGTATTCCGGTTGAAGGCAGATGAGTATAAAATCGGATTATGTACACGAGTGCGTTCCGTAGACAAAGCTAAACTCTATATAAATGAGGTTAAAGATAGCGAATTATAGATAGAATCCAGGATCCTTCCTCAAGATACTCTGTAAAACCCTCTAGAGCTACAACTACTCTATTATCTCTTATACAAATATACTTTATATAAAAGTCTACTATAGCTTTCAATTATATTCAACATTATATTACAAAATATTCTTTTTATTTGTTTTCGTACAGTACAAAACTGCGAATTACCCCTTACCGCTATTCAAGGCGAAAATGGGCCAATCATGTCTACTGACCCCCTAAATCCCTTCTCGTAGATAAAGCTTTCCTCTTCTTATCCAAGTGAGATCGATAAATCTCCCTTCCCACTTTTCAACTTAGTAGTGTCTAGAGGAGCCTTGTATAGCTAGAATTATCTTGTGTCTTCGTAGCATGCGATTCTCAGAATGATTTTGGTCATCTCATCGTTCCCTTTTCAGTACAAGACATCAAAGAAGCAATCATATCCTCTGCTCGATGAAGTTTTCTCTGCTTTGATTTAGCTCCTTACTGATAGGGCCACATGAAAGGGTTTGAGCCTTCGGGCAAGAGCCTTCGGGCAACAATGCTAGAAAACAATAAGCGACAACTACCATAGTCCCATATTCTGGAAATAGTTCCTTATTCAATTGCGTCTCCGCTTGAACGTTCTGTCCCTTCTAACTTAGTCCTTTTCTGTGTAGCATCGACCCATCATACCAACCTCAATCTCAAGCCCTAAACTCAAACACAAACCCCTTCACCCCTTCCACAAACTCCTTCTCCCTGATCATTTCCCCTTCAGCTCACGCACGCTCTCCCTTTCTCTTCCCCATTATCTTTGTCTTCACGTTTATCTTCTTCAACATCAATACGACATCCGCCCGCAGCAGAGTATCTCATCTCAATAACTACAGCACCTCTGCTCTTTCCCTTCCTTCCCCTCCAATATTTCTCAGCATCCGGGCTCGGATTCTTCATCTCCTAATAAGTAGTAAAAAGTGATAATAGTAATGACGAATCTCCCTGGACAGCCGTGCCTGCAGATCACATCTTCCCAGAGGAATCTCGCCACGTTGCTGCTCCCAGGGCTCTTCCTTTGTCTACAGCTTATCTTACTCGGTCAGCGCAATGCCACTCTCAAGGCTCGTTCTCCCATTCGCATCCCTCTCTTCGGCACAGTATATTTTATGAAGATCTTTGAACGCAGAATATGTCAAAGAAAGTGTGATGGCTGGTTGATTCTCGATTGGGAGGTAGAGTATGTTGAGATGCAAATGGCCTGACATCAGACGGATCCATATCTCTGTTTCCCTTACCATGGATAAGCGGCGTCGCAAAGGGAGGATGGACACACTCAGACCAGTTCTAATATTCGGGGGCATCAGTGGATGACAAAAGTCAACGTACAATAAGCGGCTAAGTGAGCGAACTTCCCCACCTAATCAGAAACATGATATTTGGCTATATACATCGAACAATCACCATAAATTCGACTTGATAGGCCTACCACCAAATTTAACTAGCTGTTCGCATCGCCAGAGCATTTCAGTGAAGCGGGCCCGTAGCATGAAAGAAACGCGCTTTGCGGGGTGTATCAGCTTTCTGATAATGTCGTGTTTTCGATGTAGATGAAGGTGGACGTGGGGTCATGTTAATCTGATCAAATTGGTGATTAATAGGTAGGTAGGTAGGTAGGTGGGTAGGTAGGTAAGTGGTGAGTAGGTAGAGAAGGAGGGCCGAAATTAGTGTACCTCGGCTCAGCCGCTTATTGTACGTTGACTTTTGTCATCCACTGATGGGGGTGCTAAATCCGCAGGCTGGCATGGCCTGGAGGTCAGACCGGGAGACTGAATGTCATCGGTCAAGGAACAGAGGACTGGAGTGCATGTGGCGGATGATGACTCTTACCGCTGCCACGATGCGAATTGACATGTTTACAAGACATGGGCGATCAATAAGCCCGCACACTAAATGGTCAGATGAATTGACCATTCAGGTGGGTTATACACTTCAGAAGGTTCTGTAACATTGGTTGCCTGTCTTACATGTATTATGTTGAAATATGCTATACATACCTGAATAAGATTGTTCCCAAGTGTGTTCACATTTTGGCCGATTCGTAAGACTCAACTTATTAAAGTCTCAATGCGAGTAGTCGCTTATTGCTGCTGCCATCAGTATCGCGGTTAGTTGACGTTGCATAAGCAGTCAGCTGAAAGACTTAACGGTCATCTTTATTGCATTAAAATGGTCTGTCGCTCAACAAGCCGTACTCTACCCTCGCATCCTTCTCCTCATTTGCCCGTTCCCTGATGACTTTACGAATCGGCCAAAATGTGAACACAATTTGAATAACCCTATTCAGGTAAGCACTATAGCATATTTCAACATTCCCTCGGTAATCTCCGCCTTCATAGGGCTGATAGGGTTGGGGCCCGCTAGTAGTTTCCAATAGCGCAAGCTGCTTAAGTTGTTGTTCCGTTCGCAACTCACCGACCATGTCTATCGTCGTCGACGGCAGAGCATCTATCCCTTAAACCGTCGATTTGGCTGCCACCCCAGGATTACGGCAGCTAAGCCTATTTAGGCACCCCACCAAAATATCTGTTTACCGCACTGTTTACATTCACCTCAGCTTTCCACATCCACCCTCCACCTATTCAGCTCACCCACCCCCCATCATCTACATAGTCACCTACTCAGCTCAATATGCGCGCTAACGAGGAAGAAATTCCTTCCGTACCAGATACTGCACCGAAGGCTGTTCAAAATAGGGCCAGCTTGACTGGAGGCTATCGGCAAGCGGAGATGATGCGCTGGCCGGCCGATGCCGGCCGCTAGGGAACAGGGAGATTAGGCGGGGAAAAGGGGATAAATAGGCCGTCCTTCCTTCTGTTTCTCCCTTCATCTCTTCCTGTTTCTCCATCCCCCAAGATTCAGCTAGAAACGCGCTTTTGCCCCACCCACCCACTTCATAGACTCAGTCGCTTAGATAGAGGGAGTGCTTGGCACCTCAGGGCGGCTTCCAGGGCAAAATTTAGCCCTGAAGGCTGCCAGGGGCCGCCGGGTTTGCCCAAACACATATAATACATATTGGTTCAAACGGAGTCGATGCCCGATAGCCAGCTGGATCGATTCGTAAAAAACCCTACGACTTCAGCAATTCGAATCCATCAATTTCACCTTCAGCTCAGGAACATCGTTGGAGACATCTTCCTAAAAAGGCCTATTGCACCCCGTGCAAAGCAGTCAAAAGATTCACTTCAGGAGCTGGTAAAGGGGTTAAACGCAAGGCATTGAGCGAGGTGACTGGTAATGGTCAGCCAAAAAAACAACGAAAACGTACTATTCAAACCTGGTTTGGGTGCACTTCTGAACAGTGTAAGGGGCTAGCAGCCTGCAAAAATGAGGCCTGCTGGGAGGCTCTACATGCATAGGAAGGGGGGGGGGGGAGGGGGCATACACAGGGAGATTGGAGGGGAGTTTCATTGAATTTTGAAGCAATTGGGGATTATTGCGGAGAAACCCCTATTTTCCTCTACCCCGCACTAGGAAATCTAAATATTAATCTCCAGGTCCCCATTGGCCTGGTTAGTCATCTCCCGTGGCTCCCTAGTACCTTAATAGGTAAGGTGGCCGTAATCCTGGGGTGGCAGCCAAATCGACGGTTTAAGGGATAAGCATCCAGGTATCACTATTTCACAAAGCCTCTTCAGACCTGTAAAGCATTCTGATCACATCCTCTGCCCCGGTCGCCCCAGCCACACAGTCTTGACCATCGTCATTCCGCTGGTCTCATTTGGCGGTCATGCCAGCGCCGCCAACTCAAGTTTTTCCATTCTGTAGTTGTGCAACTACGCTCTGGCTTTACTTCTGTTATCTGTCACTTACATAACCTAATCTATCTTCTGGGAAGACTACCGCTGGGAAAACCGAAGTAGCCGCTTAGTGATTAAGAACCATCGAGAAAGCACGTAGTAGCTGAATGAGATCTGGGATAGTGAAGATACCTGCAGAATGAACAGAATAGACTCTGATATTAAGATAGCTTCGTTAAGCCCACAAGGAGGTTTGAAATTGAAGGAAAGATAGGGATAGGATTTGAGTGTGAGGCATGTATTGGTTATCTCATGATGCATTTTGACATTGCAGATCTTTGATTGGAACACGATTTCCGTACTTTTGACAACGCTAACCTTTTGTGCTATTAGCGTATGCAGAAAGGTTTAGAATCCTTGGCATTCATTTTCGCTCTGCCCCACGGTGATCCGTTTATAGGAGGAAAATCAGAAATCAACCCCACCGCCCCCCAATTGCCCGAAATTGAAGCTATTTATACCTCTTTGTTTGTTGACGTTCCTGACGTTCTTCCAGCTATGCCGGGACCACTTCCTGCAAGCCTTCGCTCCAAAATACTACGCCTTCTGCTACTTCATTGGGCTCCTTGGGCAATCGCTGAAGAGGTTCATTGTTGCCCTGCCACTGTATACAATATTCAAGAGAACCTCTTTATGTATAACTCACCTTTTAGACCTCAATTCCGACCCAAAGGCGCTCCTCGAAAGATCTTCAAAGCCGCTGAAAATGGCCTCATAGCCTACCTCGAAGATCAGCCGTGGGCCATGCAGAAAGAGATGGTCTGGTACATATGGGAGGAGTGAGGCATTAACGTGCATCAATCCACGATATCAAGAATCCTGAAGAGGAGAGGTTGAAGTATTAAGAAAGGACAACGTGTAGAAGTCAGACAAAACGATGAGCTTCGTTTGAATTGAGTAGCAGACATGCTTCGTTTGACAGCCGAGCAGCTCGTGTTCGTGGATGAGTCCTTATTCAATGAGATCACGGGCTGGCGTCATCAGGCCTATGCTTCCGTTGATCAACCAGCTCGCTATCAAGTCTCTAGAACTAGAAGGCATTGCTGAAGTGTTCTTCCGGTCTATACGAAAGACGGATATCTTTCCTGCACCGGTATTCGCGAGGGTTGGTTCAACGGCGAGGCTTTCTTTCGATGGCTAGCAGATGAATTGCTACCTCTATGCAGTTCCTTTCCGGCTCCGAGGAGTGTAATCATCATGGATAATGCAAGTGTTCATTGCAATAGTCGCATAGAAGAGCTCATCATCTCACACGGATGTCAGATAAGCTATTTGCCTCGTTGAATTGACGATCAACCACTGATATGAATGTATGTCAGGTGCGATATTTGCCTCCCTACTCGCCGGATTACAATCTCATAGAACTCATCTTCAGCGTATTAAAGGCATGAGTTCGTAGACATTTTGAGAAGATATGACCTCATTTTGAAGGCACTTTTGATGCATTTCTTCATTACGCTGTCGAACGAAGCAGATGTGATAGATTTTCAAGGCAGCACTTCAAGCATTCAGGCTACATCTTTGAGACTGATATCAGAGCTTTGAAACGAGAATTGAAAGTAGAAAATCAGAAAATTGATTCTATTTAACGACTCAGTTCTAGTAGAGTCTTGACCTCACGTCAGATCGGTTTGAAAAGCTTCAGATCTTTCTTAAATGCACGAGCCATTCCATCTGATACTCCTAGTTGTATAGCAGTTCGATATATACCAGACGTTGAGTCTGCCATATCTTTCAAATCATTTGTAGATCACATCTGTGCATTCACTATGAGTCTCACCTCCGCGAGCTTTTGTTTGATTGCTTGACGTGAGGTCTTGCTTATCTTCCAGGCGAAGAACTGATCAAATATCTCCTTCGTCTCTTCTGATCCTTCGATGAAACTTGAGCGCTGAGCTGCGATTGCAGACTGAGGTGGTAGAGATGGTAGAGGAGGAGGAGGAGGCGAAGTAGACTGAGCTGATGAAGGTTGCTTGCACTGAATAGACTGTGGAGGCTGTTGCCACGAAGGAAGCTGTAGAGGCTGCTGTCACGAAGGAGGCTGTGAAGGCTGCTGTCACGGCTGATAAGACAACTGATAGAAAGAATAGATAGACGGTTGTTGTCATGATGACCACTGCGAAAGAGAAGATTGCTGAGATGATGGTGAATGAGGTTCTGGAGCTTTCTGACGCGAGTTCATTCGTTCTATCTGATCGGTCATTGCCTCACTCATTCGCATTTCCATTTGCTGTTCATTGAATCTTGTAAACCTCGTCATAAAATCTTCCTTTTTCACTCGCTCTGCTTTGACATTCAGCCTTTCCTCATGCAGATCTGATCGACGAGACAGCGAGGTAACAGAATCCTGTTTATCACTTCAAAAGTTATATAAAGAGGTAGAAGATCGTTCAATGCTGACGTTTGCTTCGCCGTTAGATATCGCCTTACCTCATAGAGACTGCTGAGTGTGATTCATATTATAGTGCTTGCCTGCGAAATTCACGAAACAGAAGCCATTCTGATTTCTACAATGCTCGTCGTTGCACTGTCAGCGATTCAGCAATGCTCTATCAAAATTGCCGACGTCAGCAAGTGTATCTGATCTGATCCGAGCTCTATTCAGAAGCTGATCGATGCGAGTGCGTCTTTGGCGAGATCTTTCATCAGCGTCAGAACCTTCAGAAACAACCTCAGCAGGCCTTTTACGAGTAGGCTTTTCAGCCTCCGCGTTGACCTCTATCTTGATTGTATAGTCAGTAGCTCCCTCCTCAGCCAAAGCGAGCAAGACCTTATCTCATTCTAACTCACTAAAGTCATCAATAGACTGCTGCTTTCGAGTGACTTTTGGTCTATTAGCTTTGATGACGATCATCCGATTAGTGATAATTCAGCTCTTAACATCATCATCATTGATTCTAATAATCTCATCTAAGGTCTCTTCGAAGCTTCAGATCTGAAACTTTGAAGCCAGCACCTGAGCAATGTGACTAGATCATTCAAGCCTTCGATTTACACGAAGACAGGCTGATATAGACAGCATAGGATCACCAACTCGATCTTCAAAGTTCATGGCTTCAAGCTCAGAGGTAGGCAACTCCTCTGCATCCTTTCTAGTCTGACGATCCAGACGACGACGATGTATAGCCTCTTGTTCACCATGCTCATCTATTTCTGCCTGTCATAAAGCCTCTTCACGAGCTTTATTGTCTCTCAATCTTTGAGCAGCATCATTTCAATCCTGTTGTTCTTTTTGAAGCTTTGCACGCGCAGCAACTCCTGCAGCTGAAAAAGCTATTGGTCTTCCAGCTCTATCTTTAGAAATGCCGGGTTCGTTCCCTCAATATCTAGAACGTGACAATGGTGAGAGTGAATCAGGCCGTGAACGTCTTAGTGGAGGAGGTTCAGGTCGTCGAGGAAGTGAAGACAGCTCAGGAGGCGAAGGCAACCGAGGTTCATCTGTGGTCTTCGACTGTTCAGCTCGGGTCGTCGGTTTCCTACGCCTTCCGGATGCTCTAGAGGGGGTGAGAAGATCATCTAGAGGTAGATTTTGACTCCGACGTTGAGGCATTTCGAATAAAAACGGTCACAAGAACGTCAGGAACGTCAACAAACAAAGAGGTATGAATAGCTTCAATTTCGGGCAATTGGGGGGCGGTGGGGTTGATTTCTGATTTTCTTCCTATAAACGGATCACCGTGAGGCAGAGCGAAAATGAATGCCAAGGATTCTAAACCTTTCTGCATACGCTAATAGGCTTCTCGCCGTACGGCTGAACTCTTTCCCATTCAATCATCAATACTAGATTGATCTTGAATTAATAATTCTGAAATTTCAATTGACAGACAAGTCACACAACTTGTCAATCTCAAATGTAAATTATGTGATCAATTGTTAATTGATCTAGTATTATTGATTGATTGATATACTTGAAGGTTCTATCTATTTAGTTGTTTGCCTGTTTCTACGATGGGCGATCATGAATAGCCGCTTGTTTGACCTTCAAAACACGATTGAAAGGAACCACTGCGCGAATGCTCCATCCGTCTCCATCGGTAATACCTTCGAAAGACACTACGCTATTATGAAGGCAACCTTTCAGTAGTGAAAAGACAGTCTCCCACCGACCATCTACCAAATGCAAATCTGTTATATAGAACAGCTGTAACTTGCTTTTGTAAACCTTGAAAACCCTGAGAAGATCGTGCAAAGATATCTTCCCGGTACATATTTTTAGATACTGTAGCACAGTTAGTTGAACATCTGCAAAGAGCTCCCCAAAGTCAGTTCGGGATAAGTAGCCACAAGTAGGGGTAATCTCAAGGTGCAAAAATTCTATCAAACCTATGTTAAGCAAGATCTTCCGAAGACCAGCTTTGACGGAACAAGTCTCTTCCAGTGTGCTGCCGTGCTCCGCACATATTTTCAAATGTCGCAGATGGCTCCATACCCCTGTGTAATGTTCAAATTGCCAAAAAGTGTAGGGAATAAAATCAATCTCCAATGATGTGAGACGATCTGACATCTCATCCAACAGCGAGTGGGTTACACAGAGATTTGTATCATTGTAGAGCGTGGCAGTGGTCGTAAATCGGAAATTAAAGTCACCATCATTACTACTAGCAAATATTTCGTGATCAAAAGTTTGCCAGAATCGAGACTGCTCGGCATCAAACAGTAGTCGAAGCTCGACCTTCTTCACTCTGAACAGCTTAATTAAGGTCAACTGTAAGCTAGCCCGGTCTCGCAGAATCTCTTTCTGCCTGTTCAGGTAGTGACAATATCTTTTATAACGTCGTCGAACCTTCGATCGATGAGAAATACTAAGGATCCAGCGTGAGTAAGGTAAGAGATCGAGCTGCGAAAGGCTGATATGTTCCTCATGACATAATTGTCTTTTAAAGGTTGAAAATGAACAAGGTCGTAGTAAGTTAGTAGAGACTACAAGCTTCTGAACATGACATGCTAGAGAAGAACGGTTAGCGATCATACGTAGTGTGCTAATACTCTGCGGAAGTATATCAAGAGAGACAGTATGAAATAAAATAGAATTAGTTTCTCTCTCAAAAATACGGCATGAAGAACGCAGGCTCTTCAGTGTAGACAGCTCGCAGTAGTTATATATGAGCACACGAAGTTCAGGAGGCAGAAGATGAAACATAAGTATGATGCATTGAATGCATGTAGAATATCACATCGTCGTTGCAAGGCCGGAGAGTATATATCATTTCGGTGATCCGTCTATCAGTAATTGCTGACAACACAGGTAATCAGAGCCTGATTCAAAGAGTCTAAATCCTGTTTTGTACTACCTCGGGTAAATTTCGAAGTATGTTATGTTCATCTTAGACAATGTCTGTCTGACGTTCTCTGATCTTCAGCGCTGATTTGTTCTCCTGCCTGGGTTTCGTTTATGAAAGATACATGCTGAATAAGATGCTGCGGAAAATCGTACAAGATCATCAACCGCCATGTGACGCAGACGAACAAGGCTGCGAGGCTGATGTATCGTACAATTTGCAGAATGCCAATCACGATGTGAGAACCAATTGCACACATCAACATTAACCACATCCAGACTTGAGGCTCAACTGTAGAGTACTTCATTATGATTTCGTCGAATCTTCAATTATCAGAAGTATCGTATACATTTATAAATGTTTAACTTCGAAGATTGCATAATCGAATTACGGTCTCTTATAGCTGCTTATTGTTCAATTATTATTCGATTGCTAATGGTAGATGATAAATCATAAAGTGTTAAATGCAGTGGAAAGGATGGGTTTGTTCTGGGGGGGTAAAAAAGTTTTTTTTGGTTAAGGCAGATGGGCTTGTGGCGACCTCATGTTGTAATGAAGGAAAATAAAAGAGGCTGTAATCCGACTAATAGACATCGCTCGAGGGCTCAGATGAGGAGGTCGTCGGTGGCCACACGGTACAACCGGACAACGAGGCGAGAAGACGGCTAACCAAAAGAAGATGACAAGAAATCTTCAAGGAAAGTGGCTGGGAAGCTGAAGTTGAAGAGCCGCAGAAAGACGAGCACAACTGACAAGTTAGGCAGAGCATGGTCATTGTCTCTGGCCTCTAGCAGATCTGGTTTAACAGCCTTTAGAAGGCGCTGTGCTGGTGCTGATAGCCCAATTCTTTAGACGGTTCTTTCAGAGAGAGTTTTAGTGTCTGACATGATTTCTCAACACACTGATGAAATATGATCAGGGCATCGATGGTGCTTTCAGAACGGGCAAGCTTTTGCCGTAATCTACCATTGTCTTGCATGAGTTCTTCGATACGTTGCTGAGAAGTTGCTGGTTGACAGTTTGTGGTCGGTGTGGTAGAATTTTGAACATCGGATCATGAACAGGTGGCAGATTTTCATGCGGAGTGATTTGAAAAGTTACATGTCGCTCTGTTGAAGTATAATCTTTTGGATCGATGGTTCTTCGCATCGGTGATCTGACTTTGGTACGGATATCTCTATAGGCCGTCACGCGTGTGGTTTGCGGTAAGTACTGCTTCTCCATCGCAACTTCTTAACTGTAAGGAGGTGTAAAAATCACACATCAGCTTTAGTCACTTTAGGTCTTCGAACAATAATGCTGAGATGAACAGAGAATCAGTGCAGACCGATATTGTAGATCGTGTAAAATTGGAATGTCTATTATATTCTTCTTGTCTTAACGATAACATGTAAGCCATATGAATTTATGGCTACTTGTTGAGATGACTATTGAAGTCGTGAAGTAAATGGACAATCTTAGCTCCGATAGCGATAGCATGAGAGTAAGCAAGGGCAGCAAAAGGGAATCCCATTCGACGCCCTCGGCTCTGCCGAAGATATTCCCTTATCGTAGGCCAGTAACACAACAGCTTCCTGGCAATAAGATGTTCCGGTTCCAGGACGGAAGCGCCTTCAGAGATCTTCCTATGGAACCTTTTGACACCTCAACGACTATTGCCGTACATTTGAGAGGGGTATGAGGAGAAAGAGGAATATTAGGACCAGACCCAGCGCCAGTAGGAACCAGTGCAAGTTCAGACTATTGCGGTGAATAGCTGAGCTTTGGTCTAATCTGTACAGTTCATTTCAAGGACATGTCTCTTCTTTTTTTAATCTCCCAAGCGAGACTCATCTACAATACCTAGGCTACTTGTCTGAAGGATGCATGAACGTACGCTTGACATGTCGGCGCTTGAGAGACCTACACTCAGAATTCGACCAACCCAAACGTTCCAACGAATATGACCTCGTATTCCAACAAGCAGCTCCTTGCAATAAGATGCTTAAGTATGCCTATTTGGGACTAGTTTGGGACTAGTAGGATCATGTGATCCCCCTGTATTTAGGCGAATCTTTCGCTCCATAGAACGAACACACCTACACCTAACGCTGCTTCAACATAAACAACATCCCAGCAGTCTGGTCGTGGGTCTCATGGTGGTACTTGATAGTGCGATCAAGCTAACGATGATTTGAATAGCCGCTCCCTCCCAATAAGCTCATGGCTTTACCCAAAGCTGTTAGTATATGAGGGTCGGAAGAAATATGTGCATGTGTATATATTGGTTGAACTACTCTAGAAAGAAGGAACTACGGAAGGAGGTGACTCCCGCGCCCAATAAGCGAGATTGCAGTACTGTTTCCAACAACCGCTGTCATCTGCACGATGTTGAGGCCCATTGCATCTCTTAAAAATTTATGTTATCAATAAGCTCTGAAAGTGTACGAAGGTGCGCTTTTGTCTGCTTGCGGTGGTACACTTGAAACTTGTGTGCCCAGAATAGGCATATGGGTAACAGGCGTAGGATAAGGTAATGGTTCGTAGGGATTGGAGGGAAAATCGCCTTCGTCGAAGAGATGTGGGCATCTGCGTTGAAGCCATTTAGTTAATGCATTCTTAAGAGGTTGCGGTGGTCGTTCATTGTAGGGTCTCGGTCGAACAATGATAAGACAGCACATTTTCCTCTGCGTTTAAATTTTTAATTTTGATATATGAATTCTTTTAAGAATGCGGCAGTAGATGGGTCATTTCAGGATATTTATGCAAACCTTCAGCCCTGGACCATCAACTGTAGATGCCAGCACCAATTGTGGACACCGCCACCAGTTGTGAGATGTCAGCACCAATATCAATCAGGGATTGCTGACTCCTTGCCTTCCCGCTGTCCCAGTTCGCATGGCACCAAAATTGCTTATTCTCTATAGGGGTGTCAGGAAAGCTGAGGTGTCAGTATCTATAAGACTTACCGGCGTCAACCATGTAGGTACCAAGCAATTTCTTTGGGCCCCAATGTGCGTGTGTGTCGCGCTCTATCATGCTTGCAACCACCCTTTTAAATGGGTCTGGAGACCCTGCAACAATCCGCTGCGGAGATCCTTGATGATTCCCCAGTCTTACCGGTTTATTCCTTGCGGCGAAGGTGTCTATGCCGGTCTTGCTGCTTTCAAGAGTCTAAAATCGGAATATACAGCAGACAAGAAGCTATGCCCATCATGTGAGAGGAGAAAAAGGGCCACGGCGATAAAACTCAAAAGGGCTGCGATGGGGAAATTGCGAGAGGAGAAGTATTCAAGGATCTGTCCATGGTTTCAGGGTTACTCTCAAGAATCAGATCTCAATTGATTCAATGTAGCCTATTTTGGGAAACTATGTGTATGAATACTCACTGCGTCAGCAAGACATCCATAGAGTGCAGAAGCGCTACGTCACATTATGCACTCTTGTCATCTTTTGCTGTCATCATTTGCTGATTCCACTGCCTCAAAATTGTGGAATGGTAATCTAGTAACATGTTACTTTAAACCGTATTTACTGCTTTCGATCTTCAAATCTCCAAAGAGTGCTTATTTACTTTCGTGCCCCAATTCCAGAATTGTACCATTCATTGAATCGTTCATTGACATGCATCTTCCTGCCCTCCTCGCTGTCGGGAAACTGATTGGTATGGCTTCGGCCGCATACTCTCTTGTCGATGATATTAGCGGTAACAATTTCTTTGATGTCTTTGAATTTGAGACCGTAGGTACTTGAGAAGATGCATCAGAGATCAAAGCTGAACTGAATACTAGGAAAATGATCCCACGAATGGCTTCGTTAACTACCTCTCCAAGTCTGATGCGCAAGACGCAAACCTGTGGGACGTGACCGACGGCGTTGTTAACATGCGGGCTGACTCGGTTGACTTTGTTACGTCGAGCCGCGGCCGTGACAGTGTTCGTGTTTCGACAGGCAAGACGTATCAGCATGCCCTTGTCGTGCTTGACCTTGCACACATGCCTGGCAACGCCTGCGGGATCTGGCCTGCATTTTGGATGCTTGGCATCGGCTCCTCCGCTTGGTTCGATCGACATATTCCCATTGGATGACTATGATCACTGACATCTATGCAGGCCCAAAGACGGCGAGATCGACATCATCGAAGGTGTCAACCATCAGTCCCGTAACACTATATCGGTCCACGCCACCAACGGCTGCTTCTCAGCCGGCGAGTCATGTCTCGGTAACAAAGGCTGCGACATTAACGCTGAGGACCCTTTCCTCTTTGGTGACGGCTTCAACAACGTTGGCGGCGGCGTCTACGCCATTGATTGGACCTTCGAACACATCAACATCTGGTTCTGGCCCAGAGGCAAGGCTCCATCTGACGTCATGGGAGTCAACCCCAACCCAATGGCATGGAGCACACCCACGAAAAGCTATCGGCAAGATCAGGGCTGCATTATGGATGATCATGTCCAGAATATGCGGTTGGTCTTTAACATCGCTTTCTGCGGCGAATGGGCGGGGCAGCCGGCGATTTTCAACGCTGACGGTCAGTGCCCGGGCACTTGCCGGGATTTCGTACAGAACAATCCCCATGCGTACAAGGACGCGTACTGGAGTATCAACGCTCTAAAGGTATATACCCTTCATGATGCTACCGCTGCTTCGCAATGCGTGTCTCCGAACCCTACCATAGTCCTTACAACGACCATCACCGTCACCGGCGCACCCACGGCTCAACATCTACAGCCGCTCGTTGAATTGATGACTGAAGGGGGTTGGGCCGTGGGATACTCTATTGGACCCCCAAAGGAGCAGAGGCAGCTTGACTCGAAGTCTGCTTCACCGAATTCTTTGTGATGGGTTCTTTTCTTCAGTTAGATGCCGTCTTTGTTGCAAGTAGAAGTCGCAAGGCATGGTGATTGATTTCCGATGAACCATTCCTGTTGCAACTTCCGTCGCCTCTGAACTGGGGGTGTGCGGATCTGCTTTCATGCTTTTTCTGATCAAATATTACTGAGAATAGCTTCTGTCATCATGTTTTGACCTGGGTCTACTGCCTCAGACCACGGCCGCTTGGATAATTCATTCCCTGTCAGATAACGTTGCCCACTTATTGTTCTCTTGGCAACTGATGTATAGCTTCATCGACCTGGCAGGCATTGAAAGGCGTATGAAATCAACGGGGGTCCAAAACGTATATTGCGCTGACATGATGCACCTATTAGCGTCATTGCCCAGGCTTCAGATATGAAACGTTAGTAGATGGTCTGAAGAAACATCGACACACTTCCTCATGTCCACGACGGATAACGTTTCAAATAAGACGGGGCCGGTGAAGTGATAACTAACGTGGCCGCAAATTAAGCCTGAGTGAATCAAAAGGCTCCACTCTGATTTGCCTTGGCGTCATGCTTTGTCGAAATGAAACGATTGTATTGAAGCTGTCTCCATTCCTTTGGATAAAGTGTTTCGAAAAGTATGAAGTCATCTAGTGCCATCATCTGTGTCACCTAGCGCTATTCAGCTTGTCATCACGCTGTCATCTAGACTGCAGTCTGCACTCGTCACTCGTCACGGACTCAGTAGTAGTATTGCGATAAAGCAAAAGCAAGCACCCAAGTAACATAAGCGTTTCAAGAATGGTAGGGATCGACGTGGAATGAGGTGTTGGACGGGGGGCATGAACGTCAGCAGCTTTGTGTGCTTTAACTGTAACGCTTCGGTGATGGGAGTGTAGCTCGTCTTGGTAAACGAGGACATGAGGGCAGATAGGCATGTAGATATATTGACTGAACTATGTAGTAGGTAGAGCATACGGATGAAGGATGAAGGAAAGAAGTGGGCGAAGGGTAAATACCCATCCACTAGCGCCGGATTAATGCGGAGATTGCTCCGCCGGATCAATGCGGAGATTCCTAACCACAGGGGTAACAGTACTGTTCCCTGTTTCCAACAGCTCGTACTGTCACTGTATATTGGTAAATACTGTCGATTAAAGCTATTGATTAACTAAAATTACAGGTTTCTATGAATATCGATAGATATTATTACGGTTTGATTAAGGGAGCCGCTACCCGTACACCCCCCTGGCTTACATGTACACCCCCCCAGGCCCCTTTGCTTACACGTACACCCCCTCGGGGAAACCTGAAATTTCCATTGCGCATCACTCAGTCAAATTTAGTAGGCAATTCAAGGGTTTACATATGATCCTGAGCAACCTCTCCATGACCTTCCCCACAGCCTTAAATTCGGTTAATCTAGCCTAGTAAACCCACACATCAGACTTTCTTCTGACACTCATCGCATCGCCATCGCCATTGTCATGGCCACCCTCACCGACGCCCCACCTGTCAGCATCGCCTTCGCCGGCCCCATGTCTTTGGCTTCACCTCCCGTTTCGAAGGAGGTCTATGACGATGTGAAACTCCTGATTGAAGGGCTCAATAAACACGCTGAGCCAGAGGGCTATGCTCTCGTCATTGCACGCTTCAAGAAGTTCAAGAAAGATGTTGATCGGATCGTCTATATACGATGCGATCGTGAGGGAAAAGCAAGTCTAAACTCAGCGGGTTTTGAAAGACGTCTTCACAGTGACACACGGCTCATGAAGTGTACGTCGTCGACAAACGAAACAAGAAGAATGAATGATATCTTGAAGTCATATAAAACGAGAATCATAATCATACTTCTACACTCGCCTCAGCCAGATGGAGGCGGAACAACAAGGGCTACAGCAGGTGGTGAAGCAGGGGCGGGGTCGGGGTCGAGGTCGAGATCTCACACAGGCAAGAGGTGAAGGGCAGCGAGGTGGACGTGCTGTCAATGCGGGCCTGTTTGCAGCGTTTCATATGTAGCGAAGGAGGTGCTGAAACAGCGCTATCGGGCATCGACTCCGTTTGAACCAATATATATTTTCTATGTGTTTGGGCAAACCCGGCGGCCCCTGGCGGCCTCCAGGACTAAATTTTGCCCTGGAAGCGGCCCTGAGGTGTCAAGCACTCCCTCTATCTAAGCGACTGAGTCTATGTCGGAGTGGGTGGGTGGGGCAAAAGCGCGTTTCTGGCTGAAAATTAAGGGACGGGGAAACCGGAGGAGATGATGGGGGAAACAGAAGGAAGGACGGCCTATTTATCCCCTTTTCCCCGGCCGGCCACGGCAGCCACCACCTTCGCTTGCCGATAGCCTCCAGTCAAGCTGGCCCTAATATTGAAGCTCTTTGAACATGAAATTGAAGCTCTTTAAACAGTGCAAAATTACTGTGAAGAGGTTGCTCAGAATCATATGTAAACCCTTGAATTGCCTACTAAATTTGGTGTGTAACTGAGTGATGCGCAATGGAAATTTCAGGTTTCCCCGAGGGGGTGTATGTGTAAGCAAAGGGGGGGTGTACGGGTATCGGCTCCCTATTTTATCTCTGCGCTTATAATTACAGTTGTTTGCGATAACGGTGTCAAAGTGGTAATAAGGAGTGAACGGTTAATCACTCGTAACGGTATATTTATGCTCAATCGCAGGACTGTTTCGGGGCCGTATTAAATCAAGTTTACCGATTAATTTCGTTACGGTGTCACTACGGTGTGGTTACGGTGCCAGCTATTTTCGCTAAGTATAGAGGTAGTGTCGCTAGAGAAGGTGCTCATCACGAAACGGCTGAAACAGATGTAGTAGTACAGCAGATAGCTGGAAATTGAAAGATCTTTGAGTTGCAATACTTTCTTCAAACATCATCGTTCGCCCCAGGATGCACGGCAAACAATGCCAGCTTCTCTCGTCAATACGCGCAACAGCTATGTGTCACGCATCGACAAGTGTGGGGAGAATATAATCTCCCTTTGGAGGTAAAGTCCTAGTTCCCAGACTTCGTGCTTCCCCCTGCTATTTTCGAGTCCATTAAGTGATAGGAATATCGATTCGACCCCCTTGCCCTGTAATATCATTCATGAAGTCCTTGGAGGTCGCAGTCTTATGGAAGTTCCAGCGAGAGCTCACTAATCATCAATGAGTACTTTGGAGTTCGCAACGAGGACAAAGATTTCATACCCATATCAGTTTCCTGTTTATGAAGCTTCGAAGCAGCAAAGACAAAAATATACTTTCCAATGCCACCTTCTTTAAGCGCAAAGCTCGTTGACTTTACGAAGAGAAGATATCCTTGTGTTGACAACTTAATAGAGTCAGTTAGCCAGGCCTCAGCTTTCTTCCAGGTGACCGTACCGTCAACAAGGACTTTGATATGCTAGGCAATATCCGCAACGGTTGAGGATCGCACACAGGAATGCACTTAGACCGTGCATCAGCATCCTGTACGTCAATCTTTTCTAGTCATTCATCGACGTGGGCTGTACCACGTGCAAGATTGACCACATTCCGCAGATATGACATCAGCAGAGCTCCTGATGAAAGCAGATCGATATGTGCTTAGTCGCGCAGAACTATGGTTCTAAGGAATGGCCTTTTTGGAGTGGTTAGAAGCACCACCCTAGTCCATGGGTGCGATGATCTCTAAAAATAACCAAACAGTTGTGCTCAAGCATTTGCGGAAGAATGAATGGCGGTCATGATGGTTGAAGAGCTTTGATGTCAAGCGCTCATATCATACGATGAGAACAATACTTAAAATCTGCAAAAAGCTCGCAGCTCGTTATCATCAATCTGATGATACTGAGTGCGACCGATTTGACAGTCGAACTCGAGTTTGATCAGTCTTCAACCACATCTACAGTTGAGCTAACCGATCTGTAAACAGGAAATCGAAATTTTGATATATAAGTTGTATTCTGAATATAAATCAGACAGCCCCTGCCCCCAGGTGATTACCTCCATCTTAGCTCTCTACTCGTCTACCCATCACGGAATGTATCATGCTCCAAATGTTACAGAATAGTCGAAGAAGAAGGCGTTGAGAAGCTGCAGTTGCTGTACTGAAGGCGCACGTCTCACATTGGAATTGACCGAAAGCTATCCACAAAGAGTCCGGACAATGGCTTTAGAAGCGCTTGAGGCACTCAATTACCTGAAACTCTAAAGACTGTTATCGTCGAGGCAGGCCAAACAACGGTTCCAACTCTTTCTTCAGATCTTCCAGATTTGGAAATGAAGATTAATGTGTTCGTAATGATTCGTTTTCGACAAAAATCAGTGACGAGATGCAGGTGCTTCATTGGAGAGGGTCATTAATGATTGAGCCAGTTTGCAAAAGCGATTTGACGTCGAAGTTCTTCAATTCCCATCCCTTAGCGACGCGAAGAATGACCGGCTGATATAATATAGGGACCATGCATGTTCTTGGAAACTTCGCGAAGTCTGTCTTTTGAGATCTGCCGAGAGCAATTATGATCTGCGTTGCGTAAGATATAGAACTTGTCGCTGTTCAAGAACATATTCGTTCGAGGATTAGCTAAATAATCTCAGATGGCAATTTATTCAGATTTACAGCCGATCATTAAACAGGAGCATCGGTGGCACCGTAGCCGTTAGTGAATAATCACGGGACCTGGCAGAGACGTCGGGACTGGGGGAAAATGGGTTGTTGGTAGAGAGGCAAAGCTGGGCAAAGCTGGGGATTCGATGGCGGAAAGGGTGCGCCAGGTTTCGAGAAGACAACGAGGTCTCGCGATCTGGATTTTGCGAAGCCACCACTTGTATAGATGGGCTGCAGCCGTGTCGTAGGCCTAACCGGACTAAACCGAGGGTGGCAGGCTGGCCGTCTGACCGTACAATTGGCCTTGTCGTTTAAGCGACGGTGCGCAGCCGATGCCATCACGGAAGATAATGGGCTTAGGGCCACCTGGAGGCACCTTCTCCTTCAAATATAGGTCTAGGGAGCTTTTTTGTGCTTGGTAGAGCACCTTAGCACAAGCGGGGCATCTCCGCCAATGAGGCTATCTACGACAAGCCTACCGATCCCAGGGACAAACCCAAATCTCGGCCCACTTTAAATGACCGTCTCAACAATCCTTCCATTCATACCAGAATGTTCGGGTTCGCAACGGGAGCGCGCCGGAAAAGAGAATTATTCAGATAGATTTACCGCCAAGGTTTACTTGGCGGTGATCATCGCTGGGAGGGAATTCCTAAGACAGTTGTCCACCGAGCTAATTCCAAGTACTACCTCTACCCATCGTTTTTCAACACCATCCCCCTTCGCACACTTTCACTGCATCGACAACTGCAGTGAGAGTTCCAAATAGAATAACAAGTTGTCACATCGTCCTCTTCATGTCACATCCCGGGAGTCGTTGACTTGGAATCCGTGTGATGCTTAACGAGGTTTTGGTGGTTGCGGCTTTGGCGGCACACCAGTAGTATCGTATGCACCACGGCCAGCATTCACAAAAGCTGTGGGTTCAGTTGACATGGCAGCGGCTAAAAGAGTTGATCCAGGGGTCAGTATACCTATAAAATACGAGGAGATGTTCGACTCACTGTTTGGGCTGTACGTATTTGAAAGGGATCTTGAAACCGTACGATTTCTGTTTATGTTTGAAAGCTGAGAAACGATTCGTTAGGCCTTGACTTGGTCATGTAAGGTAGCACCATGCTGACCAAGTGATCTTGTGGTTTCCTGGCTTTACGCAGGCAGAGATCCCTAAGTGACTTGGGTACGGAAAGAATATAATATAGGCGATGCTGGAAAATGGGGTCACTGTACTGAAACTGGTACGGGTGTTTCTTTTCAGATCTGGGAATGATGGTCTGCTGCTATGGGCTCTTATAGTCGAAAAGTACTCTGCTAATGGCGAGCAATGTGACTAATCCAGAGGCGGCAATGAGCTGAACTTGTGCCAACAAAGCAGGGTTGCATAGTTACTAGGAGCATACCCAATCTAGCCTAATATGGCTTGGATGGATGGACTTGGCTGTCCCATTTCGCTCCAATCATTTTCGTCGGCACTAGTATAAAGTCAAGGCAGACGAGTGGGCAGCGGAACCCTTACCGATTTAGGGTGAGGTATTTTGGCCCCCTTTGGCCAGGAAAGACAGCCACAAAGCATAGAGGTCAAAACAAGTGTTAGAAATAACAACCAGGTCGGTTGAAAGGATAGCGCCTCCGCCTCATTGCAATCTCCATTGACGTGTGTGCCCTTTGATAACAGCGGCGCCGACAAAAGTTCGTCGCCTGACGGTGAGGAAAGAAGCAACCGTGGATCAGTCATATTGCTGGCCAAAGATGAGAACTACGATCAAGCGTTACATTCGAATTGTTAGAGACCGAATCAATGGATTGCTGAAGCCATTGCCGATACCCGAGCAACGATGGGAGGACATATCCTTAGACTACATTACCGGTTCTACCAGTAAGTGAAGGAAGCAATGCGATTCTGACAGTGGTGGACAGATTGTCCAAAGAACGTCACTATATCCCGTGTTGGTCAGGTGACGGAGGAACCACAGCAGAGCAAACAGTCAAGCTTCTGGGTCATCCGCACTCATGGACTACCAAGTTCAATAGTATCAGACCGTGGGCCCCAATTCATATCGATTGTTTGGAATTCCCTTTGCAAGAGGCTCGGGATCAAGGTGAAGCTGTCCACAGGATATCACCCGCAGACCGATAGACAGACAGAAAGAGCAAATCAAGATGTGGAACGGTATCTACGAAGCTATTGCTCGTACATGCAAGATGACTGGTCCGCCTGGTTATCCATGGCTGATTCTTTCTGAATAAGGGCTTTCACCCTCGTATGAGCTTCGACCCGGATCCAACTGAATATGGACCACCCGCGCTAGAATCGAGCGGGCAAAGCGGAAGATATCTCCAAGCATATGGAACTGTCACTAGTATTGGCCAAGCAAGCATTAGAAAGAGCCAGGGTCACAATGAAGGAACAGGCGAACAAGCATCGAAAGGAAATGATCTACAAGGTTGGCGACATGGTGTTTTTGGATTCTAGAAACATTACACCTCTAGGCTATCAAAGAAACTAGACGATAAGATGCTAGGACCCTTCACGATCTTGGCCGAGATCGGACATGCATACCGACTAGAACTGCCATCGACAACGAAGATTCACCATGAGTTCGCACCGAATCTGCTGCGATTGGATCCGGAAGACCCGCTAGAAGGACAACGCAATGAGTCGCCAGGCCCTATAGTCGTTGAAGACGAGGATGAATGGAGGTGGAGGACATATTGGACTCCAGGCACTACGGACGAGGCAAACGGCTTCAGTACCGTGCCAATTGGAAGGGATACGATGTCGACCTGCATTGATAAATTCGAAAGCTGCCAGGACGTCGTGAACGACTTTCAAGAACGTTATCCGAACAAGCCAAGATAGAAGGGTCCGACTGAAGCAATGGGGTCATTGCCTGGTGGAGGGGGGGGTGGTAATGTTGCGAGCGTGCAGCATGCACTCTTTGAGTTAGCCTAACATAGATCATGTTAGGCTAGTACCATAGACTGGAACAGGGCTGGTGTTGACACGCTAGCGGCCTAGCGCGCCTTCGTGGGTATAAAACCCTCGACGTGTTCAGCATCTTCGCTTTGAACTCCTAGTTAGAATACACCCATATGATCCGCTCTATGCTGGCCCATTACAGATGTGAATCACAACTGCTGCATGAGGGGTCGAAAGGAAGAATTGACTGCAATCGGGAACCTTACCTCTGGTGTCATCTGAAATCCACGTAGGGTTTTTCATGAAGGGGGAAGAGCTGCTGCTTGGGCTCAATTGCACATCTCTGATCTTTCCATTACTCTCCATGCTCCGGTAATCGGCACGGAAGCGGTTGGGGTGAATGTTGAAGGGTTCTTCGTTTATTGCGACTTTTTCACTGATGTCAGGTTGAATCCAGGTCTGCAAAACCCATGGCTCTAGTTTAGTGTTGATATCAGGTTCGGGCTGATTATTTACATTTGCCACCAATGACGGAGAAGACTGGCCCCAATCATCAATCACTGGAGGATCGGATGATGTGAACTTATGTTCCAGGTTGGTCATCGACCTCGATGTCTCTGAGCGACAGTACACTCTATTCCTTTCATCTTTGTCAAAGTAGTATTCGGCAGCAGGTCTCTTGTGCCATGGGGCTGGCCGGGGTTGATAGGTCTTGGAATACGAGGACACGAGGGTAGAAAGGCATATAGATATATTTGACTGAACTATGTAGTAGGTAGAGCATACGGATGAAGGATGAAGGAAAGAAGTGGGCGAAGGGTAAATACCCATCCACTAGCGCCGGATTAATGCGGAGATTGCTCCGCCGGATCAATGCGGAGATTCCTAACCACAGGGGTAACAGTACTGTTCCCTGTTTCCAACAATAGGCGTATCAGCATGAAGGGGGTCGCTCTCTTCCACTTCATCCCGTTACTGACATGTATTTGAGACCAGTCCGTGCAGTCAGTGTAGAAGAGATAAGAGTATGTGTCTCTAAAGAGGGTCAAAGGTCAGTTCATCCAAAAAGCACATGGTCTCCGAGGTGTCATAGAAAAGTATGAACAGCTTATGTTAATCAACGCTTGGAAAAACCAGGGTTCAGAGGACGCTCCTTTGGACAGCTGAAGCAATCATCGACCGCTTCACGCATCATGTTCTCACTATTGAGCCGAAGAGTAATAAAGCTTTTCTGATACAACGACCAAGCTCTGTGGGACGGAATACAATCCCTGGGTCCAGCTTCCAACGATCAACAACGCTTTGATCGGGACATTAATGTATATAGCCGATCCCCATTTTCTGATGCGGGCAAGACGGTGACCAGATCTCTTTGTTGGTGCTATATCTGACGGTCTGCTTTTCGCTTCTTGAACAAAAGTATGCCGCATGCAACAACAACTTCAGATCTCCTACGACTAGATTAGAATATGAGCTATACTCGATAACAATCTAGATAAGAAAATGCTGCGAGTGGTATCTTACATCTGATTTCCTATATCTCTGTTCATCGAACGCCTACGAGTTGTCATTCGAGGACTTGTAGTGGTGAACGATAGACTTTGGATGCAGTGATTCAATGGGGTAGTTGTCACGTTCCGAAACCAACTTCCACACACGCTTCAATTCCACCTCTCGGCCACGATCCAACCGCTCAATTAGGCATCTTCGGCAGGAAGAAATATAGCGCGCCGAAGATTAAGTCTTCTGGATGCTTCGCGTAGCAGCCCATTGGAGATCCTACCATCTTGGTTTCCATCTGTAGATCTCTTCTCGACGTCTTCGATAGAAATAAATAAGGTTCTGATGAATAGGGCTCTTTCTCGAATGACAAAAACATACTTGGCTCTGCGCCGTCTCAGGAGAGGGTACAATGGAAGGGAACACACTACCAAAGCATTTTTGAGCCCCCAAAGCTCCACTTCTTGTAGCATTCTATCATCCGGGTCAGCAAGCGTGCAATTGTGGAGTGGAAGGTGGTAGTGCCGAGCACCTCATCTCCTGAATCGGCTATTTGTGCAATATCCACGGGTGGCAGCAAAGCATAGCCCCATACCACTGAGGGTAGAAAGTGCAGAGGGATGAAGTTGATAAGAAAAAGAGAGGTGGGAGTCCTAGAAGAAGAAGAAAGACGCAGATTCGCTAATTCGTCATCCAATCTCAAAGGAGTGTTACGATGTAGACTCTCGCTAGCCATCTGCCAGAGATTCGTCAGGCTAGAGCGAGGAGAGAGCTATCCCTACGGACGTACCGGGTTATCACTGTCAGCAATGCCCGTCAGCCACGTTTCTGATGTCACTTGATGATGTCGCTCTGGTGGCTATTTTCAACATGATAGTTTCATCATCAACGCTACCCTCAGATGTAATGCAGGAGCATTGGTGGTTGAAAAAGGGAACAGGTAGATCGCTAGCCGATTGGGGCTAGCGCGGAATACGGGCACAAGACCACAAACCTTTTGAATACAGCATCACTTTCAACTTTTTTGCTTGAGCATAATTACTCAAGGGTTTGATCATCACTTCATGATGACAAAGGTAGTAAGAGTATGATTACTGTATATTAGATTTAAAGTCTCTTTGATATCTTTCTTGGCTTTCAAGCGAAGAAGCAATCCCGTTACATGGCACGTTCGGGACAGGATAAAATTCCTGTTATCATAGTCAGATCGCCCAAAGGAAGAAATATATCAGACCAACATGTAACTTTTCTACCACAGACCCGCACCGAAGGACTTAAGCAGCAGGTTAGTGCATTACAGCTAGAGCTTGCCCGGATCGATACTCTTGTGCAATCCGCTGCAAAATCATGTCGGACACTACAAAAAGCTTTAAACGAATTCTAAAGAATACAAGGCCTTTCGGAAGTTGTTGAACAATACCTTCAAGTTCATGTTTCTGCGTCTTTTCCTTATAACTCGTCGTCATTTGGTGAGGTATTTGGTAGTTGGAAATAGGGGAAGGGGCTGATAGGGACTTCTAACAACAACAACCAAATTGCTGTATCCGTGCCCCTCACTAAGCTCATCCTTCGCTTAGTGCTCTACAGCCATGCAACAGCTGAATTCAACTACCCTTTATATACACGTCGATTTTTGAGCAATTGCTTCATAACAACGCGCCTTTTCTGTTGGAAATAGGGGAGATGGTAATCTCCGCCTTCATAGGACTGGTAGGGCTGGGGCCCGCTAGTCGAGTTTTCACCTTCCACCTAGATAGCCTCCTAACAGCAACAACCAAAATACCAATATGCCCCCATATGACCTCGTATTCCAACATTTTCTTCCGAAATCCCTCCACTAGCTTAATGCGAGCAGTCCTATGGGGCCTCGTAGCCTTGTAGACCTTCTTTAGTGCATTTAAATAACGCTTTTCCCTGGCCTCTTCGCGCTGCTGCTGTTTCTCATCCTTCAATTCTGCCTATCTTGAGTCATACTTCGAGCATTTTTGGCGTACAAGACGCCTCCGCTTTGGAGAACCTTGTTAGACTGCTTTCTGCGTGCTTTGCAGGCATTTTCAGCGGCCGTCGTTTGGCTTAATTGATCCTCCAGCAACTCCATTTTACATGCAATGACGTTAGTGCCTTTATAGAACGTCATAAGCTTATGGCTTCAATAGCCTTCTGAATGCGACCTTCGATGATAGCGTACGTAGAAGTCATTGCGTGGAATTTTGGTGGATTTTTGAAGGTGGTGGATCAAAAATATGAAGGGTTATTGTTGCATGGCCGTAATTGTTGTATGGCTGTAAAGCACTAAGCGAAGGATGAGCTTAGTGCACGGATATGTGACAGAAACACTTTTTGCTGAAACGTCTGAAGTTTGCATGAATAAACCTTTGAACGTTCTTTTGTGTCTAAAATCCTTAAAAATCGTTAAGATAAACCCTTAGATCAGCTGCAGGCCATCATCGCCAGCAGACGGCGTATAGCCAGTATTCAATGACTGAGACATCCCTATGATAATCCCCAATAGACATTCCATTCTGTTCTTATACACGCTGGAATGTCACTGTTTCAGCCCCTGACCACAATCAACACATTGAGAGTGTGAGAAGATGGTCGCGTAAGTGAAGGTCCGTGACAAGAAAATCTGTTCGAAAATGCCTAGTTTTGGTGCTGAAATATCCGAATAATGAGTAAATTGAAGTTCATGACAGAGACGACGATCTCTATCCAATAAACCGTTACAGTCGGTCAATTGAGCTGTATTTATAAAGCTTACACTGCGGACACTCTGCGATGTCTGAGCTCAGCCAAACGCGCAATGGCTTTTGAATAAAATCCTTATAGTTACAGTTATGCTAAAATTAAACACGTCAGCTTAAGTATTAAGGAAACGCTGAACATTCGTACACAGCTCCAATAATCGTAATTGAGTTGAGTGCTTAAAGGCGTAATTAAACCTTTCAACTTTAAATCCTTGAATTCGACGGAAGAATGAACGAATCTATAGTGATGTGGTTCTGTTGCAACCATTGTAAACGTAATAAAGCTGAGAACCAATCCTGAAGAGTTATAGACTAGAACATTCATTGTTCTTTATACTAAATATTGTTCATTGATGTAAGCATTACTTGAATAAACAAAGTGGAGCGAAGAGCGACGCTGATGTGCGCTTATGTCTGACCCCCACGTGACCTACCACGTCCCAGACGCGGGGTAACCTGTTGAAAATTGTTGAAGCAGCGATAGGTGTACTCGTAGTCGTTGGAGAGTTACATTATACTAGGTTCGATTCCTAACAGCGCTGGTACAATGGTTTTGTGGTTGTCTTTATCTTTGCTCGGGGTTTCCGCGCAAACTGGGTTTCCGCGCACTCTAACCTAGTATTCTAGTAGATAAGGTACGACTACGACTGTAGGGAACGAATAAAACCGTTTTTTCTACAATAAACGTGTATAATACCTCTTAGCGGCTTTTTTGCTTCGCTTTTTTGGCTTTTTATTATCTAAGCATACAAGGGCCATTGATTGGAAGATACCCTGCTGTCGTCACCTCGCTGTCGTCCGTTCTACTAGCTAACCTGCTTGTAGACCTCTACCTCTCTACCTTCAGCAATGCCTCCGCAACGTGGCGGTAGGTCTATGAATCAGCTCGTCGTCGATAACTTCCAGCAGATAATCATACCTGAAAGGCTTGCTACTGTTCAGTGCCGTCACTGTCATAAGATCATGGCCACAGTACCGTCAACGATTATTTGAATAGCATCGACGACTAGGTGCTTTTGAAGTTTCCTTTACATGATGAAGGGGTCAACCGGTCAACCTACAGGCAAATTTACCCCCTCTATTAATTTGCTACTATAAATATAACCCCTGTGTTTAAAACATCGATCAAAAAACATGTTTAAAACATGCTTTGAGCTAGCCTAAAGGAGTTAGTCAAAAAACATGTTTTAAACACGTTCGCACCCTAACTACGAGTTCGGAAAGTAAGGTAGGTACAAGTATGAAGCGAAAGATTCGCCTAAATACAGGGGGATCACATGATTCTACCTTAAACTAGTCTCTAAATAGGCCTACCTTTAGGTAAGCATCTTAAATACCTACCTAGGGGAGATGGCTCATCGTATGCTGGCGTAAGCCTTTCACTAAAGCACCCAGAAAATTCATTCATGACAGGGCATCAACTATACGCCTTAAATTTCGCTGACCGTACAATGAATAATCGGCATACACAGGCAGGTCATATACCTTATTTAAAGCTGCTCTCTTCTTTTTCCGAGTTAAACCGCTTGAATTAATAAAGAACGTAATGGACACTAATAAACGTTCTAAAGAAAATAGTCGGATTGAGGATTGGTTAAACACCATAGATACATCACTTGATGAAAGCGATAACAAGGATGAAATATTTTCTCCACGCAATACAGAATCGTTTCCAAAGGGCAGTGACCCGATGTTGGGACCGTGCCTAGAATCTAACCACACTGCAGCGAGGTAGTGCGTAGCTGGATAGAATGTTTGATCAATAGAGGTAGCTATAACTAGGATATTAAGAATACAGAAGGAACCAAAGAGGGTTCCGAGCTGTATCTATAGTAGGGCAAAACAAAGGGGGCGAAGCAGGTTTGCTCGGGTATCGGAAGCGCTAGGATAGAGTATCGGGGCTGGGGTTTAACATGGGCCAAAACCCCTAGGGCTTATTGGCTAGGAAACCCTATCCAATCCCGATAGACCCTCTCTTATCTGATAAACCGTGTGACAAAGAGAAGATAAGCTCAGATTAGCGATAACAAGGTACTTCGCTTAATGACGTGTGAAGTGAGGAAGGGTCATAATTCTACTTACACGAAGCAATCAAACAATCCATCGAGTTCTTTTCCATCAGCTTATCGCCTTCACGACTGTTATTCAACTCACTATGTCCCTGGTGCTAAATGCGTGGTATTAATGCGGCTTAGGTTAAGGTTCTCGATAAGCTACTCTCTAAGTCGAGCCAATATATTCGTAAAAATTCAAGTCTACTTGTCAGTCTTTTACTCTCATGCTTTGATTTAGAGTGTAGAGACAACGTGGTTTGTAGATTTAATAGTAATTTCGGTGAGAATTTAATTTTCGGTAGGGCTTTATTTGGTTATGTTGGATAGGAGTCTATCTACCTAGGTAGGAGCGAGCAGGTGCCTATTTGCTGGTTGGACAATTGAAGGTAAGTTACGCTCAATGATATTATCTGTAGCTAAGTACGTCTTTTGAACTCCTACGAGATAAAGAAAGATATCAACAAAAGAATCGGCCTTGAGATCCGAGGTACTCGAGCATGGACACCAACCCAGATTTCCAACAATATGATACCGTGTATGCCTTTGTGTCCCGAACCAAGAAGTATTGGCTAGACTGTTAAAATAGCACACAGATTCCAACGCGCTACAGAGGTATTGCCCTATGCATCCTGAACTGTTTGGATACCACTACTCCCTGGCGCCAACACCACTCTTCAATTATTTTCTCCTATCAGTAACACTAAGGCCTACGCATTGTCATACAGCAAAACTCTATTTGGCCTTTTCTCCGATTGAATCAGTTCCTGATGGAGTAACAGAGCGTAGCAAAAGTAAATGACAAGAGATACACGCAAGATACTAAGACGGAAAGAGCTTTGCATTCATTTAGATGTAATTGGGGGTATTGCATTATTCATTTCCTATCCTTGATTATTTAACTTACTGCATCATCATGGGCCTCACAGGCCAAGCACGTACCTGTCGCTAGGCAGTGCAGAGACAAGTGCTCTTGGGAGATGAGCCAGAAGGACCTCCGGCAACGGGCCCACCCGAAGCCGCTATAGCCTGCCCGTTCCCGGGCGGGGGAGCGGTAGTTGATGAAGCGCCTCCTCCAGGAGCAGAAGCGTTCTGAGTAACAGCTATTGAAGATGAACCTGGACTTGCCGAGCTTCCCCCCGAAAGACTGGAGCCGGTTGGAGTCGCTCCCGCTGGTTGTACTTGACTCGGAGGCTGCGAGCCAGAGTCGGTCGGACTGGCTACCGCAGGGACTCCTGAGTTCAGGGGCTGACCCAGGCTTCCCGAAGGGCTGGAGCCGGTTGCAGTCGCTCCCGCAGCAAGACCCGAGTCTTGTGTGTTTGGCGGCATGGCTTGAGCTTGGCCCAGCGAGCTTGAGTTCGTATGTACTGTTGCATTGTTAAGTGAACAAACCTCCTGCAACGAATAGTCGTGTTTTTGGGTACTCTGATTCGGTGCCTCGACCCTAAACGAATAACAGACAGGAGCTACATTCTGGCAGAAGATGGTCAAATTGAGAGATCCTTGCGGCGCAGTGTCACTCAAGTAGAGTTGCAGGTCTGTCTGCGTCGCTGTTGAAGCACAGTTCGTGGCCCCAGCTGGAAGCGATATAATGCTTCCGTTGGAGAGCTGAATATCTGCGCTAACATATTTGGCACATGGTATTGTGAGATTGTACTCCTGGCCTGGAGGTAGGTCAACGACCTGCGTCGAGCATTGGTTCGGAGTTTCGTTGACAAAACCTCTTACATAAGTGCCAAGGGCGAGGATCACGTAAGGAACAAGGTGATGGTAATTGCGATATTTTAGTAGCATACTATGGTTTCGGAACAAACATTGTTGAAATAGCACAGACTTATATAAATCCAGTCTACATTTGTCATTACTAGTAAGCCTAGCCCATTCTCCCATGATAAGCAAGTTCGCTGATATACTGGTGAAGTATGCATTCGCTATGAATATGCCGAATCTTCTATGCATGCTCGACCTTCACGACTTGTCAGCATTGACGGCGAGGGCCACCATTATTTTAGATCTTTTCATCGGTGCATACAGCGCTAGCGAGCGAAGGTGAGCATATTTCAATCTAATTTATGTGCCATCTCTAACACAAATTACTTCGTTAATGGCGCCTTACATGCCTACCTTGTTGGAATACGAGGTCATATGGGGGCAGAGAGGCATGTAGATGTATTGACTGAACTATCTAGTAGGTAGGAACTATGGACGAAGGAAGAAGTGAGCGAAGGGTAAATACCCATCCACTAGCGCCGGATCAATGCGGAGATTACTAACCACAGGGGTAACAGTACTGTTCCCTATTTCCAACATACCTTAAGATTTAAAGGTCCGCTGTATCTAGGGGACGGTCTGTTGGAAATAAGGGAGTTGGTATCGTTGTATGCAAAAGTCTGGTTCAGTTTTCGGGTTTTAGCGAATTTGGCGGGGAAAACACACAAATCAGCCCCGAATTTGGTGCAAATAGAGCAAATACCTAGGTAGATATCGTTGTATGCATAACCTGTGCCGTTTTTTTTGAATTTGCCGAGAGCCTCATGAAAATTAGCGAATCTTCAAAAAGTGCAAAATAAGAAACCAGATTTGTAGAATAAACCTCACTGCCCCCCCAGTGCTTCATATGTAGTATATTTAATGCTTTATACGTAGTATATTCAGAGCTTCATATGTGGCCTATCCAGTGCTTCATATGTGATCCATTCAGTGCCCCATATGTGACCTACCTAGTGCTTCATATGTGACCTACCCAGTGCTCTATATGTAGCCTATCCAGTGCTTTATATGTAGTATATTCGATGCCTCATATGCGGCCTATCCAGTGCTCCATATGTAGTATATTCAGTGCTTCATATGTGGTATATCCAGTGCCCCATATGCGGTCTATCCAGTGCTCCATATGTAGTATATTCGATGCTTCATATGTGATCTATTCAGTAAGTCGCATAAGGATACTAGATAGATCACATATGAAGCACCTCATTGACTTCTCCACTGACTTCTCCATTGACTTCCCCACTGGCTTCCTCATTAACTTCCCCATTAACTTTCTTGATTTCCGATAGATCACATATGGGGGCACTGAATAGATCACATACAAAGCACTGAATATATCACATATGAAGCATTGGATAGGCCACATATGAGGCACTAGATAGGTCACATATGAGGCACTGGATATACTACACATGAAGCACTGGATAGGTCGCATATGAAGCACTGGGTAGGCCACATATGGAGCACTGGATAGGCCACATTGTTGGAAACAGGGAACAGTACGAAACAGGGAACAGTACTGTTACTCCTGTGGTTAGTAATCTCCGCATTGTTCCGGCGCTAGCGAATGGGTATTTACCATTCGCCCACTTCTTTCCTTCATCCGTATGCTCTACCAGATATATATGATCTACCTACCATATAGTTCAGTCAATATATACATGCTCTTCTACCCATATGACCTTGTATAACAACACACATATGGAGCACTGGATAGGTCGCATATGGAGCACTGGGTAGGCCACATATGAAGCACTAGGTAGGCCGCATATGGAGCACTGGATAGGCCACATATGGAGCACTGGATAGGTCGCATATGGAGCACTGGGTAGGCCACATATGGAGCACTAGGTAGGCCGCATATGAAGCACTGAATATACTACATATATAGCACTGGGGGGGAAGGGGGCAGTGAGGTTGATTTTACAATTCTTTTTCTTATTTTGCACTTTTTGGAGATTTGCTACTTATTTTGGTGAGGCTCTCGACAAATTCTAAGAAACGGCATACAACGATAGCTTCAAAATGAAGCTTGGAGATGTTTTGAGGGTGTGGGGATGGTATCTAGGTATTTTGCTCTATTTGCACCAAATTCGGGGCTGATTTGTGTGTTTTCCCCGCTAAATTCGCTAAAACCCGAAAACTGAACCAGACTTTTGCATACAACCATAACCTCCGCCTCATAGGAACGGGGTACGTATGCACATACGTATACCGGTGGTTAGTTACCTTATTTGAAGTCGGCTTGGCGCTAGGGGTATTTATCCTTCCTCCCACTTCTTCCTTCCTCCGATAGTTCACCTACTAGTCGATATATGCACATATCCGCTCTGACTCTCATATACCAATATAGGGTTGGTAGTGCTGGGGCCCGCTAGTAGAGTTTTCACCTTCCGCCTCCTAGATAGTCTCCTAGCAGCAACAACCAAAATGTCAATATGCCCCCATATCTCGTATTCCAACAGGTTATGAGCCTGGGTTAGCGCAAGCTGCTTAAGTTGTTGTTCCGTTCGTGAGTACGTGAACTCACCGACCATGTCTATCGTCGTCGACGTCGTTACTCGGAAGCCTCTACGTGATAGAGCCCAACGTCGATAATTCACTCTACGCGATAGAGCCAAACATAAAAACACCGTGGATATGTGTCTCCGATGGAGGGAAGCGGTGCAGTCAAGTCAGGTTCAGGTAGTCGATCGCTACTGAGCCGAAGAAAGTCAGTCATCGTGGATAGATGAAGCGATGCATCAGTCATATCAGGATGGACCAGAAACGAGTTAGAAACGAGGCTAGAATGCCAGAAACAAGACAGAAACGACGCAGAAACGAGGTCATTCTGGATGGATCAGATTAAGCCGTGGATGTATGCCTTCGAAGCGAGGGTAGCGGTGGATCCAAATGGAAACCGTGGATGGCCCCGGGCGGGGACAAACGGTATAAAAAAGGATAGCCAACCGTGGATGGCCTCGGGCGGGGACAAACGGTATAAAAAAGCGTAGCCAAGCATGGATGGCCTCGGGCGGGGACAAACGGTATAACAAAAGCATAGCCATCTGGAACTCATGAACAGGCCTCTGGAAGCCTGATCAGCTTCGTAAGGTACTGCTTCGTGTAGGAGCCGGGGGAGCTTGCTTCAGCCGGGGGAGCCTGGAAGCTTCAAAAAGGGGAGTTTGGAGGCTTCGATTCCCAAAGGGGAGCGTTGGAAATAGGGGAGTTGGTAACCTCCGCCCCATAGGGCTGATAGGGCTGGGGCCCGCTAAGTACAGTAGAGTTTTTACCTGAGCAGCCTTCAAAGCATGGGCAGGTAGAGAAGGGCCCGTACTTGAATATGCTGAAACCATGAAATGCTTAATGCTTAGGGGGCCGCCTGAAGGCGTTGAGTAGGCCTAACTGGAACTACGAATATATAACGATGCCGAAGCTCGATAGCTAAAACCTAGTTCGAGTGTATGTCTCGTGACGTGATCGTTCGTTTAATCAGGTAGTCTGAATCTGAGACAATAGAGTATACCTCATCATACGAATATCACAATCTATGGTAACTTAAGTCAAATTTGGGGTCTATTCGCAATACTTTGTCTAATCTATCATCTTTGAAGACGTTTGCGATCAAGTGTTTCTCCATTAACAACTATTGTCGTAGAGAGGATTGGAATCAGGCTTTTCCGAGTTTGTAGAGGACAGGCAAGTATTCATCATCGCCAGTGAATTGTATGTACTCAAAAGGGCGGGATAAGACCCCACATAGGTGAAACTCCAACTTGCTGCTTCAATCTTCATCTCTACCGTCCCACTCACATCCCATCTATTATCCTGTATCATTTTGGCTGCTGGCTGCTGCGGGTTCCCAAAACCCGTGGTTTGTTCGGTCTCTTTGTCTCTCACACTGTTATCAAAGAAGTCGTTACCTAAATGACGACGCTTAGGCCAGTTTTCGCCTCCTATTGGGGTCGGCAAGCGCTTGCGCGGATTTGGAAGGTCTCCCAGCGACATTTTTGGTGATAATTTGACTGGTTGGGCAAACGATGCGGACTGTTCTTAGTTCATATACTTGCACTCGTGGTCATAAGATTACCATAAGACAAAGCCATTGATTGGGTGGCTGACACGATTTCTGGTAAGCTATTGGGGCACCATATTCGTTGGCCTTCGACGGCACTCTTGTCGTAGCTGTTGAAATATGTCTCCATCTCATTAGCCAAAAAGCCCCCTTAAAAAATTTAAGCGAGCCCAAAGCTTCTTCTTTTCAACGGGCCTCACTTCCGTGCCTAAGTATGATATAGCTTTGGGTCTATTCAGTGCAGGTTTCATAGCATACTTCTCTTGACCATTATTGAGCTTTACTACCTGCAATAACTGCAAGGGCTCTTGATCAAATTCTTCTCCATACAGCGTGTCGTCATCGGATGGCCATTCAATCTCGGGGTTCTTGACGTTGATTTCTTTCGCAGTTATCCTTCTCTTGGTAGTGATCATTGGATCCCTTTTTTCTGGCTGGCTTTGATCATTTCCGCTAATTACTTTCAATGCCTTCAGCTTACTCTGTTCATGTGATTTTATGTCGTTCACACTCTGAAGCGTCTCTTCCACAATTGACAGGTAGCCCGAAATGTCAGCGTTTGTTCCTGTATTACCAGATAAGCTTATGCTAGGGACGATTGCGCCCTGTTCCATGGCCCAATCTTCGTAGACTGAGCTGGCCGTCTCGCTATCGTGGGACTTATCCCTTGTGGCGCTTGTGGATCCGTGATGAATTTGTCCTGCTTCAATTGTTTGCACTGAATATTCTCTCGTTATAAATTCGTCATTTCCTGAATTACTAATAGACGTGTAGACTGACTGCACTGGTGTGGCAACAGCTAGTTTTCCTCGCCGTCTAACATCGCCTTCAGTAGTGTCGTCGATCACAACATCATGCAGTACACCCCATAGGATATCGTCAGCATTGCTTTCCTTCAGTGATACGTCGAGTATGAACGGGATATATTGGACAACCTTCTTGTTTCGCCAGCTGGCGTTCGATGGCTTGTTCCGAAACTGCGAATTCAACCAGTTGACCTTGAAGAATGAATGGAGAAAGTCTTGTAATAGCAAGATCATAGGAAGCTCAGGCTGGGTGACACAAGTACTTGGTCCTATACTGAGCGTTTTTTCGTCGAATAAAAGGGCTAGGATAACGGCTGATGACCAAATTCCATGAGGATATGCCGACACTCTCCTGAATTCACTTGTTTCCTGAAGTGCTGCTGCACTGATTCGCGGAGGTGACACAGGCTCAACAGCTTCAAAGATGCGTCTGAGATCATCGATTAACATTTCGTGGCTTCCATTGCATTGCGCTCGGGCAGCTGCAAGGAAGCATTGCCAATACTGATATTTATCCGCACGCCGACCTTTCCACCCGAGTTTGCTGTGCTTCAAGAAAGATCGTTCACCCATCGCATTCAAATTTTTCTTCAATAAGAATGCTAATTGCCGCAGAGCCGACGACTCTGAGATGACTAAAGGCAAAGTGGGCACACGATAATTGAGTGTGGCGATTTTATTCACAATGCTTTGCCTGATATCTGAGTCCGTCACCAAAGCGAAGAAGTATCTGCTATTCTCTAGTGTGCGAAGTTTTCCCATGTCAGATTCGCACTTCAATGGCCATAAACCAGACAGCTTTGATGATGTATCTTCGTCGCAATAAATATCCTCTGAGGACTCTGTCAAGAGAGATAGCTCTTCCCAGAACATCGCCAAGTGGTCAAGCTTTTGTTCCAGCTCTTGGGGAACTAGATAGGAAAGTTCGTAGAAGACAGTTAAAGAATTCCAAGTACAACATTTAGCCAAGCCACGAAATCTAAAGATTCTGAGCAGCTTGTCGTTCAGTGATCTATTCTCGAAGAGCCCCATCAGGACTTTGCGAGATCCATGTGGTGCACATGGTGGCTTGATATGGCTCGTAAATCTTTCTTCATCGTTCCGATAGAAATCCAACAAATCCGCGTAGCGAATTGGCTGCCTAGTGTTCTTTATTTCAAAGGTCTGAAGCTGCGAGATCTCGTGGTCCAAAGCTTGCGTGATCTTGTAATCTTTTTTTGGATCTAAACGACGATCCTTTTTGGGTAGCATTCACGATGGCTTGGAAAAAGGGACGGACAGTGTTGACATTACAAAATATCCAATGGACCATAGCACACACTACAGCTGTTCCCTGACCCCATTATACAAGCTTATATGAGTGTCATCAGAATCTACCAAAGAATCCTGGTGAACCATCGGGCGTAGTGAGAGTATATCATCCAGCTTACTTAACTCAGTAAATATGTCTTTGACCATCATACCAGAAATGTCATGCTACTACAATTCTCAATGCTAGAGTACGGAGTACGGCCGATCAGATTAGCGAAATCAGGTCAGGGAGCAGTGTAATACCACTACTATGTCTCAACAACAGCAAGTTGACCAAATCATCATGCGCGGGTGGAATGCTATATTGATCATCAACACTGCCCTCGAAGCTTCCCGTGGTGACCATTGGGTTTCACTCAACCAAGGAGGGCTCTGTGAGGGTTGGAGTTTTGCGCCGCCAGATAGTAAGCACAATCCACGTCCTGCATTTTATAGATGGATTGTTGCTGAATAGAAGTCTATCTAGGATGGAAGGGTGAAAACTCTAGTAGCCGGCCTCAGCCCTACCAGCCCTACCAAGGCGGGTATTCAACAACCAAACAATCCCCTGAGATTCCGCACTCTCCATCGTGGGAGCGTTCCAGTAAAAAGAGAAAGTCTTGACAGTAGGGGGACTGGTGTTGCTTGTAAGCGTAGTACACCTTGCTTTCTACGTCAACCTCATCAGACTTTGGTGGGCTTCGCTAAACAAGCCTTCCTTCTTTTCGATCTTCGCCGTTCCCACTTGGCCCGAATCTTCTCTTAAGCGAATAAAGATTTTCCGCCGCCAGCACTGACGTTCTCTTTGTGGCGATACTGATCAATCAAGGCTGTGATTATCTCGACGATACCACGATCTTTGCAGATATGTTAACTCAATAAGCAGCATCATGAATTTTTTGTGGCCCTACTTTGCGACTGGGTGGTAGCTTTGGGTCGAATGCCAAATCCAATACCACATCCACAGAACATTTTTGTCTAAAATTTGAGCTCGGGAAAGGAAGAACGCTGACAAGCTGTAATTCTTGCGAGAAGAACGTTGGAAAATATTGAGCTCTTATAAAAAGATTTGTTCTCAATCCATGAGCATGAAGCGCTGACAGTCATAGACAGTCAAATTGCCAACGCTACATTGATCTGATTTCTTATAAGCAAATCTTGCATGTGGCTTGTTTAGTAAGTCTTTGATACTCTGCAAAGAAGAGAAGTTTAATGTCTGTCAAGTCTTCTTTTCATTTTATATTCCGCATAGTAAACTTTCAAGGCAGAAGGGACCTCTGCTCCTGGGCAAAGCCTTTGCCAGTCAGAAACGATAAACAAAGTGTACTCGTTCATCCATTCGCGAGCTTCTCTGCTTGAATTAGGATGATGATTTGACAAGCCAAATGATACCTAGGTATTGGAATTTTCAGGGGTAATCTGATCCCCCTCGTATTTGCCTCGAGACCTCAGACGTGCGCGGCTAAGCCCCTTCGGGTTAGCTCTGCTTACTTCGCAAGCTCAGTGCAGCATGTACATCAACGCAACAACATTTTTGACGATATACATTCAACTGTCGGTTCTAGTTTAACATCTGAACCAATCGTTGATAGCTTTTTTGAGTCTGTATTCACTATTCTATCGCAATTGAATCGCAATATCGAGCGACCTGGCTTCACTCGCTTTTTACCCGAAATTCCGATAGCAACCAGAACCACCGATCATCTGCTGGCTCGCCTGTCGGTGGTTTTCAATATTGATCTGTGCCTTCGAGTGTGTACAAAAAGAATCTTAAGATAGTGGTTGCGTTGTTGCTCTCGATTCATCGAAAGGGCCTGTACCGCCTCTACCAATAATCGGTCCAGGTGAGCCTTCTGTTGGTATATGAGATGCAGAAGAAATATATGTACATTGGTTGTATTACGGTTGAAAGCTACATACATGTAGGAACGTTCCCTGTTTCCAGTACGCGCAACATCTAGAAATTCGATAAGGTCGCCGCGATTGGAGGAGCGATGTTCTCGTCAGTACTGTCATCTTTTCGTAAGCAACAGATGTCAGAAGTTGTGAAATTCGGTTCTGAATCTTTCATCGAAAATTCCCCGTGGTTCTATATCTGCGTCTGTGATTGAAGATATTAAAAAGACAGCGAAGCCTCACTCTAGTCATACGACTTTGAATATACGCCTTAATCCTTTCGCCTTTCTCACGATATTTCTCACCTGACCACTCAAGATTTCGGTATGGTCAAAGGAAAGCTTCTTTTTGTAAAATTTCTGAAGCAGAACAGAAATACCTTTGGGCCTGGGTGGATTGACTGTATCAAACTCCGAATGAAGAGGGACCTCACTTCCTGCATCTGCGTGCTACTGCCCGAGGCAAGAATATTTTCAGGCAGCCTGTAGGGTGGACGAAATCGATGTTACATCAGCCGTATTAGCAGAGCTGTTAGTAGTCTTGATGAGGGTATAGACGGTCACGGTCTGGAATTCCCCGGTATATTGAGATCCACGGTTCCTAGGAATAACGGTCAAGAAACACACGAGCAAATTTCATGGCTACTTCCGGAGACAGCTACCAGCGCATTGTGGCATCTACGAAAATGTCTCTTTGAGAAGAACTTTCCTCTTATGGAACCGCGTCAGCACGAGCGAAAGACTTTTCAGAAATCTTAATTGACCCGGCAAGATGAACTCCGAACATTCAGCCCTTTCAGTTCGATCTCATGAGCAAGTATGTGAGCGACATACGTACAATCTCGAAGCAATCGAACAAAAGCCACTGTCTTTTAGAAGGTGGAGATAGTAGACCCATATCAAGGCTGACATTGATAAGTATTGGTCGAACCTCATGCTCGTAAAAGAGAGAGGGGCTTCAAACAATGGCCATCTATTGCCATCTGCATTGCTCTATTCAACGGCCTCGGAAAAGCCTTCTCTGAGCTCAGTATGCCAGTATTTGATTTTGTCGTTCTTCTTTTCGCCCTGTACTTGAAAATATCCGTCGTCCTGCTCATCCGCCAGCTATTCTCTATGAAAAGCCACCGGGTACGATGCGATATCTTACTGTACGATAATTCTTTGGGGAATTGCTGCATCATTGAAGATTGAAATAGGATGCACAAAATCGCACAGCTCATGGGTTTCGGCACGTCAGATTCCATTTTTTCAAAATTGAAAATCTCACCTTGTAAGCATGCAATGCTGCTTATAACAGATTTACTTAGTTGCTTAGTTTCGAAAAGCCATTTAAATAGACTTTCAATAGTCCTCATTTCGAGTTCCAGTAGACACTAATAAACGATTCAACCATGTTCTTCTCTCACTCTCTGCTTGTCACAAGCACCACGGTCATTATTTCAATCCTCACTTTAATAGTGTCTACCAATGCTATAGACATGAATGTGATAGATTTGGTTGTTGGAAACAGGGAACTGTTACCCCTGTGGTTAGTAATCTCCGCATTCATCCGGCGCTAGTGGAATGGGTATTTACCCTTCGCCCACTTCTTCCTTCCTCCATACCTAGTAGTTCCTACCTACTAGATAGTCAATATATGCACATATTCGCTCTGACCCTCATATACCAATATTGGTAACGAATATTATCGCTCCGACTGGCTGCACTGCTGGTTTCCAAGTGCCCCCCAAGTGGAATGGGATGAACATATCTGTTTTGTCCTCGGCGTCGAATTCTTCTGTACAGCAGCAAATTTTTCAGAAACACTGCTTGAAGGATATTTCGTCAAACGATACTCCTGGGATTAAAGACTTCCCTAACAGACATGCAGAGAATTTCTTAGATTGCCTTCAACAATGTGCTGCGTATAATATTGGTCTGAACATGCCAAGTCAAGCTGCAGATGCATGTACCGGATTCTTGTATTCCGCAAATACTTGCATTTGGAAACAAGGAGTAAAGAGCAATGCACATTTATCGAACTACACGGGAGATTCTGCGATATTGTTCCTACAGAACACAGTCGCTGCATTGTCTTAACTAACTACTCAAGACTCGGTTTGTGTCAAATTATAGTTCCGAATCATAGATCCCTTAGTGGACCGAAGCGTTGGCGTGGCGCTTTATTCTTGCACTGTTCAATGTTGCGTGACGCTCTTTCGTGTGAACCAAGCTTTCAAATAAATCTTTACCTCCCATCTAAAAGAAGCCAACCATTTGCCGGTATATTAGATCTTTTGAAACGCTCTAAGGAGTAATAACTTCGTTGAATCAGCCAGTGTTTTCCCTTCATCTTCTGAGAATGACTACCATTACTCAAGTCATGCATTCGATGTGTGTCTTTCTATAATTTTCCAGTTGTCTGGAAAGCGAAGGTTTTGCTGATACGAATTGAACAGACTTTTGAGGCATAAAAAATGGTGAATACTAAGCTAGGCGATAGAACAGCTGAAGAACATTAGAGCACTGAATCACCACTGTTTATACTTCAGCCTTCCCGTCGCGCTGACAGTGCGAGGTAGATTTGAGAAGCGGGCGACATAAGTGGTTCCAGCTTTTTTGGCTGGAAACGGTAGAAGCTATGGAGGTAGATCTATCGCCAGCGAGCTCTTGGCGCGACGTCAAAGGTTCTGAAACCGTTTCCTTTGAGCCTTCATTAAGCGTGGCCGTGGCCCGCATGGTGCGCCTGCTGATTCCGTTGCGATTTTGTGTTTTGCTTCCGCTTTGTTTTAATATTACTGGAGAACCTTTTAGCAGAGAGCGCCTGAAATGATATTAGGACTGTCATTCCCAGTCGATGGGAATGAAAGCTCGGCGAGTGACGTTGCAGACTTTGAATCCTGGGTCAACGGAGAAGGATGACGGGTTGTAGACCTGTTGGGGTAAAATACATCATTTGGGGGGTGTACGTCATTTGGGTGACCAGCACCTACTTTAGTAGGTACCTTAGGTTACCCCGAGACGTGGGGAAGGCGGCCCGCAGAATTGAAGTTGCTCAAAGAGCCTCTGGCATTATTGTGGGCTGATTACTGGCCCCAGACTGGCCAGAAGCCACATTAGCATCTTTGATCGAATCTTGCTTGAAATATTTTGCCTAAGGTAAAATGTTGAAATCTTGCTTCGACGACGAAATTCTGCAGCCGGCCCAGCCACCACCTACTTGCCTACCTACATACTCACTATCACATGCTCAGCTAATAGAATGACACTTGACTGTAGGGGAGATCAACGCAGATTCTGAATTACGAGTATGGCCAGCTTCTCTTTTCGGCTGGCGAGACTTCTACACCTGTGCTAACCAAACGACGAGGCAAAGTGATAAAGTTAACCCTCAAAGACCTCTCCTAGAGTAGGAGATCCAGAGCTTATCATTGTGATTACCGCTGTTCTTTAGCTTGAAGAAACCTGGCCGTTTCGCTGACAGAAGGGTCGCTAATTAACGCACGCATCGAGACCGAGTGCTACTTAAGATACCCCATCTATTAGAGTGAAATATGGAACTTGAGAATGTCGGTCGTCCCTCTTTCGTCTTCACAAAAAAAGCCAGTAGAATGTCACAACGAGAAACGCTCTTCGTTCGACGGCGAGGACAGTGACTGGACGTCGTCGTCTGGCAACAGTTCGGCGGATTCCTCGACGGATAAAGAGGAAGCACATCGGTTGTTGGTTCTTGTGCAGATGGCCATTGCTGAAATCTACTGGAACGTCGATGCTTTCACGAGATTAAGTGACACAGAGCGGCAGAATGGTAGAAGAAACATCATGCAGTCTCTGGCCAGCATAAGTGACTTGATAGCCCAGAAATCTGTGACCCGGAGGCGGATTTTCAAAAGAAGATCTACTGGCCTCTCTTAAAGAGCGTAGGAACATGTTTAGTTATCTATCGAACGCTTTGCATTTCAAGTTCAGCATAAGTGCGTGCTCGAAACGCTATATATATGGCGGAAATATTTGAACTGTTTCGTTCAAAAGACTGTGGTCGATTGTCCTCCTCTATCGCCAGCTTAGCTCTTTCTTTGAAAGTGTGAGACTTATAGGTTTATCAAGCAATGTTGAGCTCTTCACTAAGCCGTGTCTTCTACTGACTTCTCACTTTTTCCGCTCGATGCTATTCAGGTATCATCGTAGAGACTTTGAACGATCACCCCTCGAGCTGGCAAGTCGCCAAAGGTTGGAGCACAAGGACTTCCGAATACCACGGTAAATTCCGCTTTAGTATTTAGGACTGTCAGATGAAGAGAGGTGAGCATTTGATGAAGAGACTCTTCTTGGCGTGAATATGGTTAGAGGTTGCTTAACAGATATACATCATCAGCGGAAACGAAATTCAGTAGAGATGACATGCAAATAAGATTGCGTGAGAAGCGACGACAATATGTACGCTCGAATGGTGAGATATTAATGCTTACCTTCGGTTTGAATTGATTTTACTGTAATCACGGTCAAGATACTGGCCGAGCTAGAATACGCATGCGAAGTATATAAACCAAATGCGATGGAAGGAAAATTCGGCATAACAAATGTCGAAGCGCTTACCCACCCCAGAGAGTTGGCCTAGATTCAACGACTTGTATGAAAATAGTGTAAGAGAAGAGAAGATCGACCAGCCTTCTGCACCTCTGCCCGGTCTGCAGCAACCAGCAGCCAGAATGACACAGAATAATCATTGGGGTTTTGATAGAGTCGTGGAGCTTAACATTGAATCGGATGAAAACTTCAAATTCAACTTCAAGGGACCTTATTCTGCACTTCTAAGCACGTACAGCTCATTAGCGATGATGAAAAATTGTTTTTCATCAACAAGAATCGATTCAGGTGAAACTGATTCTTGCAGCTAGTATACCTACGTTGTCATTTAGAACATGAACGATACAGACCTGAGACAGCTTAGGCAAAGAAGAATTAGTTCTTACATCAATCGTGACACTGAGTTTTCGATTACTTTCCCTCGTAAAGATAGTTGTAATAAGGGCATCACTTTGGCTGTGAAGGTTCAGACATTGAATCGTTCACTGCAAGTTTGTATTTTTCAACACTGAAGCTTTATCTGAAGTTTCCGACTCTTTAGTATTCTCTTCCGAGTCGCTCGTTTGAAGTGATTTCTCCGACGCAAATCACGATGATGTGTCCGAAAAATAGGTAGTCATGCTAATTCTCCAAATGACTATCATAAGGCAAGAGAAATGACAGTCTCTACCATGTATAGAGTCTGCTTATTCTGCCCGTAATCGCAACTAGGCAAACATTGTATTGTAAAGCTTCCCAACCATCCGTTGATTAGATTCCACGAGTGATATTATAATTCCAGCCCCCAAAGTTTTGAATCATCACCAAACACCCGTCCTCACATTCCACTCCAATTGGGCGTCCTTTTAATCGGTCACTCAAGCAAAGAAAATATATGAATAAAGCTTGTAAAAAAAGAGAAAAGTAATTTCCAAGCAGGAGAGAAGTCCCTTCCTTCCCCTTTCTCCGATCCCATATCCCCACCTGTCTAAACTATGCATTGCAACAATTCAAAAATCACAAGAACGGCGTTTCGTTGGACGAGACACGCTATCATGCTCGGAGTGCGCGACTAAAGTCTCAGCCGATGGACTGAACGAATGATAATTGGTCTTAACCTTCCTATAAAGGAGGCACTTGAGAAGGTGCAGGCACAACACACAACACATGATACCTAGTGACAGTGAAACTTGAGAGTATGAGGCTTCTTATATTTTGTAAATTTTCGAACAATCACATCCATAATTATCCAAGGTGTAAAGATGTCAGCCTCGTATGCTGAGTCATTGAAAACGTCATCTTAAGCAGGCAATGTACTACAGCGTAAGGCAGGACGGGGGCAGCATTTCTGCTTATGGAATGCAATAACTCTTCAAATTATTTATCCCCATCCATTAGGGTGGCCAGCGATGGAACCCACCTGTACGAGTACACGGTGTTGGCTATCCGTGCCCCCCACTTTCGCTCAGTACTTCGCTTGGAAATAGGGGAGATGGTAATCTCCGCCTACATAGGGCTGATAGGGCTGTTACCTGCTCGCCTAGATAGACTCCTATCCAGCTTCAACCCCATATACTATATGCCCCATATGACCTCGTATTCCAACAAGGTTACCACGGCAAACACATAGACCGAGCGTCGCGTCGCAATGCTCACAAACAACAAGCCCACGTTGTCGTGGGATAGGGTACAGGTGCGGTAGTAGGGAGCCGTAGAAGCAGCAGAGGGAGCAAACAACGGACACGTGCAATGATCGTACTAGTAGAAAGGTACTGTAAAACGTGTGTATGGATGATGTCTATCTACATGCCGAAAAGGAATCTATTTGTACATTCGAGCAACGTCCCCCGGCCTTCCTATCGTTGGTCTAGCCCCCGGCCTCTGCCCCTACTAAGCTCCTTGGGGGATGCACAGGCAACCCCACGACAACGTGGCTAGATAACCATGTGGCCAAACAACGAACGGAAGCCCACGTCGAAGTGGCCAGCATTCACAAATTCGATTTGTCTAGACAGTTCAAGATAACGCGAAGCCGTTTTCTATACCAGATGAATGTGCCAATGGTCCGTAGCGCAATCTGCTTGTGTGGATGGAGGAAACGCGAAGCACATGCTTGTGTTCTTTCCCGAACATCCGGTGGATGGTAGAGGCAGGCTGGCTGGGCCAGTTCTCCTTGGCCAGGGAACAACTAGTAAGGTCCAGGCTACCTCTAGAAAACGCTCAAGCCGGCGAAGAAGGAAGAGAAAAGAGAGCCACAATCATAAGCCTGATTAACGGCGGCAATTGTTGGAATGCGAGGTCATGTGGGGTCATATCTATGTTTTGTTTGTTGTTAGAAGTCTACCTAGGAGGTGGAAGGTGAAAACTCTACTAGCGGACCCCAGCCCTACCAGCCCTATGAAGGCGAAGATCAACAGCAATAATGCCGGTGGGCCTACGAGACAGTAATCATGGACGGCGATATAGAATGAAACGAACGGGAAGGACCAGTGGTGTTCTTGGAACCAGCCGGGGGCAAATGGTCTCTAGCTAGCAAATAAGTTGTGGATAAGCTGAAGTTTTTGCTCTTCCGCAGCTGGTAGGCGCGGCTACAGTAGAATAGGGCCTGCTAGAAAAATTTCTCAAGGAAATAAAATAGTCTTACCATAGTAGAGTAGGTGTATAAATCAATCAATCAATGAATGATCGATTCAAATTTAATTCCGAACATACTACGCAAAGAGAAAAGAATACCACAATACCATTGTACCAGCGCTGTTAGGAATCGAACCTAATATACGCCGTTGGTACGCGGGGACCAGCGGAAGCGGAGTCAGCTAATGATGTAACTAGTGCAATGGTTATGTATTAAAGAGAACTTTGTATTACTATGTAATCTAACTCATGTTGCGCCTGCTACTTATTTTTAAAAATCAAGCGTTACAAAAGATGACATGAAACCCTGTAGATAGGAACACACTTCGTATCCTCTGGTGATGAAGGGTAGATCTGATGATTGTCTAAGGGTGTATATTCTACCCTAAGTTTTCTACCGCAATTGGCGCTGGCCTCAACCAGGCTAGCGTAGCAACTATAGTTCTAATGGACGACTACTCCTCCTGCTCCTCCTCCTGTAGCGACAACTCCCGCTCCAATTCAGCGACCTTTTTAATAATTAATTCTAGGTCGTCTTGAATCGCTTTGAGTTTTGCTAGCGATGGAGAAAAAGTTTCAGCTGGATTGTCAGATGAGTTTTCAGAGATCTCCGAATCACTTAAGTTCGACGTCGCAACAGCAGCTCGTGGTCTTTTCTTGACTCTTCGTTCCGAATCGGATTCTGAAATATATGGTCCATTGGTAGCGATTTTACCGTTGTCGGGATCTCTTCTGAGAGGATTTCTCTTTCCAAAAGGATACTTTTGCTTAGTCCTTAGAGGCATTTGGTTCAAATGTTTATTTATGCAAAATAATATTAAAGCGAGGAAGCAGTCGGATTATATACTTGTGTGTATTGATTACTGAGCTCATTTTACCAACAGTCAATGCTTACCCTTGTCATGACGGCTGACGGCGAACAATTTACTTTTTTGGCCGAATTTACGCTGCGTAATCGGGGCGGAAGGGAGAATCCGCCATGGACCCTCGTATGGTAAATCTATCTATGCTAGTCATGTAGAGAAAAACTTACTGAAAAGACTAGTGGAAGGTTTGGGAGATAAGGTCAGTTTGCTGGCTGGTGAAATGGTTGGTTAGCAACGCCGCTGACATCACTAGCTGCGTCACTATTTCATAGGTGAACCCCGTAATTCCTTCGTTCCCATACAATGTTACCCCACCTATTACTTCATAGACTGGTGGAGGCGGAAATTACCAACTCCCATCTACTGAACATTAGGTTGGCTGAGCTTTACGACCTGTTACGAGGTATTCCCTATCTGTTTAACCAATGCCACGAAGATCTGCACAGTTCAGACATCTAAGAATATATGGAATTAAAAGACTAGTGAGGCTCGATGCTCGCAACAATTCTCGAGATCACTGACAGCATAAATCTCTTCACTGGTTCAAGTTTGCCGATAAGAGTTAATTTTTCATTATCGCCAATGAACTGCATGCGGTACTACAGTGTGAATATCTTTTATTGTTATTGACTAGTGTGTTTAATATACTAAACAAAAACCAGAGTTGTAGACATCCGGGACAGTCCATGCAATAAAAAAAACACATGTAAGGATCATCACGGGGGTTGTACAGCTTGTCTATTCGTGTTCGGAATTCGGTCCTGGCCCCTCATGCAACAACGAATTTGGAAGGTCAAGCTTGTAAAGCCCACCTTCGGGCGGCGGTGGTATGACTCTGGATTGTCGGTCTCGTATATTGGATTTAAGACGAAGTCCAGAAGCAATTTGAATTACATCTAGAACGGAATCAGTAGCAAAAGAAGGATGTTGCCATTTTTGATCCTCGTAACCTTGCAAAAGATCTTCGACGAAAGCGACGATGTCTTGCGTTCCAGATTTGATCATAGGCTGTATGAGCATGAATAGCACAATTACTATGGCCCATGGAGTCTTTTCGCCCGAGTGAGTCTTTTCAACAGGTTGAAGCCTTATCAAGATAGCGCTAACTAATGACCCCTTGATGTTCATCTGCGATTGGATTGTAGTCTTGGTCACTCCAGTGTTTTCCGCGAAACTTGATATGAGTTGGCCTCGAGACACCTCATTTTTTTCAATGCGCCAGAGATGATAACAGGCGAGATGCCGATAGATAGGCCCTGCGCGCGTAGTAATTAGATAGGCGCAAAGAGGCTGTAGCGGTTGATGTAATTCCTGATTTTCACGAGGAACAGTTCCTTTCAACCGCTCGATCGCAGTTTGAAACTTTTCCTGTAGAGACAATTCGTCTTTGCGGTCGCCTTTACTAGGCTCGAGCAAGGTAGGGGCCGACGAGAGCGACATTCTGTCTTGTAAAAATACGAACACTCGCTGTCAGAAGCTTTATAGCAAATAAGACATCAAGCCCCGAAATTCTGTTGTGTTTCATTCCGTAAGCTTGATGACATTCATAAATTATAAGTGCGTGCATCTTCCTAGATGAACATGCAAACATGAACTTGATCAGGAACGACCTTGAATTGCTATTACAGCTAAGCAAAAGCACTTTGATGAAAGATGAACGCAGAACACTTCAAGAAGTACAGGCAAGACTTTGCCCGCTTATAATAGGGTCGACAGCCGAAGATACGATTAAAAGATTCAGATCTTTCCTGAAGATTTCTATTGCAAAACGTTATTTTGATGAATCCGCACATGAGGGATTAGAGAACAACTTGAGATACGAAGTAGAGAATGATCAAAATTATTTGTTAGAGCTATTGGAGTGGGTTGCAGTGCTTGAATATCTTGATGATAACCCAAAGCATCCATGGAAAGAAGTGAGCTACAAGAAATCTCAAGATTCTAAACATGTAATGAAAGAGTCAGAATCAGACATGGCCTTATTCAACGAGCGTTCGAGCTCACCAGAATTCTGATTACTTATCAGGATTATCGTCATTACGTATAAGATAATAGCAAGAAGATTAAATTAGATTACCGACAGTAAGATAAAGTTCTGGAAACTTTGTAGACCATCCCAAAGGGACCAATCTCTTTATCCAGTGCCTTTGACAGATCGATTTGCTAATGTCGCCTGCGTTGAGGTATCTAGTCGTGGCGCAGCATCGTCATGAAGACAAGTGACCAAAAACCACGTAGCCCGGAGGCGAGATTGTGGCCTTATGGCAGCAGAGTCCTCCAATCTCACGACCAAGCTTGCCCTTCCCTCCGGGGCCTGTCGTTCCATGTACTGTAGGAGTTGGGTATCAATCAGGGATCATTTTGGCGGTGCTGACAGATCAACAACCCTGAATTTGAAGATCCTGCCGTTGCTGTATAGCAAGCACTTATACGGTGGCTATATCCGCGTATGTGTGCCATGCCTGGTTCGAAAGTGTAGCTTGTACTGAAGGAGAATGAAAAGTCTTGGACGGGAGTTCTTGGAGCTTTTCTAAGTCAACGAGCACAGCGGTCTCGCCTCCGAAGACCGTTATTTCACGCCAGCGTAACTTGGGCTGCATCCTTTTATCCACCGTTATAGAATATCAATGCTGAGAAACCTTTTCGTGTACTTCCTACCCCATATAATTGACGGCAGAGCGTTGAAAAAAAATTGCGCTATACAAAGCTGTTGAGAGATCGTGTGCTTGTTCTTCGAGTTTTATAGTATTGAGAGTACTTGTAAAGTGAAAAGAGACAAGTATACTCGTAATGGAAGTGCCCCTTTGCCCGTCTTACAACCCAAATCTTCAAACCTTTATTTGGACTCTCACTGCCACCTTGTAACATCATTGCCCGATCGCAAGATGACCAAGGGCCCCACAAATCACTCTACGTTCGTCGTCGACGGCGATCAGAGACGCAAGAGAAGGGTCGTCATCACCAACATAGCGACAGCACCTACTGCGATATGCATTCCTTCTGTTACTGATGTTGGGATGCTTTATCGAGGCTGTCTGTAAAAAAGCGCGACCCTCAGCAATATGCAGCGCGGCAAGGGCATAGACGGTCCCAACGCCTTTTTCTTAGCCACAGAGGAAGGAGACGCAAGCCACCGAGTGACAAGGTGGAGCCGTATTATGACGATCTGACTTGGGGTTGAGGGATCAGTGGAGGCTGGGATAGTCTTTCCTCTTTTCTCTTCGAGGATAGAGATAACCGTGGGGAGTGCCTCCTGTACACACATTCGAAAATTTTCCAATGCCGTGAAAGTATTTTAGATATGTTGCTTGGTGTACGTTATGGCCCAGGGTACCCTTATTCCTCTCCTTCCCACGCAACCGCACACGAAGCGAATCTCGCCTTTATGGCCAGTGGCGGCGTCTGAGACGCAGTATCACCAGCCCCACAATCGGAGTCGTAGTTGCGATTTCGAAGACACAGGTTCTCAAGGTGTCTCGTTGACACATTGTGCGGCGCAGCTTGTAGACAATCACCTCCGTCTCCTCTAAGATGACAGATCCGTTTGCAGCCTGGATCAATCGAGCAATGGGCCGCAAGTCACTATTTTACGAAAATTTTCCGCCGTCAGCACTTCGCCCTCCGCGATTGAATTCAAAAGCACATTGAGGCCTGTGAAGACTTTGATACTTACCACAAGGTGAATAGTGTTGAACCCGCAACCGATCATGCGCGTGTATCAACAATAAAACCCTTTCGCTCATTGAGCCGTCGCAATGACTACCTCAGGACCATGGCAACTTCATGATGTTGAGATTTACGAATCGGCCAAAATGTGAACACATTTTGGCTATTCAGGTATGTATAGCATATTCCAACACATGAATCATTCCCACAGGATCGAGTGAACTTTCTTGTTGGAAAGGGACGCTCTGTGATTGGAAACGTCTCTTGAAATGTCGACTCCTGTACCCGGATTATGAATCTCTCGATAAAGTCATCTGCCGAGCACCTGCGGCTAGAACGCCTTTGAAACTCACGACGTAAGTAGCTGCTCATCTCCCACAAAGTTCCAGTCACTGACTTTGAAAAGCCCTTTTGTGGCTTGTCTACACAGCTTCGGAGATGAAGGATACGATGAAAAGTCGTACGCTGTCTTTCTTTCCAGCGGAAGAGCCTGGACACGGGTCACAGGAGGCCTCACTTTGAATGTCGCCAGCCCCAGTGGATCGACTTAAATTTATCGTATTCTCGCAGTGGATGGTAGTGGTAGTAGTAGGGAGAGGAGGAGGAGGAGCGGAGATAGGGTGATTTGTTTTCTCGCGGAGGGTGGGAGTCTCGGAACAAAGCGCTTCGTGTATCGAAAACCGACGAATAGACTGCCTCACAGGATGATGGAAGGGGGAACTCGTTGAGCAGTCACGACTCGATCATGAATGAAAGCAGTACGATGGAACTTTGCCGGCAGTTGACAATATGGTTTGAAAGACTTAGCGGAATCTTGTGTGATTTTCAGTTCATGCTAATACCAAGCGAATGGGCTACTATAAGACGCTGGACCATCAGGGCCCTAACGAAAGCAGTACATCATCTCTATGATGGGGTTCGAACCTGGCAGGCTCAGGTGCTCTTTAGAACTGTTAGAATTTGAAGGATATCGATGTTGCAATAATCTTCGCCTTCATAGGGCTGGTAGGGCTGGGGCCCGCTACTAGAGTTTTCATCTTCCTTGATAGCCTCCTGATATCAACAACGAAAGTACCAATATGCCCCATATGACCTCGTATTCCAACTGAAGGAAAAACCTCTACCAGTGGGCCCAATAAGGCGAGCATTACCAACCTATACGTCCAACGACCCGCTCTTCCGAGTCCAAGTTCCTTGTTAACGTCGCCTTCAACAACTAGGATTTTTCCCATTCCTTCAGTGTAGTGAGGAGGGACCCTGTCATCGTCCTGGGTCCACTCCGGTTGCTTGCTAATCGTTTCCGAGGCCAGCTCACGGCCTGCTTGGGGACGAGTAGAAGGAAGACGAGGCGGGAGGGAAAGGATTGGACTTTGACGGACGACGCTAATAGATCTGCGAAGGTGGAAATTTACAGATTTACACTATTCACGGATGGGTCAAGCTGGGCTTTAACGAGACGCGTAGGTGGAGGATTGGATACCCATTTGATCTTCTACCGCTGTCTCCAAATCTGATAACCAATCAGAAGCATCTGCAATTACCTCAACGCATTGGACAATGCCTATGGAAATGGCAAACGAATGGCACACAATTCGCGCACATGATACGGAGGGCATATGTGGCTTAGCACTCTGGGGACGAAGGCCTTCTTTTGCCGTGGCTTGTCTTCTGCATGGCTTCAGGCGAGGGAGCGCGAGCGACTAAAGTCGTCACTGCATTCGCATCTGAGAGCACTTATTCATCTCGGAATCAAGAGACACAAATAGAGGACGAAGAGGACGAATCGTTGGTACTTGACAGCTGGTCTTCGCAGTGGGACGATTGGGAACAGGTTGAAGACAAATAAGTATATTCCTGGTTCAAGTACTCGTCATTTGAAGGCATTAGGTGGCGTTTTTGCCTCTTGATAGCGCTCAATCAACCTGTCAACATTCACCACCGCGATCCATCACCGCAATCCACTACTCCAGTTTACAAACACTTTACGCCCACAACTCAAATTCATGGCAGCAGCCTTATACATGCGGCGCATCCTTCATATGTTTTCACTTACTTCTCTTCTCGTCCGAGCTATTCCCTCGAATCCTGCTGGCACACCTCATTGGCAATTACTAACGATAATTTTCCGGCAGCGCACCCTCTGCAGGACATTTGAAAAGAGAAAGTCTCTCTTCCACCGACACGAATGATTATAGACTCCTCGGCATATCCAGTATCGCGCCTCTGCGAGACCGTGGTAACGTAGCATCTGAAAAGCAATGACTTGAATACCACAGAAACCTTGGACTTCCCCCCAGAGCCAGACGAGCTAGGCTATCAATGGACATATTCACCCGAGACTTCCCGCGGCCACCCACAGCTGTGCTAGGGTAGGCGAGCTCTGATATTTCACCCGTTCAGTCCGTTTCATGATGAATGTGGCCCCGCTCAATTGGGTGCGATAACTCATCGGCAGTGTGCAAGACGGCCACAATCTCAGCGAAATTCTTCGGTCTCGAGTGAGAAGCATTTGAAGAAGCCACAAAACGAGGGACATAGGGAGCGAGATCAGCCTGTTGTAAAACAAGGTCAGATAGGGGTATATTGATGATTTGGTTGTTGCTGATAGGAGACTATCTGACCCCAGCCCTATTAGCGTGTGCCGAATTCTCGTAGCTAACCTTCTACTCAAAATCCTCGGCCCCGCGATTGGTCCCAGCATCGTCAATGACGTACCTATGTACCATGTCCACTTGGTCTGTATCGCCCTTCGTGGCCGCCAGGTCGTCGACCGTGTAGATTTTCGACTATTAACAGGATCTAGTCTACGAGGCCTTTGCGCTTCTGCTTTTGGCAAAAGAAGCGGTCAGAACCCTAGCGCAATCCTAGGCTTTGTCCCATGCATGAACAATTCTTTGACAAAATATAGATCCGGCCTCACATCAAGCTCTTCACCGCCGACGGTAAAGCCGACCTCATCGTCTGCAGCGGTGCCCGCATTTTTGAGGACCTTGCCACGAACTAAACACCAAATATACTAGGAGCTGACTGTTCAGCACCTCAACTCAAGGGTTTGCTAGATCCCAAACCCCCTCGCTTGTTGCCCTGCTCTGCGACCGATCAGAGTGTACCTCGTCGATGCGAATAATACGTTCTACAGTCATGTGTGCAGGGCGCGCTTCTCCACATGTCGATTGAAGTCAAGCCAGTCGTAGCATCGCCCAGGCAAGAAGACGTTTAAGTTCTTGACGGCCACGGCGAAGTGCTATTCTACCATCGAAGTGGAGCCGATGCAGGAGGTGGAGAAGCTGGGGAAGCTGAAGAAGCTTGGGATATGGAGATGGAAGTAGTAGAGCGTTATTTGATTGGTCATAGTCCATTTCGGAGATTGCCCTCTTGAATTGTAGGCTCTATCATGATGGTCGCTTTTGTTGGCTGGCCTATAACAGCAAGGGTTAAGAGAGTCTATATGTTCTTTACACCTAAAGTGTGAATATGTAGCAATTATGCTGGGGTTTCCTTACCTTTCTTCTCTTGGCAGCGCTGTCGACGGCGGTATCGAAAACTACGACATACGGTATGAGAACATAACGATAAAGCTGCGCTTAGGTATGCCTGCTTCTTGTGCCACAAGATGGAATTAGAGGAAATGCTTAAGATCGTAGAATTTATCAACGCAACGTATGGCTGATATGGCTTGGCCTCTCACAAAGCTTTTGCTCTGGTCCGGCTTGAGGATGCATTTACAAGACCAGCCATACCCAAGCGGAGGTTGAGCTAACCTAATCCTAATGACATAGCTCTCAGAGCGTGCGAGAGCATAAGTGCTGAGCATATAGCACTACCGTCTTGAAAGAGTCACTAGACCACCAAAACTACCTCCTTTGATGTATTCACATGGCGTCAAGTACCGTCGATAGCACCTGCCATCATTGTATTGGAAGGCGCGAAACCCATAGTAAGCTTCTACCCTACGATATGCTATTGTGGCATGCATGGTATGCTGGCATTCGTCGGTCGTAAGAGAAGTGATTTTTGATTATCAGTCTTCAATGCCGATGCTTATGAGGGAGACCAAGAGTGTGGGACACACCCGATGAGCAAAAGCTCGGAAAAGAAGGGTCGAGAGCTTCTGACTTTCTTGAAGAGCTTTGACGAAAACGTTTGTCCTTCATTATGCATTGATGGAGTGCGAAGCGTTCTTGCAAGAACCGTCGTGGAATAGTCAAAACGTTCCCTATTACAATCCACAACTGTTCGAGGACGACAACGTTATTCTCTACACTCAACATAAATCTAACCGTCCGAAGAGCATACAAAGCGTTTCAGTCGAGATCAAACCATTCCCAGCATATCACCTAAGGATTTAGAGATGTACTACTACCCGTAGGGACTCGATTATTCTTGAAGCGTTGAGTTCAGCTCATTCAGAGCTACAATTTTTTGTATCGAGAAGTAAGTCGGGCAGAAAGTGACTTGAGCACCAAGTTCTGCAAGGGTGGTAAGCTGGTCAAGCTCGGGTAATCTGAATTGTTTGCTGGCATAAGCTCATCATTCGGATTCCAGACTAATGCCGTTGTTTGATCGTAGCTATAAATAAGGTAGCTTCGATCTCGTTTCTAAGATCAAAAGTTGGAAACTATGTTTAATCCTTATGTCTTGGAAGAAAAGTATCCAATTGATGGCGGTATATATTACGAGATCTACTACGGGGATAGTCTAGTTGCAGCTAAGGCAGACGACACATTACGGGTCTGGACTCTTCAAGGCGAACTTATGTGGTGGCAACTTCCCCTTCATGCTGTTATCACCTGCGTTGCACTTCAAGGTTTTCAGATTGCCGTTGGAACTGAAGATGGAAGTGTGCACATTTTGTATTGCGACACAAAGAACATGAAAATTGAAGAACTCAAAAAGTTGAAATTTAATGACGATTCTTGCATTAATCAGATTCGTTTCCTGTTTGATGATAGAATGGACGCTATCACACGATGTATGTTGTTTCAACCCAACAAGATTTCCATATTCGAATGGAAGCTTGATACGATCAAAAAAGTGAAAGCGAAGTTGCCTAAAGTAATTGATGTTCCTGGGGAAATTTTCTATCACTTGGATGCGATTCAAAAGGCAAAAAATCCCTCAGAATATCTACTTTTTGGCATTAATAAAGAAAAAAATGCAATCTCAGTACGACTTGTGAATTGGGACGGATTTTCCAAGGAGGTAGAGCCCACATTGGATTTGACACAAGCTGATTCAGAGATCCAAATTCTCGATATTTCCTCCCATGGATGGGTTCTTCTCGCAGAAGACACTGGCAAAACGGACACGCGCGGAGTTCGACTCATTAACGTATACAGTAAGAAAATACTACATGGAGACACAGGATTCATGTGTTCAAGACATTATGCCTTCCGCCCTTAGAGCGTATAATTGGAATGCTTATGAGGGAGAGCTCACACTCCTGCAAACCTGGGGTACACCTAGCACAAAGAATGAGAGCGACATTCAAAAATGTGTTGCAGGTTACAACGGTAACTTTATCATGGTTTGGGATCATGCAAAGAAGGAGGAATGCGCAGCCTTGCTCTTCTGTCGAGATCATGCGAAATGCGCAACCTTCTGCCAAGATTCTCCCAGCATATACCCTCAGCCGTACAAGTTCTCTTGGTTACAACCTGGTTCAGAGTCCGACAAAATAATTGAGTCTGCGTATTGGCGTAACAACAGTGGAGCGTTGTTAGTACGACGAAGAAAATCTGAAAGTTACTATGTACGTTGTTGGACCTATGATGGCAATAATTTCCGTCTTACTGAACAACTGGCCTTTAATCGTTCGAGGGGAAAAGTAAAGTACACGAGAATTGCAATGCATGAAAACATTGTCGCTGTCTGCTCCAAAGTTATCCGGAATTCTGTTACCGTACAATTGTGGCGAGAAAATGATGAATTTTCAGAAATTTTTGAGATAGACAAGGTCAACTCAGGGATAATCAAGCTCATAAACCTTCAGTCAAGACAGTTTTGCTTAATCACAGAGAATGAGCTCATAGTCTTCGAAGATAAATTTCCCCCAAAACGACGCCGCATTCACTATGTGAAAGACGCATGCTACGATCCTAAATCTTGCCAACTAAAAGTACTCACTCACGAAAAACTAATGATATACAACACAGATTTGGGTTTGACGCAATCACATAAACATTCGAAAATCTTTAGTGAACAAACAGCGATGAACTCTTCTGGTGAATATTGGGTCACTATTGATGATTACCCGACGCTTGAATACTTTACAAAAGGGAAGCAAATACTTTTTCGAGACTTTGATGATACTCTCTCGTTGAACGTTTTGAGTGACAAACATGTCATCATCAAAAACAATGTCGAAAAAACGATGCAATGTTACTCTTTACAGAACAAAGACCTTACTCTGATCTGGAATCTGAGCTGTGAGACTGGACCTCGAAAGTGGCAAGTGAAAGAATCTGATGGTCGATACTTTCTATTGACCGAGTACACCTTGGTGTTATTGAATCAGATCAAGGCGTATATAAAGAGCGGATTTTATTTGGGTTTAAAGAGCGTGACCTTTCCAAAGCATATTCACCGTCGGGTAGACGGATACTCACTAAATCGTAGTCAAATTAAAAAGTCTTCTAGATTAAATTTTCATTCTTACTCGTCCGTTTATCGTCCAATTCTGTGACGTAGATAAAGAGAGTTCTTCGCGATCTGGAACAGCTGACTCGGAGTTTGCTTGAATATTATGACAACATATTTCATGACATCCTAACATGTGATGCCCTGATAGTGAAAGCCTTTGAGGAGCTTTGGATGAAGCTTTTCCAAAGCATGGTTTCTAGACGGTATTTTCCATTACTCTTTGAACAAACTCTCGCTGTCTCTTTCCCGGCAAACGGGGCTTATTAACAGTGAGGGTACAAAACTGTTTTTCTCATTAGAGTAGATCGTGTGAAGGTATCTCATCGAGACTCCCCAGTACCTAGCGTCTAGCTCGGAAGGGCGTTCTGAATATGTATTTAAGATAAGAAATACGAGCAGAGGCAGCGACCTTACGGGCGGGACTTGCTTCCCTTACCCTCATCCCCAGACATACCTTCAGTCTCTATACCGATACAGCTCCTTTCTGAGGAGTCCCTAAAGATGGATGGGCAATAGTAAGATTGGGGAAACGGGAAGTGACTTTGAAGTAAATTTGAAGATGGAAAATTATAGTTCATCTATCCAAGATCTTGCTCACGGAGACGTTGTCGAATGTTCCTTAACTTCTAGAATTAGCAGTGATGCAGGTTGGTCCTTTGAATTCTAGGCTCCAACTTCAGTATCATGGTGTATTGCATTTCTATCTTAGATGCGTATCTTATCTAGACGATCACTGATCTTTCCAAATTTTCACTATGGTGCTTTGGAAGGCTATTTTGCCCTGTTTCATGATTACTATTTTCCTTGGTTAACGGTGGCATTTGATATAGTAGGCTAGGTTGATGTACTCGCTGTCAACGGTTTCCAATCAATCCTCGATAATTGCGTCGTATGCGGGGACTAGGTTTGGGTGGCCTATGAGTATGGCTTGTCGGATTCCCCCTCTGAATGATCATCAGAAACCTTTCGGGACTGGTAGTCAAATACGTTCTGTGAGATCGGCCTCTTTTGCTGGGGAAAATCTCTTCAGAAGGGGTTGTCTTTTGGTGGCGTTGTCTGACCTCTTTGGTCAAGATGGGCTGGACTAGTTGCCCTTTATCTTCTTTCCCAATCTGCCATGATACGTTGTCGCTCCCTGTAGTCTTTTCCCACTGGCGGAAGCTCTCGGTGATTCTCACATTAATGAATCCCTTCTTGTAGTTTAGTTGTCTTCTGCCGTTGGGGAAGACTTAGTTGCCATCCCCAATCCATTGTCCTCGTTTTCTGTATGGCGGTAGTTGCGGTCTCTGTCGGTATCGTGACTAGCCAGTAGGTCAAGCGATCCTGCTCTTGGACAGGATGTTTTCCCGAGCTGTTGGGAAAGAATTCTGTTTCAATGCTGGTGATCTCGTCCAGTCATAATTTCTATTGTGGTCGCCTCGCATCCTTGGGCTTCAATGCCGTTTTGGTTAGGTCTCTACTGTAGGTAGGTAGTGGTTGTCGAGGGCTCTTTCAACACACGATCATCTACGATAACTACAGCCAGGGCGAGAACTAGGAGCTGCAGCTTTCAATGTATCACACCATCGCTACGCGAGAGCGAGAAGAGGGGATGGGGCGGGGGCGAGAATATCAACGTCTTGCTTATTTTGATGATGGGGTTTAGCTTAGGATGGGACGAGAAGTATGGCTAGCCGACCTGCCGCCAGCATATACTCCGCGGCTGATAATTCAGAAAACGAGGGAGAAACTTAAGTAAGAACGTACTATCATGGCGGTGAGGGTTGTGAATGTGGCCGTCCAAGATTTTGGAGAGGATGCCGTCGGCGGATGTGGAGAATAGTGTTTGGCAAAGCATGCAATTTTTTTATAATGACATCTGCTATGTGTTACGAGCGTGCCTAGCCTTCTACTGGAACGCGTCCATGTCCTTTGAGCGAGCCTAAAGCCCTATCGGGCTTAGCGCTCATCCTTCCTCCTGTACATTATAGCCTTCGCACCTTGATAGACCTTGCTCTATAGCTTTGAATCCTTGGTTGACTCGTACCTCTATGACTTGCTCTAGGCATGGTTCTAACACTATGTGCTTTACCCTAAATACAGCTCGGAACCCTTTGCTTCCTTCTGTGTTCTTAGTATCCTAGTTATAACTACCTCTATTGATCAAACAGTCTACCCATGCACGCTCTCTGGTTGGATTCTAGGCACGGTTCCAACAAATCTTTGAGCATTTTCTATGTTGAGACCGTGCCTAGAATTTAACGAGGGCGTGTATTGACTAGTGAGTAGAATGTTTGATCTATAAGGTAGCTATAACTAGGATACTAAGAATACAGAAGGAAGAAGAGGGTTCCGAGCTGTATTTATAGTAGGGCGAACAAAGGGACGAAGTACCTTACTCCTTAGCGAAAATATATGGTTTCCTTTAACTGTATCTATTCAGTAATGGTTCAAATTACCGTCTCAAGGCGGTATTTCAGTGTATATTGGATTTCAGACAACATCAACGCTTCTGTATTTTCAGAATTTATACGCCGGGGCGCAGCGCATGGGCTGCATGAGCACTATACATGCAGTTACTGTGGGTAGGTCGATGCGGGGGTGAATGCATAGGAGGATGATGCAGATATAATCTCAGATATTGCTCAATACTGTAGATATTTTACATATGCTTATTTTCATGACTGTTCCTTCACAAGGTCGTTTAGCGTATATTTAATAATAACGTGAAAGGCGAGGTTTAGGGTTTAAAGGTGCCATAAGAGTCTGAACCGTGTTGTACCACAGCACGTAACTTGAAGAGCTCTGTAACGCAAGTTTACAAGGAAATCCCTGACCACTTTTTCCGTGTATTTTGACGCCTATGATAGTGCGTTAGGACGATGTCAATAGAAGTTAGGTAGGTTGTTGGCAAAGCTTAGCGGTAGGCAGTCATATTTCGACAGACTCTTATGCCACATTCATCACCAGGTATGCGTAATCTCGGTTAACAGTGGAATTCAAATTCTTGTTCTGGGTCGTAATCCTCATCTGAGTCTGACCACTCAGGGCTGGGTTCAGCCTCACCAGCCATCATGGCCGCTTGGCAGCCCTGGACCAGACGTTCCACTTGTGGGTAATCTCTGGACTTCATGGGTACAATAATTTCTACATATCCAACATTCCTCAAACGTGCAAGGCGGTGCAGTATTCTCCTCAGATGTGTTGCTCTGATTTCACAATTGGATACGAATTCGACTTGCACGCTTGCAAGGCGTTCGGCGAGACGTAGTTGCCTGCACAGGGCAACAACACGTCTCTGAACATCAAGCATCAGATCTGCATCCAATATTTCGATTTGACACTTTATTCGTGTCGCTTTCTCGAAAGGAAAACTCTCATGCCAACCCAGCCACCGGTCGTGGAATGCGTTTGCCTGAGCTATGGACGGGCCAATTTCAATTCTGAAAGTCCGCTTATACAGAATTGCCGAGCTCTCTTCGTAGAGTTGCCAGTTGGTGCGTAGAATGTCGGCATTCCAGCCGCTTCGAGAGATTGGAGGTTCAACGTCAAAACACAGAGGGCACGGCCCACATCCCAAATCTATTGAATCGGGAAAGACAGCACTGAAAATCTGATCCCGTATTTCTGGAGGGAGTCTTAGTAGAGTGCAATCCGAGTCCTGAGGCATAGTTTCTGTGTATGTAGAGGGGATAAGGAGATTGGGATTACGTGGGCGACGGCTCTTTATCATACTGTGGGGATGGTTCATAAGGTAAGCATTGTTGATGGAGGAACTTGAGGATAAGCAAGTATTCTAAGAGTACTCGTACCCGCGAGCGGGCCGTTTTTCTTAGAATGTGCCAAAAATAAAAAACCAGATTTGTAAAATCAACCCCACTGCCCTTCCGATGCTTCATAAGAGGCTTATTCCCGACATCGTTCTCTGGGCCACCTGGGCAGGTGGCCACGGCCACGTGGCCCAGAGAAAGCTTCCCGCCGCCAAACCTCATCCGGCTAGCGGCGCCACCTGCCCCCCGGTCGATCGGCTACCTGCCTCGAAGTCCTACTACTACGTAGACGCCCTCTGCCGAAGGACTTTCGCTGACGAAGGTTGTAGAGCCGATCGGGGCCAGGTCAACGGTCCAAAAACGTCGGGAAAATATGAAGGTTTGATTCAGCAATTGGGTTGGGGGATATTGAGGGTTGGGGCTGCTCGGTCTTCCAGCTGCTCGCATCTTCCCCCGCCCGGATTGATTTCTGCGCGCTGACTATCCCACATACTTTGGGAGACATAAATTGTAGCCCTGAATCAGCTGAGTTTAATGCTTCAAAAATAATTGAAAAACATCAAGGTTTGACCCAGTAATCGGGGTGAGAGACGTTCACTGCGCTGAATGGCCGACCGCCCACCTATGTAGTAGTAACTCTTCCCCCGCCCGGATCAATTCCTGCGCGCCGGCTACCTTACTTGGGGCATATGTTGTAGGCATCCACGGGTATGTTGACTTTTATATACTGTTTGCCCTCGCCCGAGGCTATTCCACGGTTTCCAGGTGGCTATGCCTTTATATACCGTTTGCCCTCGCCCGAGGCTATTCACGGTCTGCAGGTTCATCCAGGATGGACCTCGTTTCTGCGTCGTTTCTGTCTCGTTTCTGGCATCCTAGCCTCGTTTCTTACTCGTTTCTGGTCCTGATATGACTGGTGCATCGCTTCATCTATCCACGATGACTGACTCTCTTCGGCTCAATAGCAATCGACTATCTGAACCTGACTTGGTTCCCTCCATCGGAAGAACATATTCTACTTGGCTCTATCGCGTAGAGGCTTGAATTATCGACGTTGGGCTCTCATGTAGAGGCTTCCGAGTAACGACTTCGACGACGGTCGGTGAGTTCACGTCCTCACGAAAACTTAAGCAGCTTGCGCTAACCCGGGCTCATAGTCTGTTGGGATACGAGAAAACTCGAAGCGGGCCCCAGCCCTACCAGCCCTATGAGGATTACCATCTCCCCTATTTCCAACACTGTCAACATCATCAACATGTTCAAATCCACCTTCTTCGCTCCGGACTGTACTGACCTCGCTGTCGCCGCCCCCTTCAAACTTACCGCCCTCACAATTCCGGTTCCTGTTGGAAATAGGGGAGTTGGTAACCTCCGCCTCATAGGGCTGGTAGGGCTGGGGCCCGCTAGTAGAGTTTTCATCTTCCACCTCCTAGATAGCCTCCTAACAGCAACAACCAATATATCAATATGCCCCCATATGACCTCGTATTCCAACAGGTTATGAGCCCGGGTTAGCGCAAGCTGCTTAAGTTGTTGTTCCGTTCGTGAGTACGTGAACTCATCGACCATGTCTATCGTCGTCGACGTCGTTACTCGGAAGCCTCTACGTGATAGAGCCCAACGTCGATAATTCAAGCCTCTATACGATAGAGCCAATCAGAAACACCGTGGATATGTTCCTTCGATGGAGGGAAGCGGTGCAGTCAAGTCAGGTTCAGGTAGTCGATCGCTACTGAGCCGAAGAGAGTCAGTCATCGTGGATAGATGAAGCGATGCATCAGTCATATTCAGGATGGGCCAGAAACGAGCCAGAAACAAGTTAGAAACGAGGCTAGGATGCCAGAAACGACGCAGAAACGAGGTCAACCTGAATGGATCAGATTAAGCCGTGGATGTATGCCTTCGAAGCGAGGGTAGCGGTGGATCCAAATGGAAACCGTGGATGGCCTCGGGCGGGGACAAACGGTATATAAAAGCATAGCCAACCGTGGAAGGGCCTCGGGCGAGGGCAAACGGTATATAAAAGCATAGCCAACCGTGGAAGGGCCTCGGGCGAGGGCAAACGGTATATAAAAGGATAGCCAACCGTGGATGGCCTCGGGCGGGGATCAAACGGTATATAAAAGTATAGCCATCTGGAACACGTGGACAGGCCTCTGGAAGCCTGATCAGCTTCGTATGGTACTGCTCCGTGTAGGAGCCGGGGGAGCTTGGAAGCTTCAAAAAGGGGAGTTTGGAGGCTTCGATTCCCAAAGGGGAGTGTTGGAAATAGGGGAGTTGGTAACCTCCGCCTCATAGGGCTGGTAGGGCTGGGGCCCGCTAGTAGAGTTTCCACCTTCCACCTCCTAGATAGCCTCCAAACAACAACAATCAATATATCAATATACCCCCATATGACCTCGTATTACAACAATAGCCGTAACATCTCCAGTCACCTCATACCCCCCTTTCATTCATTCCCTTGCCTTTTCAGTTCGCAATCAGCGTCATGATCTTCTCAGAGTTGTTTCCCTCTCCACTTACATTCAAACAGTAGAACAACATAAGCCTGTGCTTATAATTAGTATTTTTCAATTATTCTGTCATCTTGCGAATAAGCTTTCCCATATTAGTGCTAGAAACTGACGGCGCGAGATCAACACTACCACGAGTTACGGCGCAAAAATGTACTTCGTCTCTGTTGTCATCTGATTAATAGTACTATTGTTTTCGCTGAAATACTTAAAGAGAACAGTGTAACATAAATAGCTTCCTTATCCTTTTATTATCATTATCTATACTTCGTCATGTCGTCTGATTCGGAATTTGGTAGCATAATTTGTTACACTGATGGAATCAAAAGATCTAAATTAACGAGAGAGGAATATATTGAATGTCGACTGCTTTTTCGTTCAATTATAATCAATTCTGATTATGAGCCTAGAAGAGCCTTCAGTGATCTTCAGGAAGCTCTTCATAATGGAAATGCCATACACACATACAACATACGCAAGATCAAAACTCTAAGACGAGAGATTCGATCTCTAAAGAAAGAGATTGAACAATTGAAGAATCAAGTAGACCGGTCAAATGAGAATGAAACAGATCATGATGTTGACGCCGATGATGTTGACGAATGCAAGTTCACTACTTTATAAGCTATCTTATTAAAGCTAACAAGTTCTAGACGAGAATATGAACCAGTCTTCTGAAATTTCTTCTCAGGAAAGCAACGCTCGTGTCAGAAAACGCATGCTGGCGCCCAAGCCCCGGAATAGATTTAAAGGCAGCAAGAATCAAAATTCAACTAAATCGGGCCGTGGAAACAATTGTACTTTCAAGCCGGTAAGGAAGAAGTGAGAAGTCTAAGCCTAATTGACAATGAGGGCAACGGTGCGTCACGATTACCTACCTCTGCACGCCTTGACCATTTGCCTCTTCCGCGTAGTGCATACACGCTTGCTCCATCCTGAGACTTCATCCGGGATCAGTCGGTTCAACAACTAGCCGACTCCCTCTCTTGTGAGACCAGCCGTAGCAATTCATAGCATGGGACATATTTCACATTCATCCGGCGCTGCATTGATCCGGCGCTGGTGGATTCAGGTATCTACCCTTCGCCCACTTCTTTCCTTCCTCTATAGTTCCTAAGTTCAGTCAAATATGACTATATGGCTTTCTACCCTCGTGTCCTCGTATACCAAGAAATTCTTGAGCTCATGATTTCCAACCCCCCCCCCAGCTGTAATTCCGGGTCTAAGCCTCGTTAAAGTTACAGTACGCGATAATCACCTTCATGCTAGATAGGATCCTACCGCAATACTCAAGTTGAAAGCATGTTGCAACACGTCACGTGAATCCTACTAATGTATTTACCTTACCTTAGCACCGTTTGATTAACTACCTTATTAAGCGAAGAACTGAGCGAAAGTGCGGTACGGATAAGGTAAGGTACCTACCTACAGTACCTAAGGTATGTACTACCTACCTTAGCGGAGCAACCTAGAAAGTTTTTACGGCAGTAAAGCTGTTGTAGTTCCGTAATATGGTTTAACCGTGCGTCCTTCATGGTTCGATACTAGACTGTAATTTAAGGGCCAACGTT
>JAABUV010000226.1_pt1 | contig 85607 bp, 6 predicted proteins | sample 5559971 | NCBI WGS metagenome assembly JAABUV01 (sample SAMN10711881, study PRJNA513362) | rock metagenome | isolation source: Antarctica rocks | place: Antarctica: Victoria Land, Knobhead nord | collected 2015-12-19 | reverse complement strand
ACTCTTTAAGTAAGATTAAAGACTCTCTTAATACCTATAAATAATATTAGATATAAAAGGATATCCTTAGCTATTTATATTAGATTTAAATAAGTTAAAGTATTATCCCTTTAATACTCCTATATAGGAATATCCTTTAATAGACTTTTAGAATAAAAGTATTAAATAGCTTTACTTTATAATAAAGACTTATAATTTAAATATTAAAGTAGACTTCTCCTTACTTTTATTAAAGGCTATTACTAGTTAGTATAAATTTAAATATATTATTATATTATATTACCTTATTAATATTTTATATATCTTATATATTAGTCCTTCTAGTAGCTAGTATTATCTTATAATATTTATTAAAGTAGTTAGTAAATTAATTTTTATATATCTCTTTATAAGAGGTTAAAGTATTATTATTATTTAACTCCTCTTATTTATTTTAAGTTTTATATAAACTTAGTTTTATAAAAGGGTCTAAAATATTAATAAGGTTATATATTAATCTACCTTTACCTTCTATTTTAGAATAATATTTAATAAGTTTTATTAAGGCTACTTTATAAGTATTAATAATACTTACTCTACTAAGTATCCTACTATTATATATTATTATTTTAGTATAATTAAAATAATTAAAAAGGGTATTATATAATTAGAACCTTAAATATATACTTATATTTATTATCTAAGAAACTATTAAGGTAAGTTAATAGATAGGATTTAATATATTTTTAAATAATAAGATAATTAACTACTTATATCTATTAAGGCTAATCTTATTAATTTTTAGATTAATTATATTTTTATCTACTTAAAAATTAATAAATTAATAAAATTAATATATATAATAAAGTATTAAATAGGTAGAATTCTAATAAATATAAATATCTTATATAAGTTTTCTAGGTCTTCTAATAAAGCTTTCTTATAACTATTAAAAATTAAGCTTTTATTAAGAAGATAAGCTTATAGCTATTATAAGAGTATAAATCTATTATAAATATTAGTAAGTATATTACCTATTTATATTACCTCTATTATATTATACCTTCTTAATAATAGTAGATAGACTTATACTTACTTAGATATTTTTAATTTAAGTATCCTTTAATAATATTACTATATTATTTAAGGCTTTTAAATCTAGGGCTTTAATAAAGTCTTATATTATAAGGTTAAAGATATAAGTTATATAAGGAATAGAGTTTTATAATTTATCCTATTAGATATTATATTAAGTAAGAGATTTTTCTAGTTTATCTTTTAATATTCTATTATTATTAATATTATTAATAATAACCTTAAAAAGTTTATCTTTAATTTTATAAATAGTTAATATCTTTATTAGTTCTATTATAAGTAAGTACCTAGAATAATAGATATTAAGTAGTATAAAAGTAATAAGATATTCCTAATATTAAAAATTAGTATTAACCTAATAGACTAGTACTCTAAGATAGGTAACCTTTTAAGAACTAAACTAGGTATCTAGTATAATAGAAATATATTAGGGATACTTTAGATCTACTTTAATTTTTATATATATTCCTTTAAAATTTAAAAAGATTATACTTTATAATTTAGTATAATAGATTAGGGTTAAATCTAGATAGGCTATTAATAATAATTACTAAAACTCTAGTTAATTAATAGTATAAAAAGATTAATTTAAGGTAAGAAAGTATTTATATAATTATTTATTCTACTTCTCTTAAGAAAAGTTAGTAGAAAACTTAGTATTACTTTTCTGTTAATATTATCCTAAAGAATTAGTTTTATATTACTATTTTATATTACCTTAAATAACTTATTTAAGTTAAAGAAAGTTCTATTTATAATAATAAATTAAGCCGCTTTTATAAATAGTATTTACTTATCTAAGTATATTTCTTTATATTAGATATACTTAAACTACTAGTAATTATTAAGTAGTTTAAAAGCTTATTATACTTTTTATATATAATCTTTAATAATCCTTCTACTATTAAAGTTAATTAAATAAAGTTATTTTAGATATTAACCTATTTACTTAATATAACTTTTTTTAATTAAAGGGGATCTTTAACTTTAATATTAAACTTTAATTTAATACTTTTACTAATAATAGTTTACTACTATTATACTTTAAATTAGACTTTAAAGGCTAAATTATATTTAATATATTTATTATTCCTTATTAGTATTAATTCTAGGAATTCTTTTCTAATAAATTAAATAGTATTTTAAAGAAGCTCTTTCTTTTAATAAAAGGATTTATTTAATATACCCTAACTAACCTAACTTATAAATTAGCTAGGATAAATACTACTTAATATAAAATTAAGTATAATAAGATTATCTAATTCTAATTTAATATTTTATAAGAGTTAATATAATATAAATCCTATATATAAAATAAGGTAGAAGTAATATAAACTAGTAATATAAATATTTACTATACTAGGAAGAATATATAATAGATATTAGGAAGATAAAGTTATAAGTATAATAATTATTTTAAATATATATTATAAGGAGACTATTTTAATTCCTTCTACTATTTTATTAGGGGCTTAGTATCTTAGTAATACCTTAGTAATTTAAGTTAGGTTAATCTAACTCGCTAAGGTATTAAGGCCTTAGCGAGTTAGTACTAATAGCTAGTACTAAGTATTTAAGTTAGTACTAAGACCCTAACCCGAGTATTCGGTCGGTACTAAATCTTAGTACTAAATCCCGACTCGACGGTTAGTCTAGGTATGGAACGCTGTTAGAATGATCTATATTAGTCGATTGGTGCATTAGCTAATGCTGTCGCATTTACAGGCCAAATACCCTACTATTCACGTCACCTACCAACGTGTCTGCTATCAGTCTGAGTAGGGGGATATATCCGTCTCCTTACCAGGTATAGAACGCTGTCAGAATGATCTATATCGGTTGATTGGTGCATTAGCTAATACTATCGTATTTACAGGCCAAAAACCCTACTATTCACGTCACCTACTAACGTGTCTACTATCGGCCTGAATGGGGGAACATATCCGTCTCATTACCAGGTATGGAACGCTGTCAGAATGATCTATATCGGTCGATTGGTGCATTAGCTAATGCTGTCGCATTTACAGGCCAAAAACCCTACTATTCACGTCACCTACCAACGTGTCTACCATCGGTCTTAGTAGGGGGAAATATCCGTCTCATTACCAGGTATGGAACGCTGTCAGAATGGGTGTATGCATATGATATAGCTAATGCTGTCGCATTCATAGGCTACCTACTAACGTGTCTGATATGCTCCCTACTATTCACCTCACCTACCAACGTGTCTGATATCGGTCTGAATAGGGGGAAATATCCGTCTTATTGCCAGGTATGGAACGCTATCAGAATAGGTGTATACGTCTAATATACTCCCTACTATTTACCTTCCCTACTAAACGCCAGGTAGTAGGGGTGATTTTCTAACGTAAAAATCTTGAATTTTTACAGGCATTTTCTAGTATATTTATATTAGCTTAAATAAGGGAAAATATCTATCTTATTACTAGGTAGGTAATACTATTAGTATCTTATATCCTAGTATAGTATCTATCTTAAAGGTTTTTACTTTTTACTAAGGTATAGCTAAAACGGATACTAGCCTTACTAGGATATAGGATAATCTAAATTAGTATATTACTATATTAGCTAATACTATTATATCTATAAGCTAAAAATCCTACTATTTATATTACCTACTAATATATCTAATATTAGCTTAAATAGGAGGAAATATCTATCTTATTACTAGGTAGGTAATACTATTAGTATAATCTAAATTAGTATATTACTATATTAGCTAATACTATTATATTTACAGGCTAATATATCTAATATACTCTCTACTATTTACCTTACCTACTAATATATCTAATAATAGTCTAAATAGAGTAAAATATCTATCTTATTATTAGATATAAAATACTATTAGAATAGGTATATATATATAATATAGCTAATACTATTATATATATAAGCTAGCTACCTACTAATATATCTAATATACTTCCTACTATTTATATTACCTACTAAATACTAGGTAGTAGAGGTAATTTTCTAATATAAAAATCTTGAATTTTTACAGGTATTTTCTAGTAAATAATATAACTTTTATTAGTTTTTTATATAGAATTATTATTATATAAGGTCTAGAAACTTATAGCTTAATACTATAAGTCTAGTTACTTAGTAGTAGTAGGAGAAGCTACTTATTATTTAATCCTAATCTATTTCTCTTATAAGAGGGCTAAGATACTAAGCCTTAGCCTTAAGATATACTAGTACAAGTACTAAGGACTACGTAGTCTTATAGTATAAAAGGGTTTACCCTCTTCTAGGCTAAACTTACTTCTAGTCTAACCTTAAGGGGCTAGTAGCCCGGAGCTTTTAAGACTCTATACTCCTAGCCCTAGCTCTAGAGTACTCTTAAGCCTAATAGTATTTATATCTATAAATCCTTAATTAAGCTAATTCTAAATATAAGTTTACTATAAGAATTATTTAGTATAAGATTTCCTATAATACTTATAGCGAAAAGAAGTTAATAAAGTCTACCGTTACGGAAAGCGAGGGCGTGGACCAGAAGTAAGTGTGGACCAGAAGCCGAGTGTGACTCTCCACCGAACGATTGGTCAAGCTATCATTTTCCAATCGATACTCTTAGGCTACACAGAAAGTCGGTAGATAAACTGTTCTGCGAAAACGTTAACGTGACGCTAGAATTAGAATAGTGGGTGTGTGAATTACTAAGAATGATGTTGATGCACCTCCCTGTGATGTGTCCACTAAGCATCGCCTGGGTTAGTCTACGCAAGAAGTGAGCTCATGTAAGCATCATACGCGAGGTACGTGCTATCGTTGCGCCCATTCCACGACCTCTAAAGCACACATGACCAGCACGAGTGTCGATGGCAAGATCCAGACCACGTAACTTTGGAACAAGAGCCTCGACATGGCGCCCATGTACACGTTGTTTATCTGGCAGATCTGAGCGAGTTGCAATGCAGTAGGAGCTCCGGTGATCAAGAAGCAGACGATTACGAATATCGGATCGTCTAGGATACTGACGGGTACAAATTTCGCGGTGACCGCCAACAGGGGAGCCATGATGATGATTGGAAGTAACATACGACTGACGAGCGCAGCAATGAGAAGCTTGGTCTCCTCTCTGTCATCCTCACTGGTGTGGTTGGGGTTCACTGGTAGAGTATTGCGTGCTAGATTAGCTCCTAGTACGACAAGAATCAAAGGAACGGCGACGCCTCCGCTTTGCCGTATCGCGCTGGTAACGGAATTCTTGACGAAAGAGCCATCCGAGAAGAAGAACCGTTGAAGGTCTGGTATAGAGGCCACGACGATTGCTGCTAACATGGCCCATAGTGGGGGATTCATGAAAGACCACACTCTGAGAGAAAACGTTCTGCTTGCCGCTCCGGTCGTCGCCAGCGCCTTCTGTATTAGGACTGGTAGTGTGTTAAAACCTCCTTTGGCACCATCTGAGGTGGTTTGAGAGAGTGATCTCATCATTCTTCTGATCGCCGTCCGACCACGGGCTAGTACACCTTCCAGCCCTCTCAGGGTCTCCTCGTCGACTGGTATAGTAGTGGGTGTTATTTGCGGAAACGACGTTATACGTCCCACTTCTTGGGAAGGTTTGATACTGCCAAAAGGTGAAGTCGGCACGAATTCCGGGTGTTGTTGACTCCTCATTAGACCATCATCTGATGATCTAGACGAGAACGAAGCGGCATCTTCTCTGTGCGTTACATGGGTTCGCTGCCCGGAGTGAGTGTCTGGACCAAGTTGACAGCCGCCTCCGCTACTCGTTCCAGCCCTTCTGATGTCCACTTTCGTATCATCAGAGCCGCTAGCATTCTGCTCATCTCCTTCGCTGTCGGTGGTTGTCACTCCCATGAGAGGTTCATTCTCTTCCGCCCCAACTTCACCGCTCTCCAAGCGCGAATATGCATTATCGAAGGTACCTTCAATATGCTCTGGCGGTGCCAACAAGACATTGTAACCCCAACTCCATCTGACCAACTGACCCAGTTGTTGGAATATGAGGAGGTACAGGATCCCTCGAGCTCCAACTTCGCCGTCGTTGTCTCCATCAATCTTATCCCAATGTAAACCTTTGATTGTTTGCGAAAGAGACAATACCAGAGATATAGGAAGCGAGTTTGAATTGCCGAATACCTTTCGCAAGGTTAGCTTATCTCCGTTATACAGAGCCTTGCGTGGCTTTCCTTACCCCCATAGCGATCACAAAGTTTCGGGGTCTTTTCGAAAATCCGAAAGCTTTCGAAACAAGTAAGGAGCACAGGAATGACACAAGGGTTTGTACTATGAATATAATGGGTATGATAGCGAGATCGGCAAGCTTGTTCGTCGTTAGCTGAGAGGCCAGCTTAGTGAATACTGGACCCGTCAGCGTTACCTCTGATTAGGCATACTCGCGGCGTACTTAGGCATGGAGTGAAAATAGTGACATTGAGGTTGGCAGCAAACTTTTGCATTTCCGCGTTGAACATGCCCTGCCGTGCAACAATGTAGCCTGGCAAGGTAACACAAACCACCTCCAGCACAGCTTCAAAGACCAGCATAGTGAGACGCGGAAGTGCGGGATGTGAGGAGTGGGGAGGTGGTGCTGAATTTGCCATCATGGAAGACTTCTGAGCGTGGTGTAAGGCGGATTGAGAGGTCATGCCCATGGTATGTATCCTGATGCTCGAGAATTGCTGCACCATATTGGCATTCTGAGAGGACGTTGGAGTAGTGAAGAATGGCATGCCGCGTTGTGGGAGTACGCTTCAGTGAAGAGTCACTCTTCCCATCATGATTCTCGTTCGTTGATTACATTTATAGCCTTCGAACTAACGTACGTACTCGTTCAGTCGATCGCTTAGTAGCGGCGGGAAAGCCACCAATCCGCTACTTTGATGCTAATTCTCTAGCCCCGGGACTTAAGTACTGTAAGGTGAGGACCTGTCAACAAATACTTACATAGTAGAGCTGTGATTGCGTATTATGCCATCGACAATCACTCTCAGCGTTGGCGAGATACTCGCTGCAGCTCCGCTTCGGAACGTTACCTCAGAAACTACCATTATCGTGAATCTCATCGAGGAGCCAACAGGCGCTTGCAGTCTTGCGATTTCCCTTCTAGAGATATTGAAGGGTGCTGCCGTTCCTGAGCATTACGTTCAAGCTCAGTCTGTGTCCAACCCGGATATTGCCGGCATAGGGGTATGTCCCTTGCTGAACAAAAATTGGCTCTCGTGGTTCCTTGCAGCTCATTATGTACCACAGATCCTCATCGCTTTTTTAGCAACAGCATATGGCATATTCATATGGATGATTGTTGCATACTTTTCTTGCTGGCTGTCACCTTCACTTTTGGGTCAAGCAGACGAGTATATTTTCAGGCGGCCAGCCCGCAAGAGAATCACTCCGCCTTGGTGGCAGAACGCTGTCAATCAAGGCATTCTGGGCTATGCTGATCAACAAATAGTGACTGGGGTGGCAATCCTTGCCGCTGCGTTCAACAACATGAGAACATTATCAGCGTACCATCTCCAAGTTGCAATCCATCTTGCATGGATATCATCCAATACTCATCTTACTGCCGTTTCGCTGTTGCAAACGGAATTTCGAGAGACCAGAATGAGTCCGAATGCCCGACGCCTGCGTATTGCAGGGATGGCGCTTTTGGCCTTGATGCTACTGGTGGCCTTAATACCGACTACGGGTATGAATTGGGATGCGATTTTGCATGATGGAGGACCCACAGATATAATCTCATCTTCAGGGGCCCCAGCTTGGTGTTTTTGGCACAGCGAATACTCTGGAGGTCTGGCGCCAGATGCAGCTTGGTCCTTTATTATCCTCATTTTTAGCTACCTATGGAAAGGAATGCTCCTTTTCAAGCCTAGCCAGCGGTTCCTGAAGGTCAAGTGTCGTGAAAGACTCCAGGATCCTCTCAAGATATTCATCGACCGCGTGTCAGCCGAGTTGATTCAGGATCGCAGGGCTCATCGCATGTGGCTGCTCGTCCAGTATAAGCTCAGTCTAAGCTTATATTTGATGGTATGGACCACATTTGAACTTGCCGAATCATTCATTACGTCGCTATGGATATGTGGTGGAGGTCTGGTCTGGGGCTCGATCCAAATACTGCAAGTTCGTCAGACTACATCAGTCAAACTCCGAGCCGCTGAGAACTCATGGGCCTTTGGTCAATTGTTGCCTGTGCTGCTTCTTGCAGTACCCCTTGTGGCTTTCTCAGAAGGGCTGTCTGGTAAGTGATCTACAAAGCCAATCACACCAATTATCTTGCTGAAGGTTGCGTAAAGTTCAGAAGCTCGAAAGATCCGGTAGGAATGCTTTGGAAGAAGAGACTGCAGCTCGAGAAGGACAAGATAATTTGACAGACGGACACGCCACAGGCAGCCTTGCCACTACATGGGAATTAACACCACGAAACCTAGACAATGCCAATATACCCAAAGGGAGGCTTGATTCGGATATGCGGAATGCAGAAGTACGACTTCTCGAAGAGAAGGCTCCCGCGCTCACGATTTCGGAACGAACCTGGAAAAGCGATAGGATCATCTACCAGTCGGGATTCATCCAAAGCCTTTTTTGGATTTCACAGATCTGTTTTCTCTGCTTCTTCTGCCTCCTTACTGTTTTCTATTTCATGGTAGTTGTCGGCACCCCTTTTGGCCTCTGGCTTATTGTTGGACTCTCATTCATAGGATGGGTTGGCGTTGTAGTACTATTGTTTATAGGAGGCGCTATATTTAGCAAGCTCTTCGAAATAGATAATAATCCATTCTAATAGGAAGGTATTATCTTCTTACTATAATAGAATATCTAGTAATTAGAACCCTAAGCTTATTATAACTTATTAATTAGTCTAAAGTTATCTAAATTACTATCTTAGGACTAGACTAACTATTAAGTCGGGATTTAGTACTAACTTAAATACTTAGTACTAGCTATTAATACTAACTTATTAAGGCCTTAATACCTTAGTAAATTAGATTAATCTAACTTAAATTATTAAGGTATTACTAAGATACTAAGCCTTTAATAAAATAGTAGAAGGAATTAAAATAGTCTCTTTATAATATATATTTAAAATAATTATTATATTTATAACTTTATCTTTTTAATATCTATTATATATTCTTTCTAGTATAATAAATATTTATATTACTAGTTTATATTACTTCTACCTTATTTTATATATAAGGTTTATACTATATTAACTCTTATAAAACCTAGTAATAAAGCTATTAAATTAGAATTAGATAATCTTACTATACTTAATTCTATATTAAGTAGTATTTATCCTAGTTAATTTATAAGTTAGGTTAGTTAAGATATATTAAATAAATCCTTTTATTAGAAGAAAAAGCTTCTTTAAAATACTATTTAATCTATTAGAAAAGAATTCCTAGAATTAATATTAATAAAGAATAATAAATATAAAAAGGTAATATAATTATCTAATAGTCTTTAATAGATAGCTTAACTATCTAGTTAGATATTTCTATAATCTTATACTTATAATCCTTTTATTCTTTACTATCCTCTTTATTATTATTATACTTATTATTAGTCTTAGTAAAATACTATAACTAAAATTAAAGTCTTAGTAATTTAAGTTAATACTTTAATACTAATACCTAGTACTAACTATTAGTACTAACTTAAATACTTAGTACTAGATTTTAGTATTAAATTACTAAGACTTAAGTTAGGTACCTAACTCGAGTTTAAAGTACTAACTTGACGCGGTTAGTCTACTTAGGACTAGCGCTAATTATAGTAAATATTAAAGCTCTAATACTTATTCTTATTCTAGATACTATTATACTAATATCTTATATAATTTTCTTAAATTATATAAAATAACCCTTCTTTACCTATTATATACTTTAAAATTAATTTTAATTAGTATAATAGTTTAAAAGATATATTAGAATAAAAGGATTTACCTACTATATTTAATATAACTATCTTATATCTTAGTACTTATTAATCCTATTACTAATTTTTTCTTCCTACTTATTATTACTATTTAATAGTATATTATAGATCTTAATACTCCTTCTAATTATTTATTATATATAACTTATACTAGCTATCTTTAACCTACCTACTATTATACTTCTTATATTAAATTAAGCTCTTCTAGCTCCCTTATAATACCTTTTAAGTATATAGCTCTTTCTAAGCTAGGTTATAATACTCTTAATAGTAATAATAAGAGGATTAAATCCTATAAGAGTAATAGTATAAGGTATACTAGATACTTAAAGATAATAAATATAAGTACCTTAACTAGATCTAGAATCCTTAAGCTTAATCTAATAGATATTATATTAATATAACCTTATCTTAAAGAGATATTATTAGGTATTTACTCTTATTATATAAGGACTAGTTAGAAATATAGTACTACTATTAACGTGGCGTCTATAGTATATAGTAGTACTATACTACCCCTTTACTTATAATATATAGAGGAGGGAATTCCCCTTAAAGGAAAGGGTAGTAATTAGTCTTACTATTAATAAGAATAGAGAATTCTATATATAAATATATATATACTATTTATAATACTTAATAGCTATATTATTATATAATGCCCTTATATTCTAATTACTCTATCCTACTTAGAAGTAGTAACTCGACTATTAATAAGATAAGTAGAGAAGGGTTATTATAAGTATAAGGTAAAAAGGTTAGTTAATTAATATAAATAGCCTACCCTAATATAAGAAACTAAGCTTATAAAGAAAGTAAGTCTTAAGATTTAACTAATAAATTAATAATAAATATATCGCGATTATAACTAACTATATAAGGGTAGCTATTAGGTATATAAACTAAGTCTCTACTATCTAATACTCTAAAAAGTACTATTATAAAAGATAAAAGAACTTAAAAAGAAGTCTTAAAGAGGAAGTAGATATAAGAGTTAAAATAATATTTATAAGAGTTAGAAAGGGAAATATATACTAATAATACTACTTAAATAGGTTATTACTATTATTTATTATTAATTAAAGAATTAGAATTAAAGTATCTTTAATATAAAACCTATATTCTTAGATTATAAGACCTATATATATATAATAGGAAGTTAATATAATAATATTAATAATAGTTTAATAATATAATTAATATAATTAAAATAAATATAACTTACTTTTCAGATAACTTTATAAAGATTTAATATATATTATATTATATAATTCTAGATCTTAAGGCTATATAGTATAAGTATATAAAAGATATATTAAAGAATAAGTAGTTTTAAGTATACTTTAATAGTTTTCTAATAGATTAAATAGAGGATCCTTAGAATTAATATCTTATAACTAGTAAGTACTACTTAGAAGCTAAGTAGAAAGAATATTAAAAGATTATAAACTTTATAAATTACCTTATTAAATTAGAAAGGTAGTTTAAGTTATTAATAGAGTATATACTTTATAATAACTTATTTAATAAGTTATATAAAGATCTTTATAACTATCTTATAACTTAACTTAATATTTTAAAGATAAGAGATACTTTTATTATATTAATAACTTAATTAGAGCCTTATATAATAGTACTTATATATAAAGATTAGAGAGATAATATTCCTATTAGAAGTTAATATTTATAAAGACGAAGAGGAAATTTCTAAAAATAAAGAGATAATAATCTAAATATAAAGTAAAAAGGAAGGGGTATTATTAATATATTATTATATCTTTTATAAAGGCTTAAATCTAACCTTTCTACTATTAAATATTATAATTATAAAAAGAAGGGATATATAATTAATAATTATTAAAATATAAAATTAATAATTATAAGTATTATAACTAATAAACTTATAAATAATAATAAGCTAGTTAAAAAAGCTTAAATTGAAAAAAATCCTAAGTATTATAATTATATCTACTATTATAATATAAGGAAAAAAGTAGAAATAATAACTTATTATTATAATACAAGTAGATTATAAATACTTATAAAGAGAATTTATTATATTAATTAACTTTAGAGTAGATATTAATTATATTAATATATACCTAATAAAGAAGTAGAGATAAGAAATAGATCTTAACTTTTTTAATATTATATAATATTATAAGGGTATCTTTTATATAATAATAAACCTTAATTATAACTTCTACCTTAAGTATTTTTAATTAGAGGAATAAATCCTCAAGTAAATTAATTTATATAAAACTAGTAATTCCTTATTAAGAAACGTAGTATTAAGTAGTACTTTAATATTATTTAAGGCTTAAAAGAGTAGCTTAATAGTATTATATTTATTATAATATACTTAAGAGTAGGTAAAATTATACTCCCTTTAAAGTTTTAAGAATTTTAAGATATCTTTTTAATTAAGAATATTAAGGTACTACTAGCTTATATATCTTATAATTACGCGATTAATATAAAGAAGAATAAAGAACCTCCTTTTAACCTACTTTATAATTTATTAAAAGAAGAGTTATATATATTAAGAAAGTACTTTAAGTAGTTTTTAAAAAGGGGTTAGATTTAATATTTTATAAAGTTAATAAATATATTAATTCTTTTTATACTAAAAAAAAGATAAAATACTATATTTATATATTAATTATAAGGTACTTAATAAGATAAAAATTAAAAATTAATATCTTCTTCTACTAATTAATAAAATATTAATAAGATTAATTAGTATTAAATACTTAACTAAGTTAGATCTTAAAAATATATATTATTACTTATAGATGAAAAAGGGTAATAAATAAAAGATTATATAAAATATAAAATATAACTATCTTAAATATATAATTATATCTTTTAAACTTATTAACGCGTCTACCTTATTTTAAGTATATATTAATAAGGTCTTAGTAGGATTATATAATATTATTTATATTACTAGGAAATACCTGTAAAAATTCAAGATTTTTACGTTGGAAAATTACCCCTACTACCTGGCGTTTAGTAGGTGACGTGAATAGTAGGGAGTATATTAGATATATTAGCCTATAAATGTAATAGTATTAGCCTATATACTTATACAGCGATATAGATCATTCTAACAGTGTTATATACCTGGTAATAAGACGGATATTTCCCCCTATTCAGACTAATATCAGACACGTTAGTAGGTGAGGTGAATAGTAGGAAGTATATCAGACACGTTAGTAGGTAAGGTAAATAGTAGGGAGTATATTAGACACGTTAGTAGGTAGGCGGCCTGTATATAAGATAGTATTAGCTATATTATATATATATACCTATTCTAACGGCGTTCTATACCTAGTAATAAGACGGATATTCCCCCTATTCAGACCGATATTAGACACGTTAGTAGGTAAGGTGAATAGTAGGGAGTATATTAGACACGTTAGTAGGTAGCCTGTATATATAATAGTATTAGCCTATACACCTATACAGCGATATAGATAATTCTAACAGTGTTATATACCTAGTAATAAGACAGATATTTCCCCTTATTTAGACTAATAGTAGATACGTTAGTAGGCGTTATTATAGAATAGGTAAAATATAAATAATACTAGGATTTTTATTATTTATAATCTATATTCTATTCTAGCCGTTAGTATATAGAATTTAGTAGGTAAATCTATTTATTCTGAAATATCTTTTAAAGTACTATATTAATTTTAATTATTTTTAAAGTATTAAATAGTAGAAAGGGAGCTATATAATTTCATTTAAGTAGAAAATATTATAGAGTATAGGTATTAATATAGGTAGAATATAAAGAAATATTATTATTCTAATATTCGCGCTAGTATAAGAAAGGAATCTAGGGGACTTATTAACTAATAGATAAGGTGTAATAAGCTTAGGGTTCTAATATTCCTATATTCTATTATAGTAAGAAAATATTATACTAGTTAAAATATTATAAGTCTTTAAGGCATGTTTATTATAAGCCTATTAAGATAACTAATAATAGAATAAGATCCTTAATATACTTAAAATAACTAGTTAAACTTCTAAAGTATCTTATATATCCCTAAGATTTAAACTCTAAAATAGTCTAATCTATTATACTAACTTTAATAATAGATATAAGCGATTATATATTTTAAATATAATAAAAAAGGGAGTCTTTAAGTTAGCTTATAATAAATAATATTATAGTAGTTTTTATAGAACTTAAAAATATATTACTAGCTCTCTTTACCTTTAATATCTTACTTCTTATCTCTAAGTATATATTAAGTATTATCCTAGTTAGTAGATTAATTAAATAAAATATTATAAATCCTATAATAATATATAGCCTATTAATAGGCCTAGTATTCTATTCTATATAATTATTAAGCCTTATTTATAATTATTATAATTTAATAAAATTATATATTCTTTAAAGCTTAGCTTAGGAGGCCTTATAATTAATTATATTACTTATTATACTATTAATAGAGCTATATTCTATTATAAAGGGAGTACCTTTAATAGAATATATCTTTTTATACTCTTAAAGCCTAAGAGCCTAGATAGGGAGATAATTATAAAGACTAATTAGGAGTATAATACTACTATTAATATAGTATTTATAGTATATAATAATAGTATACTACCCCTTTACCTATAGTATATAGAGGAGAGAATTCCCCTTAAAGGAAAGAGTAGTAATTAGTCTTACTATTAATAAGAATATAGATTTCTATATATTAGTATATATATACTATTTATAATACTTAATAGCTATATTATTACGTAGTACTCTTATATATTAATATAGTTAAGTATTATCTTTAAGTACCTATTTTATATAATTTTTAATATTATAATATTAGCTTTTTTTACCTTTAATATTCCTTTTAAGTTATATTATATCTCTATTATATATTTAATTATTAATTAGATTATAATATTATAGAGCTATTTTATCCTATTAAATATAATACCTTATATTAAGTTAATAATAATTAATAAGGTTAGCTTTTATATCTTTAATCTTTAATCTTTATTTATTAATATATAAGCCCTACCTTAATTTATTATTAGTATAAACTCTAAGGATATTTATTAATACTTCTAACTATATTATTACTACCCTAAAGTCTATTCTCTTTTTAATAATAAACCTTTTTAAGTTCTTTAATAAGTAGATTAACTTATACTTATAAAGAGTAAATATTACCTTATATATATTTACTTAATAAAGGTATATTTTATATATTTTATTAAGATCTTATAATTCTCCTTAATAATTTTATTATATATTATTAAGTAAATATTATTAATAAAGACTTTAATTTATATTTAAAACTTTATCTTTATATACTCTTTTATAAGTAGAAAGTTAAAGAATAGAAATAAAATAAGTAATATTATAGATTTTTAAAGGATTTTTATTTTTTATTATCTCTATTATATCTATCTTCTAGCTTAATATAATTATTATAACTCTTTTTATTAAAAAGCTTTATACCTATTCTATAATAAGGGTTAACCCCCTTTTTTCTTTAAATTAAAAAAATCAAATCTTATAAGAGATATTATTAAAAGTACTTATAATATCTAATAATAATATACTTATTATATTATATAAATTACCTCTATTATTATATTAAAGTATATTATTATTAACCTTCTATTTTAACTTTTATCTATTATAAGGATAGTAGTTTATATATTTTTATAAGGTTACCTAGCTTTTTTATAATAACTACCTCTAATACCTTCTCTCAAGTATTAAGTAAAGTAATTAAGTAATATAATTTTAATTTTAAATAGCTCTCTTTCTTTAACTTCTTTTAAATAATTATATTAGCCTTTTTAAATTATATTAAATAGTATTTAACTCTTAATTAAATCTAAAATAAGTATATAAAGTTAGATAATAATTCCCCTTTTATTATTCTTAAAAAATTTATGTAATATACTAGCTCCCTAGTTTACTAATATAATTATAAAAGCTTTACCTAAATATTAACCTTAAGATTATAAGATTAAATAATAATAATAAAAAAGGAACTAATATTTAGACCTATTTATATATTATTTAGAAAGGAACTCTTAATATTATATAAATACTTAGATAAGAACTTAAAAAGGGATTTATTTAAAATCTAAATTTTTAATAAGGTATCTAATACTCGTTATAAAGAAGAAAGATAGATTATTATAATTATATATAAATTATTAAAAGTTAAAGAATATAATAATAAAAAGTTATTACTTACTACCTAATATTAATAAGTTAGAAAATTAATTAATTAAAGTAAAGATCTTTATAAAGTTATATTTAAAGGAGGTATATAACTTAACTTAAATAAAAGAAGGTAATAAATAAAAAATAGTATTTAAGATATAATATAGATATTATAAATACTTAGTTATACTATTTAACCTTATTAATATATTAGTAACTTACTAGGTATTAATTAATAATATTAAATAAGCTTATTTAGATTAGTTAGTAATTATATACTTTAATAATATATTAATCTACTCTAAGACTTTAGAAGAATATCTCTCTTATATATAAAATATATTAATATACCTATTATAAGTAAGATTCCTTTTAAAACTAGAGAAGTATAAGTTTTATAAGACTTTAATTAAGTTCTTAGGATTTATAATAATAACTTAAAGCGTTTTTATAAACCCTTAAAAAGATATAAGTTATAGAAGAATAGCTTATACTATATAGTATTGAATTAATATAAAGATTTTTAAGATTTACTAACTCTAATAAATATTTAATAAAAGGCTACTTTAAGAAAGCCTTACTATTAATAAAAATTAAAAAAAAAAGGATTTTAATAGAAAACTAATTAAAAGAAAGTATTTACTAAATTAAAGTAAATTTATATAAATCTATTAGTACTTTATATATCTTATAATAGAGAGCTAGTATATATTAAAATAGATACTTTAGACCTTATAACTAGAGCCTACTTATATTAATAAAGAAGTAATAATAAATAGTATCTAATAGCTATAAAATAGAACTATAATATATATAATAAAAAACTCCTAGTAATTATTTATTCCTTATAATACTAGAGAGTATATATTAAGAGTTATTTTAAACTTACTATCTTTATTAATTATAAAATTTTAGTTACTTTTATAATAATTAAAGAATTAAATTAATAATAAGTTACCTTATATAGTCTAAGCTTTTTAGATAATATAAATTTAAAATTTAATATATCTTAGGTAAAGATAATAGATAAGTAGATACTTTAAGTAGATAATCTAATAATATATAAATAAAAGATATTATTAATTAACTTATTTTAAAATAAGAGGATAATAAATTATTAATATTAATTAAAAATCTAGTAATAACTATATAAACTATAATATATATAGTTCCTAACCTTAAGGAAGTATATATTAGAGATAACCTAGCTAGTAAGCTTAAATAATAATAATTTAATTAAGACCTATTATTATATAAATAAAAATTATACTTACTATTAATAATAATTAAAGAGGTAATTAAAAATTATTATAATAATCCTTTACTAAGATATTTAAGAGTATCTAAGACCTTAGAACTTATATAAAGAGTATATATTATACTAAAGTTATAAGTAATAATTAAATAATATATTAAAGAGTATATATATTACTAGTAAAATAGATTTATAAGATATATTAAATATAAATAAAACTATTTTATTAAAATTTAAAGGATATTATAAAAGGATATTATAATAGACTTTAAGTTAGAATTACTTTAATTAATTACTCTAATAATAAATAATAAGTATAACTTAATAATAGTAATTATAAATAAACTTACTAAATATATTATAATAATTTTATATAAAGAAATTTATAATATTAGTTAGCTTAAGTTTATTTTATTAAATAAACTTATTAGAGATTATAATATATTAGAATTTATAACTTTAAATAGAAATAAGCTCTTTATATTAAACTTTTAAAAGACCTTAATTACCTTAATTAAAATTAAATCAAGAATATTAATAGTTTTTTTTAAATAAATAAATAAATAGAATATATAAACTAAATAATAAAAGTATATCTAAGATATTATATTAATATAAAGTAAAATAATTAGATTTTACTACTTCTAATAATATAATTAAAATATAATAATAAAAGATTTAATATAATAAAGCTATTTCTATTCTTTATAAGTTATAAGTAATATATAATCCTATTTTTAAATCTAAGATAAGGGCTAGATATAAAGAAAGTACTAGTATTAATATTAGATATAAAAAATTATTTAAAGATATATAATAGTAAGTCTATAAGAGAAATACCTCTATAATAGAGATAGCTAATAAGAAGAAGAAAGCCCTTAACTTAAGAAAGAGGATAAAATATACCTCTTTATAAAGAAATTAAAGGGTATAAGACTAAGTAGAAAACTAGATTATATTAAAGTTAAAGTATTTTTAATAATTTAGGAGAAAGGACTTATTAATTATAAGTTATAACTTCTATTTAATATTCTATATTTTAATATCAGAGTTAGTAAACTTTACTACTCCTTTATAAAAAAACCTTTTATTTTAAAATAAAAAAAGAGAATATATTTAAAGTTAAAAAAATTCTATTATAAAGAGGTTAAAGTTACTTAATAAAATAAAAAGGATTTAAAGATTTAATAAATACTTATAAATTAATTATAAATCTTATAAACTATTAAGTACTCCTTTACTTAATAATAATATTAAACCTAGATATACCCTAAATAATCTACTTAGATACTTAAAATAAAAGACTTATAAAATCCTTAAATTTAATAAAAGTAGATACAATAAGCGCCTTTTTAACTTTACTAGCCTTTTTAAGTTTTTCAAAATATTCTAGCTGTTTAATATTATTAAGACCCTTATTAAATATCTATTATTTATATTCTTTTTTAAAAATACTTTTATTAATAAAGATATATAAATTTTATTTATTCTTAATATGTAATTTTATTAATAGCTTTTTATACTACCTTTATCTCTACCTTTTTATACTTAAGCTTCTTTATAACCTTATTAATACTAAAGAAATAGATTATTAATAAAATAAAATAATATTACTTCTTTAACTAAATATACTTTATATACTTTTAAGAGAAAAAGGATATTTAATACTCCTTTTATTACTTTATCTATTAAAGATAAGATATTATTATAATTACTTCTTTATAAGCTATTTAATCTAATAACTTAATATAACATTATTATAAATAATATAATATAAAAATTTATCTACCTTTAAAATAAACATTTAAAGAAGAAGGGGTAATACTATACCTTTAATATATAAGCCTTAATAGATATTATAATTACTTATAAAGTTAACTATACCTTAATATAATAAATAGGGTAAGTACTTATTAACTTATTTTAAATAATATAAGTTAAGTATAATAAGTAGTATAAATACTTACTAACTTATTTTAATTAATATAAGTTACGTACTATAAAGTAGTATAAATATAGACTTTTTATACCTGAATAAATAGTATTACTTTCCTTTTAAATAAGAGCTTTATATTTAACTTATATTATCTATTAAATTAATCTCCTAGATATTAAATATAATTTTATACTAAACTTGTTTAATATAAAGCCTACTTACTACTTACCTTCTCTTTAATACTCCTCTTTATAAGATTAATTAATAGATCCCTATTAATTATTACAACTCCTAGTCTCTAGTTAATTAATAGGAATTAGTAGGTAAATCTTATATATTAAACTAATTAAATATAAAATTATATTCTATATCTAAGAGATTAATCTAATAAATAATATAAGTTAAATATAAAGCTTCTATTTAAAGGGAAAATAATACTATTTATATAAATATAAAACAAGTCTATACTTATACTACTTTAATTAATTATACTTAATTTATATTAATTTAAGTAAATTAATAAGTACTTATTCTAGTTAATAATACTTAACTTATATTAATTAAGGTAAGTAGATAAGTACTTACCCTATTTAGTATACTAAGGTATATTTAATTTAATAAGCGCTTATAATATCTATTAAAGCTTATATATTAAGGGTATAATATTACCCCCTCCTTCTTTAAACCTTTATTTTAAAGGTTAAATAAGTATTTATATTATCTTATCCTTAATAATATTATATTAAGTTATTAGATTAAGTAGCTTATAAGGGAATAATTATTAATTAGTAGAAGTTAGGTAGTAGTTTCTATTAAGGTTATAATAGGCTTTAACTCTTATATCTTATAATACTTAAGGAAATATTTTATATAAGTAGCTTATCCTAATTATAATATCTAATAACCTAATCCTAAGTTATTATTATATTAAGGTTATAATTATATAAGCCTAAATTAGTTATATAAAATTTAATATTAAAAGTATTTTTAATTTATTAAATCTTAGGCTTTAATAGCCTTATAATTAGTATATTATTTATATAAAGAGTAATAAGTACTTAAAGAGATATTAATAAACATATTAAAATTAGTATTAATAAGTTTATAGTTAATCTCCTTTACATACTTTATAAAGTAGTTATATTAAATTTATAATAACTATTTTAATTTATAAAGGGCTTTATTTAACTTATATACCTTTCTAGGATATTAATTATTATACCTTATTAATTATTTTATATAGATTTCTTTATTTATATATTTATAAAAGAAGGCTATTTTAATATCTATCTATTCTAAGTTTTAATCTTTAATAATAGTAAGGGTAAAGATAGCCTTATAATTTATAAGCTTAATTATAAAGGTAAAGGTTTTATTATAATCTAGTCCTTTATATTATTTAAATCTTTAAATAACCTAGTAAGCTTTATAACAAGTAATTTCCCCTTATAAGTTATATTTTAAAGTATTAACCTATTTATTATAAAGAGTAATTTAATTCTTTAATAAATTAACTAGCTCTTAAGTATTATTTTTAATAAAGGAGTTAAATTTATTTATTATTTTAGTCTTTTATTACTTTTAATAGGTATAATTAGTTATAATTTCTTTAAATATCTTAAGTTTATAAGGTTCTTAATTAATAGCTTTAGATATTATAATATAATATAAGTAAAAATCTAGTAATAGATCTTAAAGGATAAAATAGGGGTAATTAAATTATATACTATCTACTTATAAAGTTTTATCTAAGATTTAGCGTAAAGTTACTAGTATTCCTACTATTAAAGGGGACTTTATTATTAAAATATATTAAAATAGGATATAACTAATCAGACTAGCCGCGTACTAGACGCGCGCTAGTACCCGTCTTAGTATCCTATATATTCTATCTCTCTCTACCTATATAGCTAGTAATATAATAACTATTATTATTCTACCTATTTTAATAGGTTATAAGCCTAGGCGCAGGGTATTTATTTATTTATTCACCTTATAACTAGTATTAATGCTATCCCTTATAGATTACCTCTATATTAATACTATATACCGCCGAAAAAAGAGGGCTAGGGAATCTATTAGTAGAGATTTTCACTAAGATAGCTAAAATCCCCTTAATTTAGTAATAGTAACCCCTTAGCGAGTAGTTCGCTAATTATATAAATAATATCTATTCCTTATATATACTAACTACTTTAGTAATAGTTATTTACGCTTATTACCTAGCTAATACTATAGATAATATATAGTATTCTTATAAAAGGGGGCTAGGAAAATAGAGAAGGCTAGGAATATTTACTAACCTCCTTATAAATTAGTTATATCTATCCTATCTTCCCTAGATTCTTCTCTCCCTTCTTCTTATTATTATTCTAATTACTTTATACTAGAACTTAAAGAATCTAAATAAGAAATCTATTAATAGTTAACTAAGATTTACCCTAAAGGTCTTCTAGCTAACCTTTAAGTAAACTACTACTTCCTTAATTTCCTATATCTCTACTAAGATATTAGCTATAAAATTAACTAAGAGGTAGCTACTACTATTAATTATTAGGGGATACTATTAAATAATACCTCCTTTATACCTTTACTAATACTAGAGCTTTATCCCTAAAATTAATTACTATTATTTTTAATAAAAGGCCCTAGAATACTAGGTAAAAGTATTATCTTTAGCCTTACTATTAAGTTAAGACTACCTTCTATATATTTATAATTATTAATATTAGTACTAACTTAGTCTCTAATGCTAAATCTATATAATCTAGATACTAAGACTAAAGATATAAATATACCTCCTACTAGTACTAAAGTAGAGATTAGAGGGGGCGGTAACTACCCCCTAATACTTATTCCCGTACTAGAATCTAGCTATAACTAGCTATTATACTCCTAGAATATATAGTCCTATATTATCCTTAATAGCCTTAGAGCTATCCTTAAGATAGACCGTGTTATCCTAGGGACTTAAAACCTTTAGGAGATTTAAGATAATAAGTATAATAAGGCTTATAAGGTAATAAAGGTATATTATAATACTAACGCTTATAGTATAATTAAGGATAAGACTATCCCCTTAGTAGCTTAGAAGATCCTTAAGGACTTTTATAAGCCTTAAGGTACTAGTATCCTTAATAAGACTATCTATAATTTTAATACCCTCTTTTACGCTAATTATAAAGATATTAGTAATTATATAAGTAAATTTAGAACTATTAATTTTAACCTAATTAACCTAGGATATAAGCTCCCTTATATCTTTATTATTAATACCTACCTCTAGTATCTTAGCGCGAAATTTAATACCTTTTAAAGTATATTTATTTAAACGTATACTATTACTATTAAAGAAGGTATTATAATAGTCTTATTTAATAAACTCATACTAGTTATAATAAATAAAGAAGCTTACTAGAACTTTATAAAGTCTTCCGCTATAACTACTATTATAACTACTACTTACCTGCTCCGCTAGGCGAGGTTAAATATATAGTAGAGTAATAAGTACTATAACTATTATAATTATTTAGGCTATATAGAGTTTAACTACTAGACTAAGTACCTTAAGTTAATAAAGGCTTTCCTTAAGATAGTTAAGGTAGATAAGAGCTAAAATTAAGGGGGTTATAATTAAAGGGGTAGTAATACTAGAGGTAAGCGTCCTTATATACCTATAGAGTTTAAAGACCTAGTTATTAGCTTTATAGCTACGCTAGGTATAAGTAGCCTTACTACTACTATCCTCTTAAATATAGTATATAACTAATATATTATTAATAATTAAGATATCCTTAAAGAATATAAGGTAATTCCTAAGTCCCCTATTTATAAGATTAGCTAGGCTAGTCCCTATATAGTAGGGCGTAGTACTATAGTTATCTCTTATAAGACTAGTAAGGGAATTAGGGTAATAGTATATCTTAATAATATACTTTATATCCTAGACACTTAATTAAATTAAATTTTAATATCTTAGCTACTTTATCTTAGAGTTAAAGTCTCCTTTAACTTATAAGAGTATACTATTACTTATAAAGGCTATATCTTTATATATACCTAGTATAATAATATCTTCTACCTTAATACCTAGGATTATCTAACCCTAGCCTTCGTGGCCCTAGTAATTATATCCTAGCTTCTTTTAAAGTTAAAAGTATATATATTTATAGCCTTTTAAGTCTCCCTATCTATTAGCCTCTAATATACTTATATAAGTCATTTAGGTTAATAAAACCTAAAACGGCTAATAAATATATCTAGTAGAATTAACCTTAATAAGATTATCTCTAAGGATTATATATATAATATCTATATAGAGACCTAAATAATAAAGGCTTTATATAATTATCCTATTACCTTAGGGAAGTACCTATATAAGTATATTAATAGCGACTTAGTAGGCCCTTATAAAGTTTATAAGGGGATTACTATAGCTTATAATAGCTCCTAATTCTTTAGTATAATATTATATAACTATACTAAGGAATTAGATATTACCCTACTTAAAGCTAAAAGTAAGTTCCTCCTAGCCTTTAAGGCCTTTAAGGTAAACTAGAAGCGTCTTATATAATATATATAATACTATTATATTAATAGTAGAGGGGAATTTAACTTTATAGCCTTTATAAAGTACTACTAGGCTAATAGTATTATTTAGGAGAGTATAATATAAGATACTCCCTAGGCTAATAAGTCTATAAAGCGTCTTAGTAAGACCTTAATAAATAAGGCCTATATTATACTTATAAATAGTAGGATAGATTATAAGTACTAGCCTAAATTTATTTAAGCGGCTAGCTACCTCTATAATAGGTCCCCTAAGTCTAGTATTAAGATAATACCTTATAAGAAGTTTAATAGCTACTAGCTTAACCTCTCTTATTTATAAGTCCTTAGCTCTTAGGCCTTCTATTATATTAGTAGGACTACTACTAAAATTAATTACTTTAAAGCTTATTCCTATCTAGGTTAACTTATTAGCTATAAAGGTAATACTATCTACTATCTTATTAATAATAAATTAGGGAAGCTTACTTATTTATTATATCTACTTTATTAAGAAAGTCCTTATAAGTTATATTAAAGAGCTAAAAGCTAAAAGGTATATATTTATAGACCTCCCCTACTACTTTAAGCGGGTAGCTAGTAATATAAGGGGGTAATCTCCCTCTAAAAGTAAAGTATTATTAATCTAGATTAAAGATATACTACTAATTTATATTAAAGATATAGCGGCTAAGAATAAATCCTACCTTAAGACCCCGTTAAATATCCGGCCTAAATTAAATTAGGCCTATCTAGTAATATTTTATTAAGACGCTAATAAGCTCCTATTATTAATTAGGGTCCTATTTAATTACCCTAAATTTAAAATACCTCCTAATAAACTATATAATAACTCCCTAGATCTACTAATAATATTTACCTTCTTAATAATAGCTAAAGGCATAGAGCTATTTAAACCTAAATTATATAAGGAAGTTATAATAAATAATACTAAGAAGGATTAGGAAGTAATATTATAAGATAAATTTAACTCCCTTATATAGAATAATATATAAGCGCTTAGATAGCTACCTCTAGGTTAGAAGGTACTCTAGGGGAAGTAGGTATTTAAGTTAAAAAGGGGGCCTTATAATAAAGTCCTCTATTATAAAGTATACTAGGTAGTTAGGGGTTTTAAATAGTAGGAAGGGATTTATTATAATAAGACCTTTACTTTAATAGTAAAGTTAATAAGTTATAAAGCTATCTTTACCCTAGCTATATCCCTTAACTAGGAACTAGATTAAATAGATATTAAGACGGCCTTCCTTTATAAGAATATTAAAGAAGATATTTATATTAAATAGCTTAAAGGCTTTATAATTAAGGATAAGGAATACCTTATTTATATCTTAAAGAAGGTACTTTATAGCCTAAAATAATTACTTTAAGTCTAGTTTTTTATACTATCTACTTTCCTAAAGACTTAGAGCTTTATACTACTTATAACTAATAAAAGCGTCTTAATTAATTATAAAGATTAAGTTATTATTATAACCTATATAGATAACTTATTAATTACTAGACCTAGCTAAATTATAATTAATTAGGTTAAGGCTACGCTTAGTAAATACTTCTAGATAACTAACCTTAGCCTATATTCCTTCTATTTAAGTATATTAATTAGGCGGGATTAAGTAAATTAGGTATTATAACTAGGTTAAGAAGCCTATATTAAAAAGGTATTAAAGTCCTTTAATATATAAGAGTTATATCTTATAATAACCCTAATAGATATAAATAAGTTATAAGTATTTAAGGAAGACTATATAACCTCTAATACTTTTTAGAAGGAGTATTAATTAGCTATTAGCTCCCTAATATATATTATATTAAGGACTAGGCTAGATATTACCTTTATAGTCTTAATAGTTAGTAGATATAAATTAAACCTAAATTAGTTATATTAAATAATAGTTAAGAGGATTTTTTATTACCTTTAGGGTATAATTAACTTATGGCTTATATTTTATAGGAGTATCTTTCCTCTTATTAGTTATAATAACACTAATTAGGCTAGTAATTAAGATACTTAATAGTTAATTATAAGCTATATTTTTAATATTAGTAGTAGAGTAATAAGCTAGTTATTAAAGTAATAGCCTACTATTACCCTATCTAGTTATAAGGTAGAATATATAGGCTAGATATAAGCTATAAAGGAAGCTATCTAGCTTTAATAGCTCTTTACTAAGTTAAACCTCTCTAAGGATACCTATTAGCCTACTACTATAATACTCTATTATAATAATTAGGGAGCTATTACCCTAGCTAAGAACCCCTAGTTCTATATATATATAAAGTATATTAATATTTAATATTATTATATATAAGAACGGGTTACCGCTGGTAATATTAAGCTAAAATATATTAGAACTAATAAGTAGGTAGCTAATAGCCTTATTAAAGCCCTCCCTAAAGATAAATTTATCCCCTTCTATAAGGCCTTAGGCCTAGAAGTACTATAATAGTAGGAGCCTTTAATATAATAAGGCTTTATAGGTACTCCTAGCGGCTCTATAAGCGCTCCTGTTACTAACTAAGGGATAGCTAGCTCCTAACTACCTACCCTTCTAGCCCTATAGCTCTACGCTATAATATTAGAATATAAAATAGACTTTATAGGCTTATTTAGCTCTATTATCCTTTTATATTCTAAGCTTAAATAGCGAGTTATACTACTAGTAATATTATTTAGATACTAGACTACTCCCGCTTATAGATTAATATTATAGTAGATAAATTAACCGCTTTCTTATAAAACTATTAGGCCTAGACTATAATATATATCTATTATAATCCTATCTCTTACCCTACCTCTAATATAAAATAGAACTAGCGTAATATATTTCTAGACGCCGGTAAATATAGTACTTATAATAGCTTCTAGTATAATATCCCTATAAGTTATAATAGCCTCGCCGTCTTTACTACCTAGATACGTACCTAGGTAGGATAAAAATAGGAAGTAGATAATTAATACTACTAGGGAGTTATAATCCTTTATCCTAGTATTATTATTATTATTTTTAACTATAATACTACTAAAGATATAGATACTAAAGTTAGGCCTTATAAAGCCCTCCTCCCTATCTAATATAAGCTTATCTAGTATATTAAAGGTAAGAAACGTGCTATTAAGTTATTATAATATAAAAACCTTAATAGTATACCTCTATAAAATAAGTATATCTTAGAAATAGTTATATAAATAGAATTAGTAACCCTATAATTATACCTACCTTATTAGGGTTTATCTAATCTATATCTAGAAGGGGTTTATTAAATTACCGCCTTATAAGGGCTTCTACTACCGTCTACCTTACCTTTACGCCTCTTACCTAGTATTTAGTTAAGAAGAGGGATTTTAGATAGTAGGAATAAAATATAAATTAGTTATACTACTATACTAATAAGGTACTTTATTTAAGTAGGAGTATTAAAATATATTAAAATAGGATATAATTAGTTAGACTAGCCGCGTACTAAACGCGCGCTAGTACTCGTCTTAGCATCCTATAGATTCTATCTCTCTCTACCTATATAGCTAGTGATATAATAACTATTACCATTCTACCTATTTTAATATATTCCTCTCCTACCTCTTATACTTTAAAACGTTATATCCCTTTATTAAGCCCTTTTTAATTATTTTATCTACTATTTCTCCCTCTCTTTTCTCTTATATAACTATTTATAACTAGGCTACCCTTATAATCTTTAGCCCTAAGAGGTTCTTTTTATTTTATTAAATAATTACCTCCTTTACTTCCTTTTATTTTAATATATCTACTACCTTCTTTAATACTTTATATATTATAACTAGGAAAGTCTATCTTAATACTCTTATTAACTTATAAGCCTTTCTTATCTAATTATTATTCTCCTCTAGCTCCTCCCTTACTTTTATCTCTATTATAAATAGTATTAAGTTACTTTTAATTAAATACCTTATTATTATAATCTTTTATATCTTTAAAAATATAATTATTTTAAACTTCTTAATTAATTATTCTTTAATAAGTACTTTTACTACCTCCCTTTTAATCTTATTATTAATTTAAATAGTTAGGGTCTTAACCTTCCTATTATTTAATACTCCTAATATCTTCTTGATAATATTACCTATTAATATTATAATAAATATCCCTTTAAGGCTTATATTATTTAATTTTATATCTATTAAGCTCTAGCTAGCTATTTATACCTATCTCCTTCTACCTCCTTATATCCCCCCTCCTTATAATTACTCTTTTACTATCTTTTTAAACTTATATATCTCTTTAAGCTATTAATCTATTTTTATAATAAACTCCTTTATATATTTAAATCTTATCCCTATTATTCTTTCTACTTTATATAATATTCTATCCTTTAATATATCTTATATAATTATAATAGCCTTTAAAGCCTTTATTAATATCCTTTTAATATATAATCCCTCTTCTTTAAGTTCCTTCCTCCCTACTAAGCTCCTTAGCCCCTATATAAGTAGCTTTTTACTACTTCTTAGCCTACCCCTTCTACTACTATTACTACTTATAACTCCTCCCCTAGTACTATATCCTAATATTAGGGCTCGTCTTACTATATATTAAAGTAAGTATTATTCTCTTAATAAATATAATAATTCCCCTCTATATAATTATAGTTAAGAAGTAGTAAAAGGATATATTCTCTAAGTATAGAAACCCTACCTATAAGCTAAAGTACTAGGCCTAGTATAACTACCCTATAGAAGCCTTCTATAAAGGATATAATAGTAGTAACTATAATAAATACTAGTATATAAATAAAGCTATTATTCTAATAGTAAAAGTAATTATCAAATAATTACTAATTCCTTACTATATATATTATTAAAATCCTTAATAATTTTAGTAGTATTCCTTAGTAATTCCCTCTCTAATATCTAGTAGTCTTCTTTAAGTCTACTATTCTTCTACCTAATTAAATACTATAAACTACGTAATTTATTAAACTTATAATAGGAGTTAGAGAATACTTAATTTAAATTTACTTTAATATATAGTAAGACGGGTCCTAATATTAGGATATAGTATAAGGGGAGGAATTATAAGGGGTAGTAGTAGTAGAGGTAGTAGGTTAGGGAGTAAAGGAGGGATACCCGCGTAGGGGCTAGAGAGCCTAGTAGGGGGGAAGGAACTTAAAGATAAGGGAATATATATTAAGAGAATATTAATAAAGGCCCTAGAAGTTATAATAGTTATATAAGATATATTAAAGGGAGGAATAATATATAAAATAGGATAAATAATAGGGATAAAGCTTAAATATATAAAGGAGTTTATTATAAAAGTAGATTAATAGCTTAAAGAGATATATAAATTTAAGAAAATAATAGAGGAGTAATCTTAAAGAGGGAAGATATAAGGGGGTAAAAGGAGCTAGGTATAAATAGCTAGCTAGAGTTTAATAAGTATAAAAATAGGTAATATAAGCTTTAAAGGGATATTTATTATTATAATAATAAGTAATATTATAAGGAAGGGATTTAAAGTAATAAATAATAAAAAGGCTAGAACCTTAATAATTTAAATTAAAGATAAGATTAAAAGAAAAATAGTAATAGTACTTATTAAAGAGTAGTTAATAAAGAGGTTTAAGATAATTATATTCTTAAGGATATAAGAGATTATAATAGTAAAGTATTTAATTAAAAGTAACTTAATACTATTTATAATAGAGATAGAGGTAAGAGAGGAGTTAGAAGAGAATAATAATTAGGTAAAGAAGGTATATAAGTTAATAAAGGTATTAAGATAAACCTTTTTAATTATAATATATAAAGTATTAAAAAAGACGGTAGATATATTAAAATAAAAGGAGGTAAAGAAGATAATTATTTAATAAAATAAAAATAACCTCTTAAAGTTAAAGATTATAAGGGTAGCCTAATTATAAGTAGTTATATAAGAGAGGAGAGAGGGAGAGGTAGAGAAAGAGAGAGCCTTACTACTATTAAAGCTCTTTATATTAAAGATAATAAATAAAGTAATTAAAAAGGGCTTAATAGAGAGATATAACCTCTTAAAATATAAGAGGTAGGAGAGGAATAAGGTTATAATATAATACTTGAACTATTAATAATATAAGTATATAATAAGATATTATAAAAGCCTAATATAATATAAAATTTATATTAATAAATATAACTTAAGGGAATATAAAGTAAAAGAAGGGGAGATTAAGAGATATAATAATTATAAAAAGAATAGTTATATAACCTAGAAGTAAATATATATAATTAAGGTAAAGGAGTTAAATAAGCTTTATTAAAAGATAATAGAAAATAAGAAGAAATTATATAAAGGCTTTATAAGAGGAAATAGGTAATAAAATACTTAGAAATAGCCTTAAAGGGAATAAATAATAGTAGTAATAAAGAAGAAGAGGAAGCTTATATTAAAATTTAAAGACTTTAATAAGGTTATAATATAAATAAGTTTTTAAGGGGATATAAGGAAAAGGGGAATTATACTATTATTGATAATAATATTATAAAATAGGCTAGGAAGGCTAATTATTCTTTAAATAATAGAGATAAATTAATAAATATTAAAAGAAATATTAATATAAGAGGCCCTAATTATTAAGGGAGTAGAGGTTATAAAAGATATCTAATAAATATCCTTATAAGGGTATAAAAGATAATAAAACTATTATAATATAATATATAAAGGGAGTAGATTATAATAATAATATTATTATTAAAAGATAAGGAGGTATAATAGATAGATATCCTAGCTATTTAAGAGCTATTATATATAAAGAGGATAGGTTTAATATATAATTTAAATAAAGGAATATTCTACTTAATATATAAGGTAGGAAGGGATATAAAGATATATTTCTTTATAAATAAATATTAGAATATTAATAAATAGGGAGTTAAATTTATATTAAAGGACTTATACTCCTTAGAGATATAAGTTATAAGGAAGGAAGGGGGAGTATTAACGCGCCTTTAAATATATAATATATATAACTCTAACCTAGAGTTTAAGACCTTAATAAATAGCCCCTTTATATTATTAGGGGTAAAGGAGTAATTAAGTTAACTTAAGGAATATATATTAATAAGAGACTTTAACCTTTATTACTTAAATTAAAATAATAGGAGTAGATATATATATTATAAAGTAGTAGATATATTAATAAATATTATAAAAGAGAAGGAAATAAAGCTTATCCTATTAAAGGATATAATAACTTAAAAGATAAAGAAAGTAGAAAGTATTATTAATTTAATATTTATAATAAAGGCTATTAAATAAATATTATTAAAATATTATATTAAGTTAAATCTCTATTATAAGTTTAATTATATTTTAATATATATTAAAGTTAATCTTAAGGTAGAGGTAGTAATCTTATAATTATAAAGGGTATAAAAGTTAATAAATTTAAAGGAGATAAAGAGGTAAGTAGGTACCTTTTAATATTTATTATTAGAAGGGGAGTTAATAACTTAGGGGTAGATAAATAGCTACTTAGTTAAAATACTTTAAGGCCTAATTAAAATTATAAAAAAGGAGGTATTATAAATAAAGCCCTCTTTAAAAGTAAAGTCCTTTTAAAACTTAAATTATATAAAGGTTATAAAGATAGTATTAAAGCTTAAGGTAAAATATAATTATAAGAGAAGTTAAAGGAGCTTAAAGGTATAATAAGAGGCTTAGAAGATTAAAGGAAGGGTATTAAAAAAAATAAAAGTACTTTATTTTAAAGAGGTAGTATATAGAATATCTTAGATACTTAATAGACTTTAAAAGCTAGTTAAATAGGGTTAAGAGAGAAGTATATTACTTTAAAAACTCCTAAAGTTCCCTACCCTTAAGAAGGATAGAGAGGGTCTTAAAGTAGAGTTATTTTAAAAGAAGGTAGAAGTCCTTTAAAGGACCTTCTTCCTTCTACCCTTAAAGGTAGATTTAAGTAATATTTAAGGGTTTTAATATAAGATACCCTTAATAATAAATATAAAAGTTATTAAAGAGGAGGTTTATAAAGTAATTAATAAGTTTAAATAGGATAAAGTATTAGGGATAGATAAGATCTTAAATAAGTTTTTAAAGATAGTAGAAAGGGAGCTACTACCTAGCTTTATATACTTATTTTAAGTATATTTAAGGGTTAGATATTACTTAATAAAGTTTAAAAAGGCTAATATAATTATCTTAAAAAAAATTAAAGAAAGAGGATTATTTAAAGTTAAAATTATATTATTAAATTACCCTATTTAATACCTTAAGGAAGGTATTAAAGGTAGTTATTATAAAAAAAACTAGGTAACCTTATAAAGGAATATAAGCTACTACCCTTATAATAAATAGGGGTAAAAAAGGGAAAGTTAATAATAATATCCTTTAAGATAATAATAGAGGTAGTATATATAATATAAAATTATAATAAATTTAATATAATAAATATATTATTATTAGATATTATAAGGGCTTTTAATAATATCTCTTATAAAAGGTTATTTTATAACTTAAAGAAGAAAGAGGTCTTAACCCTTATTATAAGGTAGGTATAAAGCTTTTTAATAAAAAGAGTTATAATAATTATACTAGGCTAAGAGATAAATAGGATAAAGATAGTAGAGACTAAGATCCTTTAAAGATCTTTAATATTTTTATTTTTATTTTTATTTTTTAACTCCCTATTTATAAAAGAATATATAAGGATAAAACTTTAAGTATAAATTAAGGGCTTTATTAATAATATTTACTTAATAATATATAATAAAAGTATTAAAGAGAATTATAAGATCTTAATAAAGGTATATAAAATATACCTTTATTAAGTAAATATATATAAGGTAACCTTTACCCCTTATAAGTATAAGTTAATCTACCTTTTAAAGAGTTTAAAGAGATTTAATATAAAGGTAATAATAGACTTTAAGGTAATAATAATATACCTTAAAGTATTAATATAAGTCCTTAGACTTTATATTAATAATAAATTAAAGTAGGGCTTATATATTAATAAGATAAGGTTAAAGATAAAAATATAAAAGCTAGCCTTATATATTATTATTAGCTTAATATAAGGTATTATATTTAATAGGGTAAGATAAATATATAATATTATAATCTAGCTAATAATAACTTATATAATAGAGATATAATATAACTTAAAAGAGATATTAAAGGTAAAGAAGGTAAATATTATAATATTAAAAACTATATAAAATAGGTACTTAAAAATAATACTTAAAGCCTTTAAAGTAATTAGTATATAAGTATTAAAGGTAGAGTTAAGGATTTTATTAATAAGGATAAGCCTTAACTAGTTAATTTTATAAGTATTAATAATATAAGGGATTTATCTATTAATTAAAGAAAGGAATATAAAGATCTATTATAAGTTAAAAGGGAAAAGGGGAAGAGAGAAGAGAGTTATAAAGACTTTAATAAAAGAGAAGTAGTCCTAAGTAAAGGGAGCCCTCTAAGTAGTAATAAGAGGAGGGGATACTAGAATAATAGACTAGAGCCCTAGAGGTAGGGAAATAATAAGGAGGGATAACCCTACCCCTAAAAAGATTAAGAGGTAGGTAAAGGAGAAGTAGAAAAAGAGGTAGTTAAGATATTAGGAAGATATTCCTAGTTATATAAAGATAGTAGTATAAAAAGGGGAGGTTTAAGAGATAAGAGTTAACCTTTATATAGGGCTTTTTAAGGTTAAAAGCTTTATAAGTATCTAGTTATATATAAAGAAAATAGGACTACGCGCCTTCTTATATAAGAGGAGGGTACTTAGAATTAATAATATTAATTATAAATATAAGTAAAGGTATTAAGATATTAAGTATATACTTATATTCTACTTTAATTATATAAAGGAGAGGAGGTAGATATTTTAAAAAGTAGGGTTAAGTAACTTTTATTAAATAATATTAACTTTAAAAGGGTTAAAGGTAATAATTAAGTAGGTAATTTAATAAAGTATACTTAGCTAGTTTATACTAATAAGGAAATAACTCTTTAAGGTAGTATAAAAATAGATAGGCTCTAATTAAAGGATAAAAGGGTAAGTAACCCTAATAAAAGAAGAGAATAAGATAGTATAAAGAATATAAAAAAGGGTAGTATATAATATCTAAAGATTTAGAAGTATAATAATAAGTAGAGTAAGGGATAAGGTTTTCTTTTATAAATTATAATTTCCTTTAATAAGTTAGATATAAACCGCCCTTATTAGCTCTAAGTAGCTAGATAGTAGAGTATAAAATATAAATATAAATATAAATATAATTAAATACTATATTAATTATCTATAACTATAATATACCCTTCTTTAGTAGATAAGCCTATTAATTTCCTATTCCTTATAATTATTAATAATAGTTAGTACTACTAGCTAGTATTAGTAGTATAAGTTATTAGTAGGGATAGTAGCTAGCTTAAGGTAAGCTATTAAGATAATACTATAAATCTTTATAATACTTAAAAGGTTAAGCTTATAAGCTAGCTAACTAATATATCTAATATCTAATTACTTAGAAGGGTCTTATAAATTACTATCTAATTTTTTTAGACTTAATAGCTAGGATATAACAACCCTTATAAAGGCGTAGGTTAATTATATTACCTTCCTTAAAAAATATAGGCGTATAATAGGAGTTATAATAGCCCTTTATTTTTATAGTAGTAAAAGTAATTATATTACTTATATTAATATAAGTTAGCTAATATATATTAATAGGTAGATATACTAGTATTACTATAACTTTATTTATAGTAAGGGCCTTATTATAGAAGCCTTTTATAGGTAGTTTATTATTATTAACCTATAATAAATCTAGGGCCTCGCGAGTTTTAAAACCGTATAGGATTTAGGTTAAAGTAAGGTTAGTAGAATTATACTTAATAGAATTATTTAATAAGGTAGATATTTTATTAATAATACTTAGCTAGTATTACTAGTCCTCTAGGGTAATAATAAAATAATATAATATAATCTTAGTAGTTTAATTAGTATATTCTAATATACTATTAGATTATAGGTACTATACTATTAAATATAGAAGGCTAACTTTAAGTAATAAAAAATATATTTCTATATCTATCTAATAAACTTCCTATCCCTATCTAAGATAATTACTCTTAAAGTACCTTAATCTAATAAGGAGAGGCGGTCTAGTAGCTTAATAGCCTAGTCCTCTCCTAAATATATATTCTTATTAATAATAAGAGTAATTACCTTTAAGAACTTATTAATAACTAATATTATATATTTAAAACTATCTATAAAGAGTAGTAGATTAAAAATAAAACTAATTATTAGGGTATAAAATAGCTAGGCTAGTAGTAGGATAGATTAAAGAGAATTATATAATTTATACCTAGGAGTCTAATTAAGCTAGTAGTATAGGTAATACCTAATAAAGTTATATAGCTTTATTACTAGATTATAGATATAAAGTCCTTTAATTAGCTATTTATATATATAGATTTACCCTAGATACCCTATTTTATTATAAGTAAGTTAGAAAACCTTAGTTTCTAAATCTATTATAAGTATATATAATTATAAGCCTTTTTATTTATTATTAAAATATAATAAGCTATTAACTATCTAGTAGGGGAGGCTAGTAGTACTACTACCTAAGGTTATATTATCCTTTAGTATTAATATTACCTTTACCTATTAGAGAACCTTAATAAAGCCCTTAATAACCCTTTATTAAAATTTAGGAGATATTTCTACTAGGCTAACTAGGAAAGCCTATATTAATAGCGCGTCTAGACTTAACTTATTAGATAGGTAATACTTATAAGTAGCTAGTCTTAATAAGGTATCTAGTATAATATTAGATTTTCCTAGCTTATATTATATATCTAGATAGAATTACTAGAGGTATTCTAATACTTAAATAAGATATAGGTTAAGCTTTTTAACTAATATAATATTTAGGCCAGTTTACTAAATAATAGTAATAGTAGCTAAATAATTAATATAAATAATTATTATTAATTAAGCCACCTTAATTATATAATATATTTTCTTAACTACTTAGATTATACCTATAATTTCTAACTCTATTAGCTAATAATATATTTTAGCCTTAATAAGGAGGCGACTAAGGAAGAGGATAAGTAGGTAAGACTTCTATTCAAGGTACTTTATAGAAGCCTTTATTAGGCCCCTAATATAGTAGATATAAGCCCTAAACCTAAACTCTTTACTAGCGTCTAAGTCTATAAATAGCTAGAGGACCTTATTAAAATAATAGAGGATTATAAGACTAGTAAATATTTTCTAAAGCTAATAAAATATATTAAGTTCTTTTAGTATAAATTTCCTAAGATATATTCTCTAGGCTAGCCTTTTATATATATTCCCCTAAATACTAGATTAAGATAAACTATAAATAGACTTATTAAGACAAGTCTTTTATATTTATAAAAGTTTTATAATAGTAATATAGAAGGTAATATACTAGTATAAATACTTAATAAGGATAAGGTAATACTTAAGTAAATTAAGGGTAAAGGGGAATTATAGGTTAGTAATAATAGCTGACTTTTCCTCTATTATAACTAGCTTAAAGGTATCTACCTTTTACCCTAGTAAATAAACTAATAGAAATCTAAGGAATAATTTCTTAGGAGAGAGAAAGATATTTATATTATTAAAGGCCTTAAATACCTAATCTAGGTATAAAAGGTATTCTTCTAATAAATTAGAAAAAATATTATTATTATTAATATATACTTAATAGAAATACTAATACAACTAAAGGATCTAATTAATTATATATTATATATAGGCCGGCGAATTTCTATACCCTATTATAGGTATATTAAAGGTTTCCTAGCCTTTATAACTAGCTATTATAAGATAATACTAGTAAGATTAATTTACTAATTATTAGTAGAAGAAACTAGTAGTATTTATTATACTAATATATATAATACCCTTTAGTAGAGCTAATACCTTAGCTTATAAGAGCATTAGGTATATATTAGGTATAATAATTTTATTTAAAGCTCTAATATCTATAATAATATAGCCTTTTTTTATACTATCTATACTTACCTTCTAAATAATAAAATAAGGGAATAAAAAGGGTATTAATTCTATAGTCTAGTCTATTCTCCCTTAATTATAGAGTTTATTAAACTTTATATTAATAACTTCCTTATTAGTTTTTCCTAATAGACATACCCTTACTTAGCTAGGCTTATAGAGATCTAGCTAATTATCTACTAGGGGTATATCTATCTATTATAATTTAGGTATATTAACTACGCTATTAATATCCTATTATAAGGCTAGATACCTTTTAATAACCTCCGCTATTAAGGGCCTTATTTTAGACGACTTATAAATAGTAGTACCTATAATATATACTACCTCTAGTACTATAATAGGGACTATAGGGATAACCGCGGTAAATATAGTAGTAGTAGTTATAAGTTATTAAAGATTTATCTTAACTTAATTAGATAATTTAGCCTTTTTAAGGGGCCTAGTAGTAAGGTTATTATAAAAGGCTTTAACTAGGAAGTATTTAATACCCTTATACTTAATAAAATATCCTAGCTTTATATTCCTAGGTAGTTTAATAGCTCTATTAGTATTATTCCTAATAAAAGTATATAATATATAATAGTCTATAATATAGGTATAGATAGATAGGCTATCTAGCTTCTCTAGTTTAAAGATTAAATCTCTATTTATAAGTAAGTAATATAGCCTAATAATATAAATCTATCTATTACTATATAGAGTAATTATAATATTTACTTAGCTAAAAACTATTATATTTATCTAGCTACCCTTACTTAAAGATTTAATTAAAATCTCTAGGTTTTAATATAACTAAATAATTATTAGATTTTAATCTAGATTAATTATAATTCCTTTTAACTTAAGAATATCTACGCTAATAAGTATATTTATAGAGAGGTTCTCTATTATATATACCTTATACTTAATAAGGGTAGTAGCTCTATTAGTAGTAGGGAGGTATATTTATAACTTTATATAATAGCTTATATTATACTTTCTATTTCCAACTCTTATAAGTATTAGTATTTTTAATATCTTAATATTTAAGTCTTATTATAAGAGGAAAGCTTAGTTTATAAGACTTATTATATAGCTAGTATCTATATATAACTTTTAAAGTTAGTTAATAGATATAAGTTTAATAAGAGTAGTTATAAAATAATACCCCTTAAATATATACCCGCTTAAGGTAACCTCTTTAAACGTATTATAAATAATTAAGGGGTTACCCTAAGAAAGGCTTTAGTAACTATTACTACCTAATAATAATAATACTAAGGCCCTTATTTTATTATAACCTTAGCGTAGATAGTTATAAAGGGTATTATTAGACTAGAATATTAATATATATATTTAATACTTAAAGTCTTTAGTATAGGAAATTAATAGGAAATAGGTTTCTACTATATTATTACTATTATTCCCGGATTCTAGCTATTTTCCTAGGAATCTTCTAGGTAACTAGGGTTTTCCTAGTTAGTAGATTAGTAGAAGTCTTCCTTATATATATTATAGTTTACCTATAGATTTATTATATAGTAATTCCTAGGAATTTTCTTTATCTTTAATAGTAGCTTAATAGACTCTAAGCTATTATTAGGCCCTATTAAAAGATTTATATAAGACCTAGTTATTATTTAAAGCGTTTAGTAAAGGATATCCTTAGCCTTAGTTCTAATATTAATTCTACCTAGGTAACCTATTTATATTTTTATTAGTTACTTATATAGGTTAATATAGCCTAGTAATATAAGGCTATTCTACCTATACCTACTACCTATTATTATTAAAATTCCTAAAGTCATTCCCGTTATAAGGGATAAATAGTTAAGGGTTATTATAATAAGGTCTTAGAGCCCTATTATAATAACTACTAAATTAGCGTAGTTGGAAGTTTTAATAAAATAGACTTAAATACTAACCTATTTAAGGATCTTAATTATAATAGTTATTATTATAAATATCCTACTTTACCTTATAAAGGGCCTTATTACTCTTATAAATATTAAATTAATAATTCTTATAAAGTAAAGCTCTTCTAGAAGCTCTAGAATAATTAATCTACTATTTAATCTTAATAGGTTATAATAAAGTTCTCTATTAAGATACTTATATACTAATAATACTTAAGTACTATCTATTAAAGTGATACTAGTATTCTTACTATTTAATATAATACTAGAGATATAATCTACTAGATCCTATCTATTATAAGTATCCTTAATAGTATAATTAATATTTCTAAGGAGATTAAGGGATTTTCTAGGCGAGTCTTAAAAATACTCTTATAAAGCCTTATACTATTTAGTTATACTAGTTAGATTATTCTATATTACGATTATCGCTATGTAGCTAGTAGCGTAGAGAGCGGAAGTCTTCCGCAGGCACGTCTTAGGCCTGCAAGAAGCTTCCCTTCTCTATAACCTTTAGTCCTTTACCACTTTATTATATTATTAATTACAATTATAATATATAGTAGTAATACCGCATTAGCTACTATTAGTACTATTAACTACTAATAAGCTATATATAGTCTACTAGCTATTATAGTACTAGCTATTATAGTACTAGCCTTAAGGTATAAGTCCTTATAAGTCTTCTATACGCTATTCTATTTAATACTTATTTAGGCTAGTTAAAGAAGCCTTCTATAACTAATAATATCTATAGAAGCCTCTTTAAAACTTATAATTAATAAGAGCCTTATTTATTACCTATTACTACCTCCTAATAGTATTAGAATCTCGTTAACTTATTAGGATTTTCGGAGAAACTTCGGCATTTTACTAAGTAAATCCGGATATTTCCCGGATATTTCCCCGCTTACCGCTACTTATCCTAGCTACTAATAGGGAAACCCTTATCCTTACTTTTTAATTACACGACTTTATTAATACTAGATATAAGTACGCTATTATTATTAATATTATTAACGGGAATCTTAGACCTCCTAGGACTAACTATATTACCTCTAATTCTTTATAAGGTTAATAGTACTATACTAGGTTATTATCTCTAGAGCTAGTTAGTCTTTTTATTATTAATAAACTATCCTAGCCTACTAACTAGGCTATTAATAAAAGCTAATTCTATATAATAAATTATTATTTTAAGAAAGCTACCGCTTCTATAAGGTACTATTTATAGTAGCCGCCTTTAATACCTACCTCCCTAATAGGGACCTTAATCTATTTACCTTTAAGGTTAACTTTATTAATACTAATACTAACAGAATCTATTTTATCTTTAATAGGTATAAGAGTAATATTAGTAGAAGAGGCTATCTATGATTAGCTAATAGGATTAGAACTTCCTAGTCCGCTAGAGCCTTTAGATATAGCGGATAATAGGGGAAATAATAATAGTAATAGTAATAGCTAGGCTAGTTTACCTATTAGAGGCTTTACGCCCGAATAGTTTAGTATAATATCTACCTTTTTCTAGAGTATAAATACTAGGGTAGGGGGTTATTAGACTTATCAGCTTATAGTAGCTATAGCCCTAGCTCTTATAGTTAGTACCCCTCTATTTAGGCCTTATAATATTAGGTATTTTAATCTAGATCCTAACATACCCCTAGTTAAAGTTAAAGATAGTTATAATATCTATTATAATATTTTTAACTTTACTAATAGGGTTAAAGTAAAAGATACTACTAAAATTTAACTTTTATATAGTTAAATTTAGACTTATATCTACTTAGGAAAGCTAATAATTAGTTTATTAACTAATTATCGCGTAATACCTATATTAGGCTATAAAATAACCCTACTAGTATTACTAAATAGTATATAACTCTATAGGAATATTTTTAGGACTCTCCTAGTAAGTCGCTTAGTCTATTAGAAAATATCCGCTATATAGTAAAGGATACTTAGAATTAACGGGATCTAGCTAACTATATCTCTAGTATTATCTTAAATAGTAGAAATACTAATATTACTACTACTAAAGAAGCCTAAGTCCTCCTAGTATTTAAATATATAAACGGATAATTATATTAGGATCTATTATTACTAACTAAGAAATTAATAATTAAGGGCCTTCTTAAAGAACTTAGATATAGGAAGGATACTTAGTTTAATATCTATAAAAATAAGGGCCTTATTAAGAAAGGCTTTAAGATAAAACTAGATAGTTATTATAATAATTAATAAGATCCTTAATTAGATTAGTATACTTCTTATTAAAGTAATCCTCTTTACTAATTTAGTAGTAATAGTTTTAATTATAGTAGTAGGGCTCCTAGGTTAAATTATAATAATTAGAATCTAGTTACTTAACTATTTATACTATTTATACTATATAGAAATTATTAAGGTAACTTTAATAATAACCTTTAATAGGTATAAATTATTAGTCCTTAATAACCCCTATAAATTATAAACGGAAACGCGTTACCTAGGTAGAGTTAATACTAGAATTATAACCTAGGTCTAGGCTGACTACTAAACGCTTTAAATAGTAATTACCTATATAAGCTATATAATTAGGTATAGTAATAGCCTTATATATACTAGGCTACTATTAAGGATAGGAATTCTTAGGAAGAGTTATATAATAAGTAGGTAACTTATAATACTTATAAAGATAAGTACTACTAGTCTATAAACTAGACTAACCCTAGTCTAAGTTAATACCTAGATAATTCTTAGGAATATAGTTAAGACCCTAAAAGTTATAAGGGTAATAATACTATTAAAACCTATTTCCTATTAATCTAGTTATCTAATAAAGCCTTTACTTATTAGAAATACTCTATTATATTTAAGTCTAATAATACTTTATATAATTATAATTATTATAATTATTATATAATAAGGGCCTTAATAGCTACTATAATATTATTAAAAGTAGCTAATATTAGTGGTACCTACTAAAGCCTTCTATAGACTATTATTTAAAGTACTTCTAAATAGATTATATTAGAGGGATATACCTTTAAGGGATATTATTTTATTACTACTTAGGTTAGATTTATACTAGACCTTAGCTGCCCTTTATATAAGCTTTATATAGATATAAGTTATATTATAAGTCTAATTAATAAAAAGTTTCTATTATAATAGTTCTTATAAGTTAAAATCTCTAAAATACTAACGCTTATAAAGGTAAGGGGTATTAGTAGTAGGAAGTATAACGCTAATAAATATATTAAGCTATTAATATATATCCCTAGGGGTAGTAGTACTACTTTTATTAAGAGAGAATTATATATTATTAATAACCTTTTAGTAAAGGTATTAATTAGGGTTAATATCCTTAAATCTAAAGGTATTATTATTAACCTTAAAAGGAATTTAATAATAATATATTCTTATTAAAACCTTAAAGTCCCTATTAAAGTCTCTAATAAAGGAACCTATACTAATACTATAGTATTTAATTAGGCTAATATTATTATTAGCCCTTATACTAATAAATAAGTTTAAATTATAAGTCCCTATTATTAGTCTCTTAATCTTCTAAAGGATTAAGACTTAATCTTTAAGCTAGATAGCCTAAAAGACCTCTCCGTCTATACCTATATTATTAACTATAAGATATCTATTAAGGATCCGTTATCTAGGGTATAACATATATGAATTATTAGCTATCTAGAATGGAAAATCTATGATATCTATCGGTTCGCTTAGTTCGGAGGGTCTAACCGGGTTGGGCGTAGTATACGTGAGGACGAATATTAAAATATTAAGATATAACTATATAGGAAAATCCTATACCTATAATAATACTACCTTTCTTAAAAGAAAATAGCGTCCTCGCTATTATAATAATACTAGGGAGGTGCTTTAACTACGTAAGTAGCTAATTAGAAGTCCTTATATATATACCGTCTATTACTATATATATATACTAATAAATAAAGAAAGAAAGAAATAGAGAAGCTATCTATTATATAGCGTTATAAGTCGAGTTACTCGTATAGCGATAGCGAGGTTATAATAGCGGCGATTAGGCTGCTAAGTAGCTCTAGTAGTAGGTAATCAGCGTATCTTAAAGCCTATAAAGAAATAAATAGAATCGAACGACGTATTATTAGGAATTAAGCGTATAAGTAATATTAATATTTATAGGAACTCGGACTAATAATATCTTGGCGATTTCGGCGAAACTCTTAAATAGTAAAAAGGAGTTGATTACTAATATCTTTACATTTAAGACTTTACTTATAGCGCTAGGCTTCTTTAGTATTAGCGTCTTAGGAATTACCTGTACTATCGTTATCGATTTGTGAAATTTCATATACAGGTTATGAATCGACATAGTAGTTAAGATGGTAGGGCGAACGGGACGGGTTAATTGGACGGATTTAAGCGGAGCATATCTTATAAATAGATCGTCCATCGTCATATATATAGGTGGTAGTGTTGTTAGAGGCGATGTTAGTGTCGTTCCTAAGGTAGGTAGATCTGTAGGAGGAGGTACGGCTTATTCTACTGGTGATAATAATAGAGGAGGTAAGGGTGACGACTATCTAACTAAGTTCTTCTATACGTAGGGATACTATTCTAACCGACGTAAATGCTCTTATAATAGATTATTATAAGGCTCCTATCTATTAAGAGTTATCTTATAATTAATATAGGCGACTAGATCTTTTAATTAAGGCGTAGGTATATAATAAAAGCCTATAATAGCTAGTAATTATAAAGTAGGTAATAAAAGCTATAAGGTATATATAGCGAGTCGTTTAATATAATTTTTAGGAGTAGTATCTAATACTAAGGTAGATGCTATAGATGCTAATTATTAGTATTATTATTTTTTGCCGTAAGTATAGAAGACTAAGGAGGTAATAGATAAGGGTAGGTCGTTAGTAGGTAGGGCTTTAGAGGGTACTCTTTAGAATAAGCGTACTAGAATTATATGTAGGTACGTCGTTAATATACTAAATAGATTCTCGTAAGAGGTGTTTTAATAGAGGTTCTTAGTATTATTTTTTTATCCGGCGCTCTTAGTAGTTAAATGGGACGGCGTACTATACAGCTAGTTAGGGCGCTCTAAGCAGCTAATAGGGACGGCGTACTATATAGCTATAATGAAATATCTAGTGTTGCTACTATTATTAAGGATCCGTTATCTGGGGTATAGTATATATGAATTATTAGCTATCAAGTCGGTGATAAAACCTACTGTATACTAGCGACTTGGCACAGAGCGCCTACAAAATTCTATGAAATTGTTTACGTTTTCATCTCAAGAACTTGATATTTAGCTAATGCCATGTAGAATAGCCTGGAGCATACTCTTATAGGAATGTGAATAGTAGGTGACGACATACTAGTAGCTAACGAAGAGGTAGAGAATTGTTAATAGGGAGCCTCTGCCAAGTCGCTAGTATACAGTGGTTTTTGTCACCGACTTGGCTACAGTTGTTTGCAAAGCGGTTGACCCGACGCTAGTGGGCCGCAAATCGTCGAAGCTCCCCTACTAAAAATGGGTGGTAAGGCCTCGACGACGTGCGGTCTTAATTGTAGCCTGTAGATACTAAATAAACGTTGAAATAAAGCTGTAAATTGTCCTGTATACATAATCCATGGTGTTATAGCCCCTAGCCGCCCCTATAGTCACCCCCGCTATAGCCTTATTATAGCCCCTGTAGCCGCTACTACTATTATATTATAAGCCCTACTATTATTATACTATAGGCCCTACTATTACTATACTATAGGCCTTATAGCCGCTACTACTATTATATTATAAGCCCTACTATTATTATACTATAGACCCTGTAGCTACTACTACTATTATAATATAGACCCTACTATTATTATACTATAGACCCTGTAGCTACTACTACTATTATATTATAGACCCTGCTATTATTATACTATAGACCTTATAACTACTACTACTATTATACTATTATCTTACTATAGGCCTTACTATTACTATACTATAAGCCTTATAACTACTACTACTATTATATTATAGGCCCTACTATTATTATACTATAAACCTTATAACCGCTACTACTATTATATTATAAACCCTACTATTATTATACTATAGACCTTATAACTACTACTACTATTATACTATTATCTTACTATAAGCCCTACTATTATTATACTATAAGCCCTGCTATTACTATACTATAGGCCCCGCTATTACTATATTATAGGCCTTATAACCGCTACTACTATTATATTATAAACCCTACTATTATTATACTATAGATCTTATAACTACTACTACTATTATAATATAAGCCCTACTATTATTATATTATAGACCTTATAACTACTACTACTATTATATTATAGACCCTACTATTATTATATTATAGACCTTATAACTACTACTACTATTATATTATAAGCCCTATTATTATTATATTATAGACCTTATAACTACTACTACTATTATACTATAGACCCTACTATTATTATATTATAAGCCTTATAGCTGCTACTACTATTATATTATAGACCCTACTATTATTATACTATAAACCTTATAGCTACTACTACTATTATACTATTATCTTACTATAGGCCCTGCTATTATTATACTATAAGCCCTGCTATTACTATACTATAAGCCCCGCTATTACTATACTATAGGCCCTGTAGCCGCTACTATTATTATATTATAAACCCTGCTATTATTATACTATAGGCCTTACTATTACTATATTATAGGCCCTACTATTACTATACTATAGACCTTATAACTACTACTACTATCTTATTATAAGCTATACTATTATCTTATAACCCCTATAAACGTCCTATTATAGCGCCTATAAACGTCCTGTTATAAGCTATACTATTATCTTATAGCCCTTATAGACGTCTTATTATAGCCTATACTATCATCTTATAACCCCCGTAGACGTCCTATTATAAGCTATACTATCGTCTTATAGCCCTTATAAACGTCCTATTATAGCCTATACTATCATCTTATAGCCCCCGTAGATGTCCTGTTATAAGTTATACTATTATCTTATTATAGCCTGTAGCCGCCGTAGACGTCTTATTAATAAGATAATAGTAGTAGTTATAATAAGATGTCTACGGGGGCTATAAGATAATAGTATAGCCTATAACAGGACATCTGCGGGGGTTATAATAAGACGTCTACTATTATTTATAGGCTATATCTACTACCGCGAGTCGCTAAGGCCTTGCCACCTATTTTAAGTAGGGGAGCTTCGATGATTTACAGCCTACTAGCGTCGGGTTAACCGCTTTGTAAACAACTATATCTAGAATAGAAAATCTATAATATCTATCGGTTCGCTTAATTCGGAGGGTCTAACCGGGTTAGGCGTAGTATACCTAAGGACGAATATTAAAATATTAAGATATAAATATATAGGAAAATCCTATACCTATAATAATATCTTATATCTTTATTAGAAATAATACTAATACTAATATTAAATTAGCTAAGAATATAAAACTTAGCTAGGTTACTAAGTATAATACTCCTAACTATTTCCTTATAAAAGTCTTCTATAACGACCTAGCTACTAGGCTCCTTAAAAGGGCTTAGGTAGCTAACTAAGCTAAAACTAATCTCTAATAGCTTATTACTACTACTATAGTATTTATAGTAATAGTACTTATAGCCTTAGAGATGGAATCCCCTTACTTATTAGGTATAATAGTCTATAGTACCCCTTAAATAAGGGCCTTATTAGGGGATATTATTAATAAGTACCTAAACTTATAGTAAGATACTAGGACTATAACGTATATCCTAGAGTCTTAATAGATAGATATCCCGCTTATAGATAACTAGCTAGAAATCTATAAACCTAGCTAGGCTAGGGTATATCCCCTAGGAATAGCTAATAAAGAGGTTATTAATAATAAGTTTAATAAGTTATATAGATAAGGTAGAATAGACTAGATAATAGAGTTAACCCTATTTTTATTCCTATATTTTATTATCTAGAAGTAATTTATAAACGGCCTTTATAAGGGCTATATAGTAGTAGATTTATTTATAAATTATATACGCGTCTATCTAAACTAATAAAAGATAATTACAGGGGCCTACGGGTATTTTATAATTACTACGACGGTAGCCGACTTATAAGGGAAACTATATACCTATACTAAGTATAAGCGCGGGTAAAAACCCTTACCTTTCCTACCTTCTTTATAACTTCTATTCCGTTTTCTCTTTATATTATATTTAGTCCTCTATAATAATAGGTAGTCGTATTTACTACTATATTAGTCTAGCTCCTTAGGGCCGGCTTATATACTATAAAAGTGAAATTCGCTCCGGTAGTAAAGATTTACGTCTAAGGTCGGCTCTAGTATAACTACTTCGCTACGAGCGAGAACTAGCCTAGTAGCCTAGTCTAGATTATCTATCTCGCTACTTGTTTTACCCCCCCCGCCTTTACGAGTATCTTATAGGCGTCTACCGCGCCTAAGGTATCCTTTAGCTCCTAGCGGCGGTCCTAGAGCCTAGGGTAATAGATAAGGATATACTTTATATCCTACCTACGCTAGCTATACCCGCAGCTTACGGATATATAACTAGGGACTCTATACTAGTATAAGAAGGCGGCTAGCCTAATCTTTCCTATCTTTATCTACGTAAAGACGGAGCTCTTAGCCTTTTAAAGGCCCTTATAAAGGGTCCTCCTACCGGTTTATAAGCCCCTAAGCTAGGCGGGGGGGTAATCCCTAGCTCCTAGTCCCGACTAGTATTCATCTTATATAGTATCCTAGGAGGACCTCTACTAATAGTATATTATCTTCTCGATCCTTTAAGGGGGGCAGGCTACCTCCTTAGTTATAATCGCGCCCCCGTCGTCTAGGCGTAAGGAGCGTAGAGCCTACTCGTTCTTCTCTTCCGTAGGGGATTTTACTACCTCTCTCCTCCTCCCCCTCTTAGTATTTAGCTTCCTTTAAATACGTATATTCCCTATTACTATTACTAGGTAGATCCCCTTTAACGTATACCGGCGGAGAACTAAGTAATCTAGTATTAGTTATATAAGGGCTATCCCTAACTCTACCTCTAATACTCGTATTAAGGTAGCCTTATATACCCCTAGTACGCGTCTTAAATAGTTATTTTAGATAACTTTAAGCTTCCTTATATACGTCTTTTTTATATCCCTTAGTCTTTATAATATATATTATAAGGCGGACGCGTAGGTTATAACTAGCCGTATTATTACGTTATATACTTTCCTTATCCTACTAAGGGTAGCTCCCTAGATTAATACTATTATTATAGATAGGGCGAGGCTCTAGGTAGTAAGTTTCACCTATACCCTTTTTAAGTACGGGCCCTACCGTAATTTACTATTAATATATAGTCCTAGGACTTAGATCTCCGTTTATAGCTTTATTATTATATGTCTTAGGTTAATAACTATACCTATATTAAAGCGATAGGGGTAACGGGTAAGGTAGACTAATTTATATTTCTAGGGGGCGAAACTCGCCCCGTATATTAAAGCCTATTTAAGGTAGATCTCGTATACTAGTTCTAAGGTCTTATAGTTACCTTCTATAGTTTTCTTATATACTAGTAGGTAGATATTATCTATAAACCCTCTAACTTATAACTATAATTTAACCGCCGTATACTCCTTAATAAGTAGTGCGTTAAAGAATAGGAAGAGGATAGGGGAGATTAGTAACCCCTAGGGAATCCCTATCTCTACCGGCTCTATCCTACTCGTTATCCCCCTAATTATAATAGATAAGGACCTTTCTACTAGGAAACTTTCCGTCTAGCTTATAATATAGCGAGGGATCCCCTTATACCGGAGGTTATAAATAAGCCTCCGGTAGGAGACGTTATTAAAGGCTCTTATAATATCTAGTAAGAGGAGGCTAGTTATATTACCTCTATTATAATCTTATACTATATATACCGCGTCTATAATTATCTCTAGTACTATCTCTATTAATCTATTCCTTCGCGCCCCTATTTATTATTACGGGAGGAGGCCTTAACTTTTATTATAATTACTAAGTCGCCTTATAACTATTAATTCTAGGGCCTTTCTAAGGGTATTTAATAGCGCTATTAGACGGTACGCCTTAGGTACCGTATAGTCCTCCTTCTTCGGTTTCTTTAGGACGACCGTATTAGCCTTTTTAAATTCCCTTAAGTAGTAGTTAAGGTAGAAGCACGCGTTAAATAAATAAGTAAGCTCCTTAAAGAGCCCGTCTACTATTAGCTTAAGGAACTGATTCGGGATCCTATTAATCCCTAGGGCCTTATCTTATTTTAGCTTATAAATAGCTTATAAGACTTCCTCGCTTATAATATTACTACTATTACCTACCGGTAGTAGGTATTCTATACTATCGATATCTATTAGGTCGGCTTATAAGGGGGGTAGGAAGAATATTATCTATAGGACTTCTACTTTCTCTTTAAAGGTCTTAGCTACCCCTTCCCTATTACCCCTCTTTAAAGGGGGGAACTTAGGGAGGGGTTATAGTAACGAGCTATCGTTCCTTACCTACTTAGTAAAGCCTTATATACCCTTTTAGGACTTAGTAGTATTATAAATCTTTCTTTTAAAGTCGATTACCTTCTCTATTCTTAGTACCCTATTCCTTTCCTTAATAGCTGCGTTCTTAGCTCCCTCCGTAGTAGTATCTTTATACCTCTAGAATACTTTTATACTTCTTATAGTATCCTCGGTAGTATATCGGCATTTCGAGTTCTAGAAGGTCTTTCTCTTACCCCTAGGCTTCGCCTAGGGGACCGTCTCGTCTACGACCTCCTTTAGGCCCTATTATAACCGCGAGAGGTAGTTATCTATTTAGTTTATAGTTTCTAGTAGTTAGAGACCTAGTTTCCGGCTTAGCGCCTAAGCCCCTTTCCTAACTTCCTTAGGGTCCGCCGTCTTCCACGACCTCTTTAGTACGCTCTACTACTCCTCTACTCTTAGGTCGAGCTCTATATATATAAGAAGGTAGTCGGAGCCGAATTATAGCTTAAGGCGTACCTAGTAGACTTATACTATATTAAGAAGTCTAGGCGTAGTAAAGACTAGGTCGATCGCGCTCTTAAACCCCCTCGCCCTCTAAGTAACTATCCTATCTAGTAAGGCTAGGTTTATATCGTTATTAGCTATAATTCCTACTAGCTAGTCTACTTCTAGGTAGTATAAGAACCGCCCTAGGTTATTCTAGTTAGGGTAATAGAGGTTAAAATCCCCTACTATAATATACTTACTAGGTCGCCCGACCTCCTCCCTTATAATTAGTAGGCTTGACTAGTTCTCATTTATTACTAGTAATAGGCTCGGGTTATATATATTATATAACTAGAAGCGGGCTAGGTATTCCTTATCCTCCTAGGTAGGGAGCTAGAGCTTTAAGGTACTAATATCCCTTATAAGGAACTCTACCTCCTAGCTATCTACTTAAAGCCTCTTATTAATATAGAAGCACGTTCGTATATCTCGCCTAGCTTTATATACTAGGAAGAATACCCCGGAGCTAGGGTTATAAGACGATTAGTTCCTAGCGTTATAATAGGGTTCTTATATTACTAAGATATCTATTTCCTAGATAACCCTATCTTCTAGTAGGGTTATTATTATACCTATTTCGCTTCTAATATTATATTATAATATCTTTAGGGTTAGTATACTAGATATCTAGATCTAGGGTACCGCTATTTACTTCTCGTATATCTATCTCTCCTTAGTCGACCTATTCGCCCTCCCTAGTAAGGTTAATAGCGCTATTCGCTACTATTTCTATAAGTAGCTTATTAACGCTATCCGCTAGCTCCTTTCTACTACTCGTCCTTACCTCTAATATTTTCTAGCCTAGCTCCTTAACTATAAGCCTTCTAAAGGTAGGCGGCCTCCCTAGCCTATACCTAGGTCTCTAAAGCCCTAGCTACTCTCCGCTACTAGGCGTATTATACGTTACCTAGTCGGTTATAACCTTTCTCTTCTTCTTTATCCCTATAGTTATAAATCCTTCAGCGTCTATCGCCGCTATTACTCGCTCTCGCCTTATCTTATAGAATAGGGTCTTGTTCGCGACTAGCTATCTAGCGCGTTACCTCTCCCTAGCCCTTACTAGGTATTTATTAGACTAGGAGGAGTAGCCCTATTATTTATACGTAGTATACCCTTATAAGGCGTCTATAGCCTTCACCTTATATTCCGCCGTACTATAACCCTAGTTATAGTCGGCGTATTAGGTGTCGTTAGGGTAGTTATAGTATATATACCCGTATAACTAATATTTAAAGTATTATAATAGCCTTACCCTCTATTTATACCGCTCCGCGAGTTTTATTTTACCCGCCTCTACTATCCCCTTCCTAATTAGGTCGTCTACTATTACCGGCGACGCGACGCTTATTATAAGTAAGGAGTATACCTTCCTAAATATATACGTACTCGTTAGCTATCTCCCTTCTACTACGTCTAGGTTAGGGTAGAGGGCCCTATTCTCCTATTAGATTTTCTCCTTAATCGCCTATTAATCCTTTATATTAAAGATAGATATTTATACTCCGTATACTACTACGCCGAATAATTTCTTTACTACTACTACGGAGTAGTATATTATATTTACCTACGACTACTCCCTTTCTAGTACTTCTCTCGCCTCTATCGAGGTGACTTATAGTAGTATATCTCTACTCTTTAATCTATTCGCCGCTATAATCTCTAACGTATATTTATTACTAGTAGCCTAGAATACTATAACTAGCCTCTTACCTACTATCCCCGCTACCGCTTCCCTCTCTTTCTCGTCCTTTAATACTACGAGTATCTGTCGTGCCCTCCTAGCCTCGACCGCCTTTAGCGTCGGCACGTGTAGGCCCCGTAGGGGGGGCGGTAGTATATTCCTCGTAAAGGGGTTCCCCTAGCTCTATTAGCCCTATAGAGAGCCCTGTCTTATCGGGGTACTAGCCTAACTAGTAGTCCCAGGCTTATTATATTCCTAGTCCCTTTCCTTATTTTTCCTCTCCTTTAGTTAGAGTTCCTTAATATATACCTATACTAGGCTAATACCCGCTATTAAAATCTTCTATCTAGACGCGTTTAAGTCCTTAAATCGCGTGTTTTTAATAGCCTTAAGGGCCGTTATTATTATAGTAGCCTAGCTACTTAGCCTATTTATAGCTCTAATATTATTTATACGTCGTGATCTAAGTATTATTATATTCGCTGAGTCCGTAGGTAGGGTAAAGGCCCCCGTAACCTCTACCCCGACGCGTGGTCCTCTACTCTCCCCTTCCTCCCTAGTTCTACTACCTCCGCCTCTATTAGGCCCCCGATTAGGATTAGGCTATCCTATTACTCCTCTACTCGTCTCTTATACGCGTTTCTTAAACGCTTCGCCGCCTAGTACCTATACGTCTAAGCCGTTTTCCGCCATTTTTTCTATTTTCTATAGTAGTAGATATTAGAGCCTTAAATAAAATAATAATACTAGATATATATCCTATTCTATTATAAGCTAAGATATTAGCTCTACTAAAGGGTACTACCTATATTAGTACTATTAATATAGTAAGCTTCTTCTATTAATAGTCTATTAATAAGTTATATTATTATTATCTTATATTAGCTAGTTATTAAGGCTAGGAGTTATTTAACGTCCTAGTTATAGGATACTATAACTCCCCGGCCTATATATAGCGAATAATAGATAGAATTCTCCGGCTGTTTTACCGTTTCTATTATACGTATATTAATAATAATATTATCTTCTTAAGCTTACTTAAAGAGTATCTTAACTACCTTAATTAGGTGTTCTAGGCCCTTAATAATATAAATATCTACCTATTACCTAAGAAATCCTTTCTCGGCTTCTCCTTAATCTACCTCCTAGGTTTAAAGGTAGATGCCCTAGGACTTACTATAATAGAGGAAAAATTAGCTACTATTATTAATCTACACTTCCTAATTAACCTAATAGCCCTAGAATAATACTTTAACTTAATAGGATATCTTTATTAATATATTACCTTCTATACTACTATTATTAAACCCTTTTAATTATAAAAGACTTATCTTAATAAGTCTATTTATAATACTACTATATAATAAGGACCTTTACCTAGTATTTAAGGTAATACTTATAAAAAATTAGCCCGTAGAACTTATCTTAGTAAACCTATATTAAAGGAGCTTAATATATTCTATTAGCTCTAAAAACTATTTATTAGCCTAATAATTCTCTATTATTTTAATAAAAAGCTCTAACTATTTATATATCTTAACGCTAGTAAGGAGTTTAGGTTTAAAGTATATATATATTATATTATTAGTCTAATAAAGGCTTTAATAAGTAATATCCCTAGGTAGAAGTTATAACTACTAATCCTTTTCCTTAGCCGTCTACTTATTAACGCTAAGACGCGATACTAGCTAATAGAGCTAGAAATTACTAGGATTATCTAGGTAGTAAAGAAGATTAGGTATATAATTAAAGCTATTAAATAAGTAACTATTATCTATATTAATTATTTAGCCGCTATATTAATAGCCTATTAGATAAGTCTAAATATAACCTTAATTAAAAAGCTAAATCTTTATCTTATTCGCGCCTCTAAATATTTATAACGCTTTTAACTAGATATCTATTATAAACCTAGAAAATCTAATATTATCCTAGATACTCTTTCAAGACTTACTACTCGCGAGTATTATTTAGCTAATACTAGTAACTTACTTAAGGCTATACTAGTAAAGGCTTTCCTAGTTAGTCTTATAGAGATAAGTCCTAATTTTAAATAATATCTTATTAAGGGCCTTATTAAGCTATATTAGGCACGCTTAATATTAATAGTAAAGGAGAATAAAGCCTTAAGTAGTAATACTATTAAGCTATTATATCGCGTTATTAAGAAATTACTCTATTTTAATAATAATAAAATAGGCCTTTACTTATATATCCTAACTTCTTTAAAAAAGGAAGTCTTCTAACTCGCGTATAATAAAATAGGATATCTAGGTTATATATAAACTTATAAACACCTAACGGAGGGACTATATATTTATAAGATAGTAATAAAACTCTATAAGTTTATCTATTATTATCTATATTATTAATTAAATTAGACCCTAAGATATTAGCCTTATAAGTCTTTATAGCTAATCTTAATGCCTTCCTAGCTATTCTATACTCTAATTATAGATTTTATTCTAGTATTACCCTACTTAATTAATGGATTTAACTTAATTATATTAGTTACTAATAAATTCTCGAAGGTAATTACGCTAATTCCTAGAAAGAATATATAGTAAGGGAAGGATTAGGCTACTAAGCTAATTAGCCTTCTCGCCCTATTAAACTAGGGCGTACTAAGAGCTATTATTTCTAATAGAGACCGTAAATTTATTAGATAATTATAGAAGTAAATCTTCTTAGTACTAAAAGTAAACCTACTCTATTTAACGGCTTAGTATCTATAAGCTGACGGTATATCTAAATATATAAATTAGACGGCTAAGATAGCCTTATAATACTATATTACTACTCTAGATAATTCCTAGTAATAGCCTTTAATTATTAATAGAATATCGGCCTCGCTATATAACTCTATTAAGTATAACTCCTCTTGCTTAGCTCTTATATAAGTCTTATATAGGTTTAAGACTTAGGAATTACTAGACCTCTTATAACTAGAGGACCCTACTAATATAGACCCTATTAAAAGCTCTTATAATAAGGCCCTTATTAATAAAGCCTTAGCTATACTAGTATACCCTAGCTAAGTTATAACTAATTATAAGCCTTTATATATTAACGCTAAGGATACTATTACCTTTATAGCTATAAAGATAAAGGACTACTATAATACCTACTATATACTAATATACTTTAGAGTAGGAGATATAGTATATCTATAACTCTACTAGGGTTACTATATTCTAGCTATCTAATCTAGGAAGACTAGCTAATAATTAGTTAGCCTATTTTAAATAATTAGACGGGTTAGTCGCTTAGCTTATAAACTCGCCCTTCCTAATAATATAAGGATCGCCTCACGGCGGTGTTTAATACATACTGCTACTAGTATAGTAGACCTATACTAGATACAGCTACTGCGTGGGTTCGAATCCTATAGGGGCATATTATCATTGAGTTCGAGGTATATTATTAAGTTCGGGGTAAACGTTAGTACGATACTCGTTAGTCTTTAAGACTACATAGTAGGTCTATTATACTACTTAATCTATAGAATAGAGCTGGTATAAGCGAAGTTCTTTAGATCTTACTTTAGTGGGTAAAAAGACTTTATAAAGAGCTAGGGACTATGCTGAGCAAGCTCTTAATAGTCAGTCTCCCTTTATAGAATAGGATACCGCGGGTGTACTCCTTTAAAAAAGACCTACGGGCCGTTAGATTTATACTCTTAGAGTAGCTACTTATAGTTAGAATTAGTATTATAGGACTAGGATAGCTACCTTATTAGCTACCGGTATATCTATAGTAATAGATGTAAAAGATAAGGACCGGGGGTTCGACTCCCCTAAACTAACTATAACGGTTCAGGTTTACTAGTCTATAAAATGCCTAGAAATGTTGATAATATAAGGATCTATAATATTATATCTATTACTTATCTAGAGCCTATTATAGACCCTATTAATAACTAATACTAACGTCGCCGCCAAGCCGTACCGGTTATTATTAAGGGATAAGATAAGGAAGAATAGGAGATTAAGAGGCTAGTTAGTAAGAGACAGATACATCGTAGCTATAGATAGACTACTAAATACCTTATTAGGTAGAAGAATAGTAGGCCTAAGGAAGACTACTAGATATTAGAAAGGGAGCTAATAAGAAATACTATTAATATAGTAAGAGACTTTAATAATATTAATAGTAATTAATTAGCTATAGTATAAAGGGCTTTATTATTTTACTAATATTTTACTATTACTATCGGGATGATAGTATTATTTATTTACCGGCATCTATTATAATTATCGCTATATAGCTAGTAGCGTAGAGAGCGGAAGCCTTCCGTAGGCACGTCTTAGGCCTGCGAGAAGGTTCCCTTCTCTGTAACCTTTACTACTTTACTATATTATAGATTACGGTTGTGATATATTATTAATCACGGTTGTAATATTCTATAAACTATTATAAGTAAGATAAGTTAGTTAATTTATAAACTAATTATTAGCCTTCCTAAGTAAATATAAGTTTAGGTTTAATTATATAATAGCTAGATCTATTATAATAGCTTTTACTTTAAGCCTACTAGTAAAGCTAAAAATATTATAATAGATATTATAAGTGTCTTTAACTTTAATAGGGGGTATATTAGGATTTAAATTAGAATACTTAATATCTTATAACTAGAATTAAGGGGTACTACTACCTATTCCTATAATAGGCTAATTAGCCTAGCGTTTAGTAGCGCTAGTATTTAGGCCCTAGATATAAGTAGCTATTATATTAAATTATTAAATTATAAAGCCTCTACTAGATATATTAGTTTAGTTATTTACTAAATTACTTTTATTATTACTACCCTAACTATTTTTATTATTATTTCTACTATTTTCTACTATACTTAAAGCTTCTAGTAGACCAGGAAGTTCTAGTCCTATTAGTTAATTATAGATAACCTCTTCTACTAAAGTTACTTAAGTAGACCCTATTAGTATAGAAGTAGACTCTATTATTAGTAAGGTTAACCTTACTAGTAAATAGATTAAGGTCCCTATTATATATATTAGGACTAAAAGAGGGTCTTAATCCTATAAAAGGTAGGTCCTATTTAGTAATATTAAAGTTAAAGGAGGCCCTTATAACTACTATCTTATAAATATAATAGCTCGCTTAAAATAATAATTTATTATATAGAATAGACTTCTATTAATAGCCTAGTCTACTAGCTAAGATAGTTTATTAATATTAAGTAGACTTACTAGCTTTAAGGATAATAACCTAGTATAGTATTATTAGTCTTATAAAGAGTTAGAGGAGGAGATATAATTAACTTAAGGAGGTCTAAGCTTTCCTCTAATAAAGTATAAGATTAGGAACCGGCTAATCTTATTAATAGTATTAATATACTTATATCTAATATTAATAAAATTATCTATCTAAAAAGTAAGAATAAGAGTTTCTTTTAAGAGATCTAGGATAAGTAGTAAATAGGGATAGTCTAGGGATATACCTAAGTTTACTTAGTAAAATACTAGAGTTTCTCTAAGAATTCTAATAGAATAAAACGGAATCTTAATATAATTAAATAGTAGTAATAAGTAATAAAGAAGGCCCTTATTAATACTAACTCTCCTAAGGGGACCTTTATATATATCTAAGGCTATAAAAGGCTTCTTAGTAAAGGTATAATATAAGATTAAGGGCCTAGGATAATAGTAGAGTAGAAGACTTAGATAGCTAGTACTAAGGTTTCTTAGCTAATAGTACTTTAAAGAGCTAGTACTTATAGAGCTAGTTTATAATCTTAGCTTACTATATAATTAATAGTATATAATAGAGGCTAGATAGTATTACTACTAATTAGTATAATTATAGTTAAGAAGTAGTAAAAGGATATATTCTCTAAGTATAGGAATTATACCTATAAGCTAAAGCGCTAGGCCTAGTATAGCTACCCCGCGGAAGCCTTCTATAAAGGATATAATAGTAGCGACTATAATATATTTATAGTATATAGTAGTACTATACTACCCCTTTACTTATAGTATATAGAGGAGGGAATTCCCTCTAAAAGAGAAGGATAGTAATTAGTCTTACTATTAATAAGAATAAAAAGTTCTATATATAAGTATATATATACTATCTATAATACTTAATAGCTATATTATTATATAATACCCTTATATTTTAATTACTCTATCTTACTTAGAGGTAGTAGCCCGACTATTAGTAAAATAAGTAGAGAAGGGTTATTATAATTATAAGGTAAAAAGGTTAGTTAACTACTATAAATAACCTACTCAAATATAAGAAACTAAACTTATAAAGAAAGTAAGTCTTAAAAATTAGCTAATAAATTAATAATAGATATATTATAAAGGCAGCTACTAGGTATATAAACTAAGTCCCTACTATCTAATACTTAATATTACGATTATCGCTATATAGCTAGTAGCTTAGCGTAGAGAATAGAAGTCTTCTAAAGGTACGTCTTAGGCTTATAAGAAGCTTCTCTTCTCTATAACCTTTACTATTTTACTATATTACTAATTATAGTTATAATATATAGTAGTAATACTATATTAGCTACTATTAGTACTATTAACTACTAATAAGCTGTATACAGTCTACTAGCTATTATAGTACCAGCTATCTATAGTACTAGCCTTAAGGTATAAGTCCTTATAAGTCTTCTATACGCCAGTCTATTTAATACCTATATAGGGTAGTTAAAGAAGCCTTCTATAACTAATAATAATTATAGAAGCCTCTTTAAAACTTATAATTAATAAGAGCCTTATTTATTACCTATTACTACCTCTTAATAGTATTAGGATTTAATTTACGTATTAGGATTTTTAGAGAAACTTCGGTATTTTACTAAGTAAATTTAGATATTTAATAGATATTTCCCTACTTACTACTTACTACTTATCCTAGCTACTAATAGAGAAACCCTTATCCTTATTTTCTAATTACACGATTTTATTAATACTAGATATAATTATACTATTATTATTAATAATATTAACCGTTTCCTAATAGTACTTATTATTAGCGGGAATCTTAGACCTCTTTAGACTAACTATAACTCTTCTAATTCCTTATAATAATAATAGTACTATACTAGGTTATTATCTCTAGAGCCGGTTAGTCTTCTTAATATTAATAAACTATCCTAGCCTACTAACTAGGCTATTAATAAAAGCTAATTCTATATAATAAATTATTAAAAGCTACTATATCTATAAGGTACTATCTATAATAGCCTCCTTTAATAACTACCTCCCTAATAGAGACCTTAATCCGTTTACTACTAAGGTTAACTTTACTAATACTAATAGAGTCTACCCCGTCCTTAGTAGATATAAGAGTAACTTTAATAGAAGAGGCTATATATAATTACCTTATAAGACTAGAACTTCCTAGTCCGCTAGAGCCTTTAAATATAGTAGATAATAGGGGAAATAATAATAGTAATAGCTAGGCTAGCTAGGTAAATATACCTATTAGAGGCTTTACGCCTAAATAGTTTAATATAATATCGGCATTTTTCTAGAGTATAAATAGTAGGGTAGGTAGATATTAGACCTATTAGCCTATTATAGCTTTAGCCCTAGCTCTTATAATTAATACCCCTTTATTTAGGCCCTATAATATTAGGTATTTTAATTTAGATCCTAATATACTCTTAGTTAAAGTTAAAGATAGTTATAATATCTATTATAATATTTTTAGCTTATTAATAGAGTTAAAGTAAAAGCTACTACTATAGATCTAACTCTTATATAGCTAAATCTAGACTTATATCTACTTAGGAAAGCTAATAATTAATTTACTAGCTAATTATTATATACTACCTATATTAGCTTATAAAATAACTCTACTAGTATTATTAAATAGTATATAGCTCTATAAGAATATTTTTAGGACTCTCCTAGTAAGTCGCTTAGTCTACTAGAAAATATCCGCTATATAGTAAAGGACGCTTAAAATTAATAGGATCTAGCTAATTATATCTCTAGTATTATCTTAAATAGTAGAAATACTAATATTACTACTATTAAAGAAGCCTACGTCCTCCTAGTATTTAAATATATAAACGGATAATTACGTTAGGATCTATTATTACTAACTAAGAAATTAATAATTAAGGGTCTTCTTAAAGAACTTAGATATAGGAAGGATATTTAGTTTAATATTTATAGAAATAAGGGCCTTATTAAGAAAGGCTTTAGGATAAAGTAGGATATTTATTATAATAATTAATAAGATCCTTAATTAGGTTAGTATACTTCTTATTTAAATTATCCTTTATATTAATTTAATAGTAGTAGTTTTAATTATAATAGTAGGGCTCTTAGGCTAAACTATAATAATTAGAATCTAGTTACTTAACTATTTATACTATATAGAAACTACTAAGGTAACTTTAATAATAACCCTTAATAGGTGTAAATCACTAGTCCCTACTAACCTCTATAGTTCATAAATAGAAATATATTACCTAGGTAGAATTAATATTTAAATTAAAACCTAGGTCTAGGCTAACTACTAAATACTTTAAATAGTAATCGCCTATATAAGCTATATAATTAGGCGTAGTAATAGCCTTATACCTACTAGGCTACTATTAAGGATAGGAATTCTTAGGAAGAGCTATATAATAAGTAGGTAATATATAATACTTATAAGGATAAATACTATTAGTTTATAAACTAGACTAACCCTAGTCTAAATTAATACCTAGATAATTCTTAGGAATATAGTTAGGATCCTAAAAGTTAAGAGGGCGATAATACTATTAAAACCTATTTCCTATTAATCTAGCTATCCAATAAAGCTTTTACTTATTAGAAATACTCTAATATATTCTTATCTAATAATACTTTATATAGTTATATTTATTATAGCTATTATATAATAAGGACTTTAATAGCTATTATAATATTATTAAAGGTAGCTAAGGTTAGTAGTACCTACTAAAGCCTTTTATAGATTATTATTTAAAGTACTTTTAAATTAGACTATATTAGAAGGATATACCTTTAAGGGATATTCTTTTATTACTATATATATTAGGTTTATACTAGACCTTAGCCACCCTTTATATAATCTTTATATAGATATAATTTATACTATAAGTCTAATTAATAGAAAATTTCTATTAGAATAATTCTTATAAGTTAAAGTATCTAAAATACTAACGCTTATAAAGGTAAGAGGTATTAGGAGTAAGAAGTATAATACTAATAAATATATAAAACTACTAATATATATTTCTAGTAGTAATAGTACTACTTTTATTAAGAGGGAATTATATATTATTAATAACCTTTTAATAAGAGCTTTAATTAGGATTAATATTTTTAAACTTAAGGGTATTATTATTAACTTTAATAGGAATCTAATAATAATCTATTCTTATTAAAATATTAAAGTCTCTAATAAAGTCTCTAGTAAAGGAACTTATACTAGTATTATAGTATTTAATTAGGCTAATATTAGTACTAGCCCTTACTCTAATAAGTAAGTCTAGATTACTACTTCTTATTATAAATTATTAAATCTTCTAAAGGATCGAGACCTAATCTTTAAACTAGATAAGCTTAATAGTCTATTAGTTTACACTTATATTATTAACTATAATATATCCTATATCTTTATTAGAAATAATATTAATAGTAAGATTAAGTTAGCTAAAACTTAGCTAGGTTATTAAATATAATACTAGCTATTTCTTTATAGAAGCCTTTTATAGCGACTTTACTACTAGACCCCCTAAAAGGGTTAAGTTAGTTAACTAGGTTAAAACTAATCTCTAATATCTTATTACCGCTACTATAGTTTTTATAGTAATAGTACCTACTACTACGGCCTTAGAGATAGAATCTATTTACCCTTTAGGTGTAATAGTTTATAGCTCCCCCTAATTAAGGGCTTTATTAGGGGATATTATTAATAAGTACCTAAATCTATAATAAGATACTAGGATAGTAGCGTATATCCTAGAATCTTAATAGATAGATATCCCGCTTATAGATAACTAGCTAGAAATCTATAAACCTAGCTAGGCTAGGGTTTATCCCCTAGGAAAAGTAGATAAAGAAGTTATAGATAATAAATTTAATAAGTTATATAAATAGAGAAGAATAGACTAGATAATAGAGTTAACCTTATTTTTTATTTTTTATTTTTTTTAGAAGTAATCTATAGACGGCCTTTATAAAGGCTATATAGTAGTAGATATTAGGGCCTTAAATAAAATTATAATACTAGATACTTATCCTATCTCTTTATAAGCTAAGATATTAGCTCTATTAAAGGGTACTACTTATATTAGTAGGTACTATTAGTACTATAAGTTTCTTTTATTAGTAGTCTATTAATAAGTTATATTATTATTATCTTATAATAGCTAGTTATTAAGGCTAGGAGTTATTTAATATCCTAGCTATAAGATACTATAACTCCCTAGCCTATATATAATAAATAATAGATAGAATTCTCTAGCCGTTTTACATTAATAATATTATTATCTTCTTAAACTTACTTAAAGAATACTTTAACTACCTTAATTAGGTATTCTAGGCCCTTAATAATATAAATATCTACCTATTACCTAAGAAATCCTTTCTTAACTTCCCGTTAGTTTACCCCCTAGGCTAAAAGGTAGATACCCTAGGACTTACTATAATAGAGGAAAAATTAGCTACTATTACTAATCTATACTTCCTAATTAGTCTAATAGCCCTAGAATAATACCTTAATTTAATAGGGTATCTACGCTAATATATCGCCTTTTATACCGCTATTATAAAACCCCTTTAATTATAAAAGACTTATCTTAATAAGTCTATACGCGATATAACTATATAATAAGGGCCTTCTTCTAGTATTTAAAGTAAGATATATAAAAAATTAGCTTAAAGAACTTGTCTTAGTAAGCCTATACTAAAGGAGCTTAATATATTCTATTAACTCTAGAAACTATTTACTAGCCTAATAATTCTAAACTATCTTAATAAGAAACTCTAACTATTTATAGATCTAGACGTAAGTAAAGAATTTAGTTTTAAAGTATATATATACTATATTATAGGTCTAATAAAGGCTTTTATAAGCGACTTCCTTAGATAGAAGTTATAACTACTAATCCTTTTCCTTAGCTACCTACTTATTAACGCTAAGACTTTATACTAGCTAATAGAGTAGACTGACCGCGAGGAATCGAATTTGGAATCGAATTCATAAAGTTATGCAACGCTAAACCTATACAAGGCATAAGCTAGCCGTAAGTAGTTTGGTAATTCGAGTCAATACCAAAAATGACCCCCAAGTACCGAAAAAACGGTCAGTCTATAATAGAGCAAGAAATTATTAGGATTATCTAGGTAGTAAAGAAGATTAGGTATATAATTAAGGCTACTAAGTAGGTAACTATTATTTATACTAATTATTTAGCTACTATATTAATAGCCTATTAGATAAGTCTAAATATAACCTTAATAGAAAGGCTAAATCTTTATCTTATTTATACCTCTAAATATCTATAATATTTTTAACTAGATATCTACTGTAAGCCTAGGAAATCTAATATTATTCTAGACGCCCTTTCTAGACTAGCTACTTACGGGTACTACCCTACTAATACTAGTAACTTACTTAAGGCTATACTAGTAAAGGCTTTCCTAGTTAGTCTAGTAGAAATAAGTCCTAATTTTAAATAACGTCTAATTAAGGGCCTTATTAAACTACGCTAGGTACGATTAGACTAACCGCGTCAGGTTAGTACTATTAAAATATAGGGTCCTGCTAAGACGCTAGTATACTTAGTAATATATAACTAAGTAGTCTCTTAGTATTTATACTTAGTTTTTATATATCTAGACTTAGTAACCTAATTAACTACTCTATTATATATTTTAATAGGTTATAAGCCTAGAGGTATAGGTATTTATATTTATTATAACTATTACTTATCCTATCCTAGTTAATATAGTATTAAAGTCTTAGTAGCCTCTAGTACCCTTTAATAAGTTAATAATTATTATAACTATATATCTTACCTAAAATTCTTTAACTTCTTACTAAAGTACTTAGCTTTTATTATTATAAGTAACCTTAGATAAATAAGTAAACTTAATTAATTTATAATTATAAGGTTTAGGAACTAGTTATAAGGGCTATTATAATATTATTATTAATATAAGCGCTATTAAATAATTATACTTAGCCCCTTAAGTAAATACCTACTTCTAACCTTATTATTATAATAAATACTAACTTTATAAATAGAAATCCTTTTAATATTCCCTTTATTAAGCCTTCTTAGGTAGACTACTACTACTTTATACTTAAGGAAAGAAAGATACTTCCTCCTCTTAAATCATTATAATAGATACTATTTTTTATAATAATCTCTACTTTACTATATTACGCCTTTTAGTATTATTAAGCTATTTCCCCCTAGAAAAATCTCTTTAAAGGAGGCTAGGAATCTAGGAAAAATCTTTATAAAAGGAGGTTAAGCCCTAGCTATTTTAATTCTTTTAGATTTTATAAAGTAACTATTAATTATTTAACTAGGCCTAAAGCTAGCCTTTTTCTATTATTATAATTACTAGCCTAGCTATTTTTATTAAGTTAGCCCCTTAAAGTTTATATCTTTAAAAGTATAAAGATAGCTTATTATAATAAATAACTTATTAATCTTCATTTTATATAATTTAAGTTAATACTCCTTAAATCCTATTTTTATTTTAATATTTTTTATAGCTATTTATTAATATTTTAAGTTAAAGGAAGTTAAGAAGCCTATTATTAAAGAAGATAATAATAATTATAAACTATTATAACTACCCTTAAGTTATAATAATTCTAAGTTAGAAGTTAGTAAACTATTATTAAATACTCTTAGTAAAATAATTCTCTTTAATTTATTAGAATTATCTTCTTTAATATCTTTATTAATAGAATCTTTCTAAGACTTTATAAAAAAATTATTAAGCTTAACTAACTAATTACTATCTAAAGTTAAATCCTTAGAGGTAGACTCCTAGTAAGATAGTTAATAGTTAAAATAATAGTAGGAACTATCCCCTTACTTTAATTATAATCCTAAGTCTAACTTAGGTTATAACTATTAAGTTAAAGAAGTTAATAACTAAATAATTCTAAATAATTTTAAGCCCTTTTTAAAAGCTATATAAATTAAGGTATATATTATAATTTATAATTATTTCAGGTTTAATATTTATAAACTTATTAAAGATTCTACTTATTTTAATCTATAAGCTTAAGTTATCTTTAATAAAACTAAGATAAACTTTAAACTTATAAACTCTAATATTTATATTAAATTAGTTTATTACCTTTATATAATCTACCTTAATAGGTCTACTATTAAAAATATAAATAATTAAGGTAGATAAAAAGGTAGTTATATTAAAAGCTTATATAATCTAGCTCTATTTTATAGGATTAAATAATACTTTTAATATTTTTTAAATTATTTATACCTAGGGCTATACCTTCTTTAACCTAAGAAAGGTTCCCCTTAATTAAGTTATACTTACTACTTATAATAAAGAGTAATATTAATAAGCTTTAAAGAATTATACTATTACTATATTTAAAGCTTATAATACCTAAGGAAAAAGTAAGATAGATAATAAGTTATAATAAAGTTATAACTATTATAAAAATATTTTATATAAGTCTTATTATACTTATATTATAAATTAATACTAGGAGTAGTTCCCTTATATAAAGTCTAATAAATTTAAGAAAGCCTTAATAAAGGCTACTACTACTTAAATTAATAGTAATTTAAAGAAGTAAAAGCTTAATAATACTCTTAATAAATTTAACTTTATAAGTTATACTAATAAGTTTAATATCTATAAAATAACTAATAATAAAGTTATTATCTTAATAATAGCTCCTAGGAAATTACTTTAAAACTTAAATAATATAGTCTTTATAAACTCAGGTTATAATTAATATAATTTCTAGGATTATAATATATTTATTAACTTATAATTAATTAAAACCTCTTATATTATTAAGGGTATTAGCGGCGTCTATTATATATTATAAGGTAGTAGGACTATTAAGATTAATTATAATATTAATAATAAACTTAAGTTAATACTTATACTTAAAATTATATAAGTACTTAATCTAGGTATTAGTAGCCTCCTATTTATAAGTTAGCTCTTTAATATTAATATAAATATAGCTTATACTAAAGTAGGCTATATTATCTTAAAGAGTCTAGTAGTTTTTAATATTAACTAATTTATAAGAGTCTTTATACTAGACCTATAAAAGCCTTTAGCCCTTAATACTTATATATTCCCTTTAACTAAGTTTAATAGCTATAATATACCCGTATAAGGTACTTTAAATAGTAAAGTATTAATAAATTACTAGTTATATAAACTAGGATTAATTTTATAAAGCCTATATTTAATAAACTTATATATAAGTATTATATTTAAGGCTATTAAAAGGCGGTACCTTATAAGGATATTATTTAACTAGAGAAGTATTTAATAGAGTTTATTTATAATAATATTTATAGCCCCTTTAACTTAACAGGTTTTAAAGGGAGTTAATACTTTATAATATTTAAAGATAATTTAATTTATATCTTAGTTATTATTTATTTGAAGTATAAGAGTAATATTTATAGTTATTCTAGTAGTATAAGGTAGTTTATAAGTATCTAAATTATTATATCTATTACCTAAACTAGGGTATCTATTATAAAGCTATAATACCTAGTAACCCTTAAATAAATAGGATAATAGAGTACTTTAAGTAGATTATTATTATATAAGATCTAATTAATACTCATTAGCTCTAGGTTTAATAAATCTTTTTAACCTAAGCTTATATTTATAATTAACTATCTTACTATCTAGTCTTTTAATATAAAGTTAGAAAAGACTCTTTATAAAGCCTAATATAAATACCTATTAAAACTCTTATACCTTTAAATAATAGGCTTAGTAGCTTATACCTTATATTAAATTTAAAAGAAGTTAGAAGATAAGAGTAATAAATACTACCTCTTTAATTATAAAGGGGATTATATCTTTTAATTATAAAACCCTATAAAATAATAAGTTATATAAGTAAATAATTACCATTTCTAAAAAAAATACCCTTAGTATATTAGTATTAATAAATAGTAGTAGCTAAACTTTAGGCTAAATAAGCGCTTATAAATATCTACTTTAAGGGAGAATAATAAGAAGTAGAATATTTAGGATAATATTAACCCTATTTAATAAGTTATAATATAATAATAGCTTATAACTCCTACTTAATAATGAGCTTATATCTATAAGGAAGAATATATTAATAGGGAAGAATAGGCTATTTAATAAGTAATATATAATTATTTTAAGCTAGCTATACTAGATTTATAGGACTTATTACTAGACCCTCTAGTTATAATAGCCTTTATACTCCTTATTAATATTAATAGAATTAAACTATTTAAGCTAAAGACTTATTAATAAGTAATAGAGGATTACTATAATATCTAATAGAGCCTTAAGATAGATAATAAAGTTAAACCCTTATAAGAAAACAATATTTAGAAGGTTATTAGTCTACTTATAAGTAAGTATACTTTAAGAGGTAAATAAGTTTATACCTTAAAGTATAGCCCTTAGGGATACGTTATATATTATAAAGTATACTAGGTTATTTATAAGTTTAAGTAATATAAAGGTATTAATTATAATAAGACTTTTACCTTAATAATAAAAGTTATAAGTTATAAGGCTATCTTTACTCTAATAGCTATTATAAACTAGGACTTAAAGTAAATAGATATTAAGATAGCCTTCCTTTATAATAGTATTAATAAAGAGATTTATATTAACTAACTTATAGGTTATAAATAAAGAAATAGGGTTTATTAGCTTTATAAGTCTCTTTATAGACTTAAGTAGTTATTATAAATATAATATTATACCTTTATTAACTTTATAAAGGAATTAGGCTTTATACTACTATTTACTAACTTAAGTATTACTATTAACCTTAAGGAAGGGACCTTAATAGCTCTTTATATAGATAATATCTTAATTATAGGATTAAATAAATAGGCTATTTAATAGATTAAAGATACTTTATAGCTAGTTTAAGATAATAGATTTAAGTTTATATACTTATTACTTTAGTATAATAATTACTTAAGACTATTAATAGTAAGTATTATAACTAAGTTAGGTAGCTTATATTAAATAAGTATTATAAGACTTTAATATATAAAAGTATAAATAAGTTATTATACTAATAAAAACTAGTACTTACTTAAAAAAAAGTAGATAAAAAGTATAAAGTAAACCCTATATTTTAAAAGAACTATTAAAAGGTTATAAGGTTTCTTATATATATTATATTAAGAACTTAGCTTAATATTATTTATATAATATTAGCTATTAACCGTTATACTACTAACCTTAATAAGTTATACTAATTAATTATTAAGTATATCTTTTAATATTTATAAATTATAATTAAATTATAATTTATATTTTAAGGCTCTTTATAAGATATTATTAAGTATATTAATTATAATTAATTAGGTAATTATAATATTTATAAGTTAACCTTAGGCTATATCTTTAATATTAGAAGTATAACCCTTAGCTAGTCTTTTAAGTAATAGGTTATAATAGCCCTTTCTTTATATAAAGTAGAATATATTAGCTAGATATAAGCCTTTAAAGAAACTATTTAACTAAGGAACCTCCTTAGTTAACTCTATTCTAGGGAGGCGCCTAAGATAGTAATTATTTATAATAATAACTAAAGTATAATTACCCTTATAAAGAACCCTAAGTTTTATACTTACTTTAAGTATATTAAGCTCTAATATTACTAATATTACTAAGTAAGGGATTAAATTACTACTAGAATTATTAACTTTAAATATATTCCTATAAATTAATAGTTAGCTAATAGCCTTATTAAACCCCTTTATAAGGAGATATTTATTACTTTCTATAAGGGACTTAGCTTAGAGGAGGTCCTTTAATATAATAAGAGTATTATTACTAGTAGGAGTAAGCTTAAGGATCCCCTAAACTATTATTAAGTTATAGGGACTAACTATTCTAAAGACTAGTAACGGCGACCCTATAATAATATAGAGCCTTATAGCTATTTACCTAGCTATTATAAGTACTATTAAGCTTAGATAATAATAGTAATAACTAATAATATATTAATAGTTAATAATAGTTACCCTTTTATAATATATCTAACTATATTTTAGTATAATTTTACTATATATAACTTTATCCTAGAATAAAAATCTTAAATAACTATATTTTTTTATAAAAAGTGGAATTTATAGTTTAATATAATTATTTTTAGTATTTAGTAGTTTAATATAGTTATTTTTAAAATATTTTTAAAATATTCTTTAACTTTAAGGGTATAGATAGTTTTATTAAAATATACTCTTAGTAAGGAAGGTTTATTAAGATAACTAAGTATAAAGTCTTAGTATATATAGATAGATACTTTTATAGTCTTAGATAAATTAACTAAGTATTCTACTCCTACTATTTTAATAGGTTATAAGCCCGGACGTAGGGTATTTATTAAATTACCTCTTATTTAACCTACTAGCTTATTAAATAAGTATGCGAAGTCTAGGGCGCTATATATATATACTACGCGATATACGCACCGTACTATAAAGTACCGCTTATTTTAAGGGAAGCCTTAAGGCTTAAAGTTATAATTTTCTAGCTACTAGGATTCTTCTAAGGAAGTTAGTACTATCAGGTTTTTCTTTATAATAGTACCTACTAATAGGCTAAGTATACTAAATAATACTAATTCTACTTATATATAATACTAACCTACTTAGTAGGATAAATATACTATAGTAGTAAGAAAGGAGGTATAACCTTAATCTATTAAGTAAAGGTAATATTAAAACTACTTTACCTACTCTAAAAAACTACTTATAAGATAGTTAATATAGCCTTAGCTAAGTAGTTATTAATATACTTTAATACTACTATTACTTATAAACTTTAAAGTAAAGGTAAAGAACCTCCTATTAAGCTAAGGGTTAAAAGAATTAGATTATTAACCTATTATAATAACTTTTAACCTTTTTAAATATAAGATATAATCTCTTAGCCCTCTTAAAATATAATAGTTACTAAGATTATAAGGTTAAGGATTATAAAAGGTATTTAAATCCCCTATTTTTTCTAGGATAATTATCTTCTAATCCTATTATAATTTTATTAAATAAAGATATTCTTTTAAATAATTCTCCTTTATTTTTTAATATTTTAAGCCTATTATTTATAAGCTCTTCTTTTATTTTTAATTAAATATATATATATTAGCTATTTATCTTTCTCTTAAATACTACTATTAAAGAGTTTAAATAATAGTAGAATAAAATTAATTAAAGTTATTATATCTTTAAGTATAATTTTCTAAGGTATAATATTATATTAAATAAGGTAGCTAGGTAATATAAATATATTTAGTTTAATTAAAATAGTTAAGACTATATACCTTAATACCTCTTTAATAGTTCCCCTTCTTTAAGTAACTTAATTTAAGAATTATCCTTTAAAGCCCTTAATAGTAATAATCTTTTTAATACTATTATTAACTTAAAATTACTTAATTTAAATTAACCCTTTAAAGCCTATATTTACCCTAATAAAAAGTAATATTAAAAGAAAATACTATTATTATAAGTAAGATTAATAGCCTATTACTTTATATTAAAAGTTTAAAGGACTAAAAGGGCTTTAAATATGAACCTAAGAAATATATAAATACTTAATATCTACTTATATTTTTAAATTCTATAAGATAGACTAATTTATAATCCCTATTATTCTAGTTCTCCCTAACTATCTAATAATTAATAATATTAAAACCTATAAATCTACTTCTAAGGAGCTTATTAAATAGGAGCTTAAGTATAAATTAATTATTAATATTATTAAGAGCTACTTAGGTAATAATCTTCTTACTAATTATAAGGATATTAAAAATACTTATATATTATAAGAAGCCTTTAAGATTAATAATAAACTTATAAGCTTTAATATCCTTAATAATTTATACTATTAACTACTTAAGCTAAACCTTAGTTAATATAAAGATATTATAGATTTTATAACCTACCTTAAATCTCTTTATAATAAAATTATATTAATATCTACTTATTTAAAGTTAAAAATAAACTTATTTATCTTTCTCTTTTATATAGGTTTTAATAAGGCTTATAAAGGATATTTTATATATTATATTTAAACTTAGAACCTAATAAGTAAGATTAATACTACTAACCTAGCTTATTCCCTTAAGTATATTATTAAGTACTTTATTTAGATAGTAACTAACCCCTTAATTAATTAAAAAGAATTAAACTTTATTATAATAGCTACTTATACTCCTATTATTATTAATCCTACTATTTTAATTAAAAATTAAAATAAGGTTATACTTAGACTTAATATTTAACTTATTTAAAAGTTTATTAAATATTATATATATTACTATATATATTATTATACTTAAAGGGAATATTTTAAGCTTAGGAATAATAAGCTACTTATAAAGAATAATATTAATAGTAGTAAGGAAAGAGGTAATAAGGTTAAAGGTAAAATAAATAGAGGGAAATAATCCTTTAAAGATAAGTCTAATAATAAGCTTAATAAAAAATACTATTATAATAATAGTAATTTTAAAGTTAAAACTTATATAACCTTTTAAGATAATATTAGTATAACTTTTATAACTAAATTTAATATCTAATTTAAGAAGTAGATATTTAATATTATTTACTTAATATATTTAATATCTTCTTATATAAATTTTATTAAATACTATTTACTTAATCCTTTACTAAATAATATTTAATTTATTAAAGGTATTAATAGTACTTACTATCCTCTTAATATTAATAAGGTCTATATTCCTATTATAATAGATAAGAAAAGGAAGGACTTAATTCTTATTAACTACCTTTATATCTCTAAGTTACCTATTAATTTAATCTTATAGAGATAGCTTTAGTATACCTTAATACCTCTTTAAATTATTTAAAATAGTATTAATATTAGTAGGTAAGGTATTATAACTTAATTATAAGACAATAATTCTTACTATTTATATATATAAATATCTCCTTATATTATATTATTTATAAAGATAGTATTATAAATATCTATTTTAATATTAAAAATACCTTATTCCTCCTTTAAAGGAGTTATTAAAGTCTCTATTAAGGTTATTATACTCTATATTATATTAAAGTAGAAGGAGTAGGCTAATTTAATAAATAGTATTATTCCTATTTTAAAATATTTAAACTTAAATTTAAAGTTAAACTCCTTTAACTTAAAAGGTTAAATTAATAATAATACCCTTAATTTATAACATATATATATAAGCTATTTAAGTTATTAAAATATTAAGAAACTTACCTATCTTTTTAAAGGGATTAACCTTATTAAGGAATTTATTAATAAGGATTTATATTTATTATATACTATTTAAAAAGTAAAGTAGGTATTATATAAAGCTTATATCTAATTTAAAAGAAGGTCTTTTAACTTTATTTATAATAAAATTTTAAGCCCTTATACCCTTAAAGGTTATAAGGGAGGGTATTACTTTATTACCTTTCTTAATAACTAGGATAAATAATTTAAAGTAGAGGTAATAAAGGTAGAAAGTAAAATCTTTAAAGCCTTTAAATATTATTAAACTTATAATAAATATAATAATATTATTATAAATTACTTAAGATCTAATTATATTATTAAATATAAAGATTATAACTTTAATTCCTATTATATTAATTATAGTATCTTATAAGAGCTTATAATTCTAGGAAACCTTAAAAGTAATAGAGTTATTAAATATCTAGATTAAACCCTTTAATTAATAGTAAGTACTATCTTATAAGATATAAGTCCTAATATAGATTTTTAACTTAAACTTATCTTTATAATTAATTATTTATAAAAGAAGAGCTTTATATCTAGTTAAAAACTTATATTATATAAGGCTTATATTAGCTATTACCCTTATTTCTCTTATATTAAATATATTAGAATAAAGGGCTATATTAATTACTAGAAACTAGCTACTAACTAGGATTATAAAAAGGATTAAGCTAAATTTAATACCTTTATTAATTTTAAAAATAACTATATTTTAAAAATATTAATATCTAATAAATAAGTTATTAAGGCTTTAAAGGTTATTTAAGGAAGGGAAAAGGATAATTTACTCTTTATATTACCTATTATTATTAATCTCCTAACGCGTAAAGTATTAATAGTAGGGAAGTATAATAATAAAGAGTATTATCCTGTTAATACTTTCCTACTTATAAATTTAATAAATATTAATAAATTTATCTAATTAATATAATTAAGGCCCTTAATAATAGATCTAAGGCTAAAATTAATAGGAATTTATACTCCTTAATTTATAAATGTTAAAATAGGTAGAATAGTAATAGTTATTATATTACTAGCTATATAGGTGGAGAGAGATAGAATATATAGGATGCTAAGACGGGTACTAGCGCGCGTCTAGTACGCGGCTAGTCTAACTAATTATATCCTATTTTAATATATTTTAATACTCCTACTTAAATAAAGTACCTTATTAGTATAGTAGTATAACTAATTTATATTCTATTCCTACTATCTAAGATCCCCCTTCTTAACTAAATGCTAGGTGATAGGTGTAAAGGTAAGTAGACGGTAGTAGAAGTCTATTTAAAGGGTAGTAATTTAGTAGAACCCTTCTAAACGTAGATTAGATAGACCCTAATAAGGTAGGTATAGTTATAAGGTTATTAATTCTATCTATATAACTATTTCTAAGACGCACTTATTCTATAGAGGTACGCTATTAAGGTTTCTATATTATAGCGATTTAATAGCACGTTTCTTACCTTTAATATACTAGATAAGCTTATACTAGGTAGGGAGGAGGGCGTTATAAGGCCTAATTTTAGTATCTATATCTTTAATAGTATTATAGTTAAAGATAATAATATTAATATTAGGATAGAGGATTATAGCTCCCTAGTAGTACTAGTTATCCGCTTCCTATTCTTATCCTACCTAGGTATATATCTAGGTAGTAAAGATAGCTAGGCTATTACGGCTTAGAGGTATATTACGCTAGAAGCTATTATAAGTATTATAATTACTAGCGTCTAGGAATACGTTACGCTAATTCCGCTTTATATTAGAGGTAGGGTAAGAGATAGGATTATAGTAGATATATATTATAGTCTAGGCCTAATAATTTTATAAGAAAGCGGTTAACTTATCCGCTATAATATTAATTTATAACTAGGAGTAGTCCGGCGTCTAGATAATATCGCTAGTAGTATAACTTACTATTTAAGCTTAGAATATAGAAGGATAATAGAGGTAAATAGGCTTATAAAGTCTATTTTATATTCTAATATTATAGTATAGAGTTATAGGGCTAGAAGGGTAGGTAGTTAGGAGCTAGCTATCCCTTAGTGGGTAACGGGAGCGCTTATAAAGCCGCTAGGAGTACCCGTAGAGCCTTATTATACTAAAGACTCCTACTACTATAGTACTTCTAGGCCTAAGGCCTTATAAAAGGGGATAAATTTATCCTTAAAGAGGGCTTTAATAAGGCTATTAGCTACCTACTTATTAGTCCTAATATATTCTAGCTTAATATTACTAGCGGTAACCCGTTCCTATATATAGTAATATTAGATATTAATATACTTTATATATATATAAAACTAGGGGTTCTTAGCTAGGGCGATAGCTCCCTAATTATTATAATAGAGTATTATAGTAGTAGGCTAATAGGTATCCTTAGAGAGGTCTAGCTTAGTAAGTAGTTATTAGAGCTAGATAGCCTCTTTAATAGCTTATATCTAACCTATATATTCTACTTTATAGCTAGATAGGGTAATAGTAGGCTATTACTTTAATAACTAGCTTATTACTCCACTACTAATATTAAAAATATAGCCTATAATTAACTATTAAGTATCTTAGTTACCGGCCTAATTAGTATTACTATAATTAATAAGTAGAAAGATACTCTTATAAAAGGTAAGTTATAAGTTAATTATACCTTAAAAGTAGTAGAAAATCCTCTTAATAGCTATTTAATATAACTAATTTAGGTTTAATCTATATCTATTAGCTACTAAGACTATATAAGTAATATCTAGCCTAGTCCTTAGTATAATATATATTAGGGAGCTAATAGCTAACTAATATTCCTTTTAGAAGGTATTAAGGGCTATATAATCTTTCTTAAATACTTATAACTTATTTATATCTATTAGGGTTACTATAAGGTATAACTCCTATATATTAAAGTCCTTTAATACCTTTTTAATATAGGCTTCTTAGCCTAATTATAAGACCTAATTTACTTAATCCCGCCAATTAATATACTTAAGTAGAAGGAATATAAGCTAAGGTTAGTTATTTAGAAGTATTTATTAAGTATAGCCTTAACCTAATTAATAATAGTTTAGCTAGGTCTAGTAATTAATAAATTATTAATATAGGCCGTAATAATAACTTAGTCTTTATAGTTAATTAAGATACTTTTATTAGTTATAAGTAGTATAAAGCCCTAAGTCTTTAAGAATATAGATAGTATAAAAAACTAGACTTAAGGTAATTATTTTAGGTTATAAAGAGCCTTCTTTAAGATATAGATAAGGTATTCCTTATCCTTAACTATAAAGCCTTTAAGCTATTTAATATAAATATCTTCCTTAATATTTCTATAAAGGAAGGCCGTCTTAATATCTATCTAATCTAGTTCCTAGTTAAAGGATACGGCTAGCGCGAAGATAACTTTATAACTTATTAGCTTTACTACTAATATAAAGGTCTTATTATAATTAATCCCTTCTTATTATTTAAAACCCCTAACTACCTAGCGTATCTTATAATAGAGGACTTTATTATAAAGCCCCCTTTTTAACTTAAATACCTACTTCCCCTAGAGTACCTTCTAACTTAGAGGTAGCTATCTAAGTACCTATATATTATTCTATATAAGGGAGTTAAATTTATCTTATAATACTACTTCCTAGTCCTTTTTAGTATTATTTACTATGACTTCCTTATATAATTTAGGTTTAAAGGGCTCTATACCTTTAGCTATTATTAGGAAGGTAAATATTACTAGTAGATCTAGGAAGTTATTATAGGGTTTATTAGGAGGTATTTTAAATTTAAGGTAACTAGCTAGGACCCTAGCTAATAATAGGAGCTTATTAGTATCCTAATAAAATATTACTAGATAGGCCTAATTTAGCTTAGGCCGGACGTCTAATAGAGTCTTAGGGTAGGGTTTATCCTTAGCTACTATATCTTTAGCGTAGATTAGTAGTATATCTTTAATCTAGATTAATAATACTTTACTTCTAGAGGGAGATTACCCCCTTATACCGCTAGCTACCCGCTTAGAGTAGTAAGGGAGGTCTATAAATATATACCTTTTAGCTTTTAATTTAATATAGCTTATAAGGACTTTCTTAATAAAGTAGATATTAGATAACTAAGCGAGCTTCCTAGTTTTATTATTAATAAGATAGTAGATAGCCTCGCGTTTATAGCTAATAAGTTACCCTAGACGGGAATAGGCTTTAAAGTAACTAATTTTAGTAGTAGTCCTACTAGAATAATAGAAGGCCTAAGACCTAAAGACCCGTAGATAGGAGAGATTAGGATAATAGCTATTAAACTTCTTATAAGGTATTATCTTAATACTAGACTTAGGGGACTTATTCTAGAGGTAGCTAGCTACTTAAATAAATTCGGGCTAGTACTTATAGTCTATCCTATTATTTATAAGTATAATATAGGCTTTATCTGTTAAGGTCTTACTAAGACGCTTTATAGATCTATTAGCCTAGGGAGTATCTTATATTATACTCTCCTAAATAATACTATTAGCCTAGTAGTATTTTATAAAGGTTATAAAGTTAAATTCCCCTCTACTATTAGTATAATAGTATTATATATATTATATAAGATACTCCTAGTTTACCTTAAAGGCCTTAAAGGCTAGTAGGAACTTACTTTTAGCTTTAAGTAGGGTAATATCTAATTCCTTAATATAGTTATATAGTATTATATTAAAGAATTAGGAGCTATTATAAGTTATAGTAATCTCCTTATAAACTTTATAAGGGCCTACTAAGTCGCTATTAATACGCTTATATAGGTACTTCCCTAGGGTAATAGGATAGTTATATAAAGCCCTTATTATTTAGGTCTTTATATAGATATTATATATATAATCTTTAGAGATAATCTTATTAAGGTTAATTCTATTAGATATATTTATTAGCTATTTTAGGTTCTATTAGCCTAAATAACTTATATAGGTATATTAAAGGCTAATAGATAGGGAGACCTAAAAGGCTATAAATATATATACTTTTAACTCTAGAAGAAGTTATAATATAGTTATTAAGGCCGTAAAGGTAAGGGTTAGATAATCCTAAATATTAAGGTAGAAGATATTATTATACTAGGTATATATAAAGATATAGCCTTTATAAGTAATAATATACTCTTATAAGTTAAAGGAGACTTTAGCCTTAAGATAGAGTAGTTAAGATATTAAAATTTAATTTAATTAGGTATCTAGGATATAAAGGATATTAGTAAGATATACTTTTACCTTAATTCCCTTACTAGTCTTATAAGGGATAACCGCGGTACTACGCCCTATTATATAAGGACCGGCCTAGCTAATCTTATAAATAGGGGACTTAGGAATTACTTTATATTCTTTAAGGATATCTTAATTATTAATAATATATTAGTTATACGCTATATCTAGGAGGATAGTAGTAGTAAGGCTAGTTATACCTAGTATAGTTATAAAGCTAATAACTAGGTCTTTAAACTCTATAAGTATATAGAGATACTTACCTCTAGTATTACTATCCCCTTAATTATAACCCCCTTAATTTTAGCTCTTATCCGCCTTAGCTATCTTAAGGAAGGCCTTTATTAACTTAGGGTACTTAATCTAGTAGTTAGACTTTATATAGCTTAAGTAATTATAGTAGTTATAGTACTTACTATTATAATATATATTTAACCTAGCTTAGTAGAGTAGGTAAGTAGTAGCTATAGTAGTAGTTATAGCTAAAGACTTTATAAAGTTTTAATAAGCTTCTTTATTTATTATAACTAGTATAAGTTTATTAAATAAGACTATTATAATACCTTCCTTAGTAGTAATAGTATATATCTAAATAAATATACTCTAAAAGGTATTAAACTTCGCGCTAAGATATTAAAGGTAGGTATTAATAATAAAAATATAAGGGAGCTTATATCCTAGGTTAATTAGGTTAGAATTAATAGTTCTAAATTTACTTATATAATTACTAATATCTTTATAATTAGCGTAGTAGAGAGTATTAAAATTATAAATAGTTTTATTAAAGATACTAATACCTTAAGGCTTATAAAAGTCCTTAAGGATCTTCTAAATTATTAGGGGATAGTCTTATCCTTTATTATATTATAAGTATTAGTATTATAACGTGCCTTTATTACCTTATAAGCCTTATTATACTTATTATCCTAAATCTCTTTAAGGTTTTAGGTTATAAGGATAATATAGTCTATCTTAAAGATAGCTTTAAGGCTATTAAGGATAATATAAGACTATATATTATAGGAGTATAACGGCTAGTTATAGCTAGATTCTAGTATAGGAATAAGTATAAGGGGGTAGTTACTACCCCCTCTAATCTCTACTTTAATACTAGTAGGAGGTATATCTTTAGTTTTAATATCTAGATTATATAGATTTAGCGTTAGAGACTAAGTTAATACTAGCGTTAATAATTATAAATATATAGAGGATAGTCTTAACCTTATAATAAGGCTAAAGATAATACTTTTACCTAGTATTCTAAGGCCTTCTATTAAAAATAATAGTAATTAGTTTTAGGGATAAGGTTCTAGCGTAGACTAACCGCGAGGAATCGAATTTAGAATCGAATTCATAAAGTTATGCAACGCTAAACCTATATAGGGCATAAGCTAGCCGTAAGTAGTTTAGTAATTCGAGTCAATACTAAAAATGACCCCCAAGTACCGAAAAAACGGTTAGTCTATTCTAGCGTTAGTAAAGGTATAAAGGAGGTATTATCTAATAGTATTCCCTAATAGTTAATAGTAGTAGCTACCTCTTAGTTAATTTTATAGCTAATATCTTAGTAGAGATATAGGAAATTAAGGAAGTAGTAGTTTACTTAAAGGTTAGCTAGAAGACCTTTAAGGTAAATATTAATTAACTATTAATAGATTTCTTCTTTAGATTCTTTAAGTTCTAGTATAAAATAATTAGAATAATAAGAAGGAGGGAGAGAAGAGTCTAAGGAAGAAGGGATAGATATAACTAATTTATAAGGAGGTTAATAAATATTCTTAACCTTCTCTATCTTCCTAGCCCCCTTTTATAAGAATACTATATATTATCTATAATATTAGCTAGGTAATAGGTATAAATAACTATTACTAAGGTAGTTAGTATATATAAGGAATAGATATTATTTATATAATTAGTAAACTACTATATACCGCCGCTAAGGGGTTATTATTATTTAAGTTAGAAAGGATTTTAGCTAGGTTTTAGCGTCTTAGCGGAAAACTCTACTAGTAGATTCCCTAACCCCCTTTTTTATAGTAGTAGTAGTATTAATATAGAGGTAATCTATAAGGGATAGTATTAATAGTAGTTATAAGGTAAATAAGTAAATAAATACCCTACGCCTAGGCTTATAACCTATTAAAATAGGTAGAATAGTAATAGTTATTATATTACTAGCTATATAGATAGAGAGAGATAGAATATATAAGATACTAAGACGGGTACTAGCGCGCGTCTAGTATACGGCTAGTCTAACTAATTACATCCTATTTCAATATGTTTTAATAGAATAAGGTAGTAATATAATACTTTAATTACTAATAGTATAAGTATATAATAGGGTATTATAAGAGCTTAATATAATATAAGATTTATACTAATAAATATAACTTAAGGGAATATAAGATAAAAGAAGGGGAAGTTAAAAGGTATAATAATTATTAAAAAAATAGTTATATAACTTAAAAGTAAAAATATATAATTAAAATGAAGGAACTTAATAAGCTCTATTAAAAGATAATAAAAAATAAGAAGAAGTTATATAAAAACTTTATAAAGAGAAGTAGATAAAAGGATATTTAAAAGTAGCTTTAAGGGGAGTAAATAATAGTAGTAGTAATGAAGAAGAGGAAGCTTATATTGAAATTTAGAGCCTTAATAAAGTTATAATATAAATAGGTCCTTAAAAGGATATAAGGGAAAAAGGAATTATACTACTATTAATAATAATATTGAAAAATAGGCTTAAAAGGCTAATTATCCTTTAAGTAATAAAAATAGGTTAATAGATATTAAAAGATATATTAATATAAGAGGCCTTAATTATTAAAGGAATAGAGGTTATAAGGGATATTTAATAGGAATCCTTATAAGGGTATAAAAGATAATAAAACTATTATAATATAATATATAAAGGAAGTAGATTATAATAATAATAGTACTATTAAAAGATAAGGAGGTATAATAAATAGATATCTTAGCTATCTAAGAGCTATTATATATAAAAAGGATAGGTTTAATATATAATCTAAGTAGAGGAGTATTCTACTTAGTATATAAGGTTAAAAGGGATATAAAGATATTTTTTTTTATAAATAAATACTAGAATATTAATAAATAATAAGTTAAATTTATATTAAAGGACTTATACTCCCTAGAGATATAAGTTATAAAGAAGGAAGGGGGTATATTAATATATTTCTAAATATATAATATATATAATTCTAGCCTAAAGTCTAGGACTTTAATAGATAGCTCCTTTATATTACTAGGGGTAAAGGAGTAATTAAGCCGGCCTAGGGAATATATATTAATAGGAGACTTTAACCTCTATTACTTAAATTAGAATAATAAGGGTAGATATATATATTATAAAATAGTAGATATATTAATAGATATTATAAAAAAGAGAAATAAAACTTATCTTATTAAAGAATATAATAACTTAAAGAGTAAAGAAAGTAAAAAGTACTATTAATTTAATTTTTATAATAAAAGCTATTAAATAAATACTATTAAAATATTATATTAAGTTAAATCTCTATTATAAACTTAATTATATCTTAATATATATTAAGGTTAACCTTAAGGTAGAAGTAGTAGTCTTATACTTATAAAAGATATAAAAGATAGTAGACTTAAAGGAGATAAAAAAAATACCTAAGTAGGTACCCTTTAATATTTATTACTTAAAGGGGAATTAATAACTAGGGAATAAATTAATAGTTATTTAATTAAAATACTTTATAAATTAATAAAAATTATAAAGAGGGTAGTATTATAAGTAAAGCCCTCTTTAAGGGTAAAGTCTTTTCAAAACTCTAATTATATAAAGGTTATAAAGGTAGTATTAAAGCTTAGAATAAAATATAATTATAAAAGAAATTAAAAGAGCCTAGAGGTATAATAAAAGGCTTAAAGGGCTAAAGGAAGGGTATTAAAAAAAGTAAAAATACTTTATTTTAAAAAGGGAGTATATAAAGTATCCTAGTTACTTAATAGACTCTAGAAACTAGTTAAATAGGGCTAAAAAAAGTATACTACTTTAAGAACTCTTAAAGTTCCCTACTTTTAAGAGGGGTAGAGAAGGCCTTAAAGTAGAGTTATTTTAAGAGAAGGTAGAAATCCTTTAAAAGACTTTCTTCTCCCCCCCCTTTAAAGGTAGATTTAAGTAATATCTAAGGGTTTTAATATAATATACCCCTAGAAATAAATATAAAGGTTATTAAAGAGGAAGTTTATAAGGTAATTAATAGGCTAAAATAAGATAAAGTATTAAAAATAAATAAAATCCTAAATAAGTTTTTAAGAATAATAGAGAGGGAGCTACTACCCTACTTTATATACCTATTTTAGGTATATCTAAGGGTTAGATATTATTTAATAGAGTTTAAAAAGGCTAATATAATAATTTTAAAGAAGTTAAAAAAGGAGGATTATTTAAAATTAAAATAATACTATTTAATTACCCTACTTAATACTTAAAGGAAGGTATTAAAGGTAGTTATTATAAAGAAACTAGGTAATTTTATAAAGAAATATAAATTACTACCCTTATAATAGATAGGAATAAGAAAGGGAAGGTTAATAATAATATCCTTTAAAATAGTAATAGAGGTAATATATATAATATAGAATTATAATAAATCTAATATAATAAATATATTATTATTAGATATTATAAGGGCCTTTAATAATATCTTTTATAAAAGGCTATTATATAACTTAAAGAAAAATGGGTTTTTAATTCTTATTATATGTTAGGTATAGAGCTTTCTAATAAAAAGGATAATAGTAATTATACTAAGCTAAGAGATAAGTAGGATAGAGATAATAGAAACTAGGATCTTTTAAAGATCTTTAATATTACCTATTTTATTTCTATTTTTTAATTCCCTATTTATAAAAGAGTATATAAAGATAAGACTCTAGGTATAAATTAAAGGCTTTATTAATTATATTTATCTAATAATATATAATAAAAGTATTAAGGAGAATTATAAGATCTTAATAAAAATATATAAAATATAATTTTATTAAGTAAGTATATATAAGACGACTTTTACCCCTTATAAGTATAAGTTAATCTATTTATTAAAGAGCTTAAAGAGATTTAATATAAAGGTAATAATAGACCTTAAAGTAATAATAATATACTTAAAGGTATTAATAAGAGTCCTTAGACTTTATATTAATAGTAAACTAAGGTAGGGCCTATATATTAATAGAGTAAAGTTAAAGATAAAAATATAAAAGCTAACCCTATTAATTATTACTAGCTTATTATAAGGCGTTATACTTAATAGGGTAAAATAAGTTTATAGTATTATAATCTAGCTAGTAATAACCTATATAATAGAGATATAATATAGTTTAAAGGAGATATTAGAGATAAAGAAGGTTAATATTATAGTACTAAAAACTATATAAAATAAGTACTTAAAGATAGTACTTAAGGCCTTTAAAGTAACTAGTATATAGGTATTAAAGGTAAAACTAGGGGTCTTATTAATAAAGATAGGCCTTAACTAGTTACTATTATATATACTAATAATATAGGGGATCTACCTACTTATAGACTAACCGCGTTAGGTTAGTACTTTAAACTCGAGTCGAGTACCCGACTCGACTCTTAGCGAGTTAATACTAAATTCCTAGCCCGAGTATTTAGGTTAGTACTAATAGTTAGTACTAAGTATTTAAGTTAATATTATAGGGTAGTACTAAGTATTAGTACTAAAGTATTAACCTAACTCGCTAAGACTTTAGTTTTAGTTAGAGTATTTTACTAGATTATAATATTAAGAATACTTTCTAGTAATATTAAAAGGTAATATAATTATTTTATAATCTATAATAGATAGCCTATTTATCTAGTTAGATATCTCTATAATTTTATACTTATAATCCTTCTATTTATTACTATCCTCTTTATTATTATTATACTTACTATTATTATATTTATTATAACTACTAGTTTTATTAGTATCTTCTAACTTATACTCCCTATCCTTTTCTTTATCCTCTTTAGTAGTATACTTAGTTTCTTTCCTATTAGTACTAACCTTAATTAAGATACCCTCCTTATCTTAATTCTACTATATAGGGTTAGGTATAACGCGTTCCTTTATATTAAACGCGTTAGTATACTATTATATAAATATAATATAGGTATTTATAATATCTAAGTCCTTAGTATCTTTTAACTCCTTTAAACCCTTATAATATATAATCCTTTACTTAATAATTTATAAGATTAGTAGATTAAACCTAGTAAATTTAAGCTTAATAGTATCTATATCTTCCTTAGAAGTATTTTAAAGGTTATATTAATTAGAAGATAGGACTAAAGATAGATTATATGTTAACTTCTTTTATAAAATTAATTATACTATTTATATTCTTTATATAATTTACCAGTTTATCTAGCTTAACTTATTCCTTAATAGCCTCTTTATTATCTTTAAAGTATAACTCTATCTTAAAATAATCTACTATATAATATTAGCTATTTAGGAAGTATTATATTACCTAATTATATTATTATAAATCCCTTTTTTATATCTTTCCTCCTTTATAATATCCTTAACTCTTATTACTAACTTTATATAATCTTCTTTAGAAGCTAACTTTTATATATCTAATGCCTTTAACTTCTTAATCCTTTTTAATACTACTACGCGGTTAATATATACTTTTATATATAATAGCTTATTATTATTATCTTAGTCTTTTACCTATTCTCTACTTATAATTAATTTAGGATTCTAGTTATAAAGACTTAATATTATTAAAGTATTATATTAGCTTATCTATTAAGTAATATATTTAAGTAATATAATTAGTAATAAATACTTATTATATATTAATAGCCTATCTTACTATAATATCTTAAGTATATAGAGTTAGGAAGAGTTAGAAAGAAGATTTTAAGGGGTAATTATACCTATAATTATATTATAATTACGCGGAATATTCCGCCTAATATTACTTTACCTTATATTAAAACTTTTAAACTTTATATTTCTTCTTTTATCTACTATTATATATTTTTAATAACTTTAATAATAGCTTATACTAAGTAGACTTATAATATCCTTTAATAATATATTTCTTACTTTATATATTAATAGGTAGATAGTATAAATAGCTAATAAAATATTATAATTCCTAGCTAAGAAAGTTAGAGGGGTAAAGCTTATATAAGGTAGGAGGGGGAATATATTATTAGAAGGGAAGGGAAAGGTAATATAAAAGGGTAATATATTAAAGTATAATTAATTAATCCTTTATAACTAGTAATATTTATAAGATAAAAGTATAAGGTTAACTTAGATCTTAAAACTTTAAGGGAGATAAAATAATACTAAAAGACTATTAATAATTTTATCCTAAAGCTATTATTTAATTATATTATAAGGGAGGTAATAATAGATATTATAGGAGTTAGTATAAATTTATATTAAATCTAAGGTTTAGCTTTAATAGTATTATAAGGTATTATAAAAGTATTTATAATATCCTATCTTTTAAATAAATATATTACTATTTTATATTACTATTTACTTACTAATATATCTTATAATATAGATTCTAATCTACTTTATATCTATACTAAATCTATTATTATAATAAAGAGGGATTTATAACTTATAAGGGAATTAATAAAGAGCTTTAATATTATACTATTTAGTACTTAAGGGTAGTAATAGTTTTATAATATTAGGAGTAAAGGGTAGGTATAGGATAGTATAGTACTCTTAATATTATAACGCTCCTAGTATTATAGCGCTCTTAGTATTACGGCGCTCTTAGTATTACGGCGCTCTTAGTATTACGGCGCTCTTAATAAGATAAAGAATTATATTACCTTCTTATATTACCTTTATATTTATATATAGAAATTAAACCTACTTTATAAATATACTATTAAATTATTAATTAACTTTAAAATTATAACTATTAATCTATTTATCTTAAGATATCTATTAATTTTAACTTAAAAGGATCTTTATTTTTATTAATACTTTAATTAGTATCTTCTTCCCTTTAAAGAATATCCTAGGGCTTAATAAAAGCTTCTTTAAGATCTAAACCTATAATATAATTATAATACTTTAGAAGTATTACTTATTTTATAAACTCTAGTTCTAATTATATATAATCTTATAAATATACTCTTTAAGTAAGATTAAAGACTCTCTTAATACCTATAAATAATATTAGATATAAAAGGATATCCTTAGCTAT
>JAABUV010000225.1_pt1 | contig 85608 bp, 88 predicted proteins | sample 5559971 | NCBI WGS metagenome assembly JAABUV01 (sample SAMN10711881, study PRJNA513362) | rock metagenome | isolation source: Antarctica rocks | place: Antarctica: Victoria Land, Knobhead nord | collected 2015-12-19 | reverse complement strand
TGCACATACACCTTCCTCCCCCTCCTCTCCCTCACAGCAGCCCCATCACCACCACCCCCAACCGTCCAACTAGCCTTCGCCCCCTTGCTAACAATAGACGCACCCATCGAAAAATCCGCATGGATAGGAATAGTGCCCTCGATGACCGGAACAGCGTCCTTCTCCTCCGCCCTCGTGGCCTCCGGTCCAGCCTTCAACGGGCTCAGGATAGTGACGAATCGATCCCGCTTATCCTGCTCGGGAAAAGTTTCGGTATGGTACGTCGGCGGCAACCCCTTCTTCCACGGCAACGCCCAGATTTGCAAAAAGTGCACCTCGTCGCTCACATGCTCGTTCTGCTCCGAATGCGCGATCCCCGTCCCCCCAGTCGTGAATTGCACATCGCCTCTATGCATGCGAAAGAAATCATTCTTGCTACTCAGCATATCGGCATCGGACTTCTTCGAGACCATGGAGTCGCGATGCGTCAATTCGCCAGAGAGTATGTAGGAGAAGATTTCGGCATCGCGGTGCGGGTGCGTGGGAAATCCGGACTGGGGCGCGACGCGGTCTTCGTTCAGGACGCGCAGGGAGCCGAAGGATTGGAAGGCTGGGTCGTGGTATTGGGCGAAGGAGAAGGTGTGGTAGGAGTTGAGCCAGCCGTGGCTAGCGTGGCCGCGGTCGCTGCTTCGGCGGGGGACGATCTTCATGGCTTTGGATGCGGCGGAGATGACTGTTTTGGTTGTGGACATGGAGGTATGATGCTGAAGTGGGGTGTGAATTGATGATTTGAAGAATTGATGACTTTACTCTTTCAAATAAAGAAAAACCGAGAAAAGGGTTTGTTGGAGACCTTATATAGACATGACAGAAAATGCTAGTACCTTCTATCATTTATAGGGGAGAATATGCGATATGTAGTATTGTTAGGAGACGATTTGTAAGTTCTGAGCAAGCACTGACGCAGCGCAAAGGTTTCTCGCGAAATGACGAAACGATTAGACATGCTTGGCAGATAGGAGCCTAAGCTGAAAGCATACTAGCTCCGTGTTAGCCCCATATGCACAAATATCTTGCTGAGAGGCTTCACAAAGCTTCGCACAGTCATGGAGATGCACAGCGAGACTGCTTGAAAGTGAGCGAGCAAGCTGTTGATATAGAGTGAATCATGAAATCGGGTAGGGTATAGGGTTTGCTGTGTACCAAGGGATATGTTTCCCCAAGACATCGTGTGGTCGACGAGGAACCAACGCCTGCTCTTCATCCTCAATGCCTACAGTGTACATACCCCATGTAACGACGCAATGACAAAACCTCAAACGCCATGCTGAGGAACGCTCAAATACCCCATGAGTAGTGCTCTGCCGTTAGTGCATACATATACACGTAGCATCGTTTATTGCTGGGTATCATTGTTGTGATCTGTCGCCTTCCCTTTGCTCCTCTCACGTTTCAATCGGAAGAATTCGCCCAATGTAGCGCTCACACTCTGTGATCTCTCAGCAGCCGGAAGTTGGCTGGCCTTTCTAGGCGAGGATACAGTGAGAACGTCGCCACTAGTCGAACTTCGCATGCCTCTTTGAGATTTGGAATTACGTAAGTCCAGACCAGGGCGTTTCCGCGCAGACGGCGTGTCAACTCCTCTTCGTAAGCTATCGGCGATTACTGCGCTCAAGGGAGACGACAACGGCGACAATAACGGGCCCGGTGTTAATCGGGCCATCGATCTTCTCGATAATGCGGATGGACGGCCTGCTTTCGAGACTGAAAGCCTGCCCTGCCTCTGTTGAGCCTGTGGTGTTGAGTATGGGTCGGAAAGAGGTGCTTGGGATGGAAGGAGAGGAGACGATATGGTGCTTTCGAGCGGTTGCGGTCTATCAGGAGCAAGCTGATCCCGAGGAGCTTCCCGAGGGTCCTCAGGTATGGAGTCTGGCTCGGAGAGCCTGGAAGATGCAGCAGAAGTGTATGAGAGGAGTGGAGGTGGAGTACGTGGCGACTTGCTTTCCTGCTGCCTTGAAGCTCGTTTCGAATTTCGTGACGTGGTACCTGTATCAACTGCAAAACTGACTGAGGATTTTCTTCTCGGGCCATCATTTTCACCATCATCATCAACCTCATCTTGGTATCTTTCTTCGTCCACCATCCCAATGGCATTCTCCTCATCGCCTAGTATATCATTTTCCTCTTCGTCCTCACCACTTGCTCTTGCGCTCGTGATCAAATACACTCCTAAAAATGTCAACACACAACCTCCGAAGAATTTTCCAAATCGAGATGCATTCGCCGATTGGAAGTCTCGGTATAAGACGGCGCTTCCAATAATTACGGAAATGGTGAACAGGACAAACTGTATAGGGATGACTTGGGTAGAGTCGAAGTGTTGTAACGCGCGATTGACGTAATGAATCTGCAGCAATGCCGTTGCAACAAGGATGAATACGAGAAGGTATGTGATAGGGAAGGTCAGGGTGCGCCAAAGAGTATCTGATAGGAGCGAAGCAACACCTTTGGTGGAAAGAGCCGTGTAGCCACCTGTTGTCTCTTCAGTAAAAACCTCCATGAATGGCTTGCAGTATAGATACCAAAAAGACCGACAAGCCCAAGATCAATCAAGATTGTCCTCTCGCCATACTTCCCACTTGCCCACATCAATGAGATGATCAATGCCGCTGTGACCCCTAGATACGTCTCAAATTCCCATCTTGTAATAGCTGCCCAAACATCATCCGGACCCATCTTGACCTCCGAGTTCTTCGCACTTAGAACAATCGTGACTGCGCCAGCTATGGCAACCACAACGCCGAGGAAATCGCGTAGGCGGAATCGCTCCTTCAGCAGCACCGGAGCTATGATGCAATTCGATACCAGCGCAACCACACCCAAAGGAGATACGATCGAGGCTGGGGCGAAGCCATACGCGATGAAGTTTCCCGCTTCGCCAAGAACCATGAGGACGATGCCGGCCCACCAGTATGGTGACTTCAGATATGACTCACGGTCCTCTTGAGGCTTCGCTTTCTCGGACTGCTTTATAGTCGACGCGGAGGAGCTGCGCGAGTGTATCGAGCCTTCATGGTCCGTTGAGCAGTAGTCACTCGTACCATTGTCATCGTGGTCCTCCCCAGGCTGCCCGTCTTCTGCTGGGGCATTGAGATTCACCTTGGCCCGCTCTTCCGCAATTTCAGCCTGTTGTGTCCCGTAGTTCGTATGACCATTGCTCTTGCGACCATCATCCCAATGTTCGTTGCTCTCCTCTTGTTCTCGACCGAGCCGTATGTGGGCGTACCGCTGGATGTTCAGAGCGAAGGAGATGAGAATGTTACCGATAATCGCGGTTACGATGCCAATGAGCGTAGACCACTCCCGAATCTTGGCGCCGACGTCTCCTTCGGTAGTGCCTATCGTAGGATTGTCCAGCAATGAAGCCATTGGAGATTCCTTGGTTGGCGTCAACAGAGTTCGCTCGAGAGAAACCAAACGCGTCAGAGAAGCACACAATCATAGACGTCGAGTCATCGGAAGTGAATTACAATATGAAAACGCACAATGAGAATATACAACATCGCAGACCAAAATATAATGGATGATGTCGTCAAGAAAACTTGGATGCGCGCAGAGCATCATTCGGTATTCCCGAGGATCTGCCGGCCAATATCTCCACAGTAGGCGTTCTAGGCCTGAACATCAAATGCAAGTCATCCTTAGGGAGATCTTGATAAAACCTTTGATAGGGGGAATTACATATCTACTTAGCCTTGGTGAAGATGGTGACTACCGTATGTGTAAATTCGGTACATCATGGTGATATTTGGAACTGTGTTCATGTCTAATTCATGTCTATTAGTATCGCTACTTCTATCTGTGAGCTGGGTTTTTCGTGCAACGCCTGCTATGCATTCATTCTTCCACCAGGTTCCATCCACGCATTACGCCACTCCATGATCCCAGACATAATAACACACAGGGTGCGTCGGAATAACATTAATGTTGACCGCACTCCTCACATTAAAACCTTGCTCATTCGGCAACTGCAAACTTCGAGCGAGCTCTCAGCGAAGCTCCAGTATAGTAGAGCACCCATATGCCAATCACACCCATACAGCTCAACCCCGCCAGCAAACTCACACCCCTGCCGACTCCCATATTGATGAAGAGCGGTCTCGCGAACATGATACTGCCACAGGCCAGCGCCGAGCGGAAAAAATCGTTGCCTGCAAACAGGGAAGCGGCGTATTGTGGGTACGAGAGCGGGACGTAGACGAAGATGCACTGCATGACCACGAAGACACTGGCGCCGTAGATGGTGATGCCGATCGTGGGAGCGATCCAGTGGATGGAGGGGTTCGCGGTCCAGGCGAAGAGGAAGAGCCCGATGGGTGGACCGAAGGCTCCGAACAGGGCAGGCACCAGCCTGTGTTCTTGTGCACGAAGTCCGTTTTTCTGAATGTCTGGGACCAGATAGAAGTAGAGATAAGCGCAGTATGCTCCGACGCCCGTAATGCATGAGACCAAAATGCACGTGAAGACCACGCCGACGATGCCGAGGGAGAAATGGTAGTAGCCCGGGTAGACGATCGGGAAGACTTCAAAGAACGAGTAGTAGATGCCATAGACCAGGGCGGTGTAGGTGTTGACGAAGGCGATGGCAGGATCCTTGACGGTGATTTCAATGGGCTTGACGATAGCATCGATAGCAATCTTTGAGGGTGCCATGCCTTTTTGATCGATCTCAGATTGGGATCTGAGACGGTTATCCCCCGTGAAATTTCGCAGGCGTTTGGCACGGCGGAGCAGGATGTTGGGAGTCGATGTCTCTGGGACGAAGAGAAACATGACGATGAACACCGGTCCGGCAATCCAGAGGATTTCCCAAAGCCCCCAACGCCAGCCTTTGGCAGTGATGGCGAAACCTGAGAGAAGAGGGCCAAGGGCCGGGCCGCAGTAGGCGGCAGAGACCCAGACGGTGATGCCGTAGGGCAGGTAGAGCAGGGAGTACATGTCTTGCATTGTGGCGGCGCCGTTGGCGAGACAAGGGCTACCGAAAAATCCCTGGAGAAAACGGAGTACGAGAAGACCGGCGAAGTTGTTGACCAACGGCGTGGGGATAGAGATGATGACGAAGAAGAAGAAGGTGATGATATAGACGGGACTTCGGCCAATGATTGGAATCTCTGACAGGGGCGCGAAGAGTAGCGGACCGATGCCGTAGGCGAGTACGTACAACGAAAGAGGAAGCGAAGCGTTCTCGGGCGAGATGCCGAACTGTCTGATCACTCCTCCTTCGCCGGGGGTGTAGATTGCTGAACCGGTGTAGACGGCGAATGTGTAAAGACAAATGATGAAGGAGGTGAGGTTCTTCTTCCTGAGTGACCAATTTTGTGGGTTGGCGGGATCATCGGTGGTGTACCAGTCGACCAAAATGTTACCGTCTGAGGTCTTCTGAGGGACTATCGGTAGCGATTTCGTTCGCTCGATAGCCAGTTCTGCTTCGGCTTCCAGACGTTTTTCGGAGTATGGAGTCGTTGATTCTCGCGATATAGTGCGGTTTAAATCTTGTTTTGCTTCGATGTCGCCAGACCTGATGCTGCGCGTCGTGGTATGATGCTTCAGCTCGGGGAGCTCGTCTACCGCATTTTCATCTGCGTCCGAGTCCGAGCGCGATGCTGCCTTTTCTGAGTTGTGCGCATTGAGCATGGTATTGTAGGATTCTGGCAGCTGGAAGCCATCAAGTTCCTCTGGATATCTAAATATCTTGTTTTTGGTGATAAGTCGCAGGAGCTGCCCAATGGGCGCTTCCCTCATGAGATCAGACATAACGAAAGCAGCTTTTCGGGGTATTTTGGGTATTTGAGAGATGAAGAAGTGAGATAAAGATGCTTATGCTTCACTATACCTGGATGAAAGCGCTTGGTCACAGTGATCAATCACCAAGTTAAAGGCCCGATCAGGGAGAGAGACTCGTGCGAGATGAAAGAGATGGAATGAGATGAGATGAGATTAGCAGGCGTAGCAAGCTCTATATACCACTGATGAACACCTACCTATTGATCACTACGTAAATGTTGAGCTTTGTAATATAATGTAGTGGAGCCAGATCCTTCGGCCAATATGTTGTACGATCTGCATCCTCCTGCAGGATTTAAATGTCTTCACCGCGTTCTAAGTCCTATCGCCGCAATCAAGGAAACAGCGGTCGAATATCGATCCGATTCTGGTGATGATGAGAAATTGATATGGGGCCATCTCCCCCTTTGAAACGCGATATTGTCCTAAGATCTCACAATTTGTAAGCAGAGAAGAGTCACAAAGTTACACCGCCTGGTCCGACGCTAAGGTATGTTTTGTCGATTACTCAACGCTAGCGATGTAGCTTTCTTGGCAAAGCTTGGCAATATCGAATGAACACGAATAGGGAATAGGTTGACCAGGACCTATCCAAAAGCACATCAGCAGTGAAAGCAAACCGCAACAACATAGCAGCATACTCAACACAACTCACACCCACACTTGAGACATTACTCCACCATATCCAATTCCAAGCCCGTCACTCCCCCACTTACCTGGAAGAACACACCCCCATCTGGCCACAATTCTCTTGCCAGCTCGACCAGACAGCCCTTAAACAAACACCACCCTTTCCGCCTTCCTCAATAACCCCATCTCCGCCGCGCTCACGAAGCCCAACCCAACCGCTCCCCCGCTTCCGCCCTCCTGCCCCCCCAACCTCCTCCCCACCCCAACAATGGACGAAACATTCACCCTCCTCCCCCTCCAAATCGACCCAACCTCCAAAGCAATCACAACCCCCCTCCCAACCCTGACCCCCCACCTCACCCCCCTCCACGCCCTCCACCGCCAACTCCTGCCCCTGGAGCACCAAACCCCTCCACCCCCCATGCCCCTCAACCCCAAACGCTCCGCCCAGATCCAGAAGATGCGCGACCAAGGCAACGCCTCCCTCCGCACCTCCAAATCCAGCCCCACACCCGCACAAGCCCACGAAGCCATCAAGCTCTACACCTACGGCATCGAGATGGCGCTCGGGCGGCCGGCGTGGGAGCCGGCGCAGCTGGTGCGGGAGGAGGCGGGGGTGCTGTTCGCGAACCGAGCGCAGGCGTATATGGCGGCGGGGATGTGGGCGGAGGGGGCGGCGGATGGGGAGACGAGCGTGGAGATGAAGAGGGGGGGGAATGGGAAGGCGTGGTGGAGGCGGGGGAGGTGTTTGTGCGAGATGGGGAGGTGGGAGGAGGCGAGGGGGTGGGTGGGGGAGGGGTTGGAGGTGGAGGGGAACGAGGGCGATTTGGGGGCGTTGATGAAGGAGATTGCGGGGCATTTGGAGCAGGGGGGGAGGTGAGGGTTTTCAGTCAGGGAGGGTGAGAAGGGGTAGGATGAGTGTGCGGTAGCTCTGTAGTTTAGCAGGCAGACATCGACACGAGTTATATGCTTGCTGTTCCATTTCACGGTTCGATCTCTTTGGAACCGTATTCTGGATATGTATATGAAAGTACGAGGAGGTCGTCCATACTCCATCTGTACTGGCCTCGCCCCCAGCCATGACTGGCTTCTTTCATAGCAGACTACTCTAATGATTTAAGCGACCGTAGTCGGCATCGGGAAAATCAAGTCGGCCACTACCCTCATGGCTCAACTCCAAATAATCCCTGAACGAGTCTGTTGCCAAAGACTGCGACGGTCGCAGCGTCGGTGCTGGCTGCGGCTTCAGACCCTCAATAAATTTACTTTTGATTGGGAGATATGTATCGTAACGGGGGCTTGAAGACCTGCCACCAGACCTGCTTGATGATTGATGTTGTGAAGGCTGCGGAGGATCGTACGGACTCTTGCGTCCTCCATGGTAGCTTGTATCGACAGCGTAATAATTCTCGCCGATCGGCAACTCGGGTGTTCGTTGTCGTCTCCAGCCTTCGCCCATCGCTACATTGGGCGATGAACGTCTATCCCAGTCCATCGGTAGATCAGGCGATGGTGGCCGGTGCCAATGCATCCCTTCTCCCTCTCGATTTCCTGCTTCAATTTCCGAGGGGTGGAGCGACGACACCCCGTCGTCGTCACGATGCATTGGTTGCCCCTCTCGCCGCTGGTCTAGCATGTCACGTGGATTCGAGAAGATGATGTGGCCGCCATCTGGATCTTCAGCTGGTATAGCTTCGGGTGTCTTCGTAGTGGATGCAGGCATAGACCCGTTCACTCGATAGTACCAAACGCCATAGATTGAGAGGGCCGTTGTCAAAGCAAACAGGAGGCTGGATACCCCATGTTAGCACTGTCCTTCTTACACAGCATGCTAGAAGCCTACCAGATCAGAAATGCCAAAGCTCCCAAACCTTGCCCGAGCTTGCATTTGCTCATTGGTCCCCAGTCGAACTTGTCGCAAACCTTGTCCCTCCTGCTGTCCCAGTCTTTTGCTGCATGAGATCCTTGCTTGGCCCATACTATAAGTTCGATGAAGGCAGGGAACCACAGGATAGTGTAGATGATATCGATCATAGTATGGGCATAAGGATTTGCAAGGCGTTTTGTGCGCTCGAAATTGGGGAAAGCCGCTTGATATACGAGAGCAGGTATACAAAGCCAGCACTGGCCCAGTAGCAGTCAGTATGCGATCGTACCATTACCAGATCTAGAGACTGCTCACCAGTACAAAGTAATAGGTGATCCGCCCATCACCTTTACCACCTTTGGAGAATACTGCAATCGTTATGGCAGCTCCAATAAAGATGAGCAGTGCCTGCAAGGCATGAATGCCATTCTTCACCCGTTGATAGTGGCCAGCAGTAAACACCATCTGGACAGCCGGGCTCAGTGAAGCATATACGGACTGGCCAGCGTTAGAGGTATGGCTCTTCTAAGCTTGACCGCTCGGAGGGTATTGTCTCGGCTCCCTGCTGTCGGCCAGTGCAAACAAGACATGAATTTGTGAGTCTTGAAGTAGCAGCTACTTCCATGACTGGACACGGAAGCATGGTTCGTGGTTCATGCGTTGGAACCTCGTACCCAGCGCGGTGGAGGCTCAAGCAAACGTGGGATGAATTGATTGCGACCAAGCCTCAATGAGAAGGCAAGGCTCGCTGCCAAAAATAGATTAGTTTGAGACCGTCAGTTTCACGCTAATAGTAAGTAGACGTAATATCCTACTGATAGAAAATAGGCCTAATAAATATTCTAATTAATATAACGGCAAATTATAAAAATACCACACTTTTCAGGAATAATTTTAAAAATGCCACCCCCATATTTCAAAAATACTACACCTCCACCCCGGAAGCAGCGCATCAGTCCTAGGGCCGCCTTTCAGGCCTGAGAGTCCGGGCAGAAGATCCCGTAGCAGCCCCCGTAGTAGCCACTATAGTCTGGCTACCTCGGTAGGGCTCCCAACGTAATTACCTAGCCTAAGAAAAGAGCGCTAAGTGCCCTAAGCTCTAGGGATAAGTCCCTTAAGAAGTTATATTTTACTACTAAAAATATTATTCCTTATAATAATAGCGACGGTCGGGAGGTTTATATAGGAGGTCTCTAGGCCTGCTTATACCCTAGGGACGGAGGTACCGGAAGCTAACTTACGGGGGCTACTATAGGAGCTCCTACGGGGTGACTTAGACTAATATATTATACGCCTAGCGTCTAAGATATATAAGTCCCCGGTATAGTATTTTTAAAATATAGGGGTGGTATTTTTAAAAATATTCCTGAAAAGTATCGTATTTTTATAATTTACCGTTAATATAACTTTTCTACTAAGGCTATTAATTATATAATAGTACTTATAATAATAATTATCCTTCCTTTATATAGACTAATTATACTAGTTTTATTTAGTACTAAATTTTTAATTATTATGTAATACTAAACTTTAATAAGTAATAAGCTAATTATAAGTAGTTTAATAAGTTAGATAAGATTAGATAATAAAGTATAATATAAGAGGAAGTACTTAGTAATTAAAAGTATATATAATTTTAATTATAATAAATTAGGATATTATAAGCTAATATAATAATAATAGCTAATATTATATAAGTATATATATAAATTTAAAGAGAGTAATTTTAATATTTAGTACTAAGCTTTTCTAATAATCTTATATATACTAAAGTAATTAACTTAGGTATTAGTACGCTTAGATCTAGATAATAATCAAGGGGTCTTATTAAGGAGAGGATAAAGCCTAAGGATACGCGTAATTTCTTACAGGTAACGAGATTACTAATGTAAGCGGGTTACTTGTATATTCTCAAGCCTTGGCAAACGTCTTTATTCTATTTCAACATTGTCACATATGCTCAACACCCTGCCCAAGCCTGCCATATCAATATGGCCATACAAGAGTGGGTCGATGGCCCTTTCCCTCTCATCGAGACCCCTTCAAGAACAAGGGATATCGTACGACCTCCCTCGTCCCTTACCTCCTTCATCCACCCTCTAGTAACTTGTTCTTGATTCTCTATACAGAATTCTCACTCGGCCATTCACTGCGCCTCGGAGATGTCACATGTCCATAACACGCTGATCCGCGGGCTCAACAGCATCTATCTGCAAGGGCCGCACGTCTGCTCTCCGACAGACATCCGCGACTTTCTATTCTTCTGCGCGGCTTGGGTAAAGACAGTCGAGCACCACCATGATACAGAAGAAAAAGTACTGTTCCCAGCCATCAGGAAGTTGACCAAGAAGCCGGGTCTCATGGAAGGCAATCACCAACAGCACGAAGCCTTTACGCCAGGCTTAAATAACCTCTTGCAGTCCGCTCAAAACACAAATCCGGGGGAGTATAGCTGGAACTCGCTAAAGGCAATCATTGACGGTTTCGCACCTTCTCTAATGAAGCATTTGGTTGATGAGATCGACACGCTATTGGATTTGAAAACTTACCACAGCGCGGAATTGATGCAAGTGTGGCTTGTGACGGAGAATGTAGCTAAGGGTGCTGCACATCCGAATCAATTCGTAAGTTACCTCAGAGTTCCCTCCTAGCACAAAATATCGTGCTGTAGGTCAGCGTACAATCGGCAAGCTTGGCAGTTGACGCACATGGCCTATTCTCTAGGACGAGATCATTCCGTGCGTGCTGGGGTGTGCGGACAAAACATACGAAGGCGGGAACCCGTTCCCACCATTGCCATTCTTCGTCCCTTATCTTGTGCATTACTGGTTCGCAGCAAAGCACAAGGGGGCCTGGAGGTTCTGTCCCTGCGATATGTGGGGAAAGCCTCGACCATTATTATTCTCTCGCCAGGAGGGGAGCGTTGAGCAAATTCCATTGTAGACATGGAACGTAACGAGCGACAGAAATGCGGACAGCGAGAAAATAAATTAAAGGCAGGTTGGAAGCAGCCAGAAGATACATCTTTTACTTAAGTATCAGTATTGCTACGCTCTTAAGACATTGAAACGAGCGCTCAGTCCCCAAAGCTTAGTTGCCACAGTCCACACACAGCTAATTGGCCAGAATATGCATCCAGCACATTCCCATATTACATCATCTCCATGTTGAAAATAACACGAATGACAGACCGTCGTCCTGGAGGAATTTCCACATACCATATCTTCCCGTAATCAAGCTTGACCCACGTCAGTAGGAACGTAATAGCTTATTGGAAGAGATATGCTAATGTCCAACTTAGATTGCCAACACAATTATATTTACATCCCTCTATCCAGTCTAGTAAGTTGGTGTCCGCGATCTGCTTCTTCTCGAAGCTGGACAGTAGGCGATCAGCGGCTCTTTCAAATCGATTCTTCGACTCTTGCAATAAAACGGTGGCTGTATCAACAGCCGGCTGCACATCCATGCCTTTGGCACAATAGAGAGGTACTACACTATCAATACAGCCCAATGCCTGTCGATCATTATTAGCTTCGGACAGGTATTCCCAATACTAATATAAGAGTCATACTATTTCTTTCTTTAATGAGAGAAAATCATTCGTACTATGGAGGATCAATATGGGTCGCTTAACGCAACATCTAAGGTCGAATTACCTTGGGATAACTATGTTGGTCTCGATCCAAATGTACTTCATATTTGGGTCTTCCATGATCGAGCCGGAGATACGAGCTTTCCTTCTAGAAGGTAAGCTCTTATTGTTGCACAAGAAACGGCAGACTACGTACTCCAATGCTGCAACCCTAACGCCTACGGCACTCGTGCCCATTCTGGAGGCCCAGTATTCCTCAATGGATGGGATTCTGCCACTGAGCCGGATTCTTGCTCATGTTGTGACTTTGCGAGGAGTTGGACTATTTCCTTGAAGAACCTTTTGCGTTGCTCTGCATTTGATTATTAGCGGTACCCTCTCTTAGACCGAATCAGCTCTCACCATGGTTATATGCGACGTAGGATCGCTCGCCAATCACTCGAAAACTCTCGATGATAGGATTGTTGCCACTCGATGCACACTGCTCGTCCTCAACCCAAAACAGTGTTCGACGAAATTCATTGTTTCCAAGCGATACGCCTGCGCCGCCTTGAAATCATGCGTACAGGAGCCCGTTGGCTCGTCAATCTCATCATCCCAAGTGAAGAGCCATATGACTAAAAAGGTAAGGATACGTAGCTCCTCAATGCCAGCCTGAGGCCACCATGAAGACGCAAAGAGAGCGAAATCAGCGTTTCTTTTTGGCTGCCGTCAGATAAGGTAAGTAGCCTTCCCGGCAACGAAATTTGACCTCAAGAGAGCAATGCGTCAGACCTAAATCTCCAATCGAAATCAAGGCTAATTCTCCGTCTTTGACTATTCTCCTCCACCGGAAAACCTATCGGCAGAGCCGTCGGGACTACACATCCCACGATTCGTCCGCCCACTCAAAAAAGGCAATCAAGAGGAGGCATATATATCTGAGGACACCGAAGACATGGCGCTGCTGGGCCCTGCCAGAAGTCTGCTCGGACGCCGGCCACTCTGGAAGCTCAATGTCAAGGCTGCCACAAGCATACTGACAGGCCACCATCATCATAGCATGTCTTCCTCTTTTTTCGGAACTGCCAAACCGATTGACAGTAGGGCTATATTCAACAATGCCCAGGGCATGTTTCCTGAGCGATGGCGCTCACAGAGTTGGCATCTAACAACGGTAGGGTACACCTAGCCCCTGAAGCTCAATCCTTGGTCATCTGGCTGAATGACAGATTGCTGCGCTCATTGGCACTGGCAATCCTTCTCTAGTAGGAGCTCTTTACGAGTATCTTGCTGGGGCGCGTCAATTTGAACCCCCAATCGCTCGTCAGCAGCTCGTGCGAAGAATGCGAGAGGCAATGATAAGATGCGTCATCCTGAATAGCATTCCAGTGGTCATGGAAGCTTTTGTCTCCTTTACCAAGGTGGAAAAGCCAGAAGATCAGGATCACAGCTTCACGAAGTATGTCTGGCTGGGCTAATATGAAACGAAAGGCCCGGTGCTGAGTATGTACCTAGGGAAGGTTAGCAAGCGGACGCAATCAATCACGAACGGGGACTTTCTATACTCAGAACACTCTACAGAGATAAGAATGAAAAGATATGGGCAACGTTTGGTTCTCATAAGGATATCCGTTTGTGGCCTACACCTTCAAGATATGGAAGTAATACTGACTGTAGAGTTGCAGCGTGGATTTCTACCGATATCTCACATGGACTGTTCCTTGCCGATCACATGATACTTGACATTTTGGAGTTGCAAATGGTGATCCTGCCCGCAATCATGTGCCAGAATCTTGCCGTTGCTACTCATTGGCATCTCAGAGGTTGTCTTCGTTTGGGCCTGACTCGAATCGAGGTGGGACAGCTACAACGTACCATAGAGGGTATTGCACAGGCGTGCGGCAAATCTTTGGACAAGATTGGCCGCGTCGCAGATGTGGAAAGTGATTGAGATCGCTGATCTTTACGACTTGTGACAGTCCTGAGTGATCAAGAGTCATTGTCGCCATGATGAGCGCATTTCATGTCTTCTTCTGACGATGCTTGAGCGGGAGGGTCCTATTAAAGCAGTGCGTAAAGATGCAACTACAACTTAGGAGAATTTACACAACATCTGGTGAACCGCTATGCGACCCTGTCTTGACAGGTCGTAGGTCGCGTAAACGTTATTAAGATATCCTTTATACTAACTCCGTATTTACTTATAATACAATAATTTTATATTTATGGAGAATCTTCTAATATAAGTAAACCTTATAATAGGAATATGATATATAGACTTAGAAAAAGATATAAAGGAATTAGTCTTATTGATAATAAAGGTAGTAATACTAAGATATAAGAGTTTAATAGAGAGGAATAGTAGTAGTAAAGGCGTACTTTAATTATATTTCTTATATAGTAGTAATACTTTGTTAAATATATATAGTTATCTATTATTCGTGGAGAAAAAGAGGGTAGTAATAATATTAAACGGAGACAGCACTTTTGTAGCCCTACCAGAATAGCCAATCATCTCCAGGCGGCAACGGCACATTACTCAGCATTCTGAAACCCCGTCAAGTACGTTACAGGATAGTTCAGTGTTCACCACATCCAGAGCAGTGCTGTCCAAAGGCCATTCTCGCATCCAGAGCAGCAGCACAGATCATGATTAGCTGCCGGAATGAGCGCACGGAGTCTCTGTCCTAGTATATCTTAGCTCAACACACAGCCCGGTTGAAGCTGTTACGCGTAGGATTTGACCCTAGAAATATCATCCTGCTTTTTTCATACTTCGATTGGGGCACTGCTCGGGAAGCCGATCGTCTCTTTATCGATAGGATACTGTGACACACCCAACGGGATGGTTACGAGTTTACTGCAAGTGAAGGCTACAGTCCTCTAGAATCTCTATTGTTTTCTATCTTTTTTTGATCGATCTCTTCCATCAACCGCCAACATGGTCATACGATCTCCACATCCAGATATCGCTATCCCAGAGCAGAATATCTTGACCTACATCTTCGGCTCGGGCCAATCGCTTCCAGAAGATCCAATCTGGATTGACGCTGCCGATGCTACGAGGTATCTGTCTCTATGCACCGCCCTGCAATGGATCAAGAGATTGGCGGTGGGCTTGGACAAGTTGGGGTTAAAGAAAGACGAGGTGGTGATGATCGTGTCACCGAATCATATTTTCCTTCCGGTGGCATACTTGGGGGTCATTGGCTCAGGCCGAGTTTTCAGTGCTGCTAATCCGGCCTACACTGCAGATGGTAGGTACGTTGATGAGCATGACCTGTTATTGGAACTACAAGCGGATTCCGTATCTGACTATTGATCTCACACCAATGCTCCCTGGTTCTCCTGGGACATCACTTCTCGCTTCATAATGCTTTGCTATATGCAGGAAGATTGTGATGGTGATGCTTACCTTGGACATTAGAGATGAGCTACCAGATGCAAAAAACCGGCGCTCGAGTCGTCTTGGTCTACCCTGACCTCCTCAACACGGCACGAAATGCTGCGAAGCAGGCTGGCCTCTCAGACGATAAAGTTTACCTCTTCTCGGATACCGAACCCAAGTACACTGATGGTATCAGAGATTGGCGGTCGATTCTCGGCAGTGCTGAAGAAGCAGCCTCTTATGAGTGGCCCACACTCAAAGGCCCAGAAGCAAAGAAGCAAATCGCCATCATCAACTACTCAAGCGGCACGACAGGGCTCCCCAAAGGCGTGATGATCACTCATGGCAACCTTATCGCGAATGTGGAGCAAAACATCATCCTCAATAGGACGACGAGTGGAGGAGAGACCCTCCCTTCGCGCTGGATAGGCTTGCTGCCTCTCTTCCACGCCTACGGCCAATGGAGTGCCATAATAACGGCAGGAAAGCTCCGAAACCCAGTCTACGTAATGAAGAAATTCATCTACGAGGATTTCCTCCACACGATACAGACACACAAAATTACAGAACTTCAAGTGGCACCTCCAATCATGGTCCTGCTGAGCAAACATCCAGCCACGGCCAAGTACGATCTCAGCAGCGTCAGACGGATCACATGCGGCGCAGCACCTCTCTCCCAGTCGCTCCAAAGCGAATGCGCTACGCGCTTCAAGACGACCGTTCGGCAGGCCTGGGGCATGACGGAGGTTACCTGTATGGGACTCCTCGTACCAAATGGCATGAAAGACGAGACGGGGAGCGTCGGCATGCTGCTGCCGAATAGCCAGGTGAAACTCCTGGACGAGAATGGGAAAGAGGTGGCCACGGGCGAGCGAGGTGAAATCTGCATCAGAGGACCCAACGTCACGCCAGGCTATTGGAAGAATGAAAAAGCGACGAGGGAGACCATACTCGAGGGCGGCTGGCTGAAAACAGGAGACGTGGCCGTAAGCGACGAGAGGGGTTGGTTCTGGATCGTGGATCGATTGAAGGTGACCTCATTCCCTCCACTTCTCCATACATGACAAGGAACGTCACTAACAAAGCCCAAGGAACTCATCAAAGTCTCCGGCTTCCAAGTCGCCCCCGCCGAACTCGAAGCCGTCCTCCTCACCCATCCCGCAATCGCAGACGTCGGCGTCGTAGGCGTATCGGATGCCTTCGATGGGCAGGAAAGGCCTCGCGCTTATGTACAGCTCAAGGAAAGTGGTTCTACGGGGGCGGAAGAGATTCAGGAATGGATTCGGGAGAAGGTTGCGAGATATAAGTTTTTAACGGGGGGTGTGGTGTTTATCGATGCGGTGCCGAAGAGTCCGGCGGGGAAGATTCAGCGGAAGGTTTTGAGGGAGTGGGCGAAGAGGGATGGGAGGGTGGGGAAGGCGAGGTTGTAGATTAGGGTCTGTCTGTGGGAGGGGGGGAAGGGAGTCGATATCAAGAACTTGTTTCTTGATATTTTTACTCAATATAGGCGGCTCAACTGGCAATTACCTGGCTCGTGGGTAGCTCTCAGGCCTTGCAGAGCCAATACCACGACACCAAAGCCTGTATAACTGTCGGCAACGATCTGGGACCGCTTGTCTCTATTGCGTGGAACATGTGTAGGAGTCATGATCCATATGCTGCTCGCTCTTACTTTGAGTACCGATTGATCGATCAATCAATCCCATCATACCGCTCCCCAACCCTCAAGCTCCTACCCTCCTGCGAGCTTCTCCTCGCCAGCTCAATCAAGCGTATGAGATCTCTTGCACCCTCCGGCTCGACCGGTACATCGCCTTTCCCTGCCAACGCTTGTGCGAACTGCGTATAAAAGGCGCTGTATGTGACTGGTTCGATGTTGGGACACTTTTCCCCCGTGGGCTGTCCATCGACGATAGCTGTAAAAGTGCCGGCACGTTCCTCGGGCTCGATACCGAAGCCGGGATCTCCAGGCTTCAGACCAGCTTTTAATTGGTCTTCCTGGCAGTCGAGATGGAACTGTGGAAGAGATGAGATGAGCAGAGGTCGATAGAGATGGGGCATAGACTACGACGAACGGACCTTCTTGTAATTTCCCTTTTCACCTCGGACCCAGAAGCGTAGCTGCTCCGTCTCTGGACTCACGACCCCGGCTTTCACCGTCGCCAGTAAGCCCCTGGACTCGTAATGCAGCAGTATGGTGCACGAGTCCTCGACGTTTTCGGGATTGTGCTCCCGCTGCGACCCGACAAAGCCGGTGATTTTATCGGGGAGTCTAAACAGTACCACCACTTGGTCTATAAGATGGGTGCCTAGATCGTATGCCGCGCCTCCGCCCGGTAGGGGTTTCGCTTTCCACGTGGAAGAAGGCGCAGGTGCCTCAGGCCGATGGCGATCGAAATGAGTTTCGAATTCGACGACGCGGCCCAATTTGGCATCTTTCAGTAGCGCCGAGAGGGTGAGGAAGTCGGTGTCCCATCGTCTGTTTTGATACACCGTCAACAATCTCTCATGCTTGCGTGCAATCTCGATCAGCTCCTCGGCTTCTTTGGATGTGGGTGTGAAGGGCTTTTCCACAATGACATGTTTGCCGTGCTCCAGTGCCAGTTTGCATAGTTCGAAATGACTTGTGGGGATTGTAGTGATGACTACCACGTTGATGGCTGGGTCTTGGACCATTTCCTCGCTGGAGTTGTAGGCTTTGATTCCTGGGTGGTCCTTCTGGGCGTCATTTCCGGGGGTGGGGTGCCGCTGGACTATAGAGTGGAGGGTGAAGGCTGGGATGGTCGTGATCAATGGTATCTAATGGGTTCCAATCAGTTCGAGGAAGCATCGTGAGGTGTTGGGGCGTTGCGTACATGAAAGACTTTGGCGGACATGCCATAGCCGATGACCGCGACGTTATAGACTTTGGATCCCATCGCTGAGAGTGATCAAGCCTGTCAATACGCGATGAGGTAGGGAAAGCCATCTTTGCAAGTATACCCTAGGTGCCTAGGTATGTTGTAATAATTGATGATGCCCCTCGGCCGCTACCAAACCGAGGACCTCGCTGGAACCAAGAGGGGCACGCCAAGAGATCCGATGACTAATCTAGAGCTAGAGTACGGCAGCCTTTAAGTGCAAAGAGGCGTTGTTTTCCTTTCCTCTCCTCTACGCATGCAACCCTTCCACTTCTCGTCATCCATATGTTGTGATCATCAAGTTCCCATAATCAAGCCACACAGGGTACAAAAGAGCCGCATGTGATCTTTTACGTCTTCCAGCATGCATGTATCTCCGCCTTTGGTCTGCGTTCACTCCCATTGTCGACATCCCAGGTCTACAAGGCTCAGACCGCAGGCCGCGACCTCATATCTGACTCTGGAAATCCATTCTGGTGCGTGTGTGCTTGGACGTCCTGCTCGCCCACACATTTTGTAATCTCGATTCCATCCTGAACTTGTCAGCTACCTATCCGTCCACATCACGATACGCTCGAGCTTACCGGCACGCCCGTGGGCTCATAGCTGTTCACCAGCTTGCTCTCATATATCAAATGTGGATTGCCTTTCACATCCGTACTCAACTTCTCATCCCCTTCACGCTTCTTGTATTGATCTTTATATCGATCACCGAAGCCATCCGTATCCGCACCATTCTTTGATTCTGAATTATATCGTTCGACCTTTTGCTTGACACTACTTCTGACGTACTCTAGGTATGGAGGATTGCCCGGCTTGATGACGTTGTCGGCAGCCAGCACCGTGCCTGCAGTCACCATTCCGAGATGCTCGCAGAGCTTCAGGTCTGAAGTATATGCTGGCTTGTAGTGGTCGAGGAACATCAGGTCAATATGTTTCAGTTGCCCACCAGCATGCAATCTCCTGATTGAATCTGCACTTGATCCGACGACAACCTTGACAATGTCACTCAGGCCTGCCAGATCGACAAGAGACATGATAACAGCAGCAAATTCGGGGTTCCTCTCCAAGCTGAGATACCGTTTCCCACCCGCTTTTCGAAGGGCATCGCCGAAGAGGATGCAGGAGTATCTGCTTGAGGATCAGTCCTCGCCATCCGAATCAACCTCTTGGGCAATATGGATCTTACCCGATGTATCCACCCAGCTCGACCATGACCTGTGGCTTATGCTCTGCGATCAGGTTGGCGACAATCTTCCCCTTGTCATCGCCCACATTCATTAGATATTTTTGCGTGCGTCCATAGTCATCAATTGCCTTGAGCACGCCGTTTGGAGAGCCCCTGATACTCTCAATCGACGGGTGACTGTACACAAAATGCAGCAATTCGACCTCTCGGCCGTCATCGAACTGGTGGTACAGTGTTAGCTCGGGTAAAGCTGCAGGTCAACGGATTGGCTCACGAATGCTGTTCCCTCTTCTTCCTGCGCTTGATATGCTTTCCTATCGTCAAAGCCGATACTCTCGTTCTGTTCCTTCATCGTGTTTTCAGGTATCACAAGAAAATCAAGGCAGCAATTGAAATCGTTGTTTACCTCTGGACATTGCACTGAAGGCTAATCGACGGAGGCCGGCGAAAGAAGCTCCGGATTGTTCCTCACTCCTCCGGCGGTAGTGATGAGATATATTCGCATAACAGTATGCAAGGTACATGTTCAACAGGGACTGGTGCGCAATATTGTGTGGGGTGAAGTATAACACCTCGACCCCTCAATTAGCTTTCTCTCAACCAAATGCAAAAATCAGACTAACGGACTAATGGGTAAGGGAAGGTACTCTAGTCAATGCACTGATCGGGCAATCGTCGGGCAATCATTCGCTTACGGAAAGACAGGAAACAAGAAAAGAGTTGGGCTTGACAGCTGGCTGCCATTGGCAAAGGAGGTCTGCTGGTAGCCTCGAGCCACAAGCAAAGCGGCTCACCAATTCTCGCATCTCGCGCCCGATGTTCCGAAGGGTAGCGAGGATTGTGTATGTGCGATAATTCTGGACGGCGATGCTAAGTCAAGACGGAAGCTTGTTTTATCCACTAAAGATAATAAGGGACTCGCCTTACGAATGGCGAATCTCCAACTCAATCTACCCGAGATCTGGTCCTTAAATTCTTAAACAGGAACGGGTATCAGCCTTGGTGAAGGATCTGCGAAGATGGCATGCTTGCGAAAATTTGCACAGGGATGATGTCAGTATGCATCCCATTATGATACTTTCCGATCGAATTGCCCTTGTCGCACACCAAAGAGCCTCTACCTCAATGGCGCATCCACAAAGGATTGAAGACTGGCTTCGCTTCCATGTTGCTTTGGGCGGACTTGTCCCCCCCTGCCGCCCTACTGTCCTCTACAACATGGACCAACGAGTAGAGTGCATCATGATTGTCGATTGTTCCCGTACTGCGTCTGCACTGTGCGTCAGACAGCATCAGACTAGTGCACATCTGGCAGTTTTCATCGTCTGACGTTCGCGTACAACATGACCGGGCCTCAAGATACCCGCGATCTACTCGCAACGAACTTGTCAGTAGATCCTATCAAGCGCTCACGCTTTTTCTTTGCTTTTTCTAGCCTTGAAGCCCCTGCCTTTACCAATACTTTGACGTGATCCATCCACTTGGCATGGCGCTCCACCAGAACCTTGATGGATGGACACTAGCCGCAGGAGTAACTGGATACGTCAGGTAAAGCCTGCAGTGGCCAGGCCTTTATGTACTATCTCCATCCCACTTTTTTTCTCTTGACGATCCAGAAATCTATCCTTCATTGAACATTCAACACTACGCAAAAGTTCATACAGCTTCAACATGTCTGACTTCACTGCGTCTGTCTTGGAGACCAAGAACGGGTTCCATGTGGACGGATATGAGAAGATCTCCTACGACTTCACCTTCCTCGATGGGGTCTTCAACCCAAAGAACCCACAGCTGGCAGAGTGCTACAAACATTGGGGCCGAGTCCTGGCCGTCACAGACCTGAACGTCTACAATGTGTACGGAGAGCAGATCGAGAAGTACTTTGAGCACTACGGGCTCGAGCTCAAAGTACACAAGACCAAGATCGGTGAGAAAGCAAAGACGATCCCCACCTTCCTGAGCATCGTGGATTCCATGACGGAGTTTGGAATCTATCGCAAGGTACTCGCAATTCTCTCGTTTCACCACCATATCTCATCCTGACAGCCATATTCACTGACCGTGACAGGAGCCAGTCTTGGTTGTCGGAGGGGGCCTCGTGACTGACGTTGCTGGGTAATAAAAGCCGCCATCGCCAGAGATTATATCAAGGCACTCTCCCATCAATCTCCTAACGGTTGTCCCCTGTCAGGATGGAGCTAACCTTGTTTGTACGCCCAGGTTCGCTTGTGCCGCTTACCGAAGAAACACCAACTTCATCCGAGTCCCGACCACTGTCATTGGCTTGATAGACGCATCCGTCTCCATCAAGGTTGCCGTCAACTATGGCAACTACAAGAACCGTCTCGGTGCATACCATGCGCCCATCCACACTTTCCTTGACTTCACCTTCCTCCGCACCCTACCAAAGGCACAGATCAGAAACGGCTTTGCCGAGTTGATCAAGATCTCGACCTGCTCGCATCTTGACACTTTCGACCTGCTCGATAAATATTGCGAAGAGCTCATCGAGACTGGGTTCGGAAGGACCGATGGCGCTCGAAAGGAAGTTCGTGATGCTGCGGACAAGATCAACAAGGAGGGCATTCACGAGATGTTGAAGCTCGAAACTCCAAATCTCCACGAGATTGGACTGGACCGCGTCATTGCCTATGGCCACACGTATGTTCATATGAGGGTATTGTGTCAGCTCAGCTGATCAAAGTTTAGCTGGTCCCCAATGCATGAGCTTGTCCCAGAGACGCCTCTCCGTCACGGGCACGCAATCTCCATCGACATGGCCTACTCAGCCACTCTCGCTAATAGCCGCAAGCTGATCACCGACGCCGAGCATCGTCGTATCCTCGATCTGTTCTCGCGGGCTGGACTCTCCATGGATCATGCTCAATTCGACGAGGAGATCTTGGACAAGGGCACAGCTGCCATCCTGAAAACCAGGGACGGCAAGCTCCGAGCGGCAGTACCGAATCCCATCGGGTCCTGCACTTTCCTCAACGATGTCGATGCTAAGGAGCTGAACGCGGCTCTGCGCAGACACAAGAAGATCATGCAAGAATATCCACGCAACGGGGAAGGGCTTGAGGCCTTTGTCGATGCCAGCGACACCGGTTACACCGACAACAACAAGGCTGAGGTCAAGGCCCTAGAAACCGCTGCCGCTAAAGCAGGCAGCCTCAACGGCAACGGCGTCATACACGGAGGGGCCATACCGAATGGACATGCCAATGGAAATGCCAATGGACATGCCAATGGACATGCCAACGGGCATGCCAATGGCACCAATGGATTGAAGAAGGTCGCCAATGGGCATGGTTCGATCGATGAAATGAGCAATGGCACCAACGGGTTTACGAATGGCTCTAGGGCATGAGAACTCTGTCACGTCGGCGATATTATCGCTACCGTCCAATCAAAAAAGGTCTTAGATGGAAAAGTTGGTGGTCATCTCATTTTCTACGGTACATAGGTGGCGCAACTAGATAGTTTCCAGAGCAAAAGGATCATTGCACTGAGACTTGCGAAACTTTGACTGGATTCAACTTTGCGTAAATTTACGTAATTTTACTTGCCCTAGTGCTAGAATATATTACACGAAAGTCATGTAATGAATTCAGTTCTACTGGGGTTGGAAACTCAATTATTTTCTTTTAATGACGTAGCTGGAGATGCGAAATCGTTACCTCTCCCAGCCACCCGTTTCGTGTACTTACCACCTTACTTATGGGATCCGGCTGGCCCGCCCTTGTATAGCATATCGAATACCATCTCACATAATTTCATCTACTCGATGAGCGCATAATGACTCTGTCTGCGTATGGATAATCGCTCCCTGCATGAACCCCCCGCCTAATATTAGCTTCCTCCTACAATGCTCACCGGCAGCTCACCCTGGCGTCTACACCTCGCCCAAAACCTCGGTCTCGTTCTCATCAGTCTCTTCTTCCTCCCCCTCTCGGGCTTCCTCCTCTTCGTCAGCTACGCCTCCTCCATCTTTCTCAGCCATGAAGCATCGGCACGCCGGCGCATCCGGTCCTCGCCCACCTTCCGCCCAAAAACCATTCTCGTGACGGGTGTGGGCATGTCGAAAGGGCTCATGCTTGCTCGTACATTCTACCTGGCAGGTCACAACGTCATTGGCGCGGACTTTCAAACTCATGGGATACCGGTCTGCGGTCGCTTTTCGAAAGCGCTCCGGAAGTTCTACCCTTTGTCCAAACCCAACGAAAACGATGGTGCGGCTCTCTACATCAACGCCCTGCTCCGTATCGTGCAGCGCGAACATGTGGACCTTTGGGTCAGCTGCTCGGGTGTGGCCTCAGCTGTGGAAGATGGCCAAGCGGCCGAAGTGCTTGAACGTCGCTCCGACTGCAAAAGCATACAGTTCGACGTCGCCACAACACAAACATTGCATGAGAAACACACTTTCATTGAACAAACGAGAAATTTGGGTCTGCCAGTACCCGAGACGCACAATGTCACTTCCCGGGCCGCGGTGCACAGAGTGTTACATGAGTCGCCTCGAACGAAAAAGCGCTACATTATGAAGAGTGTAGGTATGGACGATGCCGCGCGTGGAAACATGACAATTCTTCCTCGTCGGACGCTGAGCGAAACATACAACCACCTCTCCACCATCCCAATTTCCGACTCTAATCCGTGGGTGCTGCAGCAATACATACCAGGGCGGGAATACTGCACGCATGCGCTTATTATTGACAACAAGGTTCGCGCCTTCGTTGCCTGCCCTTCACTCGAACTACTCATGCACTACGAGGCTCTCCCCCCGGATCTACCTCTCAGTAAAGCTATGCTGCGCTTCACTCAGGAGTTCGCCAGCAGGTATCCTGGAAAGCTGACAGGCCATATGAGCTTCGACTTCCTGATTGAGGAGAGGGTCAGTGAGAAGGGTGCAGAGATGGGATTGGTGCCGATCGAGTGTAATCCGAGAGCGCATACCGCAGTGGTCTTATTTCAAGGTCGTGAAGAAGAGATGGCAGAAGCGTATCTGAGGTCTCGTGACTCTTCGATGAATGGACACGCAGAAGTGATGAATGGCGACATGGAATCATCAAGGCAAATGCCGGAGCCAGTCACTCCAAGCGTCCAGCCGGCCAAATACTACTGGGTCGGTCACGATCTCGTAACCCTCGTCTTGTACCCACTGCTACTTGTGCTACTGCGCAAGCTGGCAGTGCAGGATTTCGAGAAGGATTGCTACAAATTCGTCGAACACCTATTACTCTTGAAAGACGGTACATATGAACTCTGGGATCCACTACCGTTCTGGTGGCTGTATCATGTCTATTGGCCAGGACATTTCCTAGCTTGCATTTTGCAACGAAGGAAGTGGAGCCGGATCAATGTCAGCACGGTCAAGATGTTTGGATGTTGATGATCAGTTTAGGATAAAAGCGTGGGCGAGGAGAGGTTTCCTCTGTACATACATCGTTGAAAGACGCCTATTGATCAGTAAGCCTATCTTGAACGTCCCGAGAACCGTGTTGTTTCACTCACAAACCTTCACTTTGCGAACCCACCCTTCACTCCCCACATTCTGCTCTCGATGGTCTTCTCTGATTTCCTCTCCAACTTTCTACCTCTTTCCTTCCTACATATATATAGCCTCTCTCTTCTCCTTTGACATAAAAACTTCTACTCGTTCCTACCCGCTTACCATTTCCTATGTTATACCAAGGTCATCAACACAAGTCTCTTCACGACTCAAGCATCATCATCATCCTTGACGAAGTTCATCGCTCTGCTGATCCATACAAACATGGATATGTCAGCAAGGTTCGAAATTTCTAATCGCACTCTGTTCCGATCAATGCGTCCACTGTGAGACCACTTGCAGCCTGATAAAAGCATGTGTCTTCCTTGGCCTCCTTCGATGCACGCTCTATGTTCGCAAAGGAGGTTGACTCGCAGAAGCATTGTGGAACCAAGACATTGATATTGAGGCTGTGGATTCCCCAGCTTCTAACATGTTGCTCTGATTCCGACACGACTGATACTCTGCACTGATCAAAAGTTCCGAGGTATTCCAAAAGAGGCGGCGTATTTCACAGCCGTTTGTTGAGTTTTCCAAACGTCCCAAGCATTACCAAATGTCGTACCACCTGTGTACCGTACGCAAGATGATGTCAATCTTCAGAAAAAGATGCTGTCTGTGCTGGGTCGCCTTTCTTGGGCTGAGAAGCTCGAGCTTGCCAGCCATCGATCATGAACACTGCGGTTTAGATTCTGCAATTGGCCTACATTGCTATCATATCCTTGCCCGCGATGATTGGCATGGCATTGTAGGGTGCATGTTCTCTGGCATTTTTGTTTTGGTAGTCGTTTGCCACAAACCTTTTTCCATGTTGTCATGATCATCTAGTCGACATAGAAAGTCAACAAGGGCGACCCTGAGAATGCAAAGGAACGATGGATATAAGTTTCGGATTTGTCCCTTGACCAAGCCTTCATTCGGTCTTTCGTGAGGAGAGAGGCAGCATTCACTGGAATAAGGCCTTCGAGTCACATCGATGAATGTTTCACAGATTCCAACCGACGGAAAAATATGTACCATAATCACCTCCGTTACCTCATTACCTTCTCAGCCTTCGCTTCCACCACCGCCGATCCCATCTGCATCTCTACATTGTATATCCAAATCATCCTCGTCGTTCCAAAGCATCGCCTCAGAAGATGAAGATTCAGCGTTCACTTTGATCCTCCTGGTTTTTGTACCAAAGGATGAGTTCACAGCCCTCAGAATGCAAGGTTCTCACTGACTGCAATGCCATAGGATCCGCAACCTGGCAGATAATCGACAGATCTGGCACAAGATGCACGAAATATACAACGGTCTGCAAATTCGAGCCTTGACGCGTTTGTCAAAATTGTGGTGATTTTCCACACTGCATCGCGATAATCCATCCTGTAGGACATCGATTCAAAAGCAAGATCAACAAATGCACAAAGAACTGGCGCACGAAACACAATTCCAAGCAGTCTTGACCACCTCAGCAAATCCAATGGAACCCTGCACAGAAGTCAAATCAAGCCAAGACCCAAGAAGCAACATCGCGAAACCCATCAACTCAGCCAGCACCAAGAAGCGATCAACGGATCATCAATCTGACAGTTCCTCTTGCGCATGCTCGGTCTTTCTTGATCTCTGATTTACATACTTCCTCTTCCTAGTTATATCACTATCTCAATTGCGGCGTCACTCGGTCCAAAGACCGAAGCGACAACGAAGCCGTCAGCATTTGTCAACTTTCTATATTTCTCAGCCCCTCACTGCGTACCATTGAACTGAAGCCCACTACGTAATGTGTCGAGAAATGATGTTGTCATGGCGGTGCTGGCATGATAAGATTTGTATAGCAGCGGTACAGTCTTGAAAGACAAAAATGTGAAAAGAATCCATCAGTGTCACTTGTTTAAGATTTCCTTTTCCAGAAAGCTACCTTATGTCTAGGTCCTTTCGCTAATTAAGACATATTGAGCTGGAGTGCAGTTGGGGATGTGGCTCCAGTATACACAACTAAACTTGCGAAGGAGGTGTACGACGATTTATCGCATTTTATCCAAGGATATTGACGTCGACACAGTCCGTTGCTATCAGCTCTTGTTTTTTAATATTCTTTTCCAAGACTTCTACGCAGAGAATCAAGTGTCCGGCCTGCCTATGTCTGGCCTGGGATCCACAGAACAAGCTGATGGTACATTCTCTGGTGCCTCATCCTCAAATGGAAATATGTCCATCCCTCACTTTTAAATCGAAGATTTTAATCTAGGTTTCCTCAATGTAGTGACGATCTCGGAGCGCAGATCCATCCTTCTCCGTCTTACTTTGAGTGTTCACGTGAAAAGAGAGTATACATGGGGCAAGCTCACGGGGTGTTGTTGGATTGGGAAGGTGCTCGTGGGTTGGCTTCCATGAGTTGAGGAATGGACCGATTTTTAGGAGCTGATGAATTGGACCGATTTCAAGGAGGCCCAAAAAATCAAACGATTGTCGACAAGGTCATGGAATAAAGAATGTTGGAACTATGTCCCCGTATCATTCATTCCTTCTTTCATCCAAGCACTATCATTTCAGTCGCGGAGCTGAAGAGAAGCATTGCTGACCTAGACATACCAGAGAAGGACAGCGCTCGTAGTTTCCAAGATGCCAGAACGAAAAAGGGGCGGGGAATACGACGATTTGTCGAAGATTGACGGTTGATGGGCGAGAGAGTGTCATGAGCTTATTGTGGAATGATCGAGTACTTTCGAGACTTGACTTAATTGACTACATATATATATACACTGGATCCGAATTTCCAGAAACGCAACTGATCTTGGAAAAGAATCCTGATCCCCTCACTCGCCTCATCAATATCACAACATTCTTGAAGGTATACGTGACTAGAAACCCAGATCCAACGACAGCATCCCTTCGATCGGTACCTTAGCTGTGGCGACTAGTCTCAGCGTGCAAAAGGTCGAGGAAAGGTGGATTCTTGGTGGCATTGAGGATCTGGTTTCTTCGCTGGAGCATCCATGGTAGCATCTATCATCACGACTCTAGCGACGAATACGGGCACGACTTATGCTCAGCTCCAACTCTACTTGCTTGGAAGAGCAAAGAAATCCTCCCACGTTCACAAAGTCCTACTTCCATTACATTGAAGTCTCGCTTCATTTCTCAATCGACATTCCACAAACTGAAATCTGGAAATGCAAACGCTGAGAGCAGACTTACGCTCCCTGCACGTTTGGAAAGACTTCGTTTTCCATGCTCCCTGCTTTGGCTGGGTGAACAGCCGCAAGTCTACCAACAGATATTTAGGCAACGATCGTCCAGGCATAACTACCGATGGGGGTGGACTGGCGACGTCACCCTGAAGGATGAACTCCCAGAAGAGTCGGAGTTTCGAAGACGTAAACGGCTACCAAAGCACAAGTCGCTTAAGGGTGGTTACCCTGGTAAGTCAGACCTCTGTTATCTGCAGTCAACAGCGGACTAATCGTGGCACTCCCCTTCTTTCCCTACTGGCTTTTGCAGCTCCGCAACTATATATATACAAAGACGCCAAACCGTGTGATCCCCAAAGCGTGCCCTTAAGATCTCTCCAAAAATATCGGCGTGCTCGTTGCTAAGGGCGACATTGCGACCGTCACCACAGCTCCATCGCGACCGCTCCTTCCATCATACTTCCTCTGCCATCTCCTACACCTCATTTGCCTTTCCGCTTCACAAATCGTGGGCGGACAGCTGCCTCGGAAAGGCAAAGGCGCCAGACCTACAAAGTCAGATACCCTTTGGTTTTGTACACTGCCTTCTGCGATCGATGCAGAGTCGATGTACGCCCAGGTCTCAAGAGGTCCTTCGATAAGTTAATCGGTGATTCTATGCATCTTGGCCTTATCCGTTGGAAAGATGGTATTGGCCCAACAGAGAGAGGAGGGAGGAGGCGAAGCTGCTATATGAGGATCGGTTGGGAGATTCGACACATGGTATGATTACATGACCTCGCCCTGTGGTTAGCGAAATTGGAATACGCTGCCAATATTATCCCGGATTTTGTTGACCAGCGGTTCAATCTACGTACTCATCTTGATCTCCTCCTTTCGACAGAGAGAAGACGACACCAAGCTACCCTGTTCGGAAGAGTTATAAGTTTCGACGTGACATATAACAGTCTGGTTGTGTAGTATGGGTAAATGACCTTATCCTCTCACTGAAGAGATAAATATATACATTCTGATCGACAACACTCAAAATCACTACAATGAACGATACCCCGTCGCATGCATGCTGGCCGATTTTGCAGAACGCTCGTTCGATAATTTATCACGATGGACTTCATCACAACTTGCTCTGCCAACGACTTCAGGAGGAAAGAGAAGTGCCAGTGTGGCTCTCAATCGTCGCCTTCTGGCTCTGTTCTGCTCTGTCTCGAAGATGATATGCAAGTGCGTGTATGCCGAGAATGATCAAGATGACATGCGCTTTTCGCAGCTGAAGCCTTACTTGCGGTCAAAAGCTTGGGTTGGGGACAAGAGTCTTGCTTGGTCCACGCCAGAGTAGACAGTAATCCAGCGATACTAATTGCTAGCAATGCGTCAAACTCATGAAGGAAGACGTCGAGTCCGCCGAGGACGCCTTCGGCATTATTGGCAATGCATGGCTCGTTTACAAGCATCAACATCCTTATAAGAAGTCCCGGTATAGAGATGTCCAAAAACCGGGATTGCTATAGAGGATATCAATAGATGTTGCCGTGAGTCCAAGCTCATAGATTCTCCGAGGAACTTCCTATCTCGAAGAACAACACGCTCTACACATCTTCACGTATGTATTGCACGGATCCTTGGGGACTGCGATCGACCACTATCAGTCTTACATCTTAGCCGCAGCGCGAGCGGAATCCGCCAGCAAAAGAATATGGTCGAGAGAGAACAAAGGCTGAACAGAATTACAACCACTTTCGATAGCATATCCAACTCTCACAACGCCAACCACAGGATCACCGATTACAGAATCTAGTCACCAACCTCCGAGCCGGAGTTGCCTACAAACGAGCGCTACTCTTAACAACCAACCCTCGGCGATTACGGTAAAGACAACACCTCATTATTGAATACACAGCTCGTGCGAGCTCTCACATCATTGGCATAATCTCCATCATCCTCATTTCAGTCACAGAGGATATTGTCCGAAATAAGTATCAACACCTTAGCACGAGTTGCCAGAACAGGAGTTGAGCACTCAACAGCTGACCATAGGCGACTATGGCAAGGGCTATACTTCACTTCCGAGTCGAAGTCTCGTGCTCTATCACGCTGCTCCTCGTTTTGATTGAAGATCGTGATTCTTCCTCATCTTCTTCTCCGATCTACTAGCGAAATTCTTCCTTCGTTGTTATCAGCTATCAATACGAAAACCACAACGCTAAATTGCCAACACATGAAAGCAAGAACCTCAACAGCCAACCCTGGGCGATTACGGCAAGTATTATGCCTCACTTCCGAGTCGAAGTCTCGTGCTTTAACACGCTGCTCCTCACTTTAATGGAGATCATGATTCTTTTTCATCTTGTTCTCTACTATGATGGCAATATAAATATAGATTGTCTTATGGTTTCACGGTATCAGCGATTACCAATACCGACTCGACTTACATTACCGACGAATGAGCGATATTATTAACGGCAACCCTGGGCGAACTATGGCAAAGGACATACTTCACTTCCGAGTCGAAGTCTTGTACTCTATCCACGCTGTTCCTAACTTTGATGAAGATTGTGATTCTTCTTCATATTCTCCTCCTATCACATCACCAACTAGTAAAACATCCTTCGTCCTCTCCTCTTCCCCACCGCTCACATGCCTTCATTCGCGGATGAATCGTCGCAAGAATTCAGTTCGAGAATATGCGATCGAGTTTATCGAGTTTTACGACGATTCTGACAACACGTTTCTCGAAACAGTGTTCTGTTAAAGCGAGTTAACTCTCTTTAACCAGGTATCTCTAGCAGAAATCTGAATTTTCACTTCTAGGGGTTCTGAAACCGTCCTACGTCCACTTCAATCTTTCAGCTGTGCCTTCGTCCTGATTGTGGAAATTTACATCATTGCCAGCGGCGTAGTCCAGCGACCATCATCTTTGCCATCACCAACGAGCATGGTAATAGAAATGGCTCTATGAGTACCATACTATCATCTCGGACAACGATCGTAGTCTTTGATAAGCAAACGGAGGCCTCGAGGTCCCTTCAACCAGACGCAATACAAGCTCTTGTTCGAGCATCTTGTTCCGATCCATGGCTCTACCAAAACAAATTGAACTCCTTCCAATAAAGAAACTCTCGCAGAACTTTTCGTCTTCACCTCTACAAGTACTACCACTGTTGATATTATTGTGCCTTCGTCTTCATACAAAGCTGGCACAATGAAAATCTCCACAACTGACATCATTGATATAACTGGCCCGTCTGAACGCCGACACTGCGCACCAGATGCACCAGATGATACCGAATGTCCCAATGACCACGCCTTCTTCGTCAAATGCCCATGTCAGCCAGGTTCGGAGGCCTACCGCATGGACATCATCGATGGTATTACGCTGACCTTTATACCTCTATGGGTACCTTTTCATCTGTTCAGACAATTTTCGTTCTGTTGCCAGGCCTTTGGTGCGAGGGTTGCGCGCTGGTATACTCTATATATAGTGTTGAGGTTTTTTGGACGCAGTTGTAGAATGTTATAAATCATACTACTAACCACAAGTCAATGAATCGTCACTGCAGAAGAAGACAGTGTCTTGCGAGAACGGAGTCCTAGTTCCTCATTGAAGCGCTTGGTAATCCTTGGAGCAAAACATGAACGGGTTGTTGCATTTCATCCGGACTGCTTTCAGCATTTGACAACACAAGGATCAAAACTATGACAGGCGAGGTGGCTGCGCAATGTCTTCGATGCCATCGATGTTGAGAGAAGGTCTCCGAGAAAAAGTGAGCCTTTGTTTACCATCGGCATTGTCCATCGGTAGAAAGACCGTCCGATACCACGTGGGTTTACATTGAAAGCTCAGAGGATTGTCAGCATTGAAGATTCATCATTTTTCAAACACTACCTCGCTGTGATAGAAGGCGAGTGCCACGCTCCTCCGCTCAAGCTGATATCAAGAAACTTTTGAGTAAGTCTTCTCTAGGCCTTCTCTTACAGTTCGAAACACTTTTCTGACACTATCTTACACGAAACATCACTCCTCGAACTATCGAGGAATCCTACGAGAACAACAGTTCTCATCATATATCATAGATACTAATTTCTCACTCCTATATCCACTCTTCATAAACAAGATTCCTGAGATTGAGATCGCACTTCTTTGACGCCAAACACCACCAACGCAACCATCAAAGGAATCAACAAGCCTGCGTTGAGCCTCAATCATCAAGACGATCGAAGTCAATATCCAATCAGGAAGATCTACTGGTCCTATTGGACCCCTATAAAACAACTTCAGATCCTAAGTATCAATCAAACGCGACTGAGGGTTCGATCATCCAGGACTTGTGAAATACTAGGGCTGGTCTTTTAACAGCTATTGAGAGAAAGATATAGGCTAAGGTCAGGTACCGCCTGATTCTTGTCGCTTGGTGACGACCACAGCCTAACTTCGCTGTTGGACTCAGATTCTTCGCAATCTACCTCGTGGTAAATCATGGGTGTGTCGATCGCCGTTTTCGGTATGAAAATTGAGGTGCTGACGGCGCAGATTCTTCGGAAATAATCAAACGTCAACTCAGGTGCCTGGGTTGCACGCCTCATCCGCGTTCTGAAGTCCCAGATATTCTGGACATTTCCGCCCACAATCCTTCTTCAGCTGACACTCCCCGTCAATCATGTCGCTCCCTGGGCTGGCGCTGATCTTCCGTGCAAAAGGAAACGGCCATATTGTCTTGGTTGCGAAGAGCAAGGTCGGTTATCTCACTGACGTTCGAACAGGTTGAATGCAAGAATCCGTGAGGAAAATTGAGGTGTATACGATCGATCACATTGTGAAGTCACAGCCTGGATTACCCATACTCATGTTGACCAATACCAACTTCATCAATTCCTGTCAGCATTCTATCACCAAGACATTTTTCCTTCTTCCATCATCAGAGAGTAACGTTATCCCTCAATGACTTGACCACGACAAGATATCTTCCCCGATGGACAACCTTACCATGTGCTACAAGGACCACTTCCCCTTGGTTCACCTCAAGTATATGGAGAAGCAGCACTGCGAGACTTTCACCGCAATGTCTACCCCGATGGATGATCCCATCATCTATTACACGAATCACGTTCCCCCAATGCACTGGGAGAATATACAGGAGCAGTGTTACGACGATCCCGCCGACTTCTTCGAGTATATATAATTTCCCATTATTTGATCATCATACTATAAAGACAAATTCAGCCCTCGACCTGGATTCGACCAACTGCGAGCCAAAATTTGAGTGAGAAAGACAGTGACAACAAGCAAGACAATATATATATGAATTACATCTGCGGGCAGACCTCAATAGTACGACAAGGACAACGTTGCCAATGATAAGACGTCAATGAACGCCCGGGATGCACGAGCTTTCGTATTAGCTTCCCGGTTGGATTTCAAGGCTTCATGAGTCCCGTGTCTCCAACCTGATCTCATAGAACCGAAACGTTGATAGAATAAATAGCATCGGTAATTGGGTTCTCCCCTCGATACTCTGAATTTTCAGAGGAGAGTCGAAGCTTGAGTAAGAAACAACAGACGGCGCACTTGTCGCTAACGTGATGTAGCTCCAGAGAAAAATAGATCGAAGTGAAGCACAACATCAACTTCAGTTATTCTTTAACGAATCCAAAAACAATTCGAAGGGCTCAGAGGAGGGTCGAAGGTTTGGGAAGAAGTGAGAAAAGGTTCACGTATCATGACATCGTTGCACGAATGCGGACGAAGAATGTTGCGGAGTGTTCTCGAGCGTATTCACGAGAGGACTACGTCATGAAACCTGAGGAATAGGTACTTTTGAGATCGGTTTCTGCGTGCTCCCATCTTCACTATCCCGTCATTGTTACTTGGATGAACCTATTTTCCGTATATTGATCTCAAGATCAAACAGTGGCGCATTACTTTGGGCGGATGTTTCTTTCCATTTCGACGCTCAATGCAATCGGGGTAGATGGAACTACCATGCTTACAAGCACTGAAGCAAAGGATTTGAATCGTCAGTCCCATAGTGCTATCTTTTCTACGCTAGGACATTCCGGCCGTGAATGCAGAGAAATTATATGGAGACATCGCGCGTCTCCATCTCAGGCTGTCACAGGCCTACGCTACTGAGTTCGGCTACCGCGCTGCAAGCCAGTCGGTATGAGTGAGGCAATGAGCGTCAGAAAATACAGAAAAGCCGTTGGTTGGTAGGAGAGAAGACGAGAAGAAACAAAATGAAACGAAACGAATGAAACGAAACAAGACAAAACAAAACGAGACATGACAAGACGACAAGAACAGGAAAAAGACGAATATCACGGAATTCAAGACGGAATCGAACCGAATCGAATCCAACCGGACTTCAACGCAATATACGTGTCAATTCATTTGATGATTTAACGCCAGTAACACTATGAAGTGTAGATATGAAGCGTTGTTATGTTGTTATGATTATTTTCCAAACTCAATTTCGACTTCTATCTTGAACACAAAAAACAAGTCACTCCCGTTCGCAAGTTGCCCGCAAGCTGCGTTGATATGTATCACTAACAGAAGCTGACATCCTTAGCACTACTACCTTCATTTCATAGGACAGTCGCAGCTGGTGCGAGGTTACACCGCAAGGGTATAGATTGCTGATGTGTTTGCCTTCAGCATAATAACAGCTACAACAGAAACACCACCACCAACCCAAGCCGACTTGCATGAACCGACTTGAAATAGAATGAATCAAAAGAAGGGGAAAAAGTCCAATTCGGATCAAATCGAATCGAATCAAAACAATACATAACCTCGAATAGAAAACAACCACGCGATACATGACAAAAGAAGGAGCACTATGCAAAGGCCTTCTACAGTTCACGAGTACCCACACAGAGCAGTAATCTTATTGATTCCGAAAACCATCAAGCGTCCGGACGTCCATCCATCATGGCCGCTGATGCTGTGGGTGGATTCTCCACCAACACCTTCATCAGACACCATTGGATCGTTTGAAGAAGGACCAACGCCGTCCTAACGGCACCCAGCATCGCAAGACCTCCCGGCCCCTTTCCACACATCTGTCCTCAGAGTCTCGTACGGCGACAGAAAATTTGTCAGCTATCAATGACGATTCCCTACTTCTGACTGATATTCGCACCAATATGACCACAAAAAGTATCCCGTTTCCCTTATACATATACTATCTGCAAAATTACGAAGGTCGAAAGCATGGTTCTACCCTTTCTTTACTATTTCCTATATATATAACCCAATAAATGCACCAAACCTCCCAAAGCCTTGCTGCCTCCGGTGCGCCAAATTTCTTGGCGAGAAGCTTGTCATGGATTGCAACAAGGCCTGCGGGAGATGATGCCGCCTCAAGAAAACTTGTTTGAGCGTTCGTACAACAGTACATATCGCGCATGCTGAGGGGCGATTTCTGTGCTTTGTAAGGAGAGAGGTCTTCTGTCCGCTCAGGGGTAGCGAACGGCTCAAGATCAGATTGTTGTCCCGATGCCCAAGATGCGGCATTATCCTACTCGTCCCAAGCATTGGGGGAAGTCCATCATCCTTTCCTGCCTACAATACTTCAAAATACAGTAAGCTGGCGACCAACGGTGCGATAGAAAAGCGGAACTCTCGTCAATTATATATACATCACGTTCATCAACGATCAATGAAGTTTTCCAGGATATCATAATATGAACTGGGGGCCTGACATTATGAGTCCTCTACGCTACTAATCTCTACCTGGTCTACTATCAGCCTTCCTATTCTATCGATCACGACCTCCCATGGTTCCAAAGATCAATGTTACGGCGACTGGCATTCTTGAATGTATCAATGATAGAAGCTGACGTCTTCAGTAACAGTAGCGACATCATCTCGTAAGACAATCGCCGTTGGAGCGAAGGCGCAGCACAAGACATTGATAGCTGACGTGATGATGTGCAGTCCAACAGCAAGAACGACAACAACAACAACAGTAACAACAGCAACAACAGCAGTAGCAACAGCAACCGTAAGTCTTCACCTGATCTTCTTCGATATCCTGCAGGCAATATCATATTGCGAAAGACTACAGTCATCCACAGTCATATCGCAGGCACATAGCTATCGTATCCTTCTCGCCACACAAGTTTCGCTTCACAACCTTGGTTTCACAAGTCTTGTTAACATCCCATCACATCGCGTCCCTTTCGAGTCATTGCCACACCCCTTGCGCTTGAAGCCTTCGGCAATAATGGCTCACACATGTTGCAGATGGTTCGCTCCGCTCGCTCTGCGTCAAACATTACTGTGACGAGTATTACCCGTGCCTGCATGTACAGTTTTGCGACGAAGCGAGAACGCCGAGAGAAAGAAGTGGAAGCGCTTGAGCGAAACTTATTATGCAGAGTCAGAATTGAAATCAGGTATCTATCAACGAGAGGACCTCAACGTCTCTAAGTCAAGCCGAAGCTGATGGCATGCTGAGCTGTGCTATCCATTGAAGCTGACAATAAAGGCAGATCGAAACCAATCTTGAAATTGGCGATAAGAGTCTCTCCTCCCTTTCTTCTTACTCTTTGGAAACCTACCTAGGTAATTCATTATCCTACGCTCTTACATCAGCGTCAAACGCCAGAACAATTCATTTCTCATATTCTCGAAGTGAGAAGCCTTGAAGACGAGCACTCGTATATATTCAAAGAATCGAAGCTGAAGGTAGCGTTAGTCAATCTCAATAAGCTCCTATCGCTGGGAACAATACAGATCTAGCCAGAGTCGGTGCGTTATTCATCGGTATGGTACAGCGTTTTTACATTTCAGGAAGACTTCCATCGCTGGCCACAGTAAAGACCGAACTATACTTGATCTCATAATCAATCGCGATGAATAAAGCATCACTCAAATCTGTCGTCTCCTATACGCCTTTATTCCTCATCCAGGACGAAGTCATAGATAGTCACCAAAAAGAGGAAATAATACTTAGACTCGAACACCGCAACGATCCTATCACCCTTAGTTCAACCATTACTGACTGTAAAGAGATGATGGTGAGAGATTTCGGATATCTGAGAGTGCCAGAAGCAGACCGAGGAAGAAATTCTGATTATTCTGGAACAAGTCCGAATGCTTGTCTTTCCTATAGGTATTCTGCCCAGGAGCAACTACCTGCAAGTCCACAGCAGAAACGCGGCGATGATACCAGCGTCACGATGTGCGCTCAGACAGAGCCTAAAGAGTGCTATAAGTATTTTAACACTCGTCTGTCACATCAAATCAGTACAGAACAGAACAGAACAGATTCTGCCATTGCGCGAGAAGTTCGAGCGCTCGACTGTAATATGCCGCCGGGTATTGAAGACCCTGATAAAGTGGTCCCCCAACCCACCTATGAGAAATCCGAAAAATTCTCGACACAGCGAAGATCTAGCATTACTAGACAGTGAGACAACGCTGTCGATCGCCTAAGTAGCGGAGACTTGAGCTGCACGTACGACACGCTTGCTGTTTCGAAAGACTAGATTATTGATCTTGTACTCGTCTAAGGCCCTTGAGGAAAGAGAGTAAAGAGGTTTTTGAGGGTTCACTCACTTTATTGCTCCTCAGCATACACGCTGATTCATGGAACAAACTTACTAATCTTCTTGTAGATGCGTTGGTGCATGTATCTATCGCTCGATACAACTTTGACGAGTGACTACACATCGAAGGTCAATTCATGGTGCCTATATCGTATCATACTTCCAACAGCTAGCGATTCTCCTTGCAGAGGGTGGGATATATATGGGCTATCTTGCCCCTGGACTCCTGCTCTCCTCTGCAATCTTGGCTCCGTTCACATCCGTACCTTGGCTTTCTAGGAAGCTCGCCCGTGTAGATGCTTTAATGTGTGCGTTGAAGCCCACCGGCTTCTCTTCTTCTTACAACCTCGCGCTTATTCCTCGCGGCTAAGAGCCCTGGAGTCAGTGATGGCCTAGCCTGCAATTCACCAGGGGCGAGCAATCTTCCAAGTTTTTTCATCACAACATTCCATCCATCAATCATCAACTTCTACTACACTGCCATCCCCAATATTACTGTCGTCATCCATCATGTCTTGGCTGTGGCTAGATGAATATCTGCTCGTGCAATGTAAGTCAATACTTCGTATAATCTGAATCTCGTGATGCTGACTTTGGGCTCAGTCCCAAGAGGAAAAAGATATGATGGCAGGAGCAAGTTGACGTAAACGATCAGACTGTCTCAACACTAAGAGAGTCTAATAATGACTACTATACAAGTCAGGCATCACAGCTCAACTGTATATATATATAAGAAGTCGCAGATACGAACTCAGCAAAGGCTTCTTCCAACTTTCCATTCATTTCGCTCCGATCGTCTACCTTTATGATTGAATATCCATGCTGGAGGATCCACAATCTCATACAACCAATAGACTATTTGAAAATACCACTCCAATCTCAATACAGCACCATCCAGCGAATCATCACCTTGAGTCAATCACATCATTTCTCCCACAACACAATATCGAAAAATCACCGACATCTCTTGACCGCTTGCTTTTCCAATCTCCGAAATAGATGGTATACTTCTATCCCTCACAATCTCTTGAGACATTCCATTATCGACCAGTAGCAGAAAAAGGAATCGAAGCGTGTTGCACAATCTGCTCGAAGAGTAGGGTCGAAAGAGCATGCTTAATCGTACTGATCCCCAATCTACCCTATAAAAATATACTCGGAAGTGTACACTTTGATTAGATTTCTTGATAATTACAACCCAAAACTAGAAGATATTAGACTAGAGGTCAACAAGCTAGGTACTCTGCCTCATCACACATGGCTACACAAGACCAATCACATCACATTCTCTTTCGGAAAGTCAACGATCGAAGACGCACGTCCATATCCAGAAAAACCGACACGCTCCACCAGCACCACCATCGAGCATTGCACACAAAAACCCGAAAGCAGTACGTGAACATCATTTACTACAATCATTCCAAAAGACCCAATTTTCCACATCTCAACAGTCCGTATACAAAAACACGTCCCTTCACGAGAAACGCTCACCATGCACAACCTCGAAGAGCCCCTCGAGCAAGGCCATCAAGACCAACAGACACCCACAAGAACGACGTCAGCTCAGAGACCAATATCAACAGTCCAAGAACCGATACCACGCTACAAAGTACAGATCGAAAATACCAACCAAAGGGTCTAGGGATTAATCTGATGTCTAATTACCCGCTGATCGATCTATCGCAGCACTTATCCCGTACACGAGAACCTAGGAACTAGGAACCAAACCTTATGAGTGCAAAACAACGCAGTACCACCTCATTTTGAAAGTAATACATAACACTCCCTGACCATTGCGGGTAGGGAGGATAGAACCATGTCACGGCGCATACCTCCTTTGTTGCAAACATACTGATTACTCTGTAATTGCTTACGTTCCTTAGCATTCACCTCGCAAAGTAACAGATCAGGACAGACTTAGCGCTCTTCCTGTATAAATAAGCAGACATCTCGTACATAAAGAATGAATATTTCTTACCTATCATTGAAGATACCATAACAGTCTTAACGTCAAATAAATTAGAAACACACCACAACCAAATCAGCAGACCCGACCAGACCAGACCAAATCAGCCTGTATAGAATCAATTCTATAAAAACCGAAGAAGTTATTGTAAGGGACCCATAAGTCTATTGCACTGCCGAGGAAGAGATTACATACGCCTCTAAGACAACGGCCTATATACTTACCTAGCAAGATCTATCCACTTGGCTTCTACTGCGTTTTTGACTTTAGGAGAAGTAAGCAAGCAAATAGGGTCGGAGTCTTCAAGGAAGGATAGGAGAGTAGTTGGTAGACAGGAATGAACCTCAACGTGGGATGAATAGTATAGGAGTGGTTTGAGAGTGGAGGGGTTGGGTATGTAGATTAGGATAGGGAGCTGAATGGTGTATTGTTGGTCTGGAGATGCGTGTAGTTTGCTGTGAGGATGTGAAAATGGGTGTGTTTTGTTTGTGGGAGGTACGGAGGATGGATAGTTGCGGTGGATGATGGGGATAGGGACCTGGGTTGGGGTTGGGAGGACGGGGTTCGATATCCATGACGGCAGAGGAGTTGCAGGCGAGGCGTGTTTCGACTTCTGGATGAGATATAAGAACCTAGATCTGGAAGTAGCAGATTGTACGTGGACGAATAGTAGATGATGCTTTTCATTGGTAATGGGTAATTCAACTCAGCCGTCTAAAAACGCCTCTAATTACCAGACCTTCATTGACGCATAACGTGTCTGTGCGCGTGTAGAGGTCAATCGTGAGCATAATCACCCATCAGGACCAAACCTTGTTCCGTGATATATCCATCACTACATGCCGCCTGTTCTCCTGATTCCATATGCTGTTGCAGGACCTAGACCTGCCCCATCGTGACCATTTTCTTGCGCAGGTGGCTCTTGTATTCGCCGATCGGTCCGTCCCACCTCCTGATGGTTTTGTTCTCGCACACCATGATGTCTTTTGCAATTTTATCGAGTAATCTGAAGGTCACAGTCATTATGGGAATGCAGATCGATTTCGAAAGTGACATACCTGAAGTCGTGAGAGACGACTACCACACCGCCGCTGAAAGCATTGATCGCGTCCGCCAGTGAATCGATGGTGGGAATATCCAACCCGTTAGTCGGCTCATCTAGCAGCAGCATGTTTGGCCCATCGATAGCCAGCAATGCAAACACGATCCTGCTCTTTTGGCCTTCAGACAGAGTCCCCATAAGAGCCGTCTGCGATTCACCAGAAAGTCCGTACCGACCGAGTTGTTGTCTCCAGTACTGGTAATCCTGGTTCTTATCGGAGTACTTATCTCGCACAAAGTCGAGTGCAGATTTGGTCAAGTCCAGTTGCTCCGCAGAGTGCTGGCTGTACACACCAAGCTTCAAGTGGGTATGTCTCGACACAACCCCGCTGGTAGGAGTGAGCTTGCCGGTCATGAGACGGAGGAGAGTAGATTTGCCAACACCATTAGGGCCAACCAGAGCTGTTCGGCTGTCCATGTCCACTCCCAGGTCGAGGTTTTTGTAGAGATCATCTTTAGCATTACCAGAGTATGAGAAGGTAACATCGTCAAAGGAAAGAACTGGAGGTGGGAGCTTTTCGACATCTGCGAAACGGAAAGTGAAGACCCGGTCTTCAGCCACCTTCTGAATGAAACCATCCGCCTCCATCTTGTCGAGAATCTTTTGCCGTGATTTTGCTTGTCGGACCAAATTTGCATAGGTACCGGCTGATGCAATGAACTTTTTGATGTGGACGATCTCTTCTTGCTGCTTCGCGTATGCCTTCATCTGGTTCGTCTCTTGTTCCGTTCTAGTCTTGATGTAGGAATCGTAGTTTCCACCATAGTAGATTAGCTGTCTCCCGCGCATATCAATCATATTGGAACAGACACCGTTGATGAAGTCCATACTATGAGAGACCAATATCAACGTGCGGTCCCATTTCTTCAGGTATTCTTCCAGCCACACGCAAGCCTCCAAGTCTAAATGTGCCGTCGGATCGTCGAGTAGAAGGAGTGAAGGTTTGACGAAGAGTGCTTTGGCCAAAGCCACCCGCATACGCCAGCCTCCAGACATGTCTTTTGTCATCTTGTGAATGGTCTTTTTGTTGAAGCCGAGACCCGTGAGGATGAGGGAGGCCCGAGTTTGGAAGGTTGAAGGATCCATCGTTTCCATACGCTGTGGAAGTTAGCTTTGCGATCCAGCTTGCGCTCTGGTTCAGGGAGAGAAGACTCACTTCGTAAAGATCCATCAATATCGGGTCTTCAGGACCATTGTCTTCCAAAATCTGTTCAGCTTGCTTGTCCAGCCGCTCCATCTCACGCTCCGCTTCTCGAACAACCCATTCAAGTGCACCGAGATCGCTGGGGGGCGCTCCCTCGTTCAACAAGTAGATATCAATATGATCCGGTATTGGGTATTCCCGCTTATCGATGGCCTTCAGTATCGTTGACTTTCCGCACCCATTCTCCCCCAATAGACCGTATCTCCGGCCGTAGTTGAGCTCTAATGTGGTATCCGTGATGAGGACCTTGCCGTGAAAGACCAAGGATGCAGAGGTGATCTTGACATCTCTGCTGGCAGCCAGCGAAGCTAGCACACCGGTTGTGACTCTGTCCGACAACCCATGCTTGTCCATCTGGTCTGTTAGCTTCTTGACCGTCGACATCTTGGCTTCTGTGGTCGCGGGCTGTTCGTCATCGGGAAGTGGGTTGCCATCGCCATCCATAAGAGGAGGGGTCTCATCGCCGTTGACTGACGACGCCGAGGATCCATTCTTTGAGGCGGCAGTTGAGGAGAGTTTTGATGTGGCAGTCTTCTTCTTATCCTTGCCATCCTCGGCCTTCTTGGCCATACGGGCCGCTTTCGAAGAGGAAACCATGGTGAGGTGTGAGACGACTACAAGTTGTAGCTAGGAAGGCGAGTAATTTTTCGTGGGATGGCGGGGCCTTATCGATTGGCTGAAGCCTCACACACAAAGTCCAATATCTGGTCGCAGTCGAAAAGGGAGAAACTTGTGAGCGAGACAATTCTATCCTTCACAAAGATCCTTAGGACCACCTCCAGTTCGGCCTCGAGGTATATAGGTTGTTGTGTATCTACGTGATTTGGATACCCAAATGGTGATACAAAGGTATTCTTCTACTTCATCGCTTAGATGTACTCGACCATCATAGAGATAAATCATACGAGTAGAATAGGTCACGTTCGGATAGGTCACGCTCGGATAGGTCCTCTAGGATAAGATGATTTCATCTGGATAGGTCCCTATTCTGGACGCGACAAGGATGCTAGTCCACTAGTCCTCCAGTCAATGTCGGAGAACATCACTTCTCACAGGAGACAGATATCTAGATTCACATATCGACGATGGTCAATAGTCAGACGTATCCTCTACCATGGTTCCTTTGCTAGTCCGAGGTATTGAGTACTGAATAGCCATCGACAAACGTCATATTACGCTGCAGAAACTCAGTTGAGCCTCTTTTTGCATTTCTCTGTGTCATCGCGCCTGTCGCATCTGCCAAACTCATCCATCGGTGCGGCTTTCCGTGCACAGAGGCAAAACATTCTCCAGGATGCTTTACGCGTGCCTGCGGTTCTCCGCAAACCCCGCCACGGCCCCTTCATATCAATGGACCTCGTCATCTTGGGACACAGCGACAGGGGTGGCACCGTCTTTTATAATATACCCTTCATCACGTTGGAGCAGAACATGTCTCGATGTGCTGCAAGGCGGACGGAATGTATCTACCAGAGGCAAAGGACTGGCATTTTGATATCGATGTCTACATCAACTCTTACGTCCCACAAAACCATATTCACCTCCTCCCAAAGCCAATATCGCACTTTCTAGGGCATCGAGAAATGCCGCGGAGGCAGACTGGCAACCTCCTCGTTGCAGGATGGGCCTTCTTAGGTGCCTTTGTCGGTGTCATCGCAATCGAGGCAACATTCATGATACCTGCGATACATAACCTTGGAGGTCCTCTACTCATCGCAAGCTTTGTACGTCATACATCCAAATTGCATTTGATGTTGCTCATTATTTCCAGGGCGCTGCAGCGATCCTCGAATACAATGCCATTGAGTCTCCCCTTGCTCAGCCTCGAAATGCGTTCATTGGACATATCCTTGCCGCTCTCGTCGGCATTGGGGTTACAAAGCTCTTCAGCCTCAGTCCCAACTTCGAAAATTTACGATGGATAGCTGGGGCCCTTGCTTGCGGTCTGGCGTCGGCCTCGATGACGGTCACGAAAACGATATATCCTCCCGCAGGGGCTACCGCGCTATTGGCTGCTGTAGATCCCCAGGTCGAGCGTCTGGGATGGTATCTCCTCCCGCTGGTGGCCTTGAGCACAGGCCTTACACTCGTGGTCTCGCTGATTGTCAACAACATCCAGCGGCAGTACCCCATGTATTGGTGGACGGCTGCGCACCTTGGCAAGAGTGGCAAGGAAGATGACATCGAGAAGGTCGCGTCGCATCGGTCGTTCAGCCACGAGTCAGAACACTCATCGAGGCAAGAGAAGACACTTTGTGGGGACGATGAAGGGTCCATGATCACAATCACATCCCATCATATCATGGTTCCAGAACACCTGTACCTGGCCCAGGAGGAGAGGGGTATGCTGGAGATCTTGCGGGACCGTCTGGGAGAGGGCCAACCGAGACCACCAGAGCCTGCCGCCCCAGTACATGGATGTTGATTATTTCTGAGAACTATTGAATCGTCTAGCAAAGTCTTGTCATGTTTACAGCGCGGCGTTGGGGGCATTCAATGAGCATCCACTACTGGATAGCGACAAGGACTTTCTCATTCCACCTCATTCAATATTCGCTTGGTACCATACGCAAGGTGGGATCTCTTACGCCATTATGGTATGCACCAATATTACAGAACATCACATTTTCCTCCAATTGCTCACATCATGTTGTACATATACTAAGCAGATACGTATTGAGACTGGCTAGCAATACTGATCAATAACTTAAGCTCATCCCTTTGGAAGGCCTAATATCTTGTCTATCTAAAATCGATACAGTGCACTACGATGCCTATAGCACAAGACCTCTCTAGCCGCCGCATGTACGACACCCACTCCATCAACTACGATAACTCCGGGCATCCTCTTCACGCAGCGAAATACATCCGACGGGCGCAACCTCACACAGGCCAGCACAATCTTGATCCTGCCCACAGGATAAACCTTATCACTCTCCTAGTGAAGCAAGCCATTGGCCCCACAGATACTGTCACAGGTGCTGTCACAGGTACGAGGAACAGCAGTGGCATGATGGCTGTAGCGAACTGGAAGACTGAGAATGAGGGACTAGTTGTTCGGTGTCTGGATTGCAATATCAGTGATCTCGATCACTCGGAGTCACAAGGGGAGCTACCAGAAAAGTTCGATCTGATCACGTGTGCCACGGCTTTGGTGTTACTATTACCTAGCAAAGGCGATTGCACCATGGGTGAGCCTGCTGAAGCTTTGTGGACACCTGATCACTGACACCCACTAAGAAAACCGAGATGGAGAGTACCGTTCCTGAAAGAAATGGGCGCGCCAATTGGGAATCGAATTACCGTGGGTATTCGGCGTCAAGGCCTCTCTCCTTGCAGCAACTCTTTCTGGTGGCAGGGCTTGAGATTGAAGATGCGTGGAGCGCTGAGGGGAACGGCGGTAGAGGAGAGCTTACAGCAGGTGCTACTGGAGAGCGCCTTATGAGTCGGTGGAGCATGGCATATGGGCTGTGTTCTGCGGAGTGCGTGTCATAGAGAAGGCAAGGAAAGCCTTTGAGCCCAGGATGGTGAAGGAGGAGTTCCTATCATGATCAGCAGGAAACCATGAAGGGCTCGATCAATTTGTCTTACAAGGGTTTGGCGTTGAACTCATCCAAAGCTTCCCTCGCAAACGTCGCATAGCACCAGAGACTCGCCAGCTTCAGGTCTCTATCTCCATGGTCTTAGCAACGGATGCACGATGCTTACCCCTATGGTGATGGTCAGGCATTTCAAGACTGCTGTTATGTCCAATCTAACGGATCTGGCTCTTGAATTACGCCTCGCTAGGAATCTCAGCTGCTGAGGTGCCAACGAAGACGGCGGTCCAGATAGAGTGGTTGCGCCAGCCATAGGGATCGAATGAGTGCTGGCATAGAAGCAATGCAGTGAGAGCAGTGTAAGGGAGCCAAATTTAGTGCCTTGGTATTCATCAAATCGCTGACATGGTCTGGCTAGAATATGGCAGGCTCAAGGGACGTCGCCACCAGGCCTACCAGCGAGCTTGTCAGTACTTCAAGACATCACTCCTGTACATTTTATTGGCGACAAAATGGGCTAGACGAGGGAGTGTCATGGCCGACTGGTAGGAGGCCAGGCAGTGCCGTATGGAGCTTATACCGACTTCTCCTCCTCAATGTGACAGCAAGCCTCCCTCTTCACTTTGTTTGCTCCCTCTTCGCTTTTGTATGCTCCCTCTCCTCTCACACCGTGTATAAGGAACATCGGTGCCGAGTACTTAGACGGTGATCCGTTGACCCAGCAATTTTGGGTTTCATCAGTTGATCAGGACATATCGATTCAAGACTTTTGCCGGCTGGAACATCATGCATAGCCTAAAACAACGCAGACAACACCAACACGACCCTCCTTCGTCAGGCTCTAACGCCCACGCCTCCGTCCTAAGCCATCGACAGCCCCTCTCAAACTCACCCACAGCATCCTAGACACCAGCAACCTCAATCCTCCTCCATATCCTCCTCACCAACACCAACCACCCCCCGTTCCAAACCACCACACTCCCCCCCCTCCGCCACCTCCCCCACCTCATGCCGATGAAACCTCTCGCAATGCCACTCCGTCAAATCATACGTACTAAACTCATCCTCATGCCTCGACGCCCGCTGCGCCCTCACCGCAATCCGCGCCAGAAGCCCATGCGGCAACATCTCTATCCCCCCCTCCTCCACCACCTTCTCCAGATCCAGACACACAAGGCAGAGATCCACCAGAAACGCCTTCAACCGCGCATCATCGCAGCTTTCCCACGTCGTAACGCAAATATCCCCATCACCCATCGAAAGATGATATCCCGGACCTCTCGAATAACGCTCAATGATGCCATCAATGATAGCATTATACAACCTCGGCACCACCTTCTCGATAGCAAAGATGGCAAGATCCAACGCCGGTCCCAGCAGCAAAACACCCTCATCTTCATCGCGGCGGAAATCGCCCGTGTACAACCACGCGTTGAAGCGGGAAAACACCTCTGGGTCTTCGTCTTCAAGCCTCATGGTGTCTTTGTCCTCTTCTGCAACTGGCTCTAACTCTGTCAGAGCGGTGGCAAAGTAGGCTGAGTGGTGGGCGAGGAGGGCTCTGTGGATGCCGAATTTGGTCTGCTCGGGCCCGACGTGGATGATTATGATTTTGTCGTAGAGGGAGCTCGTGCGGGCTTTTTTGCTGCTTTTGGTGGGTATGATGGGGGCAACGACGGGGGCCGGGGCTGGAGGTGTGATAGTGGTATTTGGGGGGTTGTTTAGTGCGTTTAGTCTTGTGAGGCGTCTGGTTGAGGGACGAGAGGTGCGTGCTGTTTGCTTTGATTTGCCCATGGTGGTTGATATTGGTGCGAGTTGAGTCGATATGTGGATATCTGCTGGACTGATGTTCTGATAGAGATGGTGGTACGCGTTGAATGAGCGAGGTTAGAATGTTGATGTAGTAGGTGGAAGGAAGTACGGAGGTCATCTACAGAACGATAAACACTCGCAAAAGCACGTAGGAAATAATACTAAGAACATGAAACAAGATCACCCTGTCGGTGTTAACCGTCGTGTCAATCTAAATATCACGTGCATGAGGTGATCTTCCTATACCTACACGATGGGTAGCTTTAAGGATAGACAGGGCCTTAATCTACTAGATTAGCGTTTAGAAGGGGAATAATCTATGATAGTATAGCGTTGTAGTACCTATTAATTTATCGTTTAGGGGAGGAATAGGCGGTGGTTACAATAGCTTCGTAGTGTAGATAAGGAGTTTTCACTACGTCTTAAGAAGAGAAACGGCGTTTCCTACTTATATCAGTAATTACATATATACTTTAGTCACGTTGTCGAGTGAGAAGCATAGAAATTCCGGCGCTCTTCTACATTGACACGGTTAATTAATCCAGCTTCATGCTTAAAGAGGCGATAATCGTAATACACTTACAGGATAGATATGTGCTATTCACAACGTCTTTCGTAGGAAAGATTTCCTTTGCAAACTCGCGTTACTAATTGTAAAGATACCTAGATGCTATTACCAGGCGAAAAGATCAATCATTTACCTATCTTCCATCAATAATTTGGCTGATAGAGGCTATATTCCAATACATTCCTCTGAAATATAACTAGTAGTCCGTAATAAAACCCTTATCAAAAGCTTTCACGCCTTGCCATTCTTACAAATCTTAGATAACAGGACCTTTCTCAAGCGCCTTCACATACGCCGGAACGAGTTCCTTGATTCGCACATCTCCTGTGTCTCTATTCGCCTTGATAGCGCTGCTGTTATCCTGACCTGCCAGATTGTCCTTTCGCTGAGAAGATTCTTGATTTTGATTGTTGTTAGTAGATGGCGTCGATTCCACTACTTTACCATCAGCGCTGACATACGGCACACTCGGATTCCTAGACGCAGTAGATGATGAGGGGTCGTTATAGCGGAGCTGCGTTGAGTTTTGGGGACTTTTAGTCTCCTGCTTACGCCCATAGGCATTCCCCGTCGTGTTCCTTTCCCCATGGCCCTTGGACGTATCCTCAGAGGTATGAGCTGTGCCGCTAGAAGTCTGGTTCCCACCAGTATGAGTTTCCGGCATAGCGTTTGTGCAATTCGAGTTCATCACTGGTACCATATCCGTGCTGTTTCTGTGGTGATGGTGATGGTGCTTGGTGGAATTGCGATGGGGATAATTGCTTGCGTTGAAGGCTGGGTATGGCGAGCTATTGTCTGCCAATCTTCCCGTGACAGCCGCAGTGGCTGTGACTGTTGTCGTGAATGCTAGGCTTATGAACCGGACAGCTGCTGTTGGGACTGCTGGAGAAGATGTAGACGGTGGATTGACGACTGAGAAGATGGGTGTATCTGATGGGCCTGGTGATCGAAGGGGACTGGCGGTCAAAGTGGCGATAATGGCGGTGGAGCTGATGGTAACGAGTCTTTGGATGTACATGGTGAGACTCTTGTCGTTTGAGTTTGGTAGCTTCAGATATCTATGTTGAGAGATCTGAAGATGGTGTAAAGTGGATTAGCCTCTGATATTGAGATGTTTGAGCGGTTCGGACAAATGGAAGATGTCGAGATTCTGAAGTGGATGCGCTGTTTAGACATTGCCATTGTTCCTAGCTGGAGGTGTGTACCACAAGGACATTGTTGGGCTTTGTGCCTAGCATTGTTCAAGATAGTCCTTGTATTTTGGAGACAATGCAATAAGGCAGCAGGTCCTTCGAGCCTTAGTTCGAATGTGATAAACAAAGGTGACAGCTCCCGATCGCGCCTGTGGACGCCACGAAACAATAAAGCTAGCTAAGCGAGATGTCGTGAAGGATTGGCAATCATGGGTAGGGATAGCAGGCTAGAATTGATGTACAGGAACTTTTAAACCCTGAGAAAAGGGCAAGATTGCACCTTCGGAGGTGACTATTTGACTCAGCAAGTAATCCCTTAGTGACGTTGCTAATGAAAATCTCAGACACCTAGCCCTCCAAGTGCTGAACGCCTAAAATCGCAGCTGAGCAGCCTTTGGTGACTCGGCAAGTCTTCCTGAAATAGAGTGTTCTGCACGCCTACTGAATTAGATGACCATGAATATAGACCCCTTAGGTCACCATTTAGCTAGCAAAAGCACACAAGTAAGCGCACCACTTGCTGGTAGCCAGGCATCCAGAACAGCAACCGCAGAGTGACTTCAATCAAGCCGCGGCTTCTCCAGAAATATGACTCAGAATGAGGAATGACACATACCATGATGCTCATAGTAACTAGAAAGATGAACCAGCTACTTCCTTTTGGACATGCGTCGACATCCCCTCAACGAGTGTGAACTCCAAGCTTTTGCAGGAAGTACGGCTTCCAGACATGAAGTATGGCGCTTGAGCTGAATCTTCGAGGTCCTTCGAAACCGATTGCGGTGTGCATAACGAGCATCACCTGCTGTTCTCAGCACCATCCCCACCTCATGATTCGTGCAATTCGATCTGCTCCATGGCGTTGAGAATAGCGCCCACGGTAGTGAAGGAAGATCCGTGTTGCTGTTCCTGTTCTGTGACTGAGGGGTTGAAGATTGAGTGTCTATTCTAGATGGAGGATAATCTGTGATAGCGGCGAGCGGACTAGATCGTAGTCTGGCGATGGTGATGGATCGTAGCTCAGAATTAATGACCCTAAAGTGCAGATGCTTCAATCTTATTGTCGGTGAATCCTTTCGTGGGTCATGCTTTCGAGGAGGATGTCTTGCGTATAATAGCAATTCTTGAATGGTGCGACTCCAGAAACCAATCAAGATCCGAACACCAGACTACTGTGTACATGTCCCAATCCCTCAGGACTTGACACATGATACCACACCGTTCCTCTTCAACGACTGATCTCCCTCCACCAGAACATCCCATGACATTCCGCGTCCAAGGCGGCACCAATCATACTCCAGCGTAAAGCCCGTACTTCTTTCTCGAAAGACTGCAAGATCCATGCTCCAAGCCACTAAACTGAACCACACCAGACTCGGGATCTTCTTCGCCGAGCCTCGTCAACCCGATGAGTCCTGTCTTTGGCTGAGATGACTTGATCGTAGTACCATTGACACAACCTCAATAATCGATATCCACGACCTGAGCGCACCAAGCTTTGGACTTCCCATCAATTGAACATGAACATGTACTGTCGACTTCCAAGAGTGCCTTTCCAACATCAAATATTCCCATTCCAATTCCAATTCCAAGAAATCGAATAGCAGGAGGATCTCACAGCCAACAACTGCAACACATCAGCTCGATTCAAAGTCAAGAAGTTAATCCAGATCGAACCCTGTCCTGTTAAAACTACTTTAAGGACACGACAAGGACACCCGTCCTTTCTGAACCAATATCTCAAGTCCCCGAGCACCCCGACCTGCCTGAGATAGGATATTCGAGTAAACGCCCCGACTACAACAAAACCAACTCCACTACCAACAGGAATCTCATTTAACAAACTGTAAATAATCAACCGAAAACCCCCGTATGTCGGACCCCAACAACCTACGCTTGAAACCGTTACACAGTAATCATCCGCCCCGCTCCGCCTTCCTCCACCATCTTCAATTCAACATCCATACTCCTTCCCATCTTACCAAGGAGCACGCCACTAATAACCTCTACCTCCCACCTTCCAAACCCCTACATCCCTGCCCTTCGCCCCTATCAAACAGCATCCTCCCCACCTTCCAAAAACCCAACTCAAGTCAGCATCTGCCTCGGTTCCAGTACTAGCTGCATACATATCCGCCAACAACCCCCTCCACCAATATAAAGGCCGCAGCCTGCCGCATCAGCCATGCATATCCCGCGCCAGCCCATACAAATCCCACACGATAACAGGTACCCACTCACCCCTCTAGGTGGGGTGGGATCGCCGACCAGGAACAGATAGAACAAGGTGAATCCCTGACGACGATCATGCCAACCTATCTACCTACCGCTACCCAAGCTACGCTGGCACGCCTGGTTGAACAGATGTCAGATGTCAATCACCGCATGGGAAATGCCAGTGCACAATTGTGCGTTCAGAAGAGGTTTTTGTGCATTGAATGGCTATCAAGGAAGAGGTGCGGCGTATCGAGTTATTGTAGATAAGCACAACACCAATCCACGTCCAAGACTGCAATCCCAACCCATTCATCAGTGGAAGACGTACAGGAAAATTCAATTCTCGATCACCGCTACAATATAGATGAAGAGATCTAACAATCCAAAATCATCCAAGCTTCCCCATCATTTCGTTCGCCCATCCAGCCATACAAGTCATTAAACGAAGACACCGAAATCTCCTTTCCCAACAGCCATCAGAGAATCATACATTACCGCCCGAGCTCAACCGTCCAGGGGAGCGTCGCATGTCCCTCCAGGTGAGGCTGCTCACACGGACCTAACTCCAGATGCTGCATCAACAGCAACCCGTTCGATCAACGCTGCTTGATGGAAGACTCCATATGCTCGGAGCGGAAGACCAGCGCGGAAGCTGTAGGGCCGGCTGGGTAGCTACGCTTGACGGCCGTGGGACCCGGGCCACTTGCTGAAGCGGTCGAGTTCTCGTAGTAAGAGCGGGGGAAGACGGGGCGGGCGATGGGGGCGAAGCGAGAGGCGAAGTTGCGGCCTTCGACTTGAATGCGTGGGAGCGGGTTGGAGGAGACGGGCCTGAGGGGCTGTTAGGATTTTTGTTTATGTTAGGGGTGACGAGGGCTGGTGACTGACATGAACATGGATAGGAGGAATGCACAAGCGGCGAAGATGATGGTGGCGGTCTTCATTTTCTGAGGTGATGGTGATACTGGGCTTGTACTACGATAATGATGATGGTGGTGGTGGAGTGGGACTGGAGTGAATGTTTGGAGCGAGCGTAGGTAGGCGATTGGACGGTGTTGTTGGAAGCGATTGTAAAATGTGAATTGGATTCGAGTTCGAAATCGAGCAGCCTGATGAGCTGATATTATGTTGGGAGGGCTGGCCTTTTGAAGCTATTCTGACAGCGCCTCCCGGCGCTTTAAGTCACTGTACATTGCTGACGACTTACACTTGCTCGGCTCCTGCACTGATTTGCATCCTCCTTGCGGAAGCCAATTGTTATTTCGCCTTGAAAAAGCTGTGGTACGGACGCCATAATACAGGACAATATTGGTGGAGCCGGCGATTGGATTGGACGACTATCCTCCTTCAGGGTCTCATCTGGCGATACTGCGTTGGCCTGGGCCTGATGAGCTGGTATCCTGGACAGTCCGTGGTGCGACTGTGGAGCCTGGGACGGCGACTTTTGACCTGCATATCCTCGATACGAATGCCAAGGCCATTGGCGAGTGGTTTTGGGTTCCTGGAATCTTGAGAGTCCACAATTCTCGTGCATCAGTTGGCGATATGCGGTCCACGCCATTGGGTTCCTCAGAGCTGTTACCGGTTCTGGAAAGGCTGACGCAATAGCCAATACACCACTGTCCTCATTCATGTATTCGATTTCTCACCTGCAGCGCCTATGATCCTTACGAGGAAATGCGCAAGGCTGAAGCCTATCTGTGATGTTTCATCGACATCGAATGAAGTAGTCAACAGATGCGCAGCCAAGTAATCTTGCGGACAAATCCAAGTCCCAGACATTTTCTTGACAAACAATGCGTTCCTGACGATCATGCCATTCTGGGATGATACCCTTCTCTTGAATGTAACAGCGGGCGAATGCCTTTTCCGTGTCACCACGAAGTCATGCACGCTGGATGCAAGGTGGACGCAGAACGGAACGAAAACCGAAGTATTCAGAAAGTGTATATCGGGGCCTATGGTAATCTTCAATGTCAACGTTGTCTGTGCATGGAAGCTGGGATGAAAGAGTGGGTCCATGCTCATATCCTGGCCCAGTGGGTGGCCGGACAGCCCAGAGACAAAATAAAGCAACAGCAGCCATGATAAGAGGCGACAAGCGCGATCTTGCCAATGAGGACCACTACGCCGGAAGGGCGTATGATTCCTTGGATGTCATTGGTGAGAAGAAAGCCATGTCCGGATGGCTGCATATGCACGACGTAATAAGCTTACATGCAGCTCAAGGGTAGCTCGTGGTGGGTGTCGCGTTCTCCGCAAATCAATTGCAAAAGCGCCTTGCGCATACCTCGGCGAGCCAAAGATCGTCGATACCGAGCAACCATCCCGGACGTAATCGGCACCTCCTTGTTGGAGAGGTAGCGGTCTGTCAGAATTCACTTTGGTATGCGATATTTTTGCAGGACGGTTGTAGGCTTGAACCGGCCACCACGATAGGGTAATTGTAACATCAAGCACTCACCGCTATCATAGACTTTGACCTCCTCGTTCCTGTTGCAGAAGTATTAGCGTGATGGTGCACTGCAACCTCGAATGCCTGTAGCCAAGGATCGCTTAAGCAGCTTCCGAATGCCATGATACCTTTCGCCTCGCGCCTCCTTGCAATCTGGGGCCAAGACGCAAAAACAATTGGATGTTGATAGTGAAGACGAGATGATTGATATATTTACGTTGCCATATCGACCCCCTGATACGGAGTATAGCAAGGCCTAATAGAGAATTACTCCCCAATATTCGTTACCAGGATAGTGACATACGTAGATTATGCATTCACGGATCTCTCTGCAAATAGATTAGAATTGCGACGAAGACAGAACAGTCCGCAATGACCATACCCAATCCTGTTCAGGTCGCCCTCCCACAATGAAGGGAGAACTGTTAACAAGCATTGAGTAGGATCGGCCCTGCATGAAATAGAGAGATAGTGGGTCGGAGTCGTTCGCATGGTCCCATGATTCTAGGACAGCTTAGGAAGACGCCTCGGAGACCTGTCAGCTAAGCTTTACCAGTACATTAGTAGGGTCTCTGGGTTCATTCGCAGCGACAGAGGAGTTTCCCTGCACACGCCAGTGTTACGGATTGCCATCCTGTCAATAGTAGCCGATGCTCTGTGACGCCCTAAGGTACGTACCAGTAGCATAGTGTGCCTGATCATCGCAAAGAAACAGCTCTTTGTCACCGTGGATCACCGTGCGGCAATTAGGTTTCAATGGAATATTCCCATAATTCCACATAGGGATTTTTGCGAGAATCTGTGGGGTTTGAAGTCACCACTCTCGCCGAGAAATCGACAAGGAAAGTCCTCGAATCTCATGCTTCTTGCTCTGATAAGAATTACACAAAGGTCACATGGACTAGACCACGACTCTCAGGTAGTGCCGTGATGACCGTGCTGTGACGCAAGCCTGAACTGAGTTTGTAGATGCTGAACAGGAGGCCTCGGATGAAGCTGTATGTAGAGCTCATGATGTCGTGAGATTGACACCGAGCGCAATCCTGTTGATACTCAGAACGGCAATTTGTGCCCAAAGCCAGGACTGTGTCTCTCTTGATACTGGATCGTGGAAGATTTGCTGGATCTATGCATATGGAGCTTCATGCCTGTAACCTTCTCTTCCTTCAGTGGCCATTTGATTCGCATCGGTGTACGCGGAAGGAAGAAGATCTGCGGGCGGCTGAAGAGGACCGTGATGGCGCCGACCGCAAGGAATATCCAGGGTTATCTGTGATCATGTATGTAAACGTTGGTGAGACTGGTAGCGAGCGATTCTCCCAGGGCATCGCTGAGGCGAGAGGTGCCGTAGATTATGCCCAGCTGAAAGGCAGATCATGCCCGCAATTGAACACGGATAGATCGAATACCATGCCTCCGAGCAAGGCTCCCTTACACCGCCCGTAGGGATCTTGCCGTGATGGAGCCACCGTAAGATACTAACGTGCCCATAGGTGCAGAAGACCTTAGCCGATAAGCAGGCCCAGCAGATAGTACCAATCCCAATACATTTCGAGGTCCATTTGCTCAGCAACTGCCGTGGATTATCGATTTAGCAGTGTGTGAGGCCACACACGTAGGACTTTTCAATAGACATTCGCCGTGGACCAAGCATTGGCAATCAAGCTATGCGACGCGACTCGACGCTTGACTGCGATGAGGGAAGATGTTTCTTCATCAGGAGACGGCTGCATGTCGATGTGATTGTGTTCTAAGGAAGGTGAAAGACCCCAGCGAACGCGACATGGATCTCGTTGCCTTTCAGCTTGAAGTGCTCGATAAGAATGTTGGGTCGAGTTTTGCCAATGTTATATCCAACGATGTAGTCGAGCAGCCAGATAATCAGATGGCAGGACCAAGGGAGTGTAAGGTTTGGGCCCCATGCGCCTGTCGAGAGCAGCATAGATGACAGCCAGCTGTGTACCTCGTCTTGTCCTCAATCTTCACTCTTCAAGTCCGTCGCCACCAGGGTATCTCCTTGGCTCTCCCCAGCCCAATAAAACATGACGACTTCTTCTGAGCGAAGCGAATCAGATGTCGTGAGGTGCGGAGGCAATTCTAGGGGCATGCGGTATGCTCGAGGACGTTGGCGCAGGATACTCGGACAGCATGTCGTCTGGTCAAGCATCGATGCAGCGAGCTGCAACAACCCGGCTGGGCTCGTGGCAGGCCTGCCTGCAGGGAGAATATCCCTCGACCTGGGCCAGTGGTAGGGGCTAGGATCTGGGGATATGGGTTGCGCCAGTGCTGCAATTGCGGGGATGGTTGTCAGGGGTGTTTTACTGGGAAGGAGGCACGGACCATATTTACATATGGCTGGGGTAATAATGCGATTGAGATGAGATGCGTACAATTCAAAGTGTCGCTCGATAAGTCTGCTATTTCTTGTGTCAGAGGTGTCTTGGGGTGCGTTAGACACCACACCGCGAGATGAAGGTGCCAAGAGCTTCCAAATACTCGCATTCTAAGCAGGGCATGTACGGGTATATGCATCGATTGTATACTAGCTGCAGTTATGGACATTCATAATGTCATCTCCTGACGAATAAATCCTGAAAGTTGCATGCTCAAGTCGCAGAATTTGGACTCCGACGTAGCTGTTCCAGCTGTGATGCCCCGACGCCTAACATGTATGCACCCATCAACCTTCACTTCGGTACCGTTGCTATGGTTCGCCCAACAGCCTCGCAGTGATGTCCCCGATGTAAGCTTCCTCGAGCTCGTAGTCCTCCCCATCCGCCTGATCAATCCCCACGAAATTGAAGGCACTGACCACACGGTCGAGGTCGAAGCCCATCCATACGAAGCGGTTGATCATCTCTTCGTTGTATCCACCATACCTAGAAGAGTCAGCAAGCCTAGTCTCAGTAACGGTATCAGATGATACATACAGAGCAGCCCTCTCAGCAGCCTCCTCCTCCTTCGATCGTTTCTTCTTCTCCTCCCTCGTCTCGGTTTTCGATCCACCACTGCCTTCTCCAGCATCTTTCTTGGGAGCTTTAGCGTATTTGACAGCCCATTCCTGAGCGACACGCTCAAATTCCTTGGGGTTTCGTGTGAGCATGCCCGCTACTTCCGCATCTTGTGGATCTTTTGGTTCGGGTGTGCTGAGGAGGGACTGTAGAGATAGGAGGGCAGATTTGATAGTAAGGACGGGTGACCAAGCGGAGGAAAGGGTGTCGAGACAGATAGCACCCTATAGTAGAGACTATTAGTAGAGCTCAACATGGTGGAGCGTGGGGAGGGTAGAACGTACAGTCTGACTGCTGACATTTGGATGCCACACTTTCGTGTCGAATTTCATGATTGGTGGCCGAAAGGGGTATTCATTGGGTATCTTGACATCGATAATGTAATTACCTCCTTCATAGGGTGTCCCTGGTGGACCTTTGAAGGAGCCCTTGAGGTGTGTCAGGTCATCTCCGTTGCCCGCAGGGTTGGCGAAGATGTTTGACAGGGTGTCCGAGTGAATGTCGGCTACCTCCTTCGCGATGCGGCGAGTGCGACTTGAAGACATGGTTAGAGATGTTGTACGGAGCTTTGAGTGGTCTCAAACTCGGCAGTACAGCGGAGCAAAGTTGAAAATAGCTGTGCTGTAGATGTAGATCAAGCTAGATGTGAGGTGAGGAGAATAAAGGAGGGAATTGAATTGACCAGGCCCTGGTGATCGAGAAGTCGAAACCTGCTTTGTTGTGAAGGATGGCCTTGTTCAGAACAATGGCCTTGTCCCCACAGCAATTCTCGTACTCAAGTAATCTCTGTGCCCAAGCTCCTCTTATGCTTTGATGTTTGCTGCAAGCTCGCAGCAAGCAATATTTGCAGTCTGAAGTGAAGGAGGGTTTGGTGGAGCTGCGAGAGCTAGTGAGCTGGGAAATGTACAATGAGTGAAGGAGAAGTAGAAGAAGCGGGGGATACGGTGTTGTCAGTTGAGGAGATGATGGTCCAACGGCAGTGTTGTAGTCTAGTAGTGACTCACATGTGTCAAAGAGAGAAAGATGAGGTTTCACACAGTCTGTATTCTTAGGTACCTTATGGTACGATAAGGCTGCTAAATGGGATGATCCGAACCCGTCCAATCATATTTGATGAAGATTCTTGGCACAAAGCCTTGATGTGAGTGAGTCTTTGCTGTTCGGGATTCATCTTCATCTAATCCCTGATACTGTCCTCACTTGTCTACGGATCTCAGCTACTGATTCGACTGGAGACGCGGCGGGCTTCTGCGTAATTTCGATTGACTGCAATAGACTTTCCCGACTGTGAGGCTGTCTAATCGCATATTGTCTGCCAACGCACCCTCCCATCAAGCATTGGCCCCGATGCTACGAACCTCAAATCGTTTAATCCTTGCCCAAAGGCACCGTTGGGAAATACATAGGGCGAGCTGAGAACCCCAACTTACTTCGAGATCGACTGTACGCACCGATTTGGGGCGACCCATATAATTGTAGACCCATAAATATTTGACGCATCAGACATCGCCAATCATCTAGTTCATCAGTATTTTGAGGGAGACATCATATAGTCGTCTGGCTAACGGAACCAGGGCTGAAGCCGCACAATCCCTTCTCATGAGCGGCCTGTACAGACCGGAGGACAATACCATGTGTACCGTCCCCTAGAGATGAAGTTCACAATTTGTGGGTTAAGATGTGGACCATGATCCCATTTTAGCTGATTCAGTCAAGTTGTGCAGCATGCGTTTCGAGATCTGGCTATAGGTATACCGTGGTATGTTTGGACCCGTCCAATGTTGGTCAACGGACATCAAGCAGTGAACTACGATAACGACAAGATGTCATCTATACAGATCCGGACAATAGCATTTCATGAAATGTCGAGAAGATACCCAACGTAGCAGAAGGATCGTCGCCAATCGGTCCGCGGTCCTCCTCGTTCATCACTCCTCCAAGGTCTTGATAGATTCCTGCAACCCATCGACTCATCAGATGTATAGACTTCCCTCTTCACTATCAAAAACGCCTTTTTGAGTCTCCTGGCGAATGGGTTGAGACTCTACGCCCCTTGAGCATCGTCGCTGTCTATCTTGCACCATTCTGCAGTAGACCATCTCCTAGCTCGTGGAGTCGAAGGAGATCGCAGTGACACGAAGCACTTCATCCTCCGCATTAAACGGTATTCGCAATGTGTTTGAATGTTGCGAGAGCGTCGTTCAATGATAAAGATCCAACCCTATCAATTATGAAGGATGGGACCTAGGTCTGGTCTGCGATTGTGCAACAAGCACCCTCGTAGTGTCAGGTCTGCTTACGTTAGACGGAGAGGAACAGCATGCCGGCCATCAACATCTCATTTATCGCTTCAAGACCACTGCATTCGTGTATTGCCAATCGCACCACTCGTGTTGTGTCAGGTTCGTGAAGCCATGCAATAGCAATTGCTATCGATCTCTTGTGTCCAGGTGCAAACATTGAGACGAGCCGTATGGAAAACCTCGCTTCAATGGTTCTCATTCTCCAGTAGTTTTTGTGAGGAATTCATCTGCATCGTTTTGAGGGCCTATATTTCTCACGACCATATTCTCAATATTACACTCCGGGAAGATGGCCTCGGAAGGTCCTGTCGTATGGAGGTAGTGTCTGAAACGGATGTGCTATGGACGTCCTTATTAGGCGCAGCTGGAAGCAAGAGCAAGAAGGCCGCCCTTGTTAGAGCATGCAAAGCATGCTGCATTAGTGATGGCCTAATATCGGAGCCTATCTAGGTGGACGGCAGTTCAGGTAAAAAGGGAAACAAGAATAAATTGCAGTTGCCAGATATATTTCGAAGTTGCTATCAGCATGCCTGATACTTCCTATTTACTGGCTGCTGAAGCCAACATCCACAGCCAACAGCGCCAGCGCAGTAGCAATCACGTGATGTGAGCTGGTAGCTTCTATTGTTGAATAACTTCAGAGCCTCAGGTCGTTCAACATCACGGAACCCCTAAGATATTCAGTATGGTAAGGTAGGCTGTGATATTCGGTTGGCGTTATACATGTTCTCCAATGAGATGGTAGCTTTGACGAGTCAGCGCTGGATGACTTCTAGTTATCAGGCGTCCAGCCGCGGACGGGGATCGCCCATATCAAATTTCTTCAGCCTTGTCTGCATTACAAGTCCACAACCTCAGGCAAGTTCCATGGTCAACAGATCTTACATCGTCTGTACGCTAATTGCATTCTTGCATAGCAGCTATCGTCAGAACTCTACGACTTCGAACCGTCACCCCAGGAGCATAGCTATTATGTCGAACGCAAAGGTTGACTATGCGAAATCAAGATGGAGAGCGTGTTCTCCGTAAGCTTCTCAGCACGAGGAGGCGTACAGAGTAACCACTCACCTCCAATGTTGCCCGCCTTAAACCTTCCGTTCCAACAGAAGCGATGTGTTGTTGCATAATTAAGGCACGGGGAGAGCAGGCTTACGACTAGTGACCAGGCGGAGGGTCTTCTCATTCTACTCTTGATGCTCTATCGTTACTCTGTCAAGGCGCAGACCACATTGTGGACCTAAGGCCACCCGTTTCACCTTTCAGCTGACTGGCCTCGAAGCTCAGCTCCCCTTTCCGGCTTTCAGAATCTCTTTTTTGGAAATACTTATATACCATCGATTGTATCTTGTCTGGCACAGAATCATCCTTCATTCACCGCACTTCTAGCATTAGCATCGTTGCCCATCCTCTCGTTACAGACAATCGCAGTTGTTCAACTTCCCTCAAAACCACATTCGCTTCGTACAAACCAACCAAAATGCCTTCCATCGGTTCTATCAGCGCGGCTGTCTTTCTATTATCTGCTTTCTCTTCTGCGCAAAACGACGCAATCGACCTTGTCGCGGTTAGCTTTTTCTCAAGCTCTTCGTACACATTGATCGTTGTCGTACTAACACGTTTGCTTTAGTATGTACAAGCCGGAGTAGATCAACAAAGCTACTACACCAACCTCGCTACAAAGACCGAGTTCAAATCGGACATCGCCGCTATTGTATCCGTCGCCCCTCCTTCTGGCGTCGCTCAAGTCCAAAGCGACCCAGTCGCCTTCGGATACAATCTAGCAAATCCGACCATCGCCCCAGCATGGGCCACTGCGATCCCGACTCCCATTCTCAATTCTCTCGATAAACTCTACGTGAACGAGGACGAAGTGGCATACGATGTCAAACTTATCGCCACCGGATCCCAAGCCTCTTCCATCTTCGCCAACACGGCTGTCCCCACCAGCATCAAGGCTGCCTTTACTAGCGACCCCATAGGCTTCATTGGAGACCTTGTGGCCGCCGGCACGGCGCCGGCTTGGGCTACCAGCATCCCAGCACCGTTGCAGACTCAGATCATCTCGGTCTTCAACCTAGAATTGTACACAGTCATCGCAGACTACGAGGCCAGTATAACCTACTCGACTCCTCCTGGGTACCGTCTACAAACTGGTGCGTCAACTTCCACTCCTCGTACCTCGACCGGTACCGCGGTATCCACCAGTGGGAAGCCTTACTACCCCAGCGCAAGCGGGGCGGCATGCCCTACCTGCCCATCATGCTCACCCGTCACTGTGGTAGTTACAGTCACATCCGGCTCCCCGTCCACCAAGCCCACTCCTGCAACATCTATCTCTCGCGCATCCACCGGCCTCCCAAGTTCGTCCAAAGCCACCAGCGCATCGGTCGGTTCACTCAAGACCGGGGCTTCCAGCGGCGTCGCGGCCTTTACAGGATCGAAGACTGGAGCTCCTATCGCCTTCACGGGTGCGGCGGCTCCGATGAAGACCGCTGCTGTGGGTGCTGCCCTGCTATTTGCTGGAGCCGGGGCCCTATTGAATGCTTAAGTCTGTGATCGGACAGTGACGGATGTACGTTGGGGGTGCGGGCGGGGAAAATGATGCATCGCCGGAATAGATCTTGTTTTCTTATCATAAGCATCGGCGGTTTGTGGAAAGTCCTCGTGTTGTTGTACTAGATGTATAGTACCCAATCTAATATAAGTTTCGATTCTCCAGGAGCATGTACTGTCTCACTTGTTCACAACGATGCAATGTTTCAAGTTATGTTCGAGTCGGGCTTCCTTCCGAGACTTACATCATGATCAAAGGTGACAAGTGTAACTGCTCGATTAGTTGAGAGAATGAAAACATTAGGCAGTACAATATAAAAGGCGTAGAAGCGTGAGAAGGTAGAAGACAATTTTAGGCGAAGAGTGTGGGAGTACCAAAGATCCGCTTCTTTAGGTTAGTGTACTTAGTTTATGAGAACTGCCAAATCTGTTGTATTCGCCTATGCCTCACTAAATCGTCCTTGCTGTAGGGCAATTTGCCATGCCTGACGTTACAGAGGACGACATATATCGCGCCTCCACGCAGTACAGGTTGTGGTCCTTCACCGGGGAAGCTCTTGCGTCCCTCCGGTCCACCACCAATGCAACCGCTGCTGAAGGCGTGAGGGCTGCAATCAAGAATGTTCGCTCTCTGCAGGCCAACACAGACGCAATGGAGCGGGGGAACGACCGTCCAGTGGAGGTTGACTGCCTCACTGTGGAAGAAGAGCAGAGGATGGTCGGATACTACTGCTTCAAGACCATGCAGTTTGCAGACCACTTCAAGCTCGGTACCTATGTCAAGGTAATCCATTACGCTTACTTGACAGTAAACTACTCGCTGACTCCTACCGACCATGCCAGGCTTCGGCCGTGCAGTACCTCAAGCGCTTTTACCTCTCGAATTCTCCCATGACATATCACCCCAAAGAAATCATGCGTACGGCGCTTTTCCTGTCAACCAAAACCGAAAACAGCTATATCAGTCTCGATGATTTTACAGCCAAATTTCCAAAGGCGACACGAGAAGACGTCCTCGCACCCGAATTTCTCTTGTGTCAGGGTCTTAGGTTCACTTTCGATGTAAGACATCCCTACAGGGGGCTCGAAGGAGGATACATGGAGCTCCTGGCTCTGGCGACTGGCAAAGGAGTGGCTGGTCCTCACAGTACAGCCTCGTCAACTCAAATAGAACAGCAAGAGATGAAGCACCTGGAGCCAGCAAAGGGCGGGGGAAAAGCAGCTATATCGGCGGAAGATGTGGTCAAGCGCATTGAGAATGCCAAAGGGAAGGCTAACGAAGTTCTGAAAACTTCTGCTTTGCTTACAGACGCCTATTTACTCTACACGCCCTCGCAGATTTGGCTCTCTGCACTCTATTTGGTCGACAAGCCGTTGACTCGCTTCTACATTGATACGAAGTTCCCTACGCCTTCTGAGCTCAAGCCAAAGCTACTGAATACACTGCGAGTCTGCGCTGATCTTCTACGATCGTCGCCATCCGCGGATCCTGGAGAAGTAGAGATGAATGAGTTGAAGAAAATCGACAAGAAGCTGTACAAGTGTCGGAACCCCGAGAAGACAGACCTGGTGGGAATGAATAGGGCACAGAAGAGGGAAGGAGCAGAAGACGGTTTTGATGCAAAGGTGATCAAGAAAAGGAAATTAGAGAGGGAGAAATCGGAGAAGGAAGCTGAAGACATTTTTGGGTCGGCTCTTGCGTTCAAGAAGTAGTGAAGGATATCGGCTCCAAAGACATTACCGATTTGACTCAATGCCACCTTAAGAGGATGGTGCAATTGAATCCTGGATGCTTTGGTACGACCTCCATGCTTTTCATAATGCAAAGACTTACTGACCGTGATCAATGAATCTATAAGCGCCGACCCAGACTCCTCTCCTTATCTGCTGGTCCAAATGAGCATGTAAAACTGGCTTCACATTCCCGAATGTTGCAAGGTTGGTAAGCTTTCTGGCTTTAGAGCCCACTCAAGTTGGGCGCTTTCCCAGCATTTGATGCTTTGTATAGCCAAGAAACAGGCCGTATCCTGAGAAAGCAGAGACTCGAAAGGTGAGCAATCCCACCATATGTTATCTGGTATCAACTTCTGTCTAGTTGGAGCCCCCAAGAGTGTAGGCACTCGATACTTAGTAGCCTGAAAAAGTAAAGCAGGCATCAGAGCTGGCCAAGTCATGATGGAGCGATCATCGCTATCTATGTTATAGCGCGAGACTAATGCGAGATTCTGTACTCTGTAGGCTACAGTGACTCAGAGCTGCCTTGGCGGATCCCATCAATACCTAAAGGACCTTAGGCACTTAGGCAACAACATCGCGCTAAGAGCTCAGCTATTTCATACTTCTCAATTACAATAACTCAACCATACTTCGTACTTCGTAACAGCTCACATCAATTTTTGACCGTACTTCTCCCTCACCACGATTCTCATTCACCACACTTCTCACAAAATTCATCGATCGACATTGCCCACTACACCTTCGACACAATGACAATCCAAGAAATCGCACCAATCGCTACAGCGAAAGACTTGGCCACTCGGCTGGTCAATGGTGTCAGTACTGGCGAGGCCCCTGTTCCAGACGTCGGACCAGGAATGATCACGGATGTGAAGAATCTCTATCAGTCCAAGCGCGACGAGGACGGCAAGACAAGCTGGGTTGATACATACCCTGACGACCTCGAAGAAGCAGCCGAAAATGCTGAGACTGCTCGCTATGCCCTGCTCCTACGCAGCCGCAAGTGCTACGATGGCCGCAAGAAGCTCGAACTCCATTCTATCGTGGTACAATCCCCTTTGCTCAAAGGAGTGCTGGGAAAGGTACTCAGGAAATACCCTGGGATCACCACGACTTTGGATCGATTGACTTTCAAGAGACCCTTCCAGCTCTTTGTCCACCGATGGAAGAATCTGGTCGAAGCTCTCGAGAGCGAGCAAGATCCGGAAACGAAATCTCATGTGCAACTCCTTCACCGAGTCCTAGAGGCGGAATTGAGAGATGACCTCAAAGCGAGAGATGACTACATCCTTAACGGCGTGATTACCTATACTACCATGTGGATGATCTTTGAGCCCGGAATTACCGTGTTCAGCGTCAATAATGGACTGAATCGCGCGGCCAAACTTACGAACGGCAACTACCAACAAACCCAATGCGGCAATAGCTATGCCCTGAGTTGCCAAATAGTCGACTGGGATGGCGAAGCATTTGGTCTTGGTGGTGTGCAATTCGATGTTGGGGAGTGGGAAGGCACGAAGAAGATCACGAAGCTATCCGCCTTTCCATTGGAGTATCACCCCAACCTGATTAAGCTGGAGGATGAGCTTGTGACGAGAGGGAAGGCGTTCCAAGACTTAAGCGGCTATCATTACAAGAACTATCAAGGAATCGCTATTGGTCAAGGGCCATGGGGCCCGGTGAAATACAATGTAAGTGAGCGTTTCATCCGCTGTTCACGATGTGAAGGAACCGAGTCCTCCAGCAGTACCTCTGTTTTGTTTGATACATTCATGGAAGCTCATCTCTTTCGATATTCGCAACATGTCTATGCTCGGTCGTTATTTCCATGCACAATTTCCACCCAATGTCCCCTGACCTACGTTCTCTTCCACTTCCATACCACAAGTCTCAATATCACTACAAAATGTTCATCGTTTCTGACATACTCTGCGCTACTACATAGGTTGACAGCCGCATTATCATCGACACCTATGCGTGGAATCGCTTCAATCCCAATCGCCAGGTTTCACTTTCTACGTTAGCGAAGGGGGCACCTGGCTCTGATGACTCCACTTCCGACTCCGACGATGATGATGATGAAGATGATGACGATGGCAATAAAAGTAGTGACTCATATGTCAGAGTCAGTGAGGGCGAAAAGCCTACGTTGGCCACATTGACTAAAGAGCAACTGCTTCTGTGTAGTGCATCGCTCAAAGGCTACTCTCTGCGAAACAAGAAGTGGCTCACCTTTTCCATCGGCTCGGTGAAAGAAATTGGCTACAATAACGCAGCGTTCGACAGCCTCGTTCTCCCTGAGGATCACAAAGAGCTTATCCTCGCTCTTACTGAGAGTCAAGTGGCTAACAAAGAGACCTTTGACGATGTGATTCAAGGCAAAGGTAAAGGCATGATCATGTTGCTTTCCGGCCCTCCGGGAGTAGGCAAAACGTTGACCGCAGAGTCTGGTGAGTCCTCGTCTCCTCTTCCACTGCACCACTCTGACGCAACGAACCTATAGTCGCCGAGAGCATGCGAGCACCTCTCTACATGATGTCCGCCGGCGACCTTGGAACATCCTCTTATGAGGTCGAATCCTCCCTCAGCAACGTGCTTGAGATGGTCACGAAGTGGAACGCCATCCTCCTCCTCGACGAAGCCGACGTCTTTCTCGAACAACGCTCCTCTCACGATCTCGAGCGCAACAAACTCGTCTCGATCTTCCTACGCATTCTCGAATATTACGAAGGCATACTCTTTCTCACCACCAACCGCGTCGACAACATCGATGCTGCATTCCAGAGCCGGATCCATATCAGCATGCAGTACAATGAGCTGAGCACGAGCTCGAGACGTCATGTCTGGAGCAACTTTTTGAATATGGGTGCGAAAGGGCATGGGTTTTCGGAGAAGGAAATGGATATGTTGGCGGAGTATAAGATGAATGGGAGAGAGATCAAGAATGTGCTCAAGACTGGGCAGCTGCTTGCCAGTAAGAAGGGGGAGGAGTTGGGGCATGCGCATGTGGCGAGCGTACTGGCGATTGAGAAGAGGCACATCATCACTTGAGACATGAGGGTGACGTGGAAGACGTGACGGCTGGGTTCTTGACGACTAGAGATTACATTCACTATGGGTTCGATCATACATTTATCTTCACCGTGGGTCGAACATACATTCACATTCACCGTGGGTCGAAAATACCATCAAATTCACACCCATGAGCTTCACCCTTCGTTCCTGCGAATTGACTCAAAACCTGCTTCACTGGAATTTTCCTCCTATGATAAAACCAATCAGCAAGCCGCTCTCTACCATCTTTCCTCTTCTGTTCTGATACATATATATAAAATGCGCTCATCTACCGATCGGGGACTCTTCTTTGATCAGATTTCCCATGTCCTCTGATCACGTAATTTTCTTTCATGAAGACACTTCTCGCATCGTCCGCTATGTGTTTGGCTATCTCTCGCTGTAAAGGACATTTTCACAGGTTTGCTCACGCGTATATATAGTACATACATCCTACACAACTTCATCGCTAGGCATACATTTCACCCCCCATCAGCTCCAGAAACCTACCTTACCCTGTTCGCTGAATGGGACAGTACATACATCGTATACAATATCAATCACATCCCCTCACTCCTTTCGAATACCAGATTAGTCACGATACAGCTCTCCACTATATACTAACAGCATCTTCGGACTCCACATCAAAGGTTCTCGCCAATCAGTACGTCGTGGCAAACATCATATCTCCATCCACAACCGATGCAATCACAACGTTGTATTAAATCGAATAAGAGGAATGCCTTATCACGAAAAGTTGCGACAAACAAAGCACGACTTCATAACAAGGCGGGGTGTTTGAAGAGATCCGTATACGGAGATCCTCAAACGAGCGACGAAAGGAAAAATCATCTCTGCCACCTCGAGCACGGCTTCAGCCTCTACGAACAGCGTTGTATGATCGAGGTCTTTGTTGAGTCCTTCACAGTCACCGGAGTTGGCATGTAAGAAATTGATCAACGTATGGGAAGGAATTTTTTGGTGAGGAGAGCTGGATAGATGCGCTCAAGAACGGTATTTCCCCTTCTTTTCCCCACGACGCATGATTGTCACATTCAGGAGCGATCGTTGGGGACGTTTTACTGAGGAGGTTGCGCTTATATGTGAATTCCTTTCGTAACGTTGGTTGTCTTTGCAAAGTATCGCGGAGAAGCTAATCAACGTACTGATTTCTATTGATCATGTGGGAAGAGCTGGATAGATGAGCCTATTCCTTCCCTTACTTGTTGTTATGTGGGCTTCAGATCACGGTCTTTGCAGCCACATATGGCTGTTGGGAACATCGGTTCGAAGAACCTTGTGTCCTATACCGAACATGTCTTCTCCCTATTACCCGTCTTCGCGAAGTACGATCTCATCAAGGCATTCGCTCGTGGAGAAGTTCACAGACATCAAGTATGGCATGTTTAATGTTAACCAGAGCACTGAGAATGGTTTCCTTATCGGAGAGAACTGGATACCCGAGTTCAAGGCTAGATTATACAATTCCAAATGTGCTCAGGACCATAGTCTTCTCGGCCACAGAGGGCTGTTGGCACTGTTATTTAGAAAGAAGTGGAGTCTTGCACCGAACATCGCAATTCTACCTATCGTCACAAAGTATGACCGACCTTCAAACAATCTATTGAGTGCTTCATAGACGCCAGATATGGCAGGTGAGGGATCAACTCCACTTACAGAAAACAAGTCTTCTACGGGAAGAGCTGCATATCTGTGCTTAGAAACTCATTCTTTCTCTTAATTCATAGTCGAGACCTCGGTCTTCTCAACCATAAACGTTCGGTATCGTCTTCTCACGCACAATAACAGATCAAAGCCGCAGCGTTCCAACATTGGATAAAGACTTCGCATTCTTTGGAGCTATACCGATAACTGGAGCAAATATGTCATCACTTTTACTACTCCCTCACGCACGAACATTCAACTTGTATACAAACCGAGTTCCAACGCTGGCTATCAACACCAATCACCAAGGCTTATTGCACTTTTATAGTGTTTCAAAGCCCGCGTGCCGAGCTGTATTGACAGTATCGATCGTGCGGGTGACCCCTATTCGAATGGCATAGGGATACTCAACAGTCATCTTTTTACAAGTCAATTACACTCTTTGCTATTCAGCTGCTTGACTCAGCCCGAGAGTCGACGATATAAGCATTAGTCTTGCGTAAGTCGGCGCCGACGCCGCTGCTTAGGAAGGGTACATTTTATTAGAACTAGATGAAGAGCAAATAGCAAAGCGGCCGATTACGCCTATGTTTAGGGGGACTGTTATACTAGTCTCAGATATAATTCTTTCAAAGTCTTGGGATGTTCCTTCGGTTGCTATAAATATATAAAGATCCCTTTATTCAAATTACTGCGACAACGGGTTTACCACCCGAATCACCTCAACCTATAGTTGGGAATTCTTCCATTTCTAGATAATCAACATGCCTATATCTGCCATTGCTTGCGCTCCTCGTACAACAACATTCCTCACCACATCGCGGCGTGCGTTAGGACCTATGCTCCACAACATCTGGCGAAAGGATGAACTCAATTCTATATCGAACTTGACACAAAATTTACTCAAGCAGGCCAAGGATCAGATATGAATGTTATATCTACTGGTTTGGTTCGACACCTTTCTTTAGAATTGCATTCTCTGTCTGAAGTAGGCTTCAAGGGTCTCTCCATGCGTACAGCTGATCATCGAGAAACTATTCTACATCATTGGGTTTGATTGCGAATAGTTGTTGCTGGCATACTGAGAGATATTCGTTGTTTTGTCGCTCCAGAGTTAACCTCAGAAGATGAGTTCACTAGCTATCGCATTTGAAATACAACACGACTGCGTATTTATATTGGCATCGCTTGCAGGTCCATCATTGCCATCAAACATGTCAGAGAAGCTTTGACGATTCATCGAAGATGTGGAGAACCCTCGCTAGGCCGCAGAAAAGGAGTTCCGCTACTTTAACACAACTCCTGATATTAGTGTAAAACTAGCTCAAGAATACAACATGTTTTTCTTAATTCATTGATAGCCCATCACAAGTTCCAGACGCATAGGAGAAGGCAGACGCGAGACACGGACATCCTAAGTTCTTGTTTTCAAGGAGGGGTCAATATCCTTGAAGACAAGGATTCGAATAAGAGAAACTTGATAAATCACACACGCCTTCAGCACACACCGACACTGACGAAGATATCAGGGTTCTCGAAATAGAGGACGTTAGACTGTTGCATCCGCCCCTGCGAAGTAATTAAGAAGCCTATGAGTATGCTGACTGGAAAGCAAGACTGTGATCTGAGGACGTGATCAGTGCGGAGCTGTACAAAGGAGATGCGAGCCGCCTAATGGCTAACGATAAAAGCGCTGAACTCACGGTATCCTAGCCACAGAAGCCTACGACAGCACGTGCTGCACGGCGACAATCATACGGTGCGTCCGCGAAGCAATCCACCATCAGTATCAGCCAGCCTGGTCTCTCTATGATAAACGAAATGCCGCATCTCTTTCTCGGAGACTGCTATGTTTCTATAAGCACCGTTTCGCAGAATCTACAGCCATAAACGCACAATACACAATCAACACATACCTCATCTCTCCAATCGGACAGCCCAAAGCACGGTGGACTGAGACACCTAGTTAATTAAAGCGAGTCTAACATTACCTATATCAGCGCTACAAGTACATAGAACACAACAGTCATCTTGCTTTGCATCAGGACTTACCGCCGCAAACGGTCTCCTCGGGTGGCTTCTGCCGCTGCGGAAGAGTTTGAGTCGATGAGGCGATTCGGATGCTAAGGTGGGCTTTACTAGTCAGAGATTGCAGAAAAGGTGCTGGTGACTTTGTCTATGTTTGCTAAGGCTTCTGCATTGATGTAGCAGAACAAGTTGAGCTTGGCACATGTTCTACCAGCTACCCGCAGTTATTCGGTACTTTCATCTTGCTTGAAGACTTTGGTCCATCGTTATCATATTTTCTTCCACTCAGCAGCGTGCTTCAGAGCGTTGCTGACCTTTGTAATGCTCTTGAGATTGTAAAGCCAAGTACAGAAGTTGCCTGGACACCGAAGGCTACAGGTTCGGTTTTCGTTAGCAAACTCGCTACAGGGGTACCCATTTTGTTGTCGACATTTTTCATGGACGTATGACACCACTGGATGCTGTTCCAGTACGAGTTCTTTGCCCTATTTCGCTACAAATTCTTCCCACGTCAATATACACCCAACAAGTTGGAGCAATACCAGAGGGTTGTGGCACTTCAGTACCTATATTTTATTGACCAAAATGCCACATTGGGACGAGCTGTTGGAAGCCAAAGCCCTGGGCGTAAGTATTGCCATAACCTAAAGGTAATCACTACACATTCGGATGACGTTTTACCTATAAACTTGAGTAGAGAATTCCAGAAGAACATTTCCGGCAAGCATGAATGCACTTGCTTTACTTTGCTTTGAACCCGACCATCAACCTGTCGTTCAGTGCGTTACCGAGTAATCAGGTCGGTATTAATGGATGCTCAGTCTTCTCCACTCCAATTGCCTGATAAGGGAAGCATTGGATCATCGAAGTTTGCGTTCTTGGATAGTGTAAAATCGGCCATTTGTCCGCATCCACATGGTATTCGATCCCAAAAGGGGCACGAAGGTTGACGGCCGACTCGCTAGTCTCTGGCTCGGGGTGTGGAAGGGTTTCGGCTGCAGGCTGCATAGACACGTTGCGATCAAGTAAATCTGCTTTATGCTCATAGCATTTGACACGATTCCCCCAACGAATCCGCACGTATCTTCTACAACAAGGTCGAAGCCACGTCCCGAAAGATCCTGAACGGGCGCGATATCATCCCTAATTAGCAGGTAGTCTCTCTAGGTATATGATGACTGTTCATCTAGTCGACTGATCGGAGGCGGGTGCAGTGCTGCAGAATTACGATTTGGTTTGGCCCTCGGCTTTGCTTGCCCATCTTTTGTGTTCCTGTTAGTCTTTGAGCTGCTTGCCTGCTGGACTCTGCCTGGGTTGCTGAGCAGCCATTGCATTCTGAGCCATCGACAGCTAAGAGAAAACTATTCCAATACAGATAGTGAGGCTGAGCAATTGCTCAAGGAACACAGAGACTATTTTCGAACCGGTCGTATGTGACACCAGCATCGTTGCAAGCAGGTCCATCGAAGCATTGAATCCGCTCGCTGTACATGCCCGAGCATAGAAGGTGGCCAGGCCTGGCGCTGTTCAGTAGCTCTACCTGTGCTTCGAAGACAACGATGCACGGTGTTGGATCGGGAGCGTATCTTCGACAATGGGCCGGCTTTGTATCGCACAGGATAACAGATGTCCAGGGTTCAATTTTAGGGACCTTTGGCGGACCGCATCTTTATCTGCGTGTTCGAGTCCGAGAGGTTCACGGAGGCTAGAATTGGTGCTTGAGGTGTACGGTGGTAGACGTGGCACAGCAGCACAGTGAAATGGCAACACTGTTCACCCTCAGCATGTAAGACGGTCCAGATGCATACGAATGGCGCTCGCAATTGGCGTCCTGGAGCGACGCATGAGGTAATTCCATGAATAAACAGCGGGTGCAATCAAGTGGAGGCGGCGGATACAGGTGCTTGGTGGCTTGAAGGGTTCTGCAATGCGTTGCGCGAAGTCCCTTTGAATGTTCTCTATTACATCATTAAAAACTATGATAATCATACATAGGTAGCTGCATACCTCGTATGGACTGCTGGTGCTAGAAAGTCTCTCGTCCCATCACAGCCCAAAAGTAGCGCCAGTCCTTCGGCTTGGCAGGATAATGATGTTGAGTTTTGCATTCCTCTGCTAATGACAGTCACCTTCACCATAAACGCGGGACAACTTTCTTCTTCGATCCTCACCACTTTGCTTGCATGGCTGCAGCCTACGTCTTCGAAGGTCCGTACCTCTAGACTCCAGGCTCGATCGTACAGGCCTCATGTTAGGATGACATGAGTGATACTTACCAGTCTCAGGCCATATACTCCGACTAAGCATTTCGTCGCCTTCGACCATATACCCCGACTAAGCATTTCGTCGGCGGCGGGGGGATTTTTTTTCAATATCTTCCGTCGCCCCTTTCGCGAACGAACCCGCAGCGCTCAAAGGGAAACATTGCCGGCTTAGAGACACCACTCCGAAGCGCCTTGACGGAGAATCCTTACCAGACATTGGGCCATGAAGTAAGAAGAGGATATCCGCGACGTCGATAGTCAATGAGACGGTAAAACAAGAGTATGCGGAATTACAACAAGCTGTATGGTCCTTCACTCATCTACTATTGCAAGCGTGTCTCTCAGCGAGCACTATGCGCAATCTGCCGAGATCGATGAGGCCTATAATAATCCCGATCGTCAGCATCTCGCTCACGCTTCCAACGATCCGTGGTCCACCAATCGATCACAGCCCTGGTTTTTCCATCCTCGCTATCTACCAGACACCGAGCTTCGAGCCTCTCTCGATCCCACATACAGTAGCCCCATTCAAGGAGCTCGCTGAGATGGTCCCTCGACACCCACATAAGCCTAATCGGCTCGCCAGGAGCAATATCCTCATGTCGGTCCATGAGAAATCTGTATCCCGCGCTTGGCGAACTGGCTAGCGATCCAGGCCATGCTGCTATATCGTTAGCAGTAGTTACTCCTCTATAGTCGCCCTCAAGTGAAAAGCGATACGAGGGGCAAGCCTCTTGAAAGTTGCAACCATAGTGGTACATCCGGTAGCCGGAAACAGCGTGCTGTTCACATTCCCGTATATGTCCGACCAAGTCGTCCGGTAAGGTATGGCGATGGCAGAAGGGACAGGGGCGGCACCAGATTGTACCCGGCTGATGGGACAAGTGATACCATACACACTCCATCTCCTCGAGTTCCCAGGCTGTCATGTGTAAGAAGAAGACTTCTTGAGATTGGATGTAGTCATCTTTCGCCTCACAAGTCAAACCCCATACTCCAAGTGTATCAGCAGGCCTGACTTGTACGTCCACATCAGGACTGTCCACAGGGTTTGCTCGTGCGTCTTCCCCAATTCTTGATGGAAGGTAAGGCTCATAATAGGCCTCGAAGTACAGGCGCAGACGCCATAGCGCTCTGCGTATCCGATGAAGCTCTGTTGATGATTGGCGTCTTTCCTTGAAGCTCATGGTGAATGGATGCCGCATTCTCCGGTAAAATCGGTCGCTACTGATACTGCTCTGTATCCTAGCCGCGGTCTTAGGCAATCGAACCTTGATAAAGGAGATCTCAGCGCATGTTATGTCGTTACATATATCGACAGCCTCCCTCAACATGTCCATTGGCTTTGACAACGCTGTAGAGGCGAAGTCAAGATTGATCGTGGTAGAGCGATCCCGAAGGAGTGTGTTTATGTATTCATGGAGAGCCTCATTGCTAGGATGAGTCTTCCGGCCTTGGCGAATGGATATGATCGTGCAAAGCAGCTTTTGCAATTCCATGTCCATACTTGAGCAGTGTATGGCACAAGACAGCATTCTGTAAGGGTACCTTTCATAAAGTGCTCTTGCTTGAGCATTCGCTTCAACAAAAGCATGAAGTGCAGGGAGACCAACAGAACGTCGCATGATGTCCTCAAGTACCTCGTTGGGCAGCCTATCTAGTCTGCTTTTCGTAGACGTTGATGTCGAGAAAGTTAGAAGTCTATCAGGCATGACCTTGAGACTGTGATTCTATACTGGAAGTACCGCTGGAAGTCTACAGCATACGGATGAATTGGCATGGATTATGCGGCGATACTGACTGGCAACTGCTTGAAGCTCTCATCCGTCAACTTTGAAATGCTTGGAATGGACAACTTAGGAGCAGAGGAATAGACTTGTGGGTTCTTATTCATCAATACTGTTGGGGTACCGATCAATATTTGAGGCTTTGTATGGTGTGAAAAGGACTGAGGCAGGGCTTTTTCGATACTTATCACTTCAACATGTTTGTCTTACTGCCGCTGGAACTTTCACAATTAGTCACGGGTCTTTGAATTCAACAGAGTGAAAATTTACAGTTGACAGTCATTGGTTGGGGAGAATTTGCTTTAGTACCTGAGATCTGCCAAGCTTTAGAAAGCCTGCGCTAAGGCTCTTTGGGCTAGCAGCAAAGCTATTCTAGATCAGGCAAATCGTTCGGAGGAAAGATTTTCCGTGACTGCGCTGCAAGACAGCAAGAGCGACAGACAATACGATCCGATCGCAGTCACTCTACTGTCTTAGCAGAATATCCTACGTCCTCATTCACAAAGCGAAGATTCATTATTAGCAGTATTCACTGAAGTGAATGCTACGCGTAGACACTCTGAGCAAGATGTGATACAAGTTTACTTGACTGGGAACTCACGCTCATGGATAGGAATTCACTATCAGCATCTACAAATATCCTTCAGAATCGCAATACATTGGGAGAGTGCCACACGTTCCGCATTGTAGCCTGTGAAATCTGTATGATAGATTTAGCAGATCTCTTCTTCCCAGTACTTGATCGGTCGAGCCGACCGATTTCATCGCGGGGTTTCGCTGGTGGTGTTTCTTTTTGGAGACTTGAGTGGCCCCTCCAGTCTGGAGCAGATCAATACCAAGGTCTTCGAGCATGGGATACTGCCATGCGAGTGGTGTGGACGAAAGAAAATAACTAATCGTTGAGTCCAAAGAGCGTGGCATTTGCTAATAGTTAGGACATGAAGAGCACAAGATTTCACATGCGGAAATAAAATTATTGTCAGATGTCCTTTTCACAGAGGCTTCCCAGCCCTGTACTGTACCCTCAGAGATGGGGAAGTACAGTCAGGTACCAAGCAGAGCTACCTTGTAGGCTTCTCTGGATTTGCCACCATCGCTTAGAGATAGAGCTATTACAGACTGAAGAGTTTCTCGAAAGCGATTAGGCACGCTAGTTATCGCACTTCATCTCCGCAGTTATGAGTTACTTTCCCTCGTGTTCAGCTCATTTGATCAGCTGATATGATTACAGACATATGCAAACCTCCAGAGGATCTTACATCCATCAGCGTTCCAGTCTCCTTAGCTGGACCACACTCCCCAGACGCCTACTAACAAGGAACTACACGAGTGTTTGATGACCAGGAGGATCTCGGCGCGACATCTTGTTGGTACAGAAAATATATTTGTGGTACGTACCTTACCCCTGCCTCGCGTTCGTCTAGGTCAGTCTCACCTGAATTAATTCCTAGTCTCATAAGAAGTTGCTGGTCCCATCTGTTGAAGTCTTATCTAATTACCTCCAGCCTGAAACGCCAGCACGCACAGCAAGGATATGCTCTACACACTGTCTCCACTTCGCCGCATAGATGCGAGACATCAAGCTTGTCTCGTCTCCAAGGACTCAATACGACAATACTGGAGCTCCGCCGCTTGAAACGGCAACCTATTGCATTGTTATCTACCAACAAACATACCAGGATCTCCCAGTTGCAACATTAGGAAGTCAAACCAATTGGAGTTCCCGCCTTCGCTATTAAGGCCTATATATAAATATACGGTATGGGCATAACTTCGTAAGCTCGAAGAATGTCTCTCTCTGCATTAGTAATTTTGACGACTGTATACTTCTCTTTGGTGGACGCCACGCTAATATCTCGTTAGGATGTAACGGATAACCATTTTTGCCATTCGGGTCCTCTGAGATATCGAATGAAGTCCTATAAAATGGCTCCTTTACAACATAACGTACCCACGTACAATGCTCCGAGTCGGATACACCTCACTCCTAGTTAAGTCCCCATCTAATATAAAACATCCGTCATCCAACTCGATGCAGGTGCAAATATCTTAAGCAGTCGAACTCCGTAGAATAATCGCCAATGACATCATCTACCCGACTTGTCTCGTGGCTGGGTCACCAATTCAGAAGCTGAGACGTCCGCTGCTAACATATCGAATGAGATCACCCACGTCTTCTGTGTTGAATGGGAAGAATCCGAGATGGAAACTCAAGTGGTTAGAATGTCAACTTGCGAAAGCGTGAGAGTCGTGGAATGGGAGCTTGACAGCGGCTAGTGGGAGGGGAGATATATGCGAAACAACGACTGGGTTTTGAGCCATGACGATCTTTCCGGGCGGATCCTGGATCTAGGTTGACACAAGTCGCATTTGACACTTGACACCGGACAGACCTCCCCGCTTGACAATCATTATCTTTTGGTATAGAGCACTTCACGTATGCAATTGCATGAATGATCAGCCCTTCCTCTTATCGCTTCATTTTAACACGTTCGACGATACCGTTGCGGCCAACAGCGCTTATCTTTTGTGACAATAGGAATAAAGTACGCTAGCTACCTGGTTGTGTCGATGACACTTGCTTCTTCTCCATTGACACTGTTCAACTTCAAATATGTCGTACCCCACTTGCAAGTCAATCCATTACCCCCGCACCTCGACGGTGTAGATAAGCCTGCTTCGCCCTGAAAAACTTCTTCCTTCTTCCACTACTTCACGATCATTGATCTGACTACAGTATTGAGCTTGACTGAATGAAAGACCCCTCAACCGATGACAAGATGACGAAGTCACCTCCAAGCAAGATGGCCTCAGCTATTCTCGGCGTGCGCTGACTGCTACCGTCAATTACTTTTCACAAAGCCTCGCTGATACTGCGAGCTTTCTATACAGCACTGCACCCGAGGACAGCTCAGAATTAGAACGGATTCCAGAGCACGAGCAAGAGCTGCCTCATCAACCTTCGTCTGATCAACTTACAACTTACAAGAAGATACCGAAGCATTCTGTTAGGTCTGACAGGCTGTGTTCTGGTCACGTAGATGTAAGTCGAGGCACTCATTGAGCTGAATGAATTATCATGCTGACTTTCGAAGGTCCCCAAAATCAACCTTGCAGCTGCCATCAGATTAGACATACGCCACTTCCAGAGTCATTCTATCTGCTCCATCACTGTTGAAGCCGCAAAATCACCGTACCTTCATAAGCTGTTGAGCTACGTGAACACATTCGAGTACGAATACAGTCCTCCGAAGAAGGTAGTGCCTTGCCTTGTTTCAACGAGTGGCAAAGCCGCTGACAAATGGCAGATTGAAAATTCATGCAGCGAACGCAAGTTTGTCAACTTGTATATCGCTAAACAGGCACACGATGTCGCAAGCACAGCGAGCGCGCAACCTCCGAATATTTCATGCTCAACACTAGTCCCTTCCCCTGTTTGCACACCGCCTGCCAGCCCCAGACTACCTGCTAAGGTGATCTCGACCGCTCAGGAAGGTCATTGTTTGGCCCAGGACTCAAAGAATTGTGAGGAATTGAACAAAGCCCTGCAAGTGGAGCGTGACAGACCCACGCTAGCTTTGGCTATTGGCGAAGATCAGGGCTGGGTACCAACCGATACCAAGCGTACTTCTGAGGACCAAGACGTAGATAAGATTGACGGCAAGAACTTGTCTAGACGGGTGGTAGGATTGGCAGAACACTGTGACAAGGAGAAGGCGTTACCGGGACAGCCGTTTTCCAGAACTATTGCGCGAGAAGGGCTAGATAAGGTCGCGGAAGACGCAGTCAACGCATTGAAGAAAAAGCATGCTGAGGATCTTGCTACTTTGAAGAACACTGTGCAGAAAGAAAAGCGGACAATGCAGGCCATCATCGACGACCAAGCGAAGAACCTGGAAGCCGCTCGTCAAGATATTGCTAGGAAGGAACTGTCCACAAAAGCTACAAGCCAGAAAGGTGGATCACTGTTGTCAGACAATTTGACATTTGTCGAAGCACAGAAGAAGATCCGCGACCAGCTTATTGTCAACGAGAATAGCCCAAAGGTAACCATACCTCGGTCGCATATTGGTAATTACGGGAAGAAAGGTACGAAGTTGGGAGATCACACGAGAGAGACGTCGGAAACTCAACGTCATACAGAATCGTCGCCATTGTTCGGAGCCAAGGAAAAGATTGCAGAGCTTGAGAAACTCAATATCGAGCTCACCGGCTCTAAAAACGATCTCACTTCGCAACTGAAGACTACAGGAGAGCATATCGAGCATCTGGAGTGCCGTTCGAGGGAGGCCAATCATCGTGTCGCGGAGGAACTCTGCGCCTTAAACTCTTCGAATATAGATCTACGAAACAAGGTGCAGACCCTCAGCGAGGAATTCAATGTCCAGAAGAGCTTGACAAAGAATGCACAACATCAACTCAGAGCAGATACAGTAGCCTACGAATCGATGCTCAACAACCAAAAAGAGTACTACCAACAGTCACTCACAGCACTCAAAACCACCAATAGAAACACCACCAATCGCGAAGCTCGGCTTCGGAAAGAAATCAGTGCACGTTTCCAGAAGCAATACAACGACGCCATGAAGGAGAAAGCTAAGCTGCGTATAGAAGCTGATATACGTCTTGAAAAGAAACTCCTCGATATTAAGATCTGCGGCGAGCAGATGGTGGAGTCTTATGCACATCTCGGCATAGATCTTCTCGACTACCTGCTGAAGCTGGAAAAATGTTTGGCAAGCAAAGGGTATGTGATCCGATTACAGGAGTATCATCTGTTTGTCACCAAGGCACGGAGTGACTTGGTACTTTTCAAGCGCGGGGGAGATGATGATGCGATCTTTTACGGTGAAGAAGAGGGCGTCAAGGACGACGTGTATGAGAATGTGACGGGGGAGAATGAGAGTATACATGCGGGAAATGGGGATCAGTGTGAAGGTGACCTACGAGGAGAGGACTCGGCAGGCCAAGGTGCGCTCGATAGTCCACCAAGAACAAATCTTGAGGATGTCGAAGGGAACACACGATCAAACGCTACGAATCCTGGCCTCCAATACCAAGCTCTGAAACCAAAGACATCTCCATTCATTACCATTACCAAGTTGAAGCTTAGGGACGAAGACATCCACGATCGAGATGGCTTATCAGATCCAAACGACGCCAATTTCGGAGGCCGATCAGCTACCGAATCAGCTTTCCAAGATGTACACGAAAACGCAGAAACTTCTACATCATCAGCTCCCGTTCACGATAAGGCCACCCATACGCTTCCAAACTCCACATTTCCAACGAACCTCTTCTCAAGCGCACAGCCACGACCACTCAAAAACCCTACGTCCCCCATCCCCACAACGAAATATGTCCCCAACAGCGCCAGTCCCTCCTCCACCTTTCCTCTCCATCAAAACTCCAATCGCGCCATCACCACCTCTCCCCCACCAACCCCCCAACCCCTAACCCTATCCATAACCTCCTTCGCAGACACCTCCCGCTCGGCATCCTTCACCACACCACCACCCTCACCTCCACTCCGAAAACCTTCACCACCCCCAACACCCATGACAGAAAACGCACACGAGCCAAGAACCAAACTAGGAAAAACGCGAGCAGAGGTAGTGGCAGAAGTGGCCGCGGCACTTGCATTGCGGAAAGTTGAGGAAGAGAAGGATGCGGTTGAGAAAGAGAAGGAGAAGGAGAAGGAGGATGTTGGCAAGGAGGAGAAAGAGAAGGAGATTGGAAGCGTGGCGATATAGGAGTTGCGACGGGGTGTGGGATGAGGGATAGGGGATGAAGAGGTTGGGGAATGGGAAGGGTGCGGTGGGTGGGAAACGATTGGGATGATCTGAGGTTGGATCTTTTGGAGCTGATGATAATTATGGATATGGATATGGAGATCCGCTATGGGATCGAAGAGAAGAGAGAGAAAGCATGCATGCAATGCAAGTTTATATGCCGATAATCCCCTTTGCACGATCCTCATACGTTCTTGATTTATCTCGAGTGATTCACACATGCCACGCTGTAGACAACTGTGCCGAGACGCTCTGTAGAACCACGTACGGAGTCATTCCAGTCTTAATTTCCAAATTGGAATAAACGCTTCCCTACTTATGCAGACGCTGATGCTGACGATGAATTTTTAAAAAATCTTCTCGAGGCTTCGCGCTTTGCGTTGTGATGATTAGATTCTCTGAAACCCAGGCAGGCAGGGTAGGCCGAGCACTTCTCAGCTCTTATTCGATGCAAGAATATGATGGCGTACGCGCGCTTGGGCGTAGCTGTTTCGATTTAGAGATAGATCTTATTACAGTAAACGCGAGCGAGTATTGGAGTACAGAGTGTATTATCAAAAACCAAAAAAGTTCCGTATCTACATCCAAGTCGATTTCCAATTCTTCAAGAAGGGAGGAAAGGAGCCATATTCACGCGTTGAGCCCTGAGTACACTGATTTTAAGGTTGGAAGAGCAAAGCTCAGCTCCGTGTCTGTCAATTCCATCGACCTAGTTCTATTACGGAGGAGCGCTTTTACTTGGTTTTGGTCTAGAAAGACCTTTGTATAGTAATTATACAATATTCTGGCATCGAGTCTGCTGTCTAAACTGTCAATTTAGTAAGATCTGAAGACTACTGATGCACACACAGGCTCCGGAGCGACTTTGCCAAAGAAGACGTCCAAGTGTATGGATGTGGGAGAGCTTTCGCTATGTGAATTTGAGATGATGGTGCCCTATACTAATAGTGCAAACCCTGTAGAATTTCGATCAGGAAAGTGGCTGACCGAAGCCATGGTTCGAAGCCGTTGGTTGCGCCGGTCATGCTTTTCAGACTTGGCATACATGTGGCTTATCCTCCACTCTCGGCGCCAGAGGATGAGATACTTGTTACAGTAGGTATCTTTTTTATCGTGATATATCGACTACATATGATAAAGGGGTCAGCATCACCGGGTACTCGGCATCGATAAGGGGCTAGATTGTCGTAGGGCTGAAGATGACGTACAAATCAGCCAATCATCACGCGCGTCAATAATTACCGGTTTTGGAGGCATCGTCAGTGTTTCAGTATGTCATTTACGGCCATCAGTATCTCCAGCAAAAGAAACTCGTCACATTCAACCCGTCTCATCGACATACACGGGAAGAGTCAACATCCAGCATCTCGCCACATGCCAAGCTCAAAATCAACACCACATACGTCCTTCCCATAAAGCCTCTCTCTAACTGGACCTCCTCCTGCCGCACCGCAAATACTCGCACCTTCCTCACCAAACACCACAACCATGGCCGAAGTAATTAGCGGAGCCACCGGTGCCCTCCAAGGCACAGTGGGCGGCATGCTCAACAAAGGCTCCGCCTGGCTCGACAGTATCTTTCCCCCTGAAAAGCGCAACGAACTGATAGCCAAAATGTCCAAGTTCGCTACCGAAAAGCCCGCGCTCGCCGTACGTTTCCCCACCCCCCACAGATCACAACACAAACATCCTAACCATCTCCCCTTTTGCAGTCCTTCATCGCCTCCCAAGTCGCCCTCACCGGCTTCCCGCTCGGCCTCTTCATCGTCATGACAATCGCCCTCGTAATCTTCGCCCTCCTCGCCGGCCTCATCATCGGCCTCGTCGGTGCCGTCCTCTTCATAGTCGTCTGTGTCGGTTTCGCACTCATCATCCTTCTCCCCACCCTCTTCGTCACCACGGCTGCTGCGACGTTCATCTGGTTGTGGGGGTATGGGGGGTATTATCTGTTGAAGTGGTTCAATAAGAAGGAGATTCCGGGGATCCATACGGAGATGGGCAAGGGGCAGATGGATGCTATCATGGGGAAAGGGAAGGTTGATGGTGAAGGGGAGGGGAACGAAGGGGCGGAAGAGAAGGGGAAGCCACCAAAATTAACGAATGGGAGTGCGAAGGAGAGCAAGGGTGGGGCGGCGGGGAATGGGATGAATGGTGTTGCCGATAAGGTTGGGGAAGCGAAGGAGACGGCCGATGTGGGCAAGCATGCTGGGAACGCTGCGAACAAGGCCCAAAATACAGTTGGTGGGGTGAAGGGTGGTGTGACTGGGGCTATTGGGCTGTGAACTGAGTCTGTACTTGGAGGTTGAGACTGCGATGAGATACCGAATGTTGCATTGTGATGGGACTTGAAGCGAGGCGTTTACGGCATGCGGGCTTGCGATGTGGATGTCAGCATTTTCGATTGTGAACTTTGTTATCTTGTGCATTTGACAGAGGCTTGCTTGCTAGTACATAGTCGCGGAAAACGTTCGTTGTGCAAACTGTATGATAGATTAGTTACGGTCGAAATGGATGGGAACTGTATGTCCGCGTTCCGAGTCGTGGCATCCAAAATATATCGTCCTGTTTTCATAGGATGAGGCTGTCCTCACCCTATCAGACTCTGATCCAGGCGTGTCCTCGTTTTATGAATCGACTTCTCGACTCGATCTACCCTCGATATCATCATCCGTCACCACATATCTAAGTGCGATATCATCGCAAGCCTCTCCAAGTACATGGCGTCAAACACGTCAGGAGGAGAGTCTTATGAAGGCTTATTCTAGCTGAGGACTCACAATCAAGGGAATCGTTACATAGCGATGCGCCATTCGCATATGTTTGAGATGATGCAGAGATTCTGTTCTAGAAGAATCAAGGCATCTACCACCTTACTCACACGGTAGCGATCCTGTTCATTTGCTTTTGCTTTAGCGCAGGTATGTCAGCATTCATGGGAGGACGTCTCGTCTTTGACTGTGTCTTACTTACAAATCCAATACCGAAGCCTTCATCACTAAGAGTCCGATCAAGACAGAGCGAAGGGTCAAACGCTTCAATGCCGCGAGGAATTGAACACGAGTTCGAAAGGATTCAAGACCGACATAGCAAATCCTCTGTGCGCTTCTGATTCTCGCCTACTTTGAGATAATTGTGTACACTCCCAGTCTCAGTGCAGGATACACACTTCCTACATCCCCAGACGATACGAACCTTGGTGATTGGGGGACTCCTATTGCTCGCTCTATCGGTATTATTCGTACAGCTGGGAAATCATGAGGCTTCAAGTCTATGCTTGGCCTAATTAGCCAGAGGTGCGGTTATGAACCACCTGGGCCGATGCTAGTAGCGGTCGTCATTATACCCATCGCCACTATCAGTTCATTATCATTTAGTGTACTATTGGGCACAAGGATATGATCCACGCTTTCGCTTTCATTGAGGACTAGAGCGGCAACCTTGATTATGACAATCCCCTCTCAGCCTCTCGACTCGCAATATCCCCTCCTTATCCCGTGTACGTTCGTTTAATGGTCCATCCTCTTGGGCAGCGCTGGTATCTTGGAAGGGCAATGTTTCCCTTCCTGGCTGGAGTACATTCATGGATCTTAGGCCTGGATCGAGCAGATGAATTAATGTCCAAATGCGTTAGTGCTTATTTGTCAATAGTCCTTAATGCAGCGGTAGCGGATTTGGGTGAGGCCATCATCTTGGATATGGTATGCGCAGGGATGAATGTTACTTTGGTCGTCAGAGGCGAACCGTTAACAGGAAGTGCAATCATCTAGAAAAGCCTGCTGCTGTGGAGACGGCTTTCAACATCATGGATGACGATTGATTATCGTTTGAGTGGCTAGTAAGTCGCTAGTAATAGGCTGTCTGATAAAGCACTTGACGGACTGGAAACGACTGCCTGGTCTTTCGATGCCGGCTCGACCTTAGTGTTATCAACACCCTCCCTTGCATCAAAGTGCTGAGCGAGATCAAAACTACGTGTGGACTGGAGGATACAAAACCATGTTGGAGCTGAAGATGACTAGTCATGAAGATGAAGGTATCGTCCGCTGGTTGGAAACTCACACCTTCTCCGCTCGATATCCTGGCCAACAGAACCGACATCACGGACGAAGATCAGTTAAGCTTCACACAAAAGCTACATTATTCACCTATGATAAGGCTATTGTTCAATTGGATCAGCAGAACTAATCATAATCATCGACTAGGATCAGCTGGATCGTGTCAGGTTCAAAATGTCAAAGTCGCAGAAATTGGTACGGATTATTGGAGAGAGATCGCCTTTCGACAAGGTGATGGGACCAGATAAGTCTAGTCAATCCAGCTTACAAATAAGCCCTGGTGAGCCTGTCACCAGCAATAGCTCTCCCGATCTAAGGCATCTAACGCTTGTTCATCTGCCAGTGAAATAAGTATCATAGAAGACGCTACCCAAGATCGAGCTACCATTTCTCTCCAACAGCAGGAAAAATTGAATATAACGTTGACTTAAAGTACAGTACCACCACTACCGCTTCTACTACCGCTTCAGCTACCACCACATCGCAACCAGACTATCTCTCTTGAGTAACCATCTTCCCGCCTCATCCCTATCCAAGATCATCATTATACAGGTCGCTCATCCAACATCGCACCCACCATCCACAACCCTATCCATCACACCCAACACCAAACCAACGCTCCAACCCCTCTCTCCACCCCTCCCTTACTCGTCCCCACAACAGATCCGCCAATCCCAGTCCCTAATCCACCTCATCCGAAACTGAAACCTACCATACCCCCTTAAAACGCCCATCACGCGCTCACAGCATATCAATCCGATCAACCAGACCCTTCTATCATCCAGGAAAGAACAGCACAGATATGTACGATGCCTATGCTTAGTAATAGGCTACGAATAATTAAGGTGTCGAATGTCACACTCTGCAATTACGGAACGTCAGCAAAGCTTCAGACCCCTCGATCTCTGAAGGCATCAATTCTCATTACCCACCCCCTTACACTCCTCCAGACCAGACCAACATACCGACCCCCATACCTATACCTACACCCATGCCTACATACATACCCATATACCCATACCCATAACCATCACCACCCCCATACCACACCCATACCTACACCCATGTCCATACCCATACCCACAGACCCCCATCCCCCCATCCTCCACCCTTCCCGCTCCTCCCTCTTCCCATACTTCCACTCCCATCCGACCTCCCTAGCCCAAACCACCCCATCCATCCCGGAAAAACCAACCCATCCCATCCGCCTTAAACTCTCTTCATCTACCAACTAAAATCATACAAGACAGGCCTCACTTACGCCCCTTGTTCTAGAAACCCCAATCATCGCAACCCATCATAAAATTTCATCCCACCACCCCCTAACGACACACCGTCACCCATTCCACGCCCCCCATTCACATCCGCATCCCCACACATCCCCCGAAACACCAACACCACCCCCCCATCCCCAATCGCATCCCCACAAATCCCCCTAAACACCAACACTAACCCCCAAACCCCCAAACCCCAATAAACCACCACAACCCACACCTCCCCCCCCTCCACCTCCCTATCCCCCTTCCCCCAGGACATCACCACACCCACATCCCCTCCCCGTCACCTATTCCACGCTTCCCATTCACATCCGCATCCCCACATATTCCCCAAAACACCAACACCAACAAACCTCCACAACCCACACCTTTCCCC